>Ga0307314_10000006_pt1 | contig 72130 bp, 71 predicted proteins | sample ER_DNA_204_FD_194493 | JGI IMG/M metagenome (GOLD analysis project Ga0307314, IMG submission 194493) | Bulk soil microbial communities from the East River watershed near Crested Butte, Colorado, United States - ER_DNA_204 | ecosystem: Environmental > Terrestrial > Soil > Floodplain | place...
CGATTCGGTCCGGACCGGGCGGAACTTCTCCCCCGCCCTGAAGGTTTTGTCGATCACCGACCCGTCCTCGATCCGCCGCAGCTTCGTCCGCACGAAGGCGCCGCCCTTGCCCGGCTTCACATGCTGGAAATCGATGATCTTCCAGATCTTGCCGTCGATCTCGATATGGGTCCCGTTCTTGAACTGGTTCGTCGAAATAGTCACGGCGGCGAATCCTAGTCAGCGCCTCAAGGGGACGCCGCGAGGCGGCGCACGGCTTCCTCGGGGTCGCGGAAGACCTCGCCGCGGACGAAGCGTCCGTTGGCGACATCCCAAATCCAGGCGACGGGCATGTCGCGGATGCCGAGCTGGCGGCTGCGGGCGTAGACGCGGCCGCGGACCAGCAGGGAGCCGCCGTGGTTCTCGACCACCTTGGGGTTGATCAGCAGCTCGTCCCAGGCGCGCTCGACGTCACCCAGGTACTCCTGCAGGCCCGCCGGACCCACGTACGGGGCGTCGCGGCCGATCTGCTCGGCGGTGCCGATCGGGAAGAAGGCCATCTGCTCGTCGCAGACCGCGACGATCTCCTCGGAGTCGCGGCGGTTGAAGGCGGCGTAGAGGCGCTCGACCAGCTCCACCTCGGGCTCGGGGGCCGGCGCCTCGTCGGCGGAGGCCGGAGCGATGGCGATGATCGCCGCGTCGTCGTCCAGCTCGCCGCCGGTGAACTCGTGCAGGGCGCCCTCGATCTGCTGCGCCGCCGGGGCCGGGCTCCTGACCCCGGCGAGGACGGCGCGGAGGCGCTCCTCGCCGAAGCGTCCATTCCTGCCGCCAGCGTCGGTGACACCGTCGGTGACGACGACCAGCTGCTGGTCGCGGCGGACGGCGGTGGCCTCCATCGTCCAGGTCTCCTCGGGAAAGGCGCCCAGAACCGGCGCCGGCCTGCAGGCCTCGCCGACCGAGTCGCCGTCGATCAGCAGCGGCGGCGGGTGCCCGGCGACGGCCAGCCGGACCGGGTCGGCGGAGTCTTCGGACATCGTCATCGCGGCGACGCTGCAGAGCGCGGTGCCGCTGCGGGCGAGCAGCTCGCGGTTGAGGGTCCGCAGGGCGACCACCGGGTCGCCGGTGATCGCGGCGGCGGTGCGCAGCGTGTAGCGGGCGTGGGCGGTGACCGCGGCGGCCTTGGCGCCGCGGCCGGTGACGTCGCCGATCACCACCATCCAGCCGCCGGCGATCCGGAAGGCGTCGTAGAAGTCGCCGCCGATCTCGTTTTCGGCGCCGGCGGGCCGGTACATCGCCGCGACCGACCAGCCGGGGATGTGCGGCAGCGGCGGCGGCAGCAGCCCGCGCTGCAGCGTCTCCGCGATCTCGGCCCGTTCGCGCTCGCTGCGCGCCAGGTCGGAGAAGAGGCCGGCGTTGTCGAGGGCGAGGGCGACGCGGCCCGCGGCGACGCTGACGAAGCGGACGTCGGCCTGGGTGAAGCGGCGTTCGGAGTGCCCGACGCCGACCGTGAGCATCCCGGTCGGGCGGCCGCGGGCGCGCAGCTCGACCGTCACCCCGGAGCGGATCCGCAGCGTCTTCAGGAATGCGAAGTCCTCCTCGTCGGCGGCGATGTCACGGAGATCGGCATCGTCGACGTATTCGAAGAAACGGGGCTCGATCCGGGCCTGGGTGGCGGCGCTGGCCATCCGCTCCTGCAGCGCCGGGGTACGCGCGGCCAGCTTCGCTTCGTTGTCCTCGGCATCGGGGCCGCCGACGCGGACCGCCGCCCGGCGCACCCGCCCATCCTCGATCAGGTCGATCGCGCAGAAGTCGCCCAGCTCGGGGACGAGGATGTCGCTGATCGCGTCGAGCGTCTCGGTCAGCGATCGGCCCTCGTCGACGACGTGCGCGATGTCGTCGAGGATCTGGAAGCGCCGGTTCATTCGCCGCACCTGGACCACGGCGAGGGCGGTGACGACGACGGCGACGACCGTCGCGGCGAGGCCGATGGCGGCGAGGGAGATCAATCGGCGCCGGTGCTCGTGGTGAGGCTGGAGGCCGCACCCCCGCTGAGCACTCGGCGCACCAGCGAGGGGGCGAGGATGCGGACGACCGCGGCGAGAGCGTAGGGGCGCGGCACGTAGCGCTCGGCCTTGCCGCCGGGCCCGGCTTCAAAGATCGCCTCCGCCACCTTCTCCGGCTTCGAGACGATCCACCGGGTCAGGGCCTTCTCGCGCAGCTCGGTGGCCGGGAAGCCCTCGGTGCGGACGAAACCCGGCAGGACCATGCCGACGTGGACGCTTTGGGGCTTCTCCTCCGCATAGAGCGAATCGGTCCAGCCGATCAGGGCGAACTTGCTGGCCGAGTAGGCGCCGGTGCGGGCGCGGGCGACGCGGCCGGCGGTGCTGGCGACGTTGACGATCGCGCTCGGGGCGGAGCTGCGCAGGAGCGGCAGCAGCGCCTCGGTGAGGCGGACGACGGCGTCGAAGTTCAGCTCCATGTGGCGGCGGACGTTCTCGTGGCCGCCCTCCTCGAAGCTGGCGCGCCAGGCGGCGCCGGCGTTGTTGACGAGCAGGTTCAGCCTGCCGCCGTGCTCGGCCTCGAGGTGGGCGCGAACCCGCTGGGGAGCATCGGCGTCGGTGAGGTCGACGGCGAGGTAGGTGGCGCGGCAGGGCAGCGACTCGGCCAGCTCGCGCAGCAGCTCCTCGCGGCGGGCGACGAGGACCAGCTCCGTGCCCGGCTCGCGGGCGAGCCGGATCGCGGTCGCCTCTCCGATCCCGGTCGAGGCGCCGGTGACCACAGCAACTCTCCCGATTGCCATGGTGCCACGCTAACCGAAATGCCCTGAGTGCAAGGATGGCCGCGTGGAGGGCTCGCCGGAAACGCACCATTCGCGCTTCGGCGCCGCCCGCCGCGAGGGCGAGCGGGTGACGCCGCTGGAGCTTTTCTTCGACCTCGTCTTCGTCCTCGCGATCACCCAGTGCACGGCGCTGATGTCGCATGACCAGACCTGGTCCGGCCTCGCCCAGGGGCTGCTGATCCTCGGCGTGCTCTGGTGGGCCTGGGTCGGGTACTCGTGGCTGACCAGCGTCATCGACCCCGAGGCTGGAGCGGTGCGGCTGGTGATCTTCGTCGCGATGGCGGCGCTGCTGATCGTCTCGCTCTGCGTCCAGGACGCCTTCGACGACCTCGCCCTCACCTTCGCCCTCGGGATCGGCGTCTTCCGCGCCGCCCACATCGCGCTCTTCTGGCTCGCCGGAGCAGACGACGAAGACCTGCAGCGCTCGGTGATCGGGCTCGCCGTCAGCACCGTGATCGCAGTCGGCATCCTCGCCCTCGCCTCGCTCTTCGACGGCCTCGCCCAGGGGGCCCTTTGGGCGCTGGCGATCTTCCTCGACATGGCCGGCCCCTACTTCTTCGGCGCCGAGGGCTGGAAGCTCGTCCCCGGTCACTTCGCCGAGCGCCACGGCCTGATCGTGATCATCGCCCTCGGCGAGAGCGTCGTCGCCCTCGGCATCGGCGCCTCGGGCGCGCTCGACCTCGGGATCGGGACCGCCGCGGTGCTCGGGGTCTTCCTCGCGGCGGCGCTCTGGTGGACCTACTTCGACGTCGTCGCGCTGATCTCGGCTCGGCGGCTCGGCGAAGCCGAGGTCGGCCGGGTGCAGAACGAACTCGCCCGCGACTCCTACTCCTACATCCACCTGCTGATGGTCACCGGGATCGTCCTCATGGCCTTCGGGATGAAGGTGACGATCGGCCACCACGGCGAACACCTGCACGACGTCCCCGCCTTCGCCCTGCTCGGCGGACTCGCCGTCTACCTGCTCGGCCTTGTCGCCTTCCGCTGGCGCCACGTCCACTCCCTCAACCGCCACCGCCTCGGCCTGGCGATCGTCCTCCTCTTCCTCGTCCCGGTCGCCACCGCGGTCCCGGCGTTGATCTCCGTCGCAACCTGCGTCGTATTGATCTGGGCGATGATCGTCTACGAGCACCGCAACTACGGCCCGGGGCGCGACCAGCTCCGCCGCGAAGCAAGCGCAGCCCATTCTTAGGCATACTCCCCGCACCTTTTGAGCACTCCAGATCTTCTCGACAAGCTGCTCCGCGCCGGCGCCCCCTCGGGATACGAGGGGCCGGCGGCCGAGGTCTGGCGCGACGCCGCCTCGTTTGCCGAGATCAGCGTCGACGGGATCGGCTCCACCATCGCCAAGGTCGGCGACGCCTCGCCGCTGCTGGCGGTGGTCGGCCACATCGACGAGATCGGGTTGATCATCACCCACATCGACGAGAAGGGCTTCCTCTGGTTCGCCCCCGTCGGCGGCTGGGACCCGCAGATCCTCGTCGGCCAGCGGGTCGAGGTTCGCGGCAGGGACGGGCTCGTCCCCGGCGTCGCCGGGCGCAAGCCGATCCACCTGCTCGAGGCCGACCAGCGCAAGAAGGTGGTCGAGCTGAAGGGAATGCACATCGACATCGGCGCCGCCGACCGCGAGGAGGCGGAGGCGCTGGTCCGGGTCGGCGACCCGGTCGTGATCGCCGCCGAGCCGATGCCGGTCGCCGGCGAGCGCCTGGTCTCGCGGGCGATGGACAACCGCCTCGGCGCCTACGTCGCGCTCGAGAGCCTGCGCCGCTGCGCCGAGGATGGCGGCCCCGGCGGCTCCTTCGCGGCCGTCGCCGCGGTCCAGGAGGAGATCGGCCTCTTCGGCGCCCGCACCGCCGCCTTCCACGCCCGCCCCGACATCGCGATCGCCGTCGACGTCACCCACGCCACCGACGCGCCCGGCGTCGACGAGAAGGAGATCGGCTCTCACCCCTTCGGCTCCGGCCCCGCGATCGGCCGCGGCTCGACCCTCTCACCGAAGGTCTTCGAGCTGCTCGTCGAGACCGCCGAGGCCGAGGGCATCGAGCACTCGATCAGCGCCAGCGGCCGCGGCACCAGCACCGACGCCGACGTCCTGCAGATCTCCCGCGCCGGCATCCCCACCGGCCTCGTCTCGATCCCCCTTCGCTACATGCACTCGCCGGTCGAGATGGTCGACCTCCGCGACGTCGAGGCGACGGTGGAACTGCTGGCCGCCTTTGGGCGCCGCCTCAGCTCTGATTGGGACCTGAGTCGCTGAAGCTCCTAAGCGGGCTGAGGGACAGGTGCCCCCCTGACCTCCCTGGGTTCCTCGCCTTTAACTCGCCTTCTCTCGCTGAGTGGTCTGTGCGAGGAACAGGACGCCGGTCGGCCAGGGGGGCACCTGTCCCTCACCGCGGGCCGTCCTGATGATCCTGTTCACCGAGGCCGCAGAAACCGTCCACAGCCCGGGTTATTGCGGCCTCGGTGAAGTAGCGCACTAGCAAAAGCTGTCGTGGGAGGGTGCCGGTGTCCCTCGGAGGAATGTTCGGCGATATGCAATCTGGTGTTTGCGGCGAAGCCGCAGCATGTTCTCCCCGGAGCAAAGCGGAGGGGAGGTCAATTCCGGAGAGGGATACCGGCACCCTCCCCCACTGCGTCAGACAAGCGCGAGCTCGGGCTCGTAGTCGTCGACATAGACGAGGTCGCGGCCGCCGGCCTTGGCCGCGTAGAGGGCGGCGTCGGCGCGGGACAGCATGTCGTCGCAGTCGACGGTGCCCGGCTCGGCGACGGCGACGCCGATGCTGAGTGAGATCGAGATGCCGACAGGACGCCGCTCGCGCACGGCGACGCGCAGGCGCTCGGCGATTTCGAGGGCGTCCGCGTGGCTGGCGCCGGGGAGCATCACCAGGATCTCCTCGCCGCCGACGCGGTAGATCGAGTCGCCGGCGCGGAGGGTTGCCCGCATCGTGTAGGCAACGTCCTGGAGGACGGCGTCGCCGGCGGCGTGACCGTGCTCGTCGTTGACGCGCTTGAAGTGGTCGAGGTCGCAGAGGAGGAAGGCGTGGGAGAGGCCGTCCTGCGGATCGCAGGGCTGGCCGTTCAGCTCCGAGAGCCGCTGCTCCAGCGCGTTGCGGTTGAAGAGGCCGGTGAGCGGATCGAGGGTCGAGCGGCGGCGGTGGGCGCGGTCGGACTCGACCAGGGCGCCGCTGAGGATGACGGTGCTGAGGATCAGCGCCGCGATCGCGATCAGCAGGTCGCGCTGCTCCCAGGCCGCCTGCGGGTCGGGGGTGACCGCGGCGAGGAGGAACATCGCGACCACGTAGCCCGTGCCGGCGACGATCCCGCGCGGCTCGAAGCGGAAGCCGAGGGTCGCGGCGGGGAGGGCGAACCAGACGAGGACGGGGCTGGTGGCGCCGCCGGTGGCGAGCGCGGAGGCGGCGATCAGGGCCGGCAGCGCCGCCCAGGCGCCGGCGATCCAGAGCGCCGGGCGCAGGCTTTTGCGCATGAAGCGGTCGGCGATCGCGAAGCCGGCGAGGCCGGCGGCGAGGAAGGCGATCCACCAGTAGCCGAGCGAGCGGCCGCCGGCGACGAGCAGGGCGAGGGCGAGGATGCCGAAGCAGGCGGTCCGGTAGCGGCGCACCCGCTTCTCCATGTCGAGCAGGCGCTCGCGGCGTGCTTCCTCGTGGATGGAGACGAGCGTGTCCCGGGCCTTACCCATGTGGGGACATCGGCCAGATGCCGCGCCTCGCTTGAATTTGAGTGGTTAGCCGCGGCTGGGTGAACGCGAAACTCCAGCGTTTACCCGACCAGCTGCAGCTCTTTCGGCAGCGAGCTGAGGTTCCGCAGGCCGTCCTCCTCGACGACGACGAAATCCTCGATCCGCACCCCGAGGGATCCCGGCAGGTAGATGCCGGGCTCGACCGTGACGACTTCGCCCGGCGCGAGCACGTCGTCGGAGCGCTGCGAGAGCCGCGGCCCCTCGTGCACCTCGAGGCCGACCCCGTGGCCGAGGGCGTGACCGAAGCGCTCGCCGTACCCGGCCTCGTCGATCGGCCTCCGCGCGGCGGTGTCGACGTCCTCGCCCTTGACGCCGGCCCGGATTGCCTCCAGCGCCGCCTGCTGTGCCTGCCGCACGACCTCGTAGACCGCACTCGCCTCCTCGCCCGGCTCGCCGGTGGCGAAGGTGCGGGTCCCGTCGGAGCAGTAGCCGTCGACCTTCGCGCCCATGTCGAAGACGACCAGCTCGCCGCGGCCGATCTCCCGCTCGCCGGGCTCGGCGTGCGGCAGCGCCCCGTTGGGGCCGGCGGCGACGATCGCCGGGAACGATGGGTCGCCGCCGAGCTCGCGGATCCGCGCTTCGGTCGCCCGTGCGACCTCGCGCTCGCGCCGCCCGGCAAGGCCCTGTTCCAGAGCCCAGGTCCAGGCCGAGTCGGCGAGCTTCGAGGCCTCGGCGATCGTCGCCAGCTCCTCGTCGTCCTTGACCCGGCGCAGCTCCGCGACCTTGCCGCCGGCCGCGACCACCTCGGTCCCCTCGCCGAGTTTTTCCTTCAGCTTGCCCAGCAGGCGGACCGAGACCTGATCGTCTTCGAAGCCGACCCGGCCCTGCAGGCGCTCGGCGATCCCCTTCAGCCAGTCGTTGCCGATCGTCAGCGTCTCCCAGCCCTCGACCTCGGCGGCGGCGCGCTCGGTGTAGCGGAAGTCGGTGAGGAAGAGGCGCAGATCGGGACCGCAGATGCAGGCGCCGTTGGTGCCGGTGAAGCCGGTCAGGTAGCGGACGTTGGTGAGGTCGGTGACGAGGTAGCGGTCGAGCTCGGCCTCGGCCAGCGCCCGCTCCAGCCGGTCGCCGCGGCCGCGCATCAGGCGACGCCCAGCTCGCGCGAGAGCAGCTCCAGCGCCTCGCGGTAGCCGTCGGGGCCCTTGCCCGCGACCTTGGCGAGGACGAGGCCGTCGAAGACCGAGAGCCGGCGCCAATCGTCCCGCGCCTCGACGTCTGAGAGGTGCACCTCCACCGCCGGCAACCCCGTCATCTCCAACGCGTCGGCGATCGCCCGGCTGTAATGGGTCCAGGCCCCGGCGTTGACGATCACCGCGTCCGCCAGCTCGGCCGAGCGATGCAGGTATTCGCAGAACTCGCCCTCGGCATTGGTCTGGAAGAAGATCGGTTCGAGGCACAACTCGTGCGCCCAGTCGGAGATCCGGCGCTCCAGCTCGCTGAGGGAGAGACCGCCGTAGATCGAGGCGTCGCGCTTCTCCAGCACGTCGAAGTTGACCCCGTGCAGGACGGCGACGCGGTTGGCGACGGACGGCATCAGTAGAGCTCCTCCACGGCTTCTCGGACCTTAGCCCGGTCAATGATTTGCCCCGTCCGCGGTTTGCCGGGCTCGGAGAGGAGGACGAAGCCGACGCCGGCGGCGGTGCGCTTCTTGTCATGTTGGAGGACGTGGAGAACCTCATCCGCTCCGACCTTCGGATCGAGGCAAACCGGAAGGTCGTGGCAAGCGAGAATCGCCTTGACCTCGTCGCGCAACTCAGTTGCGTCGGAGAGACGAAGCGCCGCCAACAAGCCAAGTCCGATGGCTTCCCCGTGCAGATAGGAGAAGTGAGAAACGCCCTCGATCGCATGGCCCACGGTATGCCCGAGATTCAGGAGATGTCGCAAACCTTCGTCTCGCTCATCCCCAGCGACAATCGCGCACTTGTAACGAGCGCAGGCAAAGATGGCGTCGCCGAGCAGATTGGGCTCGATCGTCTCCATCTTCCGCACTTCCTCCCACAGCGGTCCTCCTGCGAGCAAGCCGGTCTTCAGCACCTCGACAAATCCCGCGGCAAGCTCCTGGGGGGGCAGTGATTGCAGGGTTTGAATATCGGCGAGCACGGCCTTCGGCAGGTGATACGCGCCCGCGTAGTTCTTCAGCATTCCGATGTCGACTCCGGTCTTACCGCCGTATGCAGAGTCAACCTGGGCAACGAGAGTCGTCGGAACCTGCACCACCGGTACTCCACGCTGGTAGATATGCGCACAGAAACCGGCTAGGTCGCCTATCACTCCCCCACCGAGTGCGACCACATGATCTTCACGAGCCATCTCCTCTTCGGCCAGCAGAAGAAGGACATCTCGCACCTGCTCCAAGGTCTTAGATCTCTCACCCGCGGGAATTTGGATCACTGATCCGGATACGTTCAACTGCTCGCTGTAAATGCCAGCGTTGCGATCGGTCACGCAGAAGCCTCGTCCTTCGAGCGGCCACCACTCCGCATCGAGCAAGTCGAAGCCGACGAACACCGGATAGTCCCCGGAAGCGCTCGAGGCCCACAGCAGCCGCGTTCCCTCCGGCATTCCGCCCAGCGCCTGGATGGCGGGCAGCGCCCGCGCCACCACCCCCTCATCCGCCATCGGCACCACCGCGTCGGCCAGCTCCTCGTAGAGCGGCAGGCGCTCCGCCAGTAGCCGCTCGACGTCGGCTTCGCTCGTCGCCAGCGGCCGCTCGGTGCCCTCGATCCGGCGCCAGGCCTCGGCGGCGTCGATCTCCAGCAGGACGACGGTGTGGCGATCGAGCGCTTTGCGCACCCGCTCCGATAGGACGCTGCCGCCGCCGAGGGCGATCGCGCCGCTGTCGCTGTTCTCCAGCAGCGAGCCGACGACCTCGGTCTCGCGGGCGCGGAAAGCCTCCTCCCCGTCCTCCTCGAAGGCCTGGCGGATCGGCTTGCCGAGCTCGGCTTCCATTAGCTCGTCGATCTCGGTCGTCTTCAGACCGGCCGCGCGGGCGGCGGCAAGCGCGGTGCTCTTGCCGGCCCCCATGAAGCCGATGAAGACGATCGAGGGCCTGCCCACGGCCCTACCCTCGGAGGTCGATTCGCTGCTTGTAGGCCTCGACCGCCGCGAGCACGTCGTCGATGTGGTCGCCGCCGAACTTCTCGCGGTAGGCGCGAGCCAGGGTCAGGGCGACCATCGCCTCGGCGACCACGGCGGCGGCGGGGACGACGGTCGAGTCGGTGCGCTCGCGCAGCGCCTGAGCCGGCTGCTTGGTCTCGGTGTCGACCGAGCGCAGCGGCTTGGTCAGGGTCGAGATCGGCTTGATCGCCGCCCGCACCGAGAGCGGCTGGCCGTTGGTCATCCCGCCCTCGAGGCCTCCGGCGTGGTTGGTTTCGCGGAAGTAGCCGTCCTTCTCGGACCAGAAGATCTCGTCGTGGGCCTCGGAGCCGGGGCGCCCGGCGACATCCCAGGCTTCGCCGATCGCCACCCCCTTGATCGACTGGATCGAGGCGACGGCGCCGGCGAGGCGGCCGTCGAGGCGGTCTTCCCAGGAGATGTGGGAGCCAAGGCCGGGGACGAGGCCGAAGACCAGCACCTCGAGGCTGCCGCCGAGGCTCTCGTTCGCCTTGCGCAGGCGGTTGATCTCCTCGACCATCGCCTTGCTCGCCTCCGGGTCGAGGCAGCGGACCGGGTCGTCGTCGACCCCGGCGAAGTCCTCCGGCTTCAGGTCGGCCCGCTCGGCGGCCTTGACCGAGGCGATCTGCAGGACGTGGCTGTGGACCTCGACCCCGAGGGTTCCGAGGAAGGCGCGGGCGATCGTGCCGGCGGCGACGCGGGCGGCGGTCTCGCGGGCGCTCGCGCGCTCCAGCACGTTGCGGATGTCGGTGTGGCCGTATTTGTGGGCGCCGACGAGGTCGGCGTGGCCCGGCCGCGGCAGGTGGACCTCGTCGGGTGAGAACCCCTCGACCGGCCAGGGGTTCATCCGCTCCTCCCAGTTGGCGTAGTCGCGGTTGGCGACCAAGAGCGCGATCGGGCTGCCGAGGGTGCGCCCGTGGCGGACGCCGCTGCGAACCTCGACCGTGTCGGTCTCGATCTTCATCCGGCCGCCGCGCCCGTGGCCGAGCTGGCGGCGCGCCATGTCGCGGTCGAGCGCCTCGCGGTCGAGCTCCAGGCCCGCCGGCATGCCCTCGACGATCGCCACGAGCCCGGGCCCGTGCGACTCCCCCGCGGTGGTGAAACGGAACGTCGTCATCGCGAGGAAGGCTATCGGCGGGCCGCGGCGGCCCGCATCACGTCGAGGTCGGGTTCGCGGCCGGTCCAGATTTCGAGCGAGCGAGCGCCCTGCTGGACGAGGATCTCGAGCCCGTCGACGACGGCCGCGCGGGCGCCTTCGGCGGCTTTCAGCAGCCTGCTGCGGTGCTCGCCGTAGACCATGTCGACCACGGTCTGGTGCTCGGTGAAGCCGTCGCGCGCCAGCGGCAGATGGTCGAAGGGGTCCTCGCCCCGCAGGCCGGCGGCGCTGGTGTTGACGATCAGGTCGAACTCCCCCTGTCGCGGCGCCAGCACCGCCTCCCCGCCGAGCTCGGCGCAGATCTCCTCCGCCCGCTCCGGGGTGCGGTTCCAGACCGCCACCCGCGCCCCTTCCCAGAGCAGTGCCCAGAGGACCGCGCGGGCCGCACCGCCGGCGCCCAGCACCAGTGCCCGCTGCCCGCGCGGGGGGTCCGGCAGCGAGGCGAGCAGGCCGTCGGCGTCGGTGTTGTGGGCCTCGATTCGGCGGCCGTCGAAGACGAGCGTGTTGGCGGCGCCGATCTGCCGGGAGGCTTCGCTCGCCTCGTCGGCCAGCGCCAACGCTGCCCGCTTGTGGGGGACGGTGACGTTGACGCCGGCGTAGCCGACTTCGGCCAGCTCCTTGACGGTCATCTCGAAGGCCTCGGGGGCGGCGTCGATCGCTTTGTAGCTCCAGCCCTCCAGCTCCAGCGCCGCCAGCGCCGCGTTCTGCATCGCCGGCGAGCGCGAGTGGGAGACGGGGTGGCCGAGCACCGCGAGCTTTGGCATCGCTATTCCCCGCAGCTGTCCGGCGAGTTGCCGCCGGCCGCTTCCCGAGCCGAGTTGTACTTGTCGACCGCGGCTTCGAATTCGGTTTCGTCTTTCGCGAAGGTGAGCTTGCCGCAGGCGCCCGGCGTCGTCACGTAGAAGAGGTAGTCGGTCTTCGGCGGGTGCGCTGCGGCTTCGATCGAGGCGAGGCCCGGGTTGCTGATCGGCCCCGGCGGCAGGCCGGCGTTGGTGCGGCTGTTGTAGGGCGAGTCGATCGCCAGTTCGGATTCGGTCAGCGGCTCGGTGTAGTTGCCGGTGGCGAAGCGGATCGTCGCGTCGATCCCCAGCGGCATCCCTTCGTGCAGGCGGTTGTAGATCACCGATGCGACCAGGCCGCGCTGGCTGTCGATCCCGGCCTCGTCCTCGACCATCGAGGCGATCGTGACCACGTCGAAGACGGTCAGGTTCTTCGACTTCGCGTAGCCCATGTCCACACCCTTGATCCGGCGCTTGAAGTCCTGAAGCTGCAGCTGGACAAGGTCCTCCACGGGAGCGGTCGGCTTCAGTTCGAAGGTGTCGGGGAAGAGGAAGCCTTCGAGGTCCTTGGCGTTCCTGCCGCCGTAGGAGGCCGGGTTCAGGTACTTCGACTTGACCGTCGCCTTCGTGTAGTCGCCGGGGACGCCGGCTTCCTCGACCAGCTGCGCCGCCTGGGAGCGGGTGAAGCCCTCGGGGATCGTCACCGAGGTCGAGCGCTTGACCGGCGGCGTCGAGAGGGCGGCGACCGCGGCGCCGTAGCTCATGTCGTGGGCGAGGGTGAAGTGGCCGGAGTAGATCTCCGAGCGCTTGCCGGCGAGGGTGACGCGGACCTGGAACAGGGTCGAGTTGTCGATCACGTCCTCTTCGCTGAGCAGGTCTCCCACTTCGCTGACGCTGGCGCCTTTCGGCACCGTCACCTGGACCTTGCCGCTGCCGTCGCCGTGGAACGGCTGGAAGAGGGCGCTGAGGAACCAGACCGCGAACAGGGCGGCGACCACGGCGAAGATCAGGAAGGGATGGCGGCCGATCGCCGCCAGGGGGTTTCCGCCGCCGCGCTTGGGCCGCTGCCCCGCTTTGCCGTTGCCGGCGACATGCGGCGGGGGCGGCGCTTCGGGCTCCTCGTCCCAGAACTCCTCCTCGGGCGTCCGCGGAGGCGGCGGAGGCGGAGGCGGCTCCGCGGCTTCAGGTGCGGGCGGCTGGATCGCTTCCGGTGCAGGCGGCGGCGGCTCGAGCGGTTCCGGTGCGGGCGGCGGCGGTTCGGCCGGCGCGGGCGGCGGCGGAGCCGCGGCCTTCTGCTCGGCCTTGGCCTGCTTGGCAGCGCGCTTGTTCCTCTTTTCCTCGCGTTCGCGCCGGCGCTGCTCGCGCTCGCGGGCCGCCGGGTCGTCCGGATCGGCGAAGGGGTCCTCCTTGAGCCAGTCCTCGCTCACGGCCTGCTCGCCAGGTAGGACTCGAGGAGGTGGGCGGCGGCGATCGAGTCGCGGGCGGCGGTGGCGCCGCCACGGCGGCTGGCGTCGGCCATCCGCGAGGTAAGGCGCTCGTCGTAGGTCTCCACCGGGATCGAGAGCATCGCTTCCAGTTCCCGGCAGAAGCTGCGCGCCAAACCAGCCTGGCTGCCCTCCTCCCCGCTCAGGTGCACCGGCAGGCCGACGACGACCACTTCGACGCCGTGCTCGTCGACCAGCTCGGCGACGGCGCGCGCCTCCGGCGGTTCGATCACCGGCAGCGGCGTCGCCAGGGTGCCGCTGGGGTCGGAGAGGGCACAGCCGACGCGGACCGTGCCGTGGTCGAGTGCGAGCACCCGCATGCCTCAGGCGAGATCCCGCTCGACGGCGGCGCGGGCGGCCGCCAGCGCCTCGTCGAGCTTCGACGGGTCCTTGCCGCCGGCCTGGGCCATGTCGTCGCGGCCGCCACCTCCGCCGCCGACGATCGGCGCGATCTCGCGGATGAGCGAACCGGCCGAGGCGCCGCGCTCGACCGCGTCCTTGGAGACGAGGGCGACCAGGCCCGCTTTGCCGCCGAACTCGCCGCCGAGGACGACGATCGAGGGCTGTCCGAGCTTCGACTGCACGCGATTGGCGAGGTCGAGCAGCTGCTTTGGGTTTGCCTGCAGGCTCTCGTCAACGGCAGCGGCGACGATCCGCCCGCCCCCGGGCAGATCCCCGGCTCGGGCCTCCAGCTCGTCGGACACGCTCCCGAGCTGCTCGCGTTGGGCCTTCTCGGCGCCGGCGCTCGCCGCTCTCAGCTGCTCGGCGGCGCGGCGGGCGGCGGCGACGGGATCCTGCGGGTTGCCGAGCAGCTCCCCCGCCTCCTGCAGCTGCGCCTCGCGCTCGCGGAAGAAGTCAATGGCCGCAGGACCGGTGATCGCCTCGACGCGGCGCACGTTGGCCGCGCTCGATCCCTCGCTGGTGACCTTGAAGATCCCGACCTCGGCCGTGTTGGCGACGTGGGTGCCGCCGCAGAGCTCGCGGGAGACGCCGTCGACCTCGACCACCCGCACCCACTCGCCGTATTTCTCTCCGAACAGGGCCATCGCGCCGAGCCGTTCGGCGTCGGTGCGGTTCATGTTCATCCAGCGCACCGCCCGGCTTGCCTTCACCCACTCGTTGACCCGCTCCTCGACGTCGCGCAGCTCCTCGCGGCTCAGGGCCTGCCCGTGGGTGAAGTCGAAGCGGAGCTTGTCCGGGCGCACGGCGGAGCCCGCCTGGCGGACGTGGTCGCCGAGGCGCTCGCGCAGCGCCGCGTGCAGGAGGTGGGTGGCGGTGTGGTTGCGCATCGTCGCGTGGCGGGTCTCGGCGTCGACTTCGGCCTCGACCGCGACGCCCGGCTCGATCGCCGCCCCGCTCGGCTCTACCTCGAGCGCCTGGTCTTCGCCGAGGCGGTAGACGTCGACCACGCGCGCCTCGTTACCACCCCAGCGCAGGACCCCGGAGTCGGCCACCTGTCCCCCGCCCTCGGCGTAGAACGGGCTCTCCTCGAGCTTGACCAGCGCCTTGCCGTCGACCGCCTCGACCGCGGCGAGGCCGGTGGTCGCGCGCAGGGTTTCGTAGCCGACGAAGCTGGTCGGCGGCGCCGCTTCGGCGAAGGCCGTGACGCGCTCGTGGGTGTTCTCGGAGCCGTGGGCGGTGGCGCTCGCCGTCCGCGCCCGCTGCCGCTGCTCCTCCATCAGCTCCTGGAACCCCTGGTCGTCGACCGAGAGGCCGGCCTCGGCCAGCAGCTCCTTGGTCAGGTCATAGGGGAAGCCGTAGGTGTCGTGCAGTTTGAAGGCAGCGGCCGCGTCGACCCATGAGGTCTCGGCCTCCTTCGCCTCGGCGATCAGCCGGTCGAGCAGCTCGCTGCCGCGCTCGAGCGTGCGGCCGAAGCTCTCCTCCTCGTCGCCGACCCAGCGCTCGATCCCGGCCTTCTCGGCGACCAGCTCGGGGTAGGCGTCGCCCATCAGCTCGATCGTGCGCCCGGCGAAGCGGCCCAGCCAGGGCGCCTCGAGCCCGAGGCTGCGGCCCTGCTGGATCGCCCGGCGCATGATCCGGCGCAGGATGTAGCCGCGGTCCTCGTTGGAGGGGACGACGCCGTCGGCGATCAGGAAGGCGGCGCCGCGGCTGTGGTCGGCGACGATCCGCATCGCCCTGGTCACCGCGCCGCCCTCGTCGTAGCGGCGGCCGGAGAGCTCTTCGGCGAGGTCGATCAGCGGCCGCACGTGGTCGGTCTCGAAGACCGAGGGGACGTCCTGGAGGATCGCCGCCATCCGGTCGAGGCCCATGCCGGTGTCGATGTTCCTCATCGGCAACGGCGTCAGGCTCCTGTCCTCGGCGAGCTCGTAGCTCATGAAGACGTGGTTCCAGAACTCGAGGAAGCGGTCGGTGTCGTCCCCGGGGCGCTCGCCCTCGGCGCCGAACTCGGGTCCGCGGTCGAGGTAGAGCTCCGAGCAGGGTCCGCAGGGGCCGGTCGGCCCGGCCTGCCAGAAGTTGTCCTCGCGTCCGAGGCGGACGATCCGCTCCTCGGGCACGCCGGTGGCGCGCCAGATCTCGATCGCCTCCTCGTCAGGGCCGAGCCCGAGCTCCTCGTCGCCGCCGAAAACGGTGACCCAGATCCGCTCCGGGTCCATCCCGAAGCCCTGGGTCGAGAGCTCCCAGCCCCAGGGGATCGACTCGGCCTTGAAGTAGTCGCCGAAGCTCCAGTTGCCGAGCATCTCGAAGAAGGTCATGTGCCGGGCGGTGTTGCCGACCTCCTCGATGTCGGTGGTGCGGAAGCATTTCTGCACGTCGGCGAGGCGCGGCGCCGGTGGCTTTTCCCGCCCCAGGAAGTAGGGCTTGAACGGCTGCATCCCCGCCGTGGTCAGCAGAACCGAGGGGTCGTGCACCGAGGGCACGAGCGAGGCCGAGGGCACGATCTTGTGCTCGCGCGCGGCGAAAAAGGACAGGTACGTCTCCCGGATCTCCTTCGCCCTCATGTTAGGAAGCCTAAATATTTGTTCGATTCCGGGCGGTGACGGCAGAGTCGGGCCTTACGGGGGGCCGACAAGGACGTTTCAGAGAGGACTTGACCGTTCGACTTAGTCGAAGGAGGCAGAACAGATGAAGCTGCGAACGATGGTCGCGATGGGACTCGCGGTGCTCTCGATGGCGCTGGTTCCGGCGGTCGGCATGGCCGACGACGGCCCGGACTACCAGCCCGCCCCGGAAGGCCCGAGCTACCAGCCCGAACACCCGAACCACCCGCCGCAGGGACCGAAGACGGCCCCGAAAGGCAACGCCTACGGCTACTACTGCCGCGGCGAGAGCAAGAAACACGTCAAAGGCGAGAAAGGGACCGCCTTCAGCCGCTGCGTGCGCGCCCACAAACGGGCGGCCAACCAGCCGGACAAAACCGCGCGCGAGGTCTGCAGGGACCTGAAGGTCAAGCATGACCGCAGCGGGCGACACGTCCCGCACGGCGACAAGGGGACCGCTTTCAGCCGCTGCGTCAAAAGCGTCGCCCAGCAGCGGCGGGAAGAAGCCGCGAACGAGGTGACCGCGAGCGTGGTCGCCTAACGAATCGCGCTTCTCAAGCGGCGATGGTGCCGTAGCCGACGATCTTGTCGCCGGCCATCAGCACCGCCGTCTGCCCCGGGGCCACGCCAGGGAAGGCCTCGCCCAGCGCCACTTCCAGGGAGGAGTGCCGTCCCCTCCCCGCCGCCGACACGGTGGCGGGGAGGGCGCGTGAGCGGTAGCGCAGCTTCACCGCGTCGACCTCGCCGCCGTCGCGATGGAGGACCGCGTCGCGGACGCGGACGCTGCGCTTCTCCAGCTCGGCCCGGGTGCCGACGGTGACGGTGTTGGTGGCGGCGTCGGTGGCGAGCACGTAGAGCGCCTCCGGGGCTGAGACGCGGATGCCGCGGCGCTGGCCGACGGTGAAGTCGTGATGGCCGCGGTGGCGTCCGAGGGTGCGGCCGGCCGAGTCGACGATCGCGCCGTCGCGCTCGCGCAGGCCACCGTGGCGGCGGAGGAAGCCGCGCTTGCCCTGACCGGCGAGGAAGCAGAGGTCCTGGCTCTCCGCCTTGCGGGCGACCGCGAGATCGTGCCGCGCTGCGATCTCCCGCACCTCGGGCTTGGTCAGCTCGGTCAGCGGGAAGCCGAGGCGGGAGAGCAGCTCGGTCGGCAGCGCCGCGAGCATGTAGCTCTGGTCCTTGGCGCTGTCGGCGGCCGTCGCGAGCAGCGGACCGTCGCCGTCCTCGACGATGCGGGCGTAGTGGCCGGTCAGCAGCCGCTCGGCCCCCAGCCGCTCGGCGAGGTCGACCATCGCCGCCAGCCGCACCTCGCCATTGCAGAGGATGCAGGGGTTCGGCGTGCTTCCCCCCGCGTAGCCGCCGATGAAGCGGTCGACGACGCGGCGCCGGAAGTCCTCCTCGAGGTCGAGCGTGAAATGCGGGATCCCGAGCTGGTGAGCGAGCGCACGGGCGCCGAGCACGGCCTCCGGCGAGCAGCACGCCTTGGCGCCGTCGGTCTCCGGGTCGGTCCAGAGCTTGACGGTGATGCCGACCACCTCGGCCCCTTCCTCGCGGGCGAGGAGCGCGGCGACGGCGCTGTCGACGCCACCGGACATGGCTACGGCGAGGCGCTTCGGGGGGGCGGAATGGCCACCCCTCTCGGGTGAGGTGGCCATTCCGCCTGACTCCGGGATCAGATTGAGGGACGAGGAGGCAACACCCTGAAGGGCTCGGTGGAGTGCGTCGGTGGCGAGCTGCGCTGCGTGGCGCTTCGCGGGCGTGAGGCCGCCGATTGCCTCATCGACCGTGTCTATGTCGATCAGGGCAGCCGCGAGGACTGGAGAGGCATCGACCATCTCGGCGACGGCGGCCGTTGCCGCGCGCGTGGCGCCGCAACCCTCGGCGTCGAAGGTGACGCTGTTGATGCGGCCCTCCTCGACGAGGAACGAGAGCCGCGAGAGATCGCCGCAGGCAGCGCCTCCTGCAGCGCCCGTGAAGGCGCCGTCGACCGGCGGTCCGAGACGGCTCTCATCGCGCAGATAAGCCTCGAAAAGATCGCGATCCATCAGAGGAAGGGTAAGCGCTCGCCGTCTCCTTAACCCGAACCCGGACTCGCAGGGCCATCACCCACACCTACTTGCCGGGTGGGTGTGGGTGATGGCCCTGCCCAAGCGCCGCCTTGAGATCCGCGACGATCTCGGCCGGTTCGTCGCGGAGCGCGCGCCAGGTGATGCGAAACGTCTTCCACCCTTCGGCGACGAGGATGCGGTCGCGCTGGCGGTCGGACTCGAAGCGCTTCTTGGTGCCGTGAACGGAGCGGCTATCGAGCTCGACCGCCACCCGCTCGCGCTCCCAGAGGGCGTCGATCTCGAAGAAGCGCCCGCGCACCGAAAGGTCGCCGTTCATCCGCGGCCGCGAGATCCCATGGGCGTCCACGAGAGCCAGGAACGCCTCCTCGAAGTCGTTTCGCGTCAACCCGACCGGCTCCGGCGACTCCAGCAGCGCCCGCAGGTTCCGCGTCCCTGGTCGTCCGGGGTAGCGCTCCAGCAGCAGCGGCAGCGACACCCGGTCGGTCAGCCCTCTCACTTCGGCCTCGTGGAACGCCCGCTCCAGCGCCCGCATCTTCAGGACCATGGCGAGGTCGAAGATCGTCCGGAACGGCGACGTCACCGGGATCCCGTCCACGACGAGCCGCTCGTCTTCCAGCAGCAAGGACCGGTGCCCGCGTATGCCCTCTCGCTCGACCTCGGCCCGGGGGCACGTGACGTCCACCCGTCCGGCAGCAGGCGGAAGGATCCGCCACAAGCGCCCCGCCGATCGGTGACTTAGGACCGCCCCCTCCCCGCACGCGAGGACCGCCGCCATCCAGCGGCCGCGGCTCGAAATTCGCCGCACTCCCACCACGTAGACGCCGCGGAAGACCTCATGAAGCTGACCGCGCTTCAGGCGACCGACGATCGCCCTCCTCCCGATCCCGAGCGTCAGCAACTGCTGCCGGCTGACCACCGCATGCTGCCGCTGCGCGAGCTCCGCGACCTTTCGGTCAAGAGGCTCAGTGCGATATTCGGCACCTGAGGGGTGCCGTATTCCGCTCGGAGATCCCATACCGGCGATCGTGAAGGTCCAGGGCGCACGCGTGGCGCGCACTTCGTGCCAGCTCTGCGGCCGGCGGCACAAAAAGGCCCCAACCCGCCGTTGCCGCCTCTGGCTTTGATCCCTTCAAATGAAGGTGGGTGCCTGCTCCTGCCCCCAAGAGGACCGGAGACTTTTCAGCTCCCGTGCCGTTTGTGTTGGGTCAAACGGTGAGACGGCTCTCGTACGGGTTCGAGCCTGGTCCAAAACTACCACCGGGACGACCTCTCTAAACGAAGGTTTCGCCCTCGTCCAGATTCGAGAGGTGCCACTCGGCTTCGCTCCAGCGGTCGCCGGGGACGCGGAGGGCGATGTCGCCGCGGCCGAAGCGGTCGAGCGGCCAGTCGGAGGTGAGGACGGCCTCGATGTCCGCCTCGACCAGGGCCTGGTGCCAGGCGCGGGCGGTCCTCAGGTCGCCGAAGTCCCGCACCACCTCCCAGCTGTCGAAGCTGGGGTCGTCGATGTGAACCGGCGTCTTGCCCGGCCCGGGAGCCGGTCGCCACCTGCGGGGGATCCAGTCCCGCAGGCCCATCTCAATGTCCGGCGAGTTTGGGTTTGTGGATGCCGATGCCGAGCTCTTTGAGTTGCAGCTCGTCGACCGGGGCCGGGGCGCCGGTCAGCAGGTCGAAGCCGGAGGCGGTCTTGGGGAAGGCGATCACGTCGCGGATCGTCTCCGCGCCGTAGAGGCGCTGGACGATGCGGTCGACGCCGTAGGCGATGCCGCCGTGCGGCGGCGCCCCGTACTGGAGCGCCTCCAGCAGGAAGCCGAAGCGGGCGCGGGCGGTCTCGGCGTCGATGCCGAGGGCGCCGAAGACGGCCTCCTGGGTCTTCGCGTCGTGGATGCGGATCGAGCCGCCTCCCAACTCCTGGCCGTTCCAGACGACGTCGTAGGCCTGGGCACGAGCGGCACCGGGGTGTGCCGGGTCGAACTCGCCCGCCGGGGCGGTGAAGGGATGGTGGAGGGCGTCCCAGCGCTTCTCCCCCTCGTTCCACTCCATCAGCGGCCAGTCGACGATCCAGACCAGGCGGTTGTCAGTCGGGTCGATCAGGTCGAAGCGCTCGGCGAGGTCCAGCCGCATCTGCCCCAGCACCGCGTTGACGACGTCGGCCTTGTCGGCGACCAGCAGCAGCAGGTCCCCCTCCTCGGCGCCGAGGCGCCGGTTGAGGTCCGCCAGCTCCCCCTCGCTGAGGAACTTCGCGGTCGGCGAGCGCCAGCCGTCGCCCTCGCGGAAGGCCCAGACCAGCCCCTTCGCCCCCAGCTCCTGGGCGCGCGAGATCAAGCCGTCGAGCTCGGAGCGCGGCATCTCCCGGCGGCCGGCATTGATCCCGCGGATCGAGCCGCCGCCGTCCAGGACCGAGCGGAAGACCTTGAACTCGGTCTCGCGCAGGGCGTTGCCGAGGTCGACCAGCTCGAGCCCGAAGCGCAGGTCGGGACGATCGGTCCCGAAGCGGTCCATCGCCTCGTCGTAGCCCATCCGCTGCATCGGCAGCTCCACCTTTGGGCCGCCGGCGCGCTCGAAGACGTGGGCCAGCAGACCTTCGTTGACCGCGATCACGTCCTCCCCGTCGACGAAGGACATCTCGACGTCGAGCTGGGTGAACTCGGCCTGGCGGTCGGCCCGGGTCGCCTCGTCGCGGAAGCAGCGGGCCACCTGGTAGTAGCGCTCGAAGCCGGAGACCATCAGCAGCTGCTTGAACAGCTGCGGCGACTGCGGCAGCGCGTAGAAGGACCCCTGCTGCTGGCGGCTGGGGACGAGGAAGTCCCGCGCCCCCTCCGGGGTCGAGCGGGTCAGCACCGGGGTCTCGACGTCGACGAAGCCCTCTCCGTCGAGGAACTCGCGCATCGCCGCGACTACCCGGTGGCGCAGCATCAGCGCCTCGCGCATCTGCTCGCGGCGCAGGTCGATGTAGCGGTACTGCAGCCGCTTGTCCTCGCCCACCTCGCCGCTGAAGCCCTCGACCTGGAACGGGGGCGTCTCCGAGCCGGCCAGCAGCTCGGCCCCGGTGATCAGCAGCTCAACCTCGCCCGTCGCCAGCTCGGCATTGACCGTCTCCTGCGAGCGCCGCACGACCGTCCCGGTTGCGCTCAACACGTCCTCTGCCCGCAGCTTGTGCGCCAGCTCGAACGACTCGCCGGAGCTGTCGGGGTTGAAGACGAGCTGGACGATCCCGGTGCGGTCGCGGAGGTCGATGAAGATCAGGCCGCCGTGGTCGCGGCGGCGGTTGACCCAGCCGGCGACCCGGACCTCGGTATCGACCTTCTCCGGCAGCACCTGGCCGCACCAGGCGTCGCGGTACCCGTTCGCGCGCAGCGGCGGCGCCTCAGTGCTCAACTCTCTCCTCCCGTCATCTCGTCGACAAGGTTGCCGGGATCGGCGGCGCGCTGCTCGCCGGTCTCCATGTCGCGGAGCTGGGCGCCGTCGGCCTCGAGGATGAGGACGCGGGCGGCACCGATCCGGTTCGCGTGTTTGAGCTGTCCCTTGAGACCGCGGCCGGCGAGGTCGACCTCGACCGAGATCCCGGCGCGGCGGAGCTCGACCGCGAGCGCCATCGCCCGCCCGCGCTGGTTGGGATCGGCAATTGCGATGAAGGCGTCGCGCCCCGGCGCCGGCACCTCTTCGCCCAGCGCCAGCAGGATCCGCTCGATCCCGGCGGCGAAGCCGACCGCGGGCGTCGGGGGGCCGCCGAGCTGCTCGATCAGGCCGTCGTAGCGACCGCCGCCGCCGATCTCCGACTGCGCCCCGAGCGCGTCGCAGACGAAGGAGAAGATCGTCCGCGAGTAGTAGTCGAGGCCGCGGACCAGGGTCGGGTCGACGACGTAGGCGATGCCGGCGGCGTCGAGCAGGGCCCGCACCTCGGCGAAGTGCTCGGCGTCCTCGCCCGCGAGCTGCCCGACGATCGTCGGAGCGCTCGCCATCACCGCCCGCGTCCCCTCGTGGTCGGAGTCGAAGGCGCGCAGCGGGTTGAGGTCGATCCGCTCGCGCACGTCCTCGGACAGCTCCCCCTCGTGGGCGTGCAGGTGCGCCTTCAGATCCTCCAGGTAGGTGCGGCGGGACTCGAAGGAGCCGAGGCTGCCGAGCCGCAGCTCCACCCCCGGCACGCCGAGCTCCCCGAGCAGGTCGGAGAGGAGCATGATCACCTCGGCGTCGGCGAGCGGCGAGTCGGTGCCGATGCACTCGATCCCGAGCTGGTGGAACTGCCGGTAGCGGCCGGCCTGCGGGCGCTCGTGACGGAAGAACGGGCCGAGGTAGGAGAGCTTCACCGGCTGCGCCAGTTTGTGCATGCCGTGCTCGAGGTAGGCGCGGCAGATCGAGGCCGTCCCCTCCGGGCGCAGGGTGAGGCTGCGTTCGCCCTTGTCCTCGAAGGTGAACATCTCCTTGCGGACGATGTCGGTGGACTTGCCGACGCCGCGCTCGAACAGCGCCGTGTCCTCGAAGGCCGGCGTCGCGATCGTCTCGTAGCCGGCGCGGGAGAAGATCTCCGCGGCGGCCTGCTGCAGCCGCGCCCGCGCCCGCGCCTGCTCGGGCAGGACGTCGAAGGTGCCGCGGGGTGCCTGGAACTTGCTCGCCATCGTGCGGGCGACCTTAGTCCAACCGGCTACCGCGTCAGCGAGCCGAGGAAGGGATTGGTGGCGCGCTCGGCGCCGAGGGTCGTCAGCCCCATGTGGCCGGGATGGACGACGGTCTCGTCGGAGAAGGTGTCGAGCAGCCTGCCGAGCGAGGCGAGCAAGGTCGGACCGTCGGCTCCCGGCAGGTCGGTCCGCCCGACAGAGCCCTGGAAGAGGACGTCGCCGGAGAAGATCGCCTCCTCTCCCCGCACTCCGTAGGTGACGTGGCCGGGGCTGTGCCCCGGGGTGAACACGACGTCGAGCTCCAGCCCCGCCAGCTCCAGCGTCTCGCCGCCGCGGAGGACCTCGTCGGCCTCGTAGCTCTCGAACGGCCCGAACCCCTCCCAGGGGACGAAGGCCATGATGTCGGCGAGGATCGGGACCTCGATCTCGGGGCAGTAGACCGGCGCGCCGGTCGCCTTCGCCACCGGCGCCACGGCGCCGACGTGGTCGAAGTGGCAGTGGGTGAGGAGGATCGCCTCGACGCTCGCCCCGGTCGCCTCCACCGCCGCCAGGATCCGCTCGGCCTCCTCGCCCGGGTCGACGATCAGCAGCCGGTCGCCGCCCTGGGGCCGGAGCAGGAAGCAGTTCTCGGCGACGGGGCCGACCGTGAGCATCTCGACCGCGAGGGCCATCGGACCTACTGGTCGCCGCCGGCGCGCATCCGCGCCCGCTCGCGTCGCCGCCACATCGCCATGTCGATGAAGTAGCCGGCGGGGACGTAGAAGGCGAGCATGAAGGCGCCGAAGAGGAGCGAGGGGACGAGCGCTTTTTTGAAGATCAGGATCAGCAGCACGGCGAAGATGACGGCGGCGAAGAGCCCGCGCACGAACGAGCTGCGCCAGGTCGGCGGCAGGTCCTGCTGCGGGGCGGGCTTGCGGCGGGAGCGGGCGCGCGCTTTGGCTTCCTCGCGGCTGCGGGGCCGGCCGGACCGCGGCTTGTTGTCGATCCGCCCGCCCTGGGTGCCGCGGCGCTTGCGCTGGCGCTTCTTTCTCGTCTGGGCCATCGGCTGCGAAATCTAACCGCTCGCCTCGGCGAGCCGCGCCTCGATCGTGTGGCGCCGCGGGTCGAAGCCCCGCATCGGCACGTCGTCGGGGTAACCGGCGAGGGACGCCTGCGGGACCAGGCCGACCAGCTCCGCCTCCAGCGGCCGCGCGCCCAGCGGCGCCGCCAGCGCGCGCACGCGCTCGACGACTTCGCCGAGCGGGACAGTGAGCGGGTCGTGGACGTTGGTCGAGACCTGGGCCCGGCCGCTGGAGAGCAGCAGCCCGATCGCCCGCACTCCGGGCGGGCCGCCGCCCGCCTCGCGCAGGCCGGCGGCGACTGCGCGGGCGATCTCGAGGTCGTCGCTGTCGAGCTCGACGTTGAAGGCGGCGAGGGGCGGCCGCGCCGTGACCAGGGTGGCGCCGGCATTGCGGTGCGGCAGGTCGGGGCCGAAGTCCGGCCGCAGCTCCCCCGACTCCATCCGCAGCCACAGCTCGGCCAGGCCGCCGTTGCGGAAGTAGGCGCGCTCTGCCCGGCCTGGGTCGCGCGCCAGCTCGCCGTAGAGGAAGACCGGGATCCCGAGGCCGCCGATCTGGGTCGCCGTTGCGACCGCCTCCTCGCGCGCTGCCTCGCGGTCGCCCGGCTCGAACCAGACGATCGGGCAGACGTCGAGCGCGCCGATCGCCGGGTGGGCGCCCCGGTAGCGATCCATCTCGATCGTCTCCGCCGCCTCCTCGGCGCCGGCGGTCAACGCCCCGACCAGGGCGCCGCCGCTGCCGGCGAGGGTGAAGACGCTGCGCCCGTGGTCGGCGTCGGTGTGGCGGTCGAGCAGGGTGACGCCGCGCGTGAACGCCTCCTGCAGCCGGTCCAGCCGCTCCTCGTCGCCTCCCTCGGAGACGTTCGGGACCGCGAGCAGTGGCGGCATCGTCCGGGTGCCTCAGACGAGCAGGTCGCCGCCGCTGACGATCGTCTCGCCGTCGATCGCGAGGGTCGGTTCCAGCACCACGCAGTCGAGGTGGACGGGGACCTGGACCGTGCCGCCGATCGCGGCCGAGGCGCCGAAGGCGACGTGGCAGGTTCCGAGGATCTTCTCGTCCTCGAGGATGTTGCCGGTGAGGATCGCCTCTTCGTTGGTGCCGATCCCCAGCTCGGCGACGTTGGTGCCGTCCTTGCCGTGGGCGGTCAGCAGTTCCATCAGCCGGGCGCCGCCCTCGCCGCTGGCCTCGACCAGGTGGCCTTCGCGGATCGTCAGCGAGACCGGTTCCTCGAGCAGCCCGATTTCGGCGATCGAGCCGTCGACGACGAGCGTGCCCTCGGTCGTCCCCTCCAGCGGGGCGATGAAGCCCTCGCCGCAGGGCAGGTTCCCGAAGGCGCCGCGGTTGCCGAGTTCGCCTGCGTCGACGATCCCCAACCGCCCCTGGAGGCCGATCCGCAGGTCGCTGCCGTTGCGGCAGGTGATCCGCACCTCCGAGCCCCGGTTCAGCGCGGTGACGACCGCCCACCCGCGGCGGCGGATCTCCTCCAGGTCGCCGGTCATCAGCCGGCTCAACATCTCCTCGGTTACGCCGGGGAGGGTGCCGATCCGGACCCCGGCCTCGCTCGCTGCTTTGCGGGCTGCGGTGTGGGAGAGCGACTGGATCGTCGGCGCCAGGACGACGTCGGCCGCGGCCATCGCGGCGGCAACGGCCCGCGGCGGCTCGGCGGCGGCGGAGTCGCGCTCGGAGATCACCGCGAGCGTCGCGTCGGCGCCGTCCCCCTGCGCCTCGATCCGCATCAGCGCCCCAATCTCTTCGGTCACCGGGTTGCAGACGACCAGCACCTCCTCGCCCGGCGAGATCCCCATGCACTGCCGGACGACAGTCTTTACCGCTCTGTCCAGTTCCGCGGTCACGCGCCCACCCTACCCGCGATCAGCGGAGCCTGCACCTATTTCCCCTGCAATAGCGCCATTTGCAGCGAATTGCAAAAAGCCACGTGATTAATCCCCGCCGTTCGAACACCGCTCGTCGTCGTGCCGGTGTCCAATCGCCCAGGCCTCGAACCAGACCAGTCCCACCAACACGATCCCGAAGCCGAGAAAGGGTGGGAACCATTCCTCGGGCCGCAGCAGCACCAGCGTTCCGACGACAAACGCATCCGCCGCCAGCAGGAATCCGACCAGCACCGGCCGCATCGCCGGCCACCCATCCCGAGGAGATCCACCGCCCTTCTCCACCGCTACCATCCCCCTCCCCGCCGGAGTAGCTCAGCTGGTTAGAGCAGCGGAATCATAATCCGCGTGTCGGGGGTTCGAGTCCCTCCTCCGGCATCGACTCGTCCTCGCATCGCCTGGTCTCGCCAGGTACGCCTCGGATTCGATTGGGAAAGAGGGATCGGGCCTGGGAACGGTCAGGTCTCCTTGCTCGTCTCCGTTTCGAGAGCGGTTCGCCCCTGCAGCCGCGGTCGGCTCTTTAGAGCTGGCTTCCGGCTGCAGAGATTCAGAACATTCACGTACCAAACGAAGCCGCCAAAGTCCCGTCTAGCAGGTCCCAACGAATCAACTTTTGGACGAAGATTTCACGCAGTTTTTAGGGTTGAAACCCTTTGTTCATCCCGTTTGGCTGAGGATTGCGCTGATGGCGTCGAGATAAAATAAACATAGACATCTACGTTTCGTATAGCGTCGTCTGGTCGGCGATTCGGGAAATCGCCGAAACAACCAAAATGACGTAGATCCCCTTAGGGAGGACAAATGACCAGTAGTGAATCTCGCTCGCCAGCTCCTGCTGCGCGCCGTCGCAACAGGAGAGGGCCCGTTCTCGTCCTGGCGCTGATGGCGCTTGTCGCCTGCCTGGCCGTCTCAGCGGCCAGCGCCGCAGCGGCCACCAGCACCTGGACCAACTACAGCTTCAGCGCCAAACCCGATAACCACTTCTCGTTCGAAGGCCTGTCATGCACGGCGGAAAAATATTGCGTCGGAGTCGGGACGGGTGCGATCACGGGCATCTGGAATGGCGAAAAATGGACGACGACCGAACACGGCTCCAATACCCTGTTCGATGTCTCCTGCACCTCCCCTTCCTACTGCATGGCAGTTGGCGGCACGGTTACCGCGAAATCGATGGGGCTGCGTTGGAACGGTTCCACCTGGACCGGGATGCCGGTATCCGAACCGGCACAAGTCACCAGCTCGAGCCTCACCGGCGTCTCGTGCAGCGGTTCGATCTGCCTCGCGGCCGGCAAATCGTCCAAAGGCCCGTGGGGAGCGGTGTACAACGGCAGCTCGTGGTCGCCTCAATTGCTGCCCGCCGGGACGTTCGGTATTCCTACCGACGTCTCCTGCCTCTCTGCGACCAACTGCATCATCGTCGGAGCGGGGCCCAACGGGTCCACCAGCTCGACCGCATCCTGGGCGGTGCGCTGGAACGGCACCAGTTACGAAGTGCTGAAACTGGCTTTCGTCGCCGGGGCTGAAAACCTCCAGATCGAATCCGTTTCCTGCAGAGGCGGCTCGTGCACGGCGGTGGGCTCGTCGTACAGCAGCTTCAACTCTGCGTTGAAGAAACCCGTCGCCCAGCTGTGGAACGGCACCTCATGGACCCTGCAGTCGGTCCCGATGGTCGAAAGCTCGACCTCCGCCGCGCTGAACGACGTTTCCTGCAATAACGGAAACTGCTGGGCGGCCGGGAACTACACCATCGGCGGGCAAACGCGACCGTTCTCGGCGCGCTTCGACGTGCCTCCGCTCGGGACCAGCACGTGGGAAGTGGATCTGCCGAACTACATCGAAACGCCGGGAACCGGCGAACAGACGCTGAAAGCGATCTCCTGCTCCCCCGCCTGGAGGTGCATGACGGCCGGCTTTTACATCAACTCGACCGGCGGTTACGCGATGTCGGAGTACGTGAAACGCAGCTAAGCGCCGCCGATCATCTCCAAGCCGAGCGCCCGCGAACGCGGGCGCTCGCTGCTTGCAGGGCGCCTCTCCATCCTCCTCGATGTCAACGCGAAAAAAGGCCGGCCGGGAGCGGATGCTCCACGGCCGGCCCAGGGGGGAACGGGAGCTTCAGGTGGCCGGAACCGCTTGTGTCGTGCTCTGTGCAGGCGCACCCGGGCGGTGACCGATCGCACGCCGACGGCGGCAGCCGCCTCGGCGACCGACAGCTCGTCGATCGCGACGAGCTCGAGGATCGCCCGCTCGGATTCGGGCAGGCGATCCATCGCCGCGTAGAGCCGGCGCGACTGGGCGGCGGCGTCGATCCGCGCGTCCATCCGGGCCGCGTCCTCTTCGTCGAGCAGGGCGCTGCCGCGAAGCCGCTCCTGTCCCGCCCGCTCGCGCCCCTGCTGGCGCCGGTCGTTGGCGAGGAGATTTCCGCGGTCAGGTCGGCCGCCCTCTCGCGATCGCCGGGTCGGGCCGGGCGACGAACCGCTGCAGGTCCTCGACGGCTCAAGGCGCTGGAGGCGGCGGGGACGGCTCTTTCGGGGTCCATACCCCCCCTTGGTCGCGGGAGGAGAAAGCGTTACGGCGGATTACGGCATGCCCGAGGCGAAAATACGGCAACTTCACTGATGCGAGGCCTCGTTTTCGCGCCTAGGTTGGCTTGGCAAGGTCAAACACCGAATTGGAGGCAACAAATGCAGCTCTATGGAATCTTTCGCCGCAACGGATGGCGGACCCCGGCGGACCTGGAAGTAGCCGGGAAGAAATCGGCCGAAGTCGGGGACGAACCGGACTCGGGCGTGCGGTGGATCCGCAGCTACGCGCTCGGCGAGGAGAGCGGCGAGGTCGGCACGTTCTGCGTCTACGAAGGCGAGAGCCCCGAGACCATTCGCGCCCACGCGGAGGCCGCGGGCCTGCCCTGCGACGAGATCGTCCCGATCCTCGAGACGGTCGTCGTCCGCCCCGACCCGGCTCCCGCGGCGAACTAGCCGGTCGGCTCCCGCGGGCGAGGCGCTTTGGTGTACCCCTGGTTCGCCAAAGCGCCTCGGTCTCGCGCCTAGACTGGGTTGAAGATGAGCGAGCGCAGTCCCTTGGTCGGCCGCGAGAGCGAGCTTGCGGAGCTGGCTGAGGCGGCCGAGCAGGCTCGGCTCGGCAACGGCTCGATCGTCCTCCTCGCCGGCGAGGCCGGCGTCGGCAAGAGCAGCCTCGCCGAGGCGGCGACCGAGGGCTTCGACGTCGTCCTGCGCGGCGCGGCTTCGAACGGGGTCACCGTCTCCTACGGTCCGATCGTCGACGCGCTGCGCTCGCGGTTGCGGGTCGACCCCGAGGCGCTCGCCGACTGCGGGCCGCTCCTCCCCCACCTCACCCTCCTCCTCCCCGAGCTCGGCGAGCCGGCCGCCGAGAGCGAACGGGCGACGATCTTCGAGGCGGTCCGCTGCGCCTTTGCCCACCTCAGCGCCGAGGAGCCCGCGATCGTCGTCCTCGACGACCTGCAGTGGTCTGATGAGACGACGCTGGAGCTGCTGGCGGCCCTGGCCGAGCCGCTACGACAGCTGCCCGTCCTCGTCATCGCCGCCTACCGCTCCGACGGCCTGCCGCGGGACCACCGGCTGCGCTGGCTGCGCAACGAGCTGCGCCGTGGCGGCAACCTGCGCGAGCTGAACCTGGAGCCGCTCGACCGTCCCGCCGTCGGCGAGCTGATCCGGGAGCTGCTGCCGGACGATCCCTCGCCCGCCCTGGTCCGGACGGTTCACGACCGCACCATGGGGTCTCCCTTCTTCGTCGAGGAGCTGATCGGCGCGCTGCAGGCGCGGAAGGCGCTGCGGCCGGGCCGCCGCGGCCTCGAGCTGGCAGAGCTGGACGAGGTTCCGGTCCCGGACTCGATCCGCGAAGCGGTCCTCGTCGGCATCTCCGACCTCTCGCCCGAGGCGCGCGAGGCCGCCGAGACCGCGGCCGTCCTCGGCCCCCAGATCGACCTCTCCCTCGCCTCCGAGCTCGTTCCCGCCAGCGGCCTCGCGGAGCTGGTCGAGGCCGGGCTGCTGGAGGAGCCCGGCGCGGGACAAGCCGCGTTCCGCCACGCGCTCGCCCAGGAAGCCCTTTACGCCGAGGTGCCGTGGGTCCGGCGCCGCGACCTCCACCGCCGCCTCGCCGAGCTGCTGGAGGGGGCCGGCGGCTCCAGCCTCGAGATCGCGACGCAGTGGCGCGGCGCCGGCGAGGATTCCCGCGCCCGCGAGGCGCTGGTTCGGGCGGCCCGGGAGTCGGAGGCCATCCACGCCCACCGCGACGCGGTGCGGGCGGCTCGGGAGGCGCTGGAGCTCTGGCCCGAGGACGAGGCGGAGGAGCTGCGGGCCGAGACGCTGGAGCGCTACGGGCACTGTGCGGAGCTGGTCGGCGAGCTCGCCGAAGCGACGAAAGCGTGGCGGGAGCTGGCGGCCGGCTGCGAGCGCCAGCGCGACGGGCGCGGCTACGCGGAGGCACAGCGACGCCTCGCCGCCGTCTACGACCTCGGCGGCGAACGCGACCAGGCGTTCGCGGCGCGGCGCCTTGCCGCCGATGCCTTCGCCGCCGCCGGCTGTCCCGGCGAGGCCGCCCTGGAGCGGCTGGCGATGGCCGACCACCACCGGCGCGGCGGCCGCTACAGCGAGGCGACCGAGCTGGCCGAGGTCGCCGCGCAGGAGGCGCGGACCGCGGAGCGGGTCGACATCGCCGCCCGCGTGCTCGGCCTCCGCGGCGTCGTCGAGGCCAAGGGCGGCGACTTCGAGCGCGGCCTCGAGTCCGTGCGCGCCGGGCTCGCCCTCGCCTTCGAGCACGACCTGACCCCGGTCGCGGCCGAGCTGTACCAGCGCCTCAGCCTCGTCCTCTACGACGGCGCCGACTACCGCCAGGCCGAGGAGGCGCTCGACACCGCCCTCGACCTCTGCCGCACCGACGGCGACGCCGGGACCGAGGTCGCCTGCGTCACCTGCCTCGTCTACGTCCTCCGCGAGCGCGGCGAGTGGTCGCGGGCGGCCGAGCTGGGCCGCGAGCTGATCGAGTCCGACACCGCGGTCTGGGTCGCCGAGGGCCTGCTCGGCGCGATCCACGCCTTCGAAGGCAAGTTCAGCGCCGCCCGCCGCCTGCTCACCTCCTCGCGCGCGGTCTCCTCCGCGGTCGGCCACTACAACATGTACGTCGACTCGACGACGAGCCTGGCGATCGTCGCCGCCGCCGAAGGGCTCGACGACGAGGCCGCCACCCACTGCCGCGAGCTGCTGGCGCGGTGGGAGCAGAGCGAGGACCACCACTACGCAGTCTGGGGGGTGCGCTGGGCGAGCAGCTGGTTCGCCCGCCGGGACCGGGCCAAGGAGGCCCAGCTCTGCGCTGCGGCGCTCGGCAAGATGGCGGCGGAGGGGGGCCATGACGACGCGGTCGCGGCGCTGGCGCAGGCGGTGGGCGAGCTCGCCCTGCTGGAAGGCGACGCGGCGACGGCGGCCGAGAGCCTCTCCCGCGCGGTCGAGCTGCAGCGCAACCTGGCGACCCCCCACGAGCGCGCCCAGGTCGAACTGCGCGCCGGCGTCGCCCTCGCCGCCGCCGGCGAGCGCGAGGCGGCGCTGGAGCGGCTCTCCGACGCCTACCGCTGCGCGGCCAAGCTCGGCGCCCGGCCGCTGGCGGCTGAAGCGGCGAAAGAGGTGGCGGCCCTCGGCGAGTCGGTCGCCCAGCGGCTGGGCAGCCGCGCCGCCGCGGCCTCCGACGGGATCCAGCTGACCCGCCGCGAGCTCGAGGTCCTGCGCCACGTCTCCGTCGGGCGCACCAACCGCGAGATCGCCCAGGAGCTCTTCATCAGCCAGCGCACGGTCGACATGCACGTCCGCAACCTGCTCGGCAAGCTCGACTGCCGCTCCCGGGTCGAGGCCAGCCACCGCGCCGGTGAGCTCGGGCTACTCAGCTAGACGCCGGGTCGGACAAGCAAGTTCATAGAGCTGCGGTTAGGGTCGGGTGGAAGATGCCCGACTACTCGAAACACCCTCTGCAGGACTGGGGCGAGCTGATCTCCTTCTCCCCGCAGACCGTCCTGCGCCCGACCAGCATCGAGGAGCTGAAGCAGATCTTGGAGCGTGTCCACCGCGGCGAGATCGGAAACGGACGCGTCCGCGTGCCGGGCAGCCTCCACTCCTGCTCGGAGATCGCCGTCGGCGAGACGGTCGTCGACGTCGGCGGTCTCCCGCGCAGCATCGAGTTCGAGAACGGCGACACCGCGGTCACCGTCACCGCCAACTTCTCCCTGCACGAGTTCCTCTTCGAGCTCGGCGAGCGGGGCAAGTCGATCACCGCCACCGGCGGCACCGATCACCAGACGCTCGCCGGCCTGATCTCGACCGGCACCGCCGGCGCCAGCTCGCGCCACGGGCTCTACGAGAAGCTCGAGTGGGTCGAGCTGGTGACGGTCGACGCCTCCGGGAACGCGGTCGAGCGGAGCATCTCCCGCGGCGACCCCGACTTCCCGGCGGTGATCTGCTCGCTCGGCCTGCTCGGCGTCATCACCAGGGTCCATTTCCAGCTCGTCGACGAGCTCTACTTCGACGTGGTGATGAAGGTCGTCCACCTCGACGACGTTCTCACCGACCTCGACCTCACCTCGAACCGGTACGACTTCTGGCGCGTCAACTGGATGCAGAAGAGCGAGAAGGCGCTGCTCTGGGCGGCGACGGAGGTACCGGCGGCGGGCTCCAAGCGCGACGGCGACTACCCCGAGGAACGCTCCGAGCAGGTCCTCGACTTCGTCTTCCAAGCGATGGACGAGATCGCCGACACCGGGCCGCTGCTGAATCCCGTCCTCGAGGGCATCTACAACGTCCTCGCCCTCACCTACAGCGAGTCCAACTTCACCGGGCCGCTGCGCAACATGCTCCCGGTCGACCGGCGGGCGCCGCTGCGGGTGGCGATGGCCGAGTGGAGCTTCCGTCCGCGGGATCTACAGGCGGTTCTGAAAGCCTGCCGCGACTACTTCGACGACGCGGGCTGGCCGAACATCCCGACCGAGATCGAGCTGACCAAGGTCGACGGCGGGCTGATGTCGGCCTGGAGCTGGGACGACGTTCCCTACGTCGTCAAGTTCAACTGGATGTACCTGACCGAGGTCTGCCGCTCACCCGGAGAGAAGGAGAAGATCTACGCCCACCTCCGCGGCCTCTGGGAGCACCTGCGGCGTGCGGGCATCCCCTTCAAGGCGCACTGGGGCAAGGTCAACTTCATCGACCCCGAGTTCGTGCGCCAGCACCACGACTGGGACCGCTTCCAGCCGCCGATCAACCCGATCTTCGCCAACGACTACCTGGAAGAGAGGCTGGGGCCGCTATGACCGACAACACCGGGATCGACTTTCCCGGCCTCACCGACATCCACGTCCACCCGGCGATGAACGCCTTCTTCTGGGACCGCGACCTGCGCCGGCACTACTTCACCTACAAGAAGTTCTGCCCGCTCGCCAGCCTCAGCGACTTCCAGATGCTGGAGGAGGGGAACGTCAAGGTGATCTGGTCAGTCCTCCACGTTCCCGAGGAGGACTACTTCCGCAATCCGGCGATCCGGCTCCTGGGCCACGTCACCAAAGGCGGCCGCACGATGCTGAAGCTGAACGCCTGGGACGCGATGCTGCGGATGATGAGTGAAATGGAGTGGCAGGTCGCCCGCACCGGCGGGAAGTTCACGGTGGCCCGCACCTATGCCGAGCTCGAGGAAGCCATCGCTGCCGAGAAACGGGCGGTCATCCACACCGTCGAGGGCGGCCACATGCTGAGTGCCGGTCTCGCCGACGGCGACGTCGCGAGCCGCCTGACGAGGCTCGAGACGCTGGCGCGCCGGGGCGTCGCCTCGCTGACGATCGCCCACCTCTTCCGCAACGACCTCGCCGGGCACAGCGAGTGCATCCCTCCCGAGCAGCACAAGATCCTCTTCTGGCGCCTCGACACCGGCGTCGACGATTCCCTCGGCCTGACGAAGACGGGCAAAGAGGTGGTCAAAGCCATGGCCGCGCCCGAGATACGGATCATCCCCGACGTCACCCATTGCTCACCTGTCTCGCGGCAGGAAATCTACGACCTGGTGGGTGACGAGATCCCGATCGTCGCCACCCATACCGGGGTGCAAACGCTGAACTCGGCCCCGGTCAACCTCAGCGAAAGAGACGTCAAAGCAATCGCCGCCTCCGGTGGCGTGGTCGGGGTGATCTTCATGCCCTTCTGGCTGAAAGAGGAAGACCCCGGCCCTGGCCTCGAGGCGATCTGGGAAACGATGAAACAGATCAACGACTGGAGCGGCGGCAAATGGGAACACGTCGCGATCGGCACCGATTTCGACGGCTTTACCGACCCGCCTGACGACTGCACGAGCGCCAAAGAACTCCCCAGCGTCGAGGCGATGCTTAAGACGAAGGGACTCGCCCAGGCCGAGGTCGACGCGGTGCTCGGGACTAACGCCCGCCGCGTGCTGCGCGACGGCTGGCGGTAAAGATGGGGGCATCCCTTCACTTCGCCCCATCTCCTGCGGCATCGTCCTCCTGCTGCTGATCGCCGGCTGCGGATCTGGCTCCGAGGACGGAACCACCTCCGGCTCCAGCCGCTACTTCGGCGACCACCCGGGCCAGGAGGCGACGAAGGCGGCGATCAGCGGAGGTGACTGCCAGGTCCTGCAGCGCACGGTCGACGACGTCGAGGGCGTGCGGACCCGCGTCGAATCCGAGCCCTCTCCCCCGTCCTCGCACTGCCTGATCTCCGGACGCGGCCTGCAGGTCTCGGTCTACCTCGACGCCTCGACCGCGGCCCGGCAGCGCTACTTCAACCGGATGACCGAGCAGGTCCAGTTCTACGGGACCGAGCCGGCGAAAAGGCCGCACGCGGTTGCCGGCGTCGGCGACCGCGGGGCCTACGAACACAGCGCCAGCTGGATCCCCGCCTTGAGCACCCTCTACGCGGTTCGCGGGAACAGGTGGCTCACCGTCTCCTACGCGGCAAAGCGGGTGCCGAAAGCCGTGCGCGAGGCCCGCGCCGCCGGGCTCGCCCGGCAGGCGTTCGCGCTCACGTCTCGCTAGGCGGGATCTCGAGCATCAGCGTCACCGGACCGTCGTTGATCAGCGCAACCCCCATGCACGCCCCGAAGACGCCCTTCTTCGCCCCCAGCCGCTCGCAGAAGCGGTCGTACAGCGGCTCCGCCACCTCCGGCCGCGCCGCCTCGACGTAGCTGGGGCGGTTGCCGCGGCGGGCGTCGCCGTAGAGCGTGAACTGACTGACGCAGAGGACCTCGCGCTCGCCCAGCGGCTCGTTCATCCGCCCCTCGGCGTCGTCGAAGATGCGAAGCTTGCGCACCTTCTCGGCCAGTCGATCCGCCTCGTCCTCCCCGTCGCCGACTCCAACCCCGAGCAGGACCAGCATCCCGGGCCCGATCTGGGCGACGCGCGTGCCATCGACGTCTACGGCCGCCTGGCTGACGCGCTGGACGAGAGCCTTCAATGACGGTGCTTGTGCCGGGGGTGGTGCTTGCGCACGCAGCGCTTCTTGCCTCTGACCAGCTTGCGGTGGAAGCCCTTCTTGCACTTCTTCAACGGTTTTTTCGCCGGTGGAGGAGGAGGCGGTGAACTCGCGAGTCCGCCGCCGGCAGCTGGACTCTGGGGCTGCTGTGGCCAGTACGGGCTGGTCGCCCGCCCGTCGATCCCGGTCCGGGTTTCGGGCGGCGTCAGCACGATCGGGTCGGCTTCGGCCATCGTCGCGGCGCCCTGCCACCACTCTTTGGCCCACAATCCCGACGGGTAGTATTCGAGTTCGAACGCGACTAGGTAGGTCCCCGCGGGGAGGCTGCGGATCGCGTAGTTGCCTTCCTCGTCGGTCGTATCGCAGCCCTGGTATTCGCCCGGTTCCTGCTCGTTCGCGCAGACAAACACGCCTCTCGACGGGGCGCCGGTGCCAGGGTCGGTCACGCGGCCGAGGATCTCGGCCCCCTGTGCCAGTTCGGCGTCGATGCCCGGGGTGAGTGCCGGCGACGTCACCGACACGTCGGTCGCGGCCGCCCAGGTTTCGGCGTCCTCGTAGAACTCACGCAGGTAGTTGACCCTGTTGCCGCCTTCGTACACAACGCTGTAGACGCCGCTGGGGATGCCGTTGAGCTGGTAGGCGCCGTTGGCATCGGAGTCGATGCAACGCGGCCAGAAACCCTGGCTGTCCTGGGCGCAGGCTCGTACCCCGGCAACCGGCAGACCGTTGGCCTCGTCCGTCAGCGTCCCTGCGATTGAGCCGCCCTGAGCGAGCTCGGCATTGATCGTCGCCCCCGCAGACCCGAGGGTGAAGAGATCCATCTCGAGGTAGTTCGACGCGTTGTCGTAGTACTCGCTGACGTATTTGAGGTTGTTGCGGTCGGCGGAGAAGTGGACGACGTATTCGCCTTCCGGCAGGTCGACCACCTCGTAGTGCCCGGCAGGATCGGTCTCGTCACACCTGGTTTCGAACATTTCCGGTTCGGGCCTGAAGCAGACGTCGACCCCGGCGATCCCGGCATGGGTGGATTCGTCGCCAACGGTCCCGGAGACGTTTGCCGCCGCCGCCTGCGCCGGCGCCGCCAGCGCGAAGCAGGTCAGGAAGCACATTAGGAGCCAAACTCCGCCTTTCAACCGCATGTGTTTCTCCTTTGGGCCCGGTCGAAGTCGAAACATTGAAACCGGATGATGCCCTGAAGGTGCGGCTCGAACCGGGACGATCTTGACCCGATCGGCTTTGCGCAGGTCATCTTTCGAGCGCCTCGACCAAGGAGCCGGCGTCGTAAGCGCCGTAGAGGCGCTTGCCGTTGACGAAGAAGGTCGGGGTGCCGGTGGCGCCGCTGGCTTCGGCCGAGGCGACGTCGCGGGCGACGCGGTCGTGGTGGGCGCCGGAGTCGACCTCGGCCCGCATCCGCTTGAGGTCAAGGCCGAGGCCCTGCCCGACCCCGAAGATGACCTCGGGCGAGAGGCGCGGCTGGTTGGCGTAGAGCTCGTCGTGGAACTCCCAGAAGCTCCCCTGCGCCGCCGCGGCCTCGCTCGCCTCGGCCGCCAGCGGCGCCAGCGGGTGGCGCTCGGGGATCGGCAGGTGGCGGAAGCCGAAGAGGACCCGGTCGCCCAAACGCTCGCGCACCCGTCGCAAAACTGATTGCGCGCCGAGGCAGAAGGGGCACTGGAAGTCGCCGAACATCACCAGCTCCAGCGGCGCCCCGCGCTCGCCGCGCAGATGGTCGCGGTCTTCCAGCGGCGGTGAGAGCATGTCGTCCACGTCGCCCTTGATGTTATGTGGGCGTGCACGACATCGAGTCGATCCTCGTCCTCGTCCTCGCCGCGGCGCTCCTCGTCCGGGTCGCCGACTACGGCAAGATCCCCGCCCCGATCGTGCTCGTGGTCGGCGGCCTCGCGATCGCCTTCATCCCCGGGCTGCCTAGCGTCGAACTGGAGCCGGACACGATCTTCCTCGTCTTCCTGCCGCCGCTGGTCTACGCGGCGGGCTGGCGCACCTCGCCGCTGGAGCTGCGGACGGTGATGCGGCCGCTGGCGCTGCTCTCGGTCGGCCTCGTCTTCCTCACCGCCGCCGTCGTCGCCCTCGTCGCCCACGCGACGGTGCCGGGGATGAGCTGGGCCGAGGCGGCCGTGCTGGGCGCCGTCATCGCCCCCACCGACACCGTCGCCGCGACCTCGATCTTCCGCCGCCTCGGCGCCCCCGAGCGGGTGCGGCTGCTGGTCGAAGGCGAGTCGATGATCAACGACGGCACCGCGCTCGTCATCTACCGGATCGCCGTCGGGGTCGCGGTCGGCGGCGCCTTCAGCTTCGGCGGCGCCGCGCTGGAGTTCGTCGGCGTCGCCGCCGGCGGCATCCTCGTCGGGATCGCGATCGGCCTCCTCTCCGACCGCGTGCTCGCCCGCCTCAGCGACTCCGATCTGACGATCATGCTCTCGGTCCTCACCGCCTACGGCGCCTACATCGGTGCCGAGGAGCTGCACGTCTCCGGCATCCTCGCCGCCGTCGTCGCCGGGGTCTACGCCGGCTACCGCTCCCCGCACACGCTCGACGCCGACGTCCGCCTCAACGCGATCGCCTTCTGGAGCGTCCTCGTCTTCGGGCTCGAGATCACCCTCTTCGTCCTCCTCGGCCTGCAGCTTCCGGAGATCGTCGACACCCTGGAAGCGAGCCCGACCGGGGTCGACGAGCTGCTGCTGCCGGTGGCGGCGATCGCCGCCGCCTCGCTCGCCGCCCGCCTCCTCTTCGTCTTCGCGATGCGCGAGGACGCCGGCGAAACCGCCGGCCAGCGCTTCGCCGTCGGCTGGAGCGGGATGCGGGGCGCGGTCTCCCTCGCCGCGGCGCTGGCGGTGCCGCTCAGCGTCGAGGGCCGGCCGCAGATCATCTTCCTCACCTTCGCCCTGATCCTGGTCACGATCGTCGGCCAGGGGCTATCGCTGCCGTTCATCGTCCGCGCCCTCGGCCTGGAGAACCCGCGCCGCTGGTCGGACGAAGAGGCGGTGGCGCGGATGGAGGCGGCGCAGTCGGCGCTAGACCGCCTCGACCAGATGGCCTCCGACGAGCGGGCCAGCGAGAAGCAGCTGGTGCGCCTGCGCGACCTCTACCGCGCCCGCTTCCGCATGTGCCAGGCGGTGCTCGGCGGCGAGGACCCCGACGTCGCCGCCCGCGAGCAGCGGATCGCCGACTACGGCGAGCTGCGCCGCGAGCTGATCGGGGTCGAGCGCGAGGAACTGCTTGCCCTCAGCGGTGCCGGCCGCCTGCGCAACCAGACCCTGCGCCAGATCGAGCGCGACCTCGACCTCGAAGAGGCGCGGATCAGGACGTGACGCAGTTGTTCCCGCATACCGGGAACAACTGCGGTTGCGCTATGCGAAGAACTCGCGGGCGCGCTCGGCGACGAGCTCGGGGCGCTCGTCGACGATGAAGTGGCCGCAGTCCTCGACCTTCTCGACCTCCATCGCCTCCGCCTGGGCCTCGACGCCAGCGAGGATGTTGTGGTTGAGCGCCTGGTCGCCGGTCCCGAAGAGGAGCTTGGTCGGGACGGTCAGCCGCGAGTGGGCGTAGCGGCCGCGGGCCATCTCCGGCGCCTCGCGCAGGTTGAAGACCCGGTACATCTGCACCGCCGCCCGCGCCCGCGCCGGCTCGGTGAAGGTGTCGGAGAAGGCGCCGAGCGTCGCCTGGTCCCAGACCTGCTTGCGCACCGAGCCGCCGACCAGCACTTTCGGCACGAACTTGCCGCTGCGATGCAGCCGGTAGCCGACGCCGGGGCTGAGAATCAGCCACTGGTACCAGAAGCGCCACAGGTGCGGCGCCATCTGCCGGATCGAGGTCCACGGCGGCAGGATGTTCAGCGAGAGGTAGCGCTCGAAGCGCTGCGGCGCCTTCAGGCAGAGCAGGAACCCGACCCAGCCGCCCCAGTCGTGGCCGACCAGCTTCACCCGCTCGATCCCGAGCTCGTCGAGGACGGCGAGGACGTCGTCGGCGAGGTTCTCCTTCTCGTAGCCGCCCTCGGGCGCGTCGGACCACCCGAACCCGCGCAGGTCGAGCGCGATCACCCGGTGGCGGCTGGCCAGCGCCGGCAGCAGGTGGCGCCACTCGTACCAGTGCTGCGGCCAGCCGTGCAGGCAGAGGACGACGTCGTCGCCAGACCCCGCTTCGGCGTAGTGGAACTCGATGCCGCGGGCGCGGACCCGGTGGTGGGAGACGCCCTCTATTTCAGGTGGCTGGCTCACCAGCCAACACCTTAGTGACCTGGCGGAGAGATGAGGCGGGCAGGGCGACCGGCTGCGCGCCGGGAGTCGCGCCGGTCGCCGTCCCCTTCCGCCTCAGCGCAGCGCGGCCGCCGCTGCTGCTTGGCGAAAGTCGTTGAGGATCTCCTCCATCGCCCCGACCTCGCAGGGAACTCCTTCCGGCCAGTCCTTCTCCGGATGCTCGTGCAGGGTCTTCAGCCCGTTGCCGCTGATCACCGCGACGACGGTCTCGTCGGGGGCGATTTTGCCTTCCTGGGCAAGGCGCGCGGTCGAGGCGATCGTGGTGCCGCCGGCCGGCTCGGTGAGGATGCCCTCGGTCGAGCCCAGCAGGTCGATCGCGCCCCAGATCTCCTCGTCGGAGGCGGTCGCCGCCGAGCCCTCGCGCGAGCGGACCGCGTCGACGACGAGGTTGCCGTCGCCGGGGGCGCCGATCGCCAGTGAGTGCGCCGCGGTCTCCGGGGTCTGGGTGACGATCTCGCCGCCGCCCGTGATCGCGGTCGCGATCGGCGAGCAGCCGCTGGCCTGGGCGATGTCGATCTTCGAGTGAGCCGTGTCCGCCAACCCGACCTTCTCCATCTCGACCAGGCCCTTGTGGACGCGCGAGGAGAGGGTGCCGCCGGCGGCCGGGATCACGAAGTGGTCCGGCGCCTGCCAGCCCAGCTCCTCGACGACCTCGAAGGCCATCGTCTTCGCCCCCTCGGCGTAGAACGGGCGCAGGGTGATGTTGGCGAACTCCATCCCGGTCGCCAGCGCCAGCTCGCGGCAGGCGCGGTTGGCCCCGTCGTAGTTGGCGTCGAGCTGGATCACCCGGGCGCCCATCGCCCGGCAGGCCTTCGCCTTCCCCTTCTCCATGTTGCCCGGGTAGAAGATGTAGGGACGGGTGCCGGCCTGGGCCGCCAGCGCGGCGACCGCGGTGCCGACGTTGCCGGTGGAGACGCAGCCGACCTCGTCCTTGCCCAGCTCGAGCAGGCGGGCGATCGCCACCCCGACCACCCGGTCCTTGTAGGAGAGCGAGGGGCGGTTGGTCGAGTCGTCCTTGAGGTAGAGGTTGCTGAGGCCGAGCTCGGCGCCGAGCCGCTCGGCGTGGATCAGCGGGGTTTTGCCGGCGAACTGGGCTACTCGCTGCTGGGCACGCAGGTTGAGGATCGGCAGCAGCTCCTCGAAGCGCCAGATGTTCCAGGGGCGCTGGTCGACGGACCGCTCGGCGATCCGCTTCTTCGCTAGGTCGTAGTCGTAGTCGACGTCGAGGCCTTCGCCGCAGGCGGGGCACTTGAAGGCCTTGTCCAGAAGCGGCGTCCGGTAGCCGCACTCGCGACAGGTGAGTTCGGTGGCGCAGGAGCGGGTCCGGAGCCCGTAGGGCTCGGTGAGATGCGGATCGACCGCGTCACTCATGACTCCTCCTTTGCCGCCGATCGCTCGGCGTTGATCCGGTTCGTCGCAGGGGTATAACACATGGTTCGTTGCCGCTCAACGATTTCTGCGCATATCCGCGATCCTCGCCAGGCGGATTCCTCCTAGGAAGGTAGCGGAACCGGCCCCGGGCGCAAGGGCCTTGAAGCCTCTCGTCTGTAGAGTCTCTGTCCGCAGCCATGAAGGATCGGAACCGATGACCCCGCAGGAGCGTTTCGCCGTCAATCTCCGCAAAGCCCGCGTCGCCGCGGGGATCTCGCAGGAAGAGCTCGGCTACATGTGCGACCTGCACCGCACCGAGGTCTCGCTGCTCGAGCGGGCCGGCCGGGAGCCGCGGATGGCGACGATCGTGAAGCTGGCCGGCGCGCTGAAGACGCCGCCGAGCGAGCTCTGCGCCGGGATCGGCTGGCTGCCGAAGGCGAAGCGCTTCGACGTGAAGCGCCCCCCGCGGGACTAGGTCCCGCTGCCGCTTCGCACCCCTGGAGAAGTCGCCGGGAAGAAGTGAAGGGAGGCGGGGCGACATCGGCCTAGCCGACGTGACCAGGATCCGTCATGACGCTTGATCCTGGCTCAGGATTGGTCCTCCTTTGCCACCCCAAGGCGGTTTCCCAGATCCGAGAGCCCCGCCTCCTTCACCGGTTGATCGCCCGGCAGATGCATTCATAACAGAACGCGGTGAAGCAATCAAGGCTCTTTGCTCAATCGCCTGGAATTGAGTTAAAGCTCGGCTCAAGGAGCGGGTGCAGCAGGGGGCGCAACCGGAATCTCGGCCACCTCCGGCCACGTCTCCAGGGCCTCGGAGGCGTCCTCGACGCCCGCCGCGAGGAGCAGCTCCTCGGCGACGTGGGGAGCGAAGGGGACCAGCGTGCGAGCGAGAAGGACGAGCGCGGCAAGCTGCGCCTCGGCGTCGGCGCGGTCGAGCTGGCCGCGGCGAGCGACGACGCGCTTCTCGAAGTCCTGGATCCGCTCGAAGAGGCGGGTGATGTTGCGGATCGACTTGTGCATCTGCAGCCGCTCGGTGTCCTCGGTGATCTTCGCCAGCCCGTTCTCGCACCATTTGCGCAGGCGGTCGCGCATGTGCTCGGTGTCTGCGGCCGCCTCCGGATCGTGCCCGAGCCCCTCGAGCCCGGCTGCCCGCTCGTGGGTGTAGTTCCAGAGGCTGCGCAGGAAGCGGCTGGCGAAGCGGATCGTCCCGTCGCTCCAGTTCAGCGTCTTCGCCGGGCCGGCGGCGTAGAGGACGGCGAGGCGGACGGTGTCTGCCCCGTGCTCGGCGACGAGCTCGTCGGGGTTGACGACGTTCCCCAGGTGCTTGCTCATCTTGCGGCCGTCGGCGATCACCATCTCGTGGAAGAGGCAGCCGGCGAAGGGCTCCCCCTCCCCCATGAAGGCGAAGGGGCCGATGTCCCGCAGGGCCTTGGTCACGACCCGCTGGTCGAAGACGAAGCCGCCGCTGTCGTTGCCGGCGACGAGCCGCTCCGACGGCAGCCACTCCTGCAGCTCGGGGTGGGTGAACATCTCCTCGGCCCGGCCCTCGGGGGGGACCGCCGCCGGGACCCAGAGCCAGAGCGCGTCGAAGTGGCAGTCGAGGGTGTCGGTCTCGCGCTTGGCGGCGCCCCCGCAGCTGGGGCAGTCGACGTCGACGAAGTCGGGCCGCTCGGCCAGCGGGTTGCCCTCGCCGGTCGGCCTCAGGTCGCGGGGAAGCACCACCGGCAGGTCCTCCTCGGGCACCGGCACCGCTCCGCACTCGTCGCAGAGGACGATCGGGATCGGGCAGCCCCAGGCGCGCTGGCGCGAGATCGAGAAGTCGTTGGCGCGGTAGCGGGTGGCCTCGCGGGCATTCGGCAGGGGCTCCCCGGCCGGTGCCTCCTCCCCCTCCTCGACGGGGTCGGGAACGGAGACCCGCTCCAGCCGCTCGGCGATCTCGCGGTCGGCGTCGTCGACCGCCGGGATGCCGAGCGCGGCGACGGGGCCGAAGCGGGCGTCGACGATCGGCGAGACGACCACCGGCAGATCCTCGCCGCCGGGGCCGGCGATCGAGGCGCCGGAGTCGACCAGCGGGACCGAGCGGGCGTCGCGGGCGCTGCGCTCCCAGCCCCCCGAGCGCATCTGCTCGAGCTGCTCCCGCGCCGCCGGGTCGGTGACCCAGGCATCGACCTCGGGGTGGCGCGGCGAGAGCAGGACGAAGCTGGCCAGCGAAGCCGCCCGCCGGTGCGGGGTGAAGACGGTGAGCGCGCCGCCCCCGCCCGCCAGGTCGAGCTCGACGCCGTCGGAGCGGCCGAGGATGTAGCGCTGGGTGGCCAGCGAGAGGGCGTCCCACTTGCCGCCATCGGCGAGCCTCTCGGTGTTGCGGTCGTTCTCCTCCAGGTAGGGCGTGATCCGCAGGAACCAGGTCGGGCGCCGGATCAGCCGCACCTCGTCGTGGCAGCGCCAGCAGCGCCCGTCCTCGACCTGGATCGAGGCGAGGGTGGTCTGGCAGGTGTCGCACCAGTCGACGGTGGCGTCGGCGCGGTAGATCAGGTCGTGCTCGAGCAGGGTGAGGAAGAGCCACTGGGACCAGCGGTACTGGGCCTCGTCGGAGCTGTAGAAGACGCGGTCGTAGTCGAAGGAGAAGCCGAGGCGCTTCATCTGCCCCAGCATCCGCTCGCCGCACTGCTCGACCCACTCGGCGGGGGTCGTCTCGCGCTCGATCGCCGCCAGCTCGGCCGGGAGGCCGAAGGCGTCGAAGCCGAAGCCGAAGAGGACCGCGTCGCCGCGGCCGCGGCGGAAACGGGCGTAGGAGTCCCCGATCGAGTAGTCGCGGACGTGTCCCATGTGCAGGTTGCCCGAAGTGAACGGGCTCGAGGGCTTGACGTAGACCCGCTCCTGGCCCTCGCCCGGCCGCGGCGCCTCGAAGTCCCCCCGCCGCTCCCAGACTTCCTGCCTGGCAGCCTCGATCGCCTGCGGGTCGAAGTTTTTCCTGCTCTCGCTCATACCTCAATGATGCCTGAGGCGTCCAGAGCCCAGCGAATCAGTCAAACGCCCACAGCTTGTTGCCGAGGAAATTGAAGGGCATCGCGACCGCGACGGCGATCGCCTGGGCGGGAAGCTCCCCCATGCCCCCCGAGAGGAGCAGTTCGAGCGCGACCAGGTTGCCGCCGAGCGAGGCGACGCTGACGACGAAGAAGCGGGCCGCCTGGAAGTGCGCCGGGTTCTCCCCGGGGCCGAAGGTCCAGTGGCGGTTCCAGAAGAAGTTGTTGCTGACCGCGACCAGGAAGGCGCCGACGGCGGCGGCGAGGTGGTGGATGTCGAAGACGCTGGCCAGCAGCGCGAAGACGGCGAGGTTGATCAGGTACCCGGAGCCGCCGACGATCCCGAATTTGGCCAGCTGCCACCAGCTCGCCGGGCGGCGGGAGGCGGCGCGGATGCGGATCGCGAGTTCGGTGGCGGGGGACATCGAGAACGGGTCAGATTAGCGACAAGAGCAGGCGTTAACGGAGATCTGCGTAGTGTTCCCGGCCGTGCGAACGAGGACCGCAACCCTGGCCGCCGTGGCGCTTGCCGCCGTCGGCGTGGCGCTCGCCCTCGTCTTCGGCGGCTCCGAGACCTCGAACACGGCCAAAGCCGAAAGTTCCGCCGTGCCCGGCGCCCCCGCGGTGGAAATCGTCTCCCCCCGCAACGGCGCCCGCCAGGTCAACCGCGCCGTCGTCGTCAAGGTCCTCGTCGAGAACTTCCAGCTGGCGCCGCGCCATCTCGGCGGCGAACCGCAGCTCGGCGAGGGGCACCTGCGCTTCAGCCTCAAGCGCGTCCCCGACTGCGTCGAACCGAAGAAGCTCGAAGACGCGATCAAGAGCCCGGTGGGCAAAGGCCGCCTGGCCGGCAAGTCCTTCGACTACGCCAGGTACGCCGGCCCCAACGGCGTCCTCGCCGAGCGGATCGGCTCCGCCGGCAGCTACTCCCCCGCGACCCGGCCGGAGATCTTCTACCGCGCCCTCCAGCCCGGCTTCTACCGCCTCGTCGTCAACCTCGCCCAGAACAGCGGCACCACGACCCAGTTCCACGACGTCACCAACTTCCAGATCCTCCCCCGCCCCGGCCATGGCCCCAAACCCTGCTCCGACGGCAAAGTGCCCAGCGCCAAGGCCGCGGCACGCCTCAAATAGTCAGTCCGCGGAAACCCTTTCCAAGGGTTTCCGCGTCAATACTTCACTTTGTATAGTAGGTAGGTGCGCACCTACCGCCGCTTGATGGGGTTCCTGCGCCCCTACCGGGCGCAGCTTTGGGGTTCGCTGGTCTTCGCCTGGGCGGCGATGGGGATGACGGTGCTGATCCCGTGGCTGATCGGCGAAGCGGTCGAGGCGGTCAGGGACGGGAACAAGCCGGACCTGCTGCCGTTGGCGCTGGCGATAGTCGGCGCCGGGATTCTGCGGCTGGGGCTGACGGTGGTGCGGCGGGTGGTTGCCGGCAAGGTCTCGCTGGCGGTCGAATTCGACCTGCGCCAGCAGTTCTACGCCCACCTGCAGCGGCTCGACCTCGGCTTCTTCGACTCGCAGCAGACGGGGCAGCTGATGTCGCGGGCAACCGTCGATCTGCAGTCGATCCGCTTCTTCCTCGGCTACGGGCTGATCTTCATCACCCAGAACCTGCTGACGATCACCCTGGCGGCGGCGGTGATGATCGCGGTCAACCCGGTGCTGGCGCTGGTGGCGCTGATCCCGGCCCCGTTCGTGATCCTGGCCGCGACGAGATACAGCCAGATCTCCCGCCCGGCCCAGCAGGAGGTGCAGCAGCGGATCGGCGAACTGACCGCCGAGGCGGAGGAGAACGTCTCCGGGATCCGCATCGTCAAGGCGTTCGCCCGCGAGGAGCACCAGCTCCACCGCTTCCAGCGCGTCGTCGCCCGTGTCTTCGACCAGAGCATCTACACGACCCGCATCCAGGCCTTCTTCTCGCCGCTGATTGGACTACTGCCGCAGATCGGAATCGCGCTGGTGCTGCTGGTCGGCGGCCGCGAGGTGATCGACGGCAGCCTCGGCCTCGGCGCCTTCGTCACCTTCTACACCTTGGTCGCGATGCTCGCCGGGCCGATGCGCTCCCTCGGCATGGCGCTGGGGATGGCCCAGCGGGCCGTCGCCAGCGGCAACCGCATGTTCGAGATCCTCGACCGCGAACCGGCGATCCAGAGCCCGCCGGGCGCGCGGGCGCTGCCGGCGGGCGGCGGCGCCGTCGAGCTGCGCGGGGTGACGCTGCGCTACAACGGCGGCTCGCCGTCGCTCACCGGCGTCGACCTGGCCGTCGAGGCCGGGAAGACGGTGGCGCTGGTGGGACCGTCCGGCTCCGGGAAGACGAGCCTGGTCGGGCTGATCGCGCGGCTCTACGACCCGAGCGAGGGGACGGTGCTGGTCGACGGCGCCGACGTGCGCGAGGTCGACGTCGAGTCGCTGCGCTCGCAGATCGCATTCGTCGCCGACGACAGCTTCCTCTTCACCGCCTCGGTCGCCGAGAACATCGCCTACGCCCACCAGGACGCCACCCTCGAGCAGATCGAAGCCGCCGCGCCCAGGCCGACGCCTTCATCCGCGAGCTGCCCGAGGGCTACGAGACCCGGGTCGGCGAGCGCGGCCTCACCCTCTCCGGCGGCCAGCGCCAGCGGGTCGCGATCGCCCGTGCCCTGCTCGCCGACCCGCGCATCCTCATCCTCGACGACGCCACCTCCTCGGTCGACGCGACCACCGAGGCGGCGATCAAAGCCGGGCTGCGGGAGGCGATGGCCGGGCGGACGACCTTCATCATCGCCCACCGCCTCTCCACCGTCTCGCTCGCCGACGAGATCGTGGTGATGGACAGCGGCTCGATCGTCGACCGCGGCACCCACGAGGAGCTGCTGGCGGGATGCGGCTTCTACCGCGAGATCGCCGAGCACGGCCTCGCCGACTCGGTCTTCCTCCAGCACGACCTCGAGGAGCGCGAGGAGGTGGCGCGCCTGTGAGCAACGGCGGCGGCAGGATCGGCAACATCGGCCGGCTCTTCGCCGACCTCTGGCGGCTGGTCCGCGGCGAAGACCAGCGGGCACGCAAGGTGCGCTGGATGATCGGCCTGCTGGGGCCCTACCGGCGGCGCGTGATCCTGATGTTCACCGCCCTGCTGCTGGAGACCGGGGCCGCCCTCGCCCCTCCCTACCTCCTCGGCAAGGCGATCGACGACGGCATCAGCCCCGGCGACGTCTCCACGCTGGACTGGATCGTCGCCGCCTTCGTCTTCGCCACCGTCCTCTACGCCGTCGCCACCTTCTGGGAGACCTACCTCGTCGGCTGGATCGGGACGCGGGCGCTACAGGACCTGCGCGAGCGGATCTTCACCCACCTGCAGTCGATGTCGATCGGCTTCTTCACCCGTCGCAGCCCCGGCGTCCTGATCTCGCGGATGACCAACGACGTCGAAGCGCTGAACCAGCTGGTCACCAACGGCCTGGTGACGATCTTCTCCAGCACCCTGACCCTGGTCGGGATCGTCGTGATCATGCTCTTCCTCGACGTCAAGCTGGCGCTGATCACCTTCGTCACCTTCCCGCTGCTGGCGGTGGCGAGCGTCGTCTTCCGGATCGTCTCCGCCGGCACCTACCGCGCGACCCGCGAGCGCATCGCCGCCGTCACCGCCTACCTGCAGGAGACGCTCAGCGGCGTGCGGGTGGTGCGCAGCTTCGGCCAGGAGCCGCGCCACGTGGCGGCGATGACCGACCTGAACGAACAGAACCGCGACGTCAACATGAAGACCGTCTACCTCAACGCCTCCTACTTCCCGGCGGTCGAACTGCTGGCGGCGGTGGGCACCGCGGTGATCCTGCTCTACGGCGGCACCCAGGCGATCGACGGAGCGTTCGAAGTCGGCGTCGTCGTCGCCTTCGTCGGCTACCTGACCCGCTTCTTCGAACCGATCCAGGAACTCTCCCAGCTCTACACGACCTACCAGCAGGGGATGGCGGCGCTCGACAAGATCTTCGACCTGCTCGACACGGCGCCCGACATGGTCGACGCGCCCGGCGCGATCGACCCGGGGACGCTGCGGGGCGAGATCGAGCTGGAGGGCGTCTGGTTCTCCTACGCGGAGCAGACCGCCGCCGAGAACGGCTCCGGCGACGATCTCTGGGCCCTGCGCGACGTCGACCTCCACGTGCCGCCGGGACAGACCCTGGCCCTGGTCGGCGCGACCGGCGCCGGCAAGTCGACCTTCGCCAAGCTGGTCGCCCGCTTCTACGACCCGCAGCAGGGGATCGTCCGCGTCGACGGCCACGACCTCCGCGGCGTGCAGCAGCGGGCGCTGCGGCGCCAGCTCGGGATCGTCCCCCAGGAGGGCTTCCTCTTCAGCGGCAGCGTCCGCGAAAACGTCGCCTTCGGCCGGCCGGAGGCGTCCGAGGAGGAGATCGAAGCGGCGATCGCCGCCGTCGGCGCCACCGAGTTCGTCACCCGCCTCCCCCAGGGCCTCGACACCGAAGTAGGGGAGCGCGGCATCCAGCTCTCCGCCGGCCAGCGTCAGCTCCTCGCCTTCGCCCGCGCCCTCCTCGCCGAGCCCCGCATCCTCATCCTCGACGAGGCCACCTCCAACGTCGACGTCCGCACCGAGAAAACGATCGAGCGCGGCCTCGAGCGCCTCCTCCACGGCCGCACCGCCATCGTCATCGCCCACCGCCTCTCCACGATCCGCCGAGCCGGCAAGATCGTGGTCCTGGAAGACGGCCAGATCGCCGAGCAGGGGACGCACGACGAGCTGATCAGCGCCGGTGGGCCGTACAGCAGGCTGTACGGGGCCTGGGCGGACTCTTCAGCCGCTTAGGGGAGTCGGGTGGGGGTCGTTCGGAGCACCTCCGCCGGCAGACGCGTCTACTGCTAGCGCCGCAAGCGGAGTGGGCCGGCTCCATGCTGAGTACCTCACGACCCCCACCCGACTCCCCTGCCTAGCTCGATTTCGCGAGACCGCAAAAACCCTTCCTCAGGAGGCGTTTTTGCGGTCTCGCGGAAAGGTGTCCAGCTGGGCCCTTCGTAGGAGGGTGCCGGTGTCCCTCGCAGGAATGTTCGGCGATATGCAATCTGGTTCTTGCGCGGCGAAGCCGCGCAGCAGGTTCTCCCCGGAGCGAAGCGAGGGGAGGTCAATTCCGGAGAGGGACACCGGCACCCTCCCCCAGCCAGGATCAGCCCGGGCCTACGCCGCCCGATTCGCCGCCGGTTTCCGGCGCAGGTTCAGGTGCTTCCGGTCCGCCGCCCGCACCGCCGGTTTCCGGCGCCACTTCTTCTTCGGGCACGAATTCTTCTTCGGGGGCGGGTTCTTCGTATTCGGGTTCGACTTCGACCCCGCCTTCGGCTTCTTCAGCTTCGAATTCTTCACCGCCGGGGGTCGCCGTGCCGCTGCCGGCGGCGGTCGGGAGGCCGGGTTCGTCGCTGCAGTCTTCGAAGCCGTAGATCGCCGCCTGGGACTGGAAGCTTTCGAGGGCCGCCGCGGCTTCGCCGCCTTTTTCTTCGACCCCGGCGACGTCTTCGCGTTCGGCCGCCAGTTTCAGTTCGCCCTCGACCTTGCCCAGCTCTTCGGCGGCTTCGCTGAATTTGGCGTAGTCGCCGCTGTCGCCTTCGGGCGTCCCCAGTTCCTGCAGCCGTTCGACCATCCCGAGGTAGAGGTTGGAGATTTTTTCGCTGTCGCCGGTCGCCGAGGCTTCTTCGCTTTCGGAGTTGGCGAGGGCGCCGACCGCCGCATTCACCTCGGCGCAGATCCCGTCGCCCTCCTTGATCAGTTCCTCTTTCGTCAGCGCCGTCGTTTCTTCGACCGTGGGCGTCGTCGTCGTTTCGGTTTCGTCGCCGCCCCCGCCGCCGCAGCCGGCTACCAGGAGCGCGGCGAGGGCGCCGAGGGTGAGAAGGATCGGTTTGTGACTGGAGATCCGCATGGGCGCGAAGCTAGCAGAGCGATTAGACGCTTTTGCAGGGAGTTACGGGGCGTGGCGATTTACTGCGGCCCAGGGGCTCGAACCCCGACTTCCTCGTCCAGAGCGAGGCGTGCTGCCATTACACCAGGCCGCAACGGCGTCCCTCAGGATAAGGGACTCAGGAGAAGGGAGTTCGCTCGGCGATCATCTGCCGGGCTTCGGCGAGTTCCTCGGAGCGGCCGACGCTGAGGCAGCCGGCGACGCGGTCGCCCTGCAGGTACCAGACGGAGAACTCGCCGCCCTCGCGATCGCCGCGCCAGACCTCGCGGTCCCACTCGTAGGCGGGGCCGACGTACTCGATCCCCGCCCAGTCGGCGAGGTCGCTGAAGAAGTAGGGCACGACCTCGTAGTCGGCATCGGCGCCGAGCATGTTGGCGGCGGCGTGGATCCCCTGCTGCATCGCCACGTCCCAGTGCTCGACGTGGATGCGGCGGCCGTGGACGACGCTCTCGTACGAGCAGCAGTCGCCGGCGGCGTAGACGCCGGGCGCGGAGGTCTCGAGCTTTGAGTCGCAGACGATGCCGCCGTCGCCGACCTCGATCCCGGCCCGCTGCGCCAGCATCGCATCGGGGCGCACCCCGGCGCCGACGACGACCGTGTCGCACTCGATCGCGAGGCCGCTCTCGGTGACGACCGCCCTCACCCGGCCGTCGCCCTCGAAGGCGCTCAGGGTCTCGCCGCCGTGGAAGGTCACCCCGTGCTCTTCCAGCCGCGCCTGGAACCAGCGCCCGGCGTCGGCGCCGAAGGTCCGCGAGAGCGCTACGTCCTCCATCGCGACGACCGTGCACTGCCTCCCCTGCGCGGTCAGCGAGGCCGCCACCTCGCAGCCGATGTAGCTGCCGCCGATCAGGACGACGTGCTCGGCCGCCTCGGCGTCGGCGCGAATCGCGTCGGAGTTGCCGAAGGCGCGCAGGTAGTGGATCCCCTCGTTCTCGGCCCCCTCGACGCGGAGGATGTTGACCATCGCCCCGGTCCCGAGCAGGGCCTTGCCGAAGGCGACCTCCTCCCCGCCCTGGATCTTCGCCGTCCGGCTCTCGAGGTCGAGTCCCATCACGTTCTTCCCGGTCAATAGCTCGACCCCGTTCTCCTCATACCAGGAGCGGCCGCCGTTGACGTGGGCGTCCTCGCGGCCGGCGTCGCCGCGCAGGTACTCCTTCGAGAGCGGCGGCCGTTCGTAGGGCGGCTCGGGCTCGCGGCCGACCAGGAGGACCGAGCCCTCGGCGCCGCGGCGGCGGAGCTCGGCGGCGCAGTGGGCGGAGGCCATGCCTCCCCCGATCAGCAGGAAATCGACTTCGCGATCGGCCATTGCCCGTTAGCGTCCGATCCCGCCCGGGTCTTACCCGGCGCCGGCCCCGTTGCCGTTGCCGTCCGGGCCGAAGAGGGTCTTCAGGTCCTCCTCCTTGCCCGGATCGAGCACGGCGAGGATCTCGTCGCCTTCCTGCAGCACGGTGTCGGCGTTGGGGACGAACCCCTTGCCTTCGCGCAGGACCGAGATCAGGAGGCTGCCTTCGGGCATCTGCAGGTCGCCGACCCGGCGCCCGGTCACGCCCGAGTCCTTGCCGAGCAGCATCTCGATGATCTCCAGCTGCTCCTCCTGCAGGTCGAGCAGGTGGACGAGCCCGTACTCGGGCACCTCGTGCTCGAGCAGGCGCAGGATCAGGTCGGTGGCGGAGACCGACGGTTTGATCCCCAGCAGGTCGAAGTGGCGGCGGTTGCGGGGGTTGTTGACGCGGGCGATGATCTGGCCGACCAGGTACTTCTCCTTCGCCACCTGGCAGATCAGCATGTTGTCCTCGTCGTCGCCGGTGACCGCGATCACCATGTCGGCGCGCTGGATCCCGGCCCGCTCCAGGACCCAAAGCTCGGAGGCGTCGCCATAGGAGACGTTGTGCTCGAGCTCCTGCTCGACGGTCAGGTAGCGGCGGCGGTCGTTCTCGACCAGCGTCACCTCGTGGCCTTTGTCGAGCAGCTCCCGCGCCAGGTTCCAGCCGACCTTCCCCGCGCCGACGACGATGATGTACATCGCGCCTCCCGCCTCTCCTACGCCGCCGCCGGCGCGTCGTCGGGGGAGCCGCCGCGGGCGGCCGCGCTGCGGACCTCGCCCTCGAGCAGGTCGATCGCGACCCGGGTCGGGCAGACCGTGTTCAGGCCCTGGCGCTGGTACCACTCGGCCCGCAGCGGGTCGAGCACCCGGGCGATCACGGTCGGCACCTCGTAGCGGCGCTGGGCGATCTGGGAGATGACGATGTTGGTGTTGTCGCCGTCGGTGGAGGCGATGAAGACGTCGGCATTCTCGATCCCGGCCGCCTCCAGGGCCTCCGTCTCGAGCCCGGCACCTACCGTGAACTGGCCGCCGAGGTCCTCCCAGCTCTTCTCCAGGCCAACCTCGAGCCGGGCGTGGGACTCCGGGTCCTCGTCGAGGCAGGAGACCTGATGCCCCTCGCGGAGCATCGCTCTGGCAACCGAGGAGCCAACCCGGCCGCAACCGACGATCAGAACGAACATGCGGCGGATACTAGTCTGCCGCGCCCGGCTAACCGGGTTCCGGCGGCGCCGTGAGCAAGACCCGGCAGGGGGCTTTCTTCAGCACGTACTCGGTCGCCGCGCCGATCTCCGCCGGCTTGGCGGCGCCGATCCCGCCGAAGACGCCGCCGCCGCGGATCTTGGTCGGCGCCTCTCCCCCGATCACGATCGCTTCGGCGTTGCTGCGCCGCGCCGCCTCGAGGATCCCGGCCCCGACCTTGCGGGCGCGGATCACGTCGGTGACGACCTCGACGTCCTCGTACTCCTCCCCCACCTCGCGCGCCCGGGCAAGCGCCCGCCGCGCCTGCTCCTCGCGCTCCTTCGGCAGCGCCGCGTCGAGGGGCAGGGTCAGCGGCACCTCGATCACGTAGACGACGTCGAGCCGCGAGTCGTGACCGCCCTTCGGCGTCCCCGCCTCCGCCGCCGCCAGCCGCCCCGCAGTGGCGACGATGTCGTCGTCGAACTTGGTCCCGAAGACCGGCACGAGGATGTTGCTGAATTCGATCTCCGGCACCTGCTTGGTCAGCGCCCGCTCGGTGACCGAGACCCGCTTGGTCAGGCTGGTGCCCTCGAAGACCTTGCGGTAGACGACGTAGAAGGTGAGGCCGAAGGCCATCCAGCCGAGCCCGACCCAGCGCGCGGTCGTGTGGTAGGCGAGGACGCTGACGAAGGCGAGTCCGCTGACGAGCGCGGCGAAGATCGCCGGCAGCGGCAGCTCCGCCGGGCCCCAGGCGACCCCGAACGGGATCCGGAAGGGACGCCGTTTTTCCGGCTTCTTCACCCGCAGGCGGATGATCGAGAGGTGGGCGATCGTGATCGCCAGGGTGGCGCCGAAGGCGTAGATCCCGGCCAGCAGCTTGACGCTGGTGGGGACAACGAGCCCGATCGCGATCAGGCCACTGAGCAGGATCGCCACGTAGGGCGTCGCGGTGCGGCGGTGCAGCTTGCCGAGCCAGCTGGGGATCTGGCGGTTGATCGCCAGCGTGTAGATGTGGCGGGAGACGCCGAGCATCGAGGTGCTGGCGGCCCAGATCAGGACCGGGGTGGCGACGGCGGCCACCAGCCAGCGCATCGTTTCGGCGACCCAGGCCGGTTCGTAGGCGGAGACCACGCCCAGCACCGGCTCCTCGACGAACTCGCCGCCGAGCGCGGTGTGCGGTCCGTGGGGCCCGCCGACGACCGGCACCGCCATCAGCGCGATCGCCGCCATCCCCGCGTAGACCAGCGGCACCCCGATCGCGCCGACGATCGTCACCCGCCGCAGGTCCTGGCGGCTGACGTCGATGTCCGGGGCGAGGTCGGAGGCGGCCTCGATCCCGGCGTAGGCGAGCATCGCCACCACCGCGGCGTAGACGATGTCGCGGAAGCTCGGATCGGTGAACAGGTCGAGCTGGTCGGTGAGGCGGTCGGGGTGCATCACCGCCAGCAGGCCGACGACGATCACCGCCAGCTGCAGGCCGAGGTCGGCGAGGGCGAGGAAGGTGAGCGAGCCCTGCCGCTCGCGGCCGGTGACGTTGTAGATGTTGAGGACGCAGACGAGGCCGATCACCGCCGCCGCGATCCCCACCTCCCAGCCCGGCCGCGCGAAGTCTCCGCTGACCGGCTCCAGGTAGTGCGGGACCGAGATCGCGGCCAGCGCGATCACGATCAGGTAGTCGATCAGGATCGCCCAGCCGGCGATGAAGGCGATCAGCTCGTTGAAGGCGTGGCGGGCGAAGGTCGAGGAGCCGCCACGCTCGCGGAACATCGCCCCGCCCTCGACGTAGGTGAGAGTGGTGAGGCCGAAGAGGAGGCCGGCGGCGAGGAAGATCAGCGGCGTCAGGCCGAGGCCGCGGTCGGCGACGACGCCGAGGGCGAAGTAGATCGAGAAGCCGACCGCCGAGTAGGCGGCGGCGAAGAGCGCCGGGACGCCGAGCCCGCGCATCAGCACCGGCTCCGAGCGCGGCTCCTGCGGCCGCGGCGGGCGGTTGCCGTCGCCGCCGGGCGGCGCCTCCGGCGTGCTCACCGCTCCACCCGCGAGCCCAGCCAGAGTCGGCCGGCGCCGACGAGCAGGAAGGCGATCCCCATTAGGAAGCCGAGCGAGAGCGGGCCGCCGCCGCCCGCGAGGGTGACGACCAGCACCGTCAGACCGATCGCGACGAAGGTCAGCGAGAAGGCGCGGACGGCGCCGCGGTAGACGCGCTCGCCGCTCACCGCGCCACCTCGGCCAGGGCGGCGCCGGGGACCGCCGGCGGCTTGTCGGTCGGGTCGGAGACGACGATCACGCGGCAGGGGCGCTCGCCGAGGACCGTCTGCAGGGTCTTGTCATACAGCGGGACGCCGTTGCGGTAGCGGAGGCCGACGACGATCGCCTCCGCCTTGATCTCCGCCGCCTCGTCGGCGACCGAGTAGCCGGCCTGGCCCGGCCGCACCCGGGCGACGTGGCCGGTCACCCGCTGGCCGCCGATCAGTTTCGCCTCCTCGATCTTCTGCTGCGCCTCCTCTTCGCGCTCCGGCATCTCCGCGTTCAGCGGCAGGTTCGTCGGCACGGTCATCATCGAGTGGACGTGGATGCCGCGGCGGCGCTTGCCGGCGAGCTTGACCGCCGTCGCCACCATCTCCGGCGAGAAGGTTTCGTCGTCCTCGAAGCCGACCAGGACGCTGCGGTACTCGACCTCCTCGACCCCGAGCGGCTCCGGCAGCACGACCTTCACGGTCTGCGTCAGCGGCAGCTTCTGGTTGCGGCGGTAGAGGACGTAGACGGCGACGCCGAGGACCATCCAGCCGAGCCCGACCACGAGCGTGCGCGGGTTCAGGGCCATCACCACCAGCCAGGCGATGAAGGTGCCGAGGCCGCCGAGGACGGCGCTGACCGGGACCTCCACCCCGAAAGCGCGGATGTTCAGCGGCGGCTTCCAGGTGCGGGCGACGTCGGGCTTGGTCCGCCGCAGCTGGATCACGGCCACGTGGGCGATCGTGAACGAGAGCATCGCCCCGAACGAGTACATCGTCGCCAGGAAGTCGGTCTGGCCGGGCAGCAGGGTGAGGATCGCGATCGCGGCGAAGATCAGGATCGCGATGTAGGGGGTGCGGTACTTCGGGTGGACCTGGCGCAGCCCCTCGGGCAGCTGCCGGTGCTGGCCCATCGAGTAGGTGAGGCGGGAGACGCCGATCAGGCCGGCGTTCGTCGCGATCAGGAGGATCACGGCCGCGAGGACGCCGACGTAGTAGCGGAGGATTTCGGTCGGCAGGCTCGAGAGGCCGAGGTTCTCGACGATGCCGAGGATCGGGTCGTCGGCAAAGGTGGAGCCGAGCGCGGTCGAGTAGTGGCCGGCGGCGTCCTGGGTCACCGGCATCGCCGAGAGGGCGACGATCGGGATCAGCAGGTAGAGCCCGAGGACGGCGACCACCGTGAGGCCGACGCTGCGGGGGATCGTGCGGGTGGCGTCTTTGGCCTCCTCGGCCATGTTGGAGATCGTCTCGATCCCGGTGTAGGCGATCATCCCGACGGCGATCCCGAGCAGGAAGTCGCTCCAGGTCGGGGCGACCCCGAGGTGGACGTTGTCGACCAGGACCTGCGGGCTGAGGACGAGGACGACGCCGATGCCGACGAGGACCACCTGGGTGGCGAGGTCGGCGACGGCGAGGACCAGGTTCAGTTTCGCCGACTCCTCGGTGCCGCGGATGTTGATCAGGGCGAGGGCGACGATCAGGACCGCGCCGCCGACGATGTCGCCGGGACTGTCCCCGAGCCAGGGCCAGAAGACGGCCAGGTAGTGGGGCACGAAGAAGGCCGAGATCGCGACCGTGATCGTGTAGTTGAGCATCTGGCCCCAGGCGGCGACGAAGCTGACCAGCTCGTTGAAGGCGTGGCGGGCGAAGCTGGAAGAGCCGCCGGCCTCGGGGAACATCACCGTCGCCTCGGCGTAGGTGGCGGCGGTGGCGGCGAAGATCAGCCCGGAGATGACGAAGGCGACCGGGGTGAGGCCGAGGGCGAAGGCGGCGGTGACGCCGAGCGCGTAGTAGATCGAGGAGCCGACGTTGCCGTAGGCGGCGGAGAACAGCGCTCCGACGCCGTGGACACGGCTCAACGATTCGTCTCTGGGAATCCGCTGGGCCATCTATGAGGAACGGGGACGGGTCACTCAGACCGAATATACGGACGCGCCTGGCGCCCTCCGCACGTGGGATCGGTTCAGCTCGGCGGGCGCGGTGCAGCCGCAGAGCCCGAGGGTCAGCTCCAGCTCGGCCCGCAGCAGGTCGAGGACGGCGGCGACCCCCTCGCGGCCGGCCGCCGCCAGGCCCCAGAGGGCGGGCCGGCCGACGAGGACCGCATCGGCGCCGAGGGCGAGCGCGGTGGCGACGTCGACGCCGCGGCGGATGCCGCCGTCGACCAGCAGCGTCCCCCGCCCCTCGAGCGCATCGGCAACCTCCGGCAGCGCCTCGGCGGTGGCGAGGCAGCGGTCGAGCTGGCGGCCGCCGTGGTTGGAGACGACGACCCCGGCGGCGCCGTGCTCGACCGCCAGCTCCGCGTCCTCGGCGGTGACCAAACCCTTGACGAGGACCGGTATCTCGCATTCGGAGGCGAGGTCGGCGACGTCGTCCCAGGTGAGGGCATGGTTTATCAGCGCGAAGGTCTGCTCGATCGTCAGCGCCTCGCCGCCGCCGGTGGCGGCGGTCAGACTCGGCGTCCCCAGCTCCTTCGGCAGCGTGAAGCGGTTGCGGCGGTCGCGCTCGCGGTTGCCGCCGGGCGGGGCGTCGGCGGTGACCAGGATCGCCTCGAAGCCGGCCTCGATCGCCTCGTCCATCAGCGCCCTGGTGACGCCGGCGTCCTTGAACGCGTAGAGCTGGAACCAGTGGCGGCCGCCGGGTGCGGCGGCGGCGACCTCGGCCGGGCGGGTGGTCGAGAGCGTCGAGAGGCACATCGCGGTGCCGGCCGCGGCGGCGCCACGGGCCATCCCCGCCTCGGCTTCGGGGTGCGCCATGCGCTGATAGGCGACGGGAGCGACCAGGATCGGCATATCCACGGGCCGCCCCAGCACCTCGGTCCGGGTCGAGACCGCGCACACGTCGTTCAGCACCCGCGGCCGCAGCCGCCAGTTGCCCCAGGCGCCGACGTTCTCCCGCAGCGTCAGCTCGTCCCCCGCACCGCCGGCGAAGTAGTCCCGCGGGCCCTGCTCGAGCTTCGCTTCGCCCTCCAACTGGGCGTCGGCGACGTTGATCCAGTCCGAGATCACGGCGGGAACCTACTGCGGCCGGCCCTATGCTGCCGCCGGATGAGCCCCGCGCCAGCGCAGATCCGTCGACGTAGAGGCGCGGCGCTTATCGTCCTCGCCGTGTTCGCCACCGCCGCCGTCTACCTCGCCCTCACTGCCACCGTCTTCGCCCCCGTCGACGAGCACGGAGCCCGCGTGGCTCACCTGAAGATCCGCAGTGAGGCGGCGGGGCGCTCGCTCGGTGTCAACGTCGTCGTCCCAGCGAAGACGAAACCTCGCGGCGAGCGGCCGCTGCTCGTCTTCCTCCACGGCCGCGGTGGCTCCGACGAGACGTTCACCCACGACGAGGCGGTCTACGAAGGCCTGGCGAAGCTCGGCCGCAGGGCGCCGATCGTCGCCTTCCCCGACGGCGGCGACCACAGCTACTGGCACGACCGCAGGGAAGGCGACTGGGGCAGGTACGTGATGCGGGAAGTGATCCCGGCGGTGGAACGTCGCTTCGGGACCGATCCTCACGCGGTCGCGATCGGCGGCATCTCGATGGGCGGCTTCGGTGCCTACGACCTGGCGCTGCTGCACCCGCACCGCTTCTGCGCGGTCGGCGGCCATTCGCCCGCCCTCTGGTTCGACGGCGGCGAAACGGCGCCGGGTGCGTTCGACGATGCCGCCGACTTCGCTCGCAACGACGTGGTCGGCATGGTCCGCGGCAACCCGGGCGCCTTCGAGGGGATGCGCGTCTGGAACGACTACGGCGACGTCGATCCCTTCCGCGTCTACGACGAAGGCTTCGTCGAATACCTCGAAGCCGACGGCGCCGACCTCAGCTCCCACACGGGAAGCGGAGGCCACGACGGCGCCTACTGGGACCGGCACTGGCCCAGGTACCTGCGCTTCTACGCGAACTCGCTAGCCCGCTGCGGATGAGCCGCCGGGCGCCCGTTGCGGTCCCCAGCTTTCACGGCCGTCGGTGGTCGCGATCGGGATCTTCGGGCCGGCGAGGGTGGGGGTGTCGAAGGTGACGTCGGCGACCGCCTTCACCCGCGAGAGCACCTCGCGCACGGCGCTCTTGCGGCCCTGGTAGCCCCAGGTGTGCAGGTCGGCGGTAAGTCCCGTGGCATCGATCCCGGCCGCGCCGGCAAGGTAGAGCGCCCGCGGCATGTGGAAGCCCTGCGTAATGACCACCGCTTGGTTGACGCCGAAAATGCTGCGCGCCCGCACCATCGTCGCCCAGGTGTCGAAGCCGGCGTGGTCCTCGAAGACGTCCTCCGGTGCCACCCCGTCCCGGACCAGGGCCTTTCGCATCGTGTCCGGCTCGTCGTACTTCCAGGTCCCATGGTCGCCGGAGACGAGAACCTTCTCCACCTTCCCGGCATGCCAAAGCGACGAAGCTTGCTCGACCCGGTCCGCCAGCATCGCGCTCATTTCTCCATCCGGCTTGACGAGAGCTCCGGGCACGATCGCGACTTCGCTCTTCGGCACGTCGGCGACCTTCGAAGTCGAGTCGCCGCCCTTCATGAGGACGTAGACGTTGGCAAGCGCGATCAGCAGCACCATCGCCACCGCCCCGCCGATCGCCAGCTTCGAAAGCCGCGGCCAGCGCCGCAGCGGGTACGCCGCGATGTGGATCAGGCTCCGCAAGGCGCGAACGCTAACAACTGGAAGCGAGCGATAATCCCGGGATGAACGAGCAGCAGGCAAAGGACCAGTGCGCCCAGCTGGCCGCCGAGCACCCAGATCGCGAGACCCACCGCTGGGTCCCCGTACAGGGCAAAGACGGCGACTGGTCGGTGGCCAAGATCAACCTCCCGCCCGTCACCAAGCCCACCGGCACCGAAACCCGCGTCACCGAGTCAGACCCCGAGGACCCCCGCCAGCTCCCACCCTGGCTGGACCCCCCACGAGGCGGCCTCACCTAACGCCGAGACCGCAAAAACCCTTCCTCAAGAGGGAATCTTGCGGTCTCGCGGAGGAGTTCTAGGAAGGGCGGGTGCCCCTCTCACAGAGGCTCATGAGACCACAATGGCGCCCAGCAACCCGCCCCAGCTGCGCGACGGTCTCTGGGAGAGGGGCACCCGCCCTTCCCGCTGCGCGACGGTCTTCGGGAGAGGGGCACATGACCCCCCTCCCAACAAACCGAGTCTCAGAACTTGACGATCGGGATGATCAGAATCGCGACGATGTTCGCCACCTTGATCATCGGGTTGATCGCCGGGCCGGCCGTGTCCTTGTAGGGATCGCCGACGGTGTCGCCGGTCACCGAGGCGGCGTGGGCCTCGGAGCCCTTGCCGCCGTGGGCGCCGTCCTCGATCAGCTTCTTCGCGTTGTCCCAGGCGCCGCCGCCGGCGGTCATGCTGATCGCGGCGAAGAGACCGACGACGATGACGCCGATCAAGAGGCCGCCGAGTGCGTCGACGCTGAGCAGACCGACGACCACCGGCACGATGATCGGGATCAGGGCCGGCAGGATCATCTCCTTCTGGGCCGCGGCGGTGACGATGGCGACCGTTTTGCCGTACTCCGGTTTCTCGGTCCCCTCCATGATCCCGGGGTGCTCGCGGAACTGTTTCCGCACCTCCTCGACCACCTGACCGCCGGCGCGGCCGACGGCCTCGATCGCAAAGGCCGCGAACAGGTAGACCATCATGCCGCCGATGATCAACCCGATCAGCACGTCGGGGCTGGAGAGGTTGAAGAGGCCGTTGAGGTCGAAGCCCTGCGGCGCTTCCTCGGCCAATTCGCTCTTGAAGGCGGCGAACAGCACCAGCGCGGCGAGCGCGGCGGAGCCGATCGCGTAACCCTTGGTCACGGCCTTGGTCGTGTTGCCGACCGCGTCGAGCGGGTCGGTGACGTTGCGGACGTCCTCCGGCAGCTCCGCCATCTCGGCGATGCCGCCGGCGTTGTCGGTGATAGGCCCGAAGGCGTCGAGGGCGACGATCAGGCCGCAGAGCGAGAGCTGGGCCATCACGGCGATGCCGATGCCGTAGATGCCGGCGAGCTCGTTCGCCCCGAGGATCGCAAAGGCGATGACCAGCGCCGGAGCGGCGGTCGACTGGTAGCCCTGGGCAAGGCCCTGGATGATGTTCGTCGCGTGCCCGGTCTCGGAAGCCTGGGCGATCGTCTTCACCGGCCGGAACCGGGTCGACGTATAAAATTCGGTGATCACGAACAGCAGCGCCGTGACCGCGATCCCGATCACCGCGCAGAGCCAGAGGTCGGTGACGCTGACCGCGCTGGCCGCGGCATCGGCGAAGCCGAGCTTGACCGGATCGCTCATCAGCCAGTCCGTGATCGGGTAGAAGGCGGCGATCGAGATCACGCCGGCCAGGATCACGCCCTGGTAGAGCGCGCCCTCGACGCGGTCGGACTTCGTCCGCACCACCAGCGCCCCGATGATCGAGGCGATGATCGCGACACCGCCGATCACCAGCGGGTAGATCGCGACGTTGCTGGCGTAGTCCGAGGTGAAAGTGAGAACGCCGAGCAGCATCACCGCGACGGTCGTCACGGCGTAGGTCTCGAACAGGTCGGCGGCCATGCCGGCGCAGTCGCCGACGTTGTCGCCGACGTTGTCGGCGATCACGGCCGGGTTGCGGGGGTCGTCCTCGGGGATCCCCGCCTCGACCTTGCCGACCAGGTCGGCACCGACGTCGGCGGCCTTGGTGAAGATGCCGCCGCCGAGCCGGGCGAAGACCGAGATCAGCGAACCACCGAAGCCGAGGCCGATCAGCGCGTCGACGGCCTCCTTGTCGCTGGAACCGGTGAGAACCAGGATCCCGTAGTAGCCGGCGACGCCGAGCAGCGCCAGGCCGACCACGAGCAGACCGGTGACCGAGCCGCCTTTGAAGGCGACGTCGAGCGCCGGCGGCACACCGCCGCGCGCCGCCTCGGCGACGCGGGAGTTGGCCCGCACCGAGACGTTCATCCCGATGAAGCCGGTGGCACCGGAGAGGGTGGCGCCGATCAGGAATCCGATCGCGGTCTTGTAGTCCTGCAGCACGAGCAGCAGGACGGCGATCGGCACCGCGAGGGCGGCGATGATCGTGTACTGGCGGTTCAGGTAGGCCTGCGCGCCTTCCTGAACAGCGCCGGATATTTCCTGCATGCGGTCGTTGCCGGCAGGCTTCGCCAGCAGGCGCTGGGTTACGAGAAGTCCGTAGATGACGGCGGCACCCGCGCAGACGAGGGCGATAACCACGCCGTATTCGGTCAGAAAGTCGGTCAAGTTCCTATTCCTCCGGTGGTTTTAGCGGCGCGGGAGTCTATAGACGAAGGCGGCGAAATTGCGCCGAGCCCCGCTCTGGAGGGTGAAATGGGCGCTTTGCCCGCGATTCAGGCGGGCTCGGAGGCCTTTGACCCCGCGTAGGTTCGCCGCGTCTCGGCCACGGCGTCGCGGTAGATGTCCTCGATCGAGAGCCCGGAATCGAGCGCCTCGCGAGCCCGCTCGGCGCCGTTGCGCTCGGGCAGGGCCAGGTCGATCCCGAGCTGGGCCCGCGCCGGCTCGGTCCAGACGACCGCCTGCTCGAGCAGCGAGCGCGTCGGCACCTCCTCCCTGCGCCTCCAGTCGACCATCCGCCCCCCGGCGCCGTAGCGGATCGCCCGCCAGAGGTTCTCCTCGATCTCGCGATCGGCGAGCGGCGCCCCCTTCCCCTCGTAGCCGTGCTCGTCGTAGTCGAGCGCGGCCTGGGCGATGCAGGCGGCGATCAGCCCGGCCATGGCGAAGGAGTCGTCGCCGCGGGTCTGCGCGTCGCAGATCCGCACCTCGACCGTGCCGAAGTTGTGGTGCGGTCGCACGCTCCACCACAGCTGCGTCGACTCGACGACCGAGCCGAAGCGCTCGAGGTCGCCGACGAAGCCGGCGTAGGTCTCCCAGTCGCGGAACGGCGAGGGCACGCCACAGCGGGGGAAGGTGCGGGTGAAGATCTCGGTGCGGACGCTGTGCAGGCCGCTGTCGCGACGGTCGAGGAAGGGCGAGTTGGCCGAGGCCGCCAGCAGCAGCGGCAGCAGCTCCCGCAGCCGGTCGCAGACGGCGATCGCCCGGTCTGCCCCGCGCACACCCATGTGCAGGTGCAGGCTCCAGGTGTTGTTGCGCTGGGCCACCCAGCCGAGTTCGTTGCGGAGCCGGTTGTAGTGCGGGGTGTCGATGATCCGCTGGTCGAGGTAGTCGGCCCAGGGATGGGTCCCCATCGCCCCCAGAGTCAGCCCCAGGCCGTTGACCACCTCGAAGAGCCGCGCCCGCCGCTCGCGCTGGCGAGCAACGGCTTCGCTGAAGTCCTCCGAGCGCCCGGAGCGGATCTCGACCTCGGAGGCGATCAGCTCCCCCGCCGCCGACTCCGCCAGCACCTCGTCTTCCTGGCAGGCGGCGTAGACGTCCTCGAAGCGGTGCTCCAGCTCCAGCGTCCGCGGGTCGAGGATCGCGAACTCCTCCTCGAGGCCGACCGTGAAGTCCTGCGAGGACTCGAACTGCTCGCGGGCGAGATCTAGGTCTAGAGCCAAGATCCGGTGCCGTTAGGCGAGGTAGAAGTAGAGCGCGTAGAGCAGGTCGACGGCGGGGCTGGAGGTGTGGACCGTCACCTCCGGCGGCACCTGCAGGAGCTGCTCGGAGTAGTTGAAGATGATCTTCACCCCGGCTTTGACCAGGCGGTCGGCGACGTCCTGGGCCGCCTCGGCCGGGACCGCGAGGACGCCGACGACGATCTCCTCCTCGGCGACGACCGCCGGCAGGTCGCCGATGTCGCGCACGGTCAGCTCGCCGATCGGGTTGCCGACGACGGTCGGGTCGCTGTCGAAGACGGCGACGACCTGGAAGCCGTGGTCGGCGAAGATCGAGGAGGTGGCGATCGCCTGGCCGAGGTTGCCGGCGCCGAAGAGGGCGATGTTGTGCTGGCCGGAGGTGCGGAGGATCTTGCGGATCTCCGAGACCAGCGACTCGACGTTGTAGCCGACGCCGCGCTTGCCGAACTTGCCGAAGCCGGAGAGGTCGCGGCGGATCTGGGTCGGGTTGATGTGCGTGTACTCGGAGAGCTCCTGCGAGGAGATCGTCTCCCGCCCCATCTTCCGCGCCTGGGTCAGCACCTGCAGGTAACGCGACAGCCGGGCGGCGACGCCCAGGGAGAGACGCTCGCCTTCGACGGGAAACGCCCCTGCGGCGTCGAACTCCTCGATCACCTCGACCATGCCCCCACAGTATCGAGCCTGGCCGTGAGCGCCGCCCGGTCGAGGATCAGCTCCGAGACCTCGGCCCCGTCGACCTCGACCACCGGGATCCGCTCGAGGTGGCGCCGCAGCAGCAGCTCGTTGCTCTCGATGTCGACCTCGTGCAGGTTGAAGCGGTAGCCCTCGGCGTGCAGGGCGACGATCTGCTCCAGCGCTTCCTCGCAGAGATGGCACCCGGGGCGGGAGTAGACGACGACGTCGGCCATCGCTCAGTGCGGGACCGCGGCCTTGGCTTCGCCGCTGGCGAAGGCGTCGTAGCCGAGGTAGTCGGGGTACGGGATCGGCTCCACGTAGCGGGCGGCGGAGCCGATCATCGCCGCATTGTCGGTGCACAAAGCGATCGGAACCAGCTTCAGCCGCACCCCCATCTCCTCGCAGAGGCGGCCGACCGCCTCGCGCAACGGCCCGTTGGCGGCGACGCCGCCGCCGAGCGCGACCGCCCCCCACTCCCCCTTCTTCAGCGCCCGTTTCAGCTTCGCGGTCAGCTGCTCGACGACGGCGGCCTGGAAGGAGGCGGCGACGTCGGCGCGGCGCGCCTGCACGCCCTCGGGGCCGAGCTCGCGGCAGCGGTAGAGGACCGCGGTCTTGAGGCCGCTGAAGCTGAAGTCGAGGCCGGGGTTGCGGGACATCGCCACCGGCATCTCGAACGCCCCCGGGTCCCCCGCCTCGGCCTCGCGCTGGACCGCCGGCCCGCCCGGATACCCCAGCCCGAGCAGCCGCGCCGACTTGTCGAAGGCCTCGCCGGCGGCGTCGTCGAGGGTCTGGCCGAGCGTCTCGTAGCGCTCGTGGTCGCGGACGCCGGCGAGCAGGGTGTGGCCGCCGCTGGCGATCAGGCAGAGGAAGGGCGGCTCCAGCGGCTCGGGCTCGAGGAAGTTGGCGGCGACGTGGCCCTGCAGGTGGTCGACCGGGATGAAGGGCAGGCGGCGGGCCGCGGCGATTCCCTTGGCGGCGCTGATCCCGATCAGGAGGGCCCCGATCAGGCCCGGGCCGGCGGTCGCGGCGACGGCCTCGATCTCGTCCAGGGTCACCCCCGCCTCCGCCAGCGCCGCGCTGACAACGGGCTCGACCAGCTCCAGGTGGTGCCGGGCGGCGACCTCGGGGACGACGCCGCCGAACCCCTCGTGGGCCTTCGCCTGCGAGGAGATCACGTTGCTGAGGATCCGCGGCCCGTCGAGGACGGCGGCGCAGGTGTCGTCGCAGGAGGTCTCGATCGCCAGCAGCATCATCTGGCCCTCATTCCGAGTGACTCGATCGAGCCACTTCAGTCCAACCACATGATCAGGGCGTCCTCGCCGTTGTCGTGGTAGTAGCGAGGACGGACCCCGGCCGAGCGGAACCCGAAGCGTTCGTACATCCCGATCGCGCGGTGGTTGGAGACGCGGACCTCGAGCGTGAACGGCAGCGTCCCCTGCGACTCCTCGATCAGCCGCCGCATCAGCTGCCCGGCGACGCCGCTGCCGCGGCTGTCGGGGGCGACGGCGATGTTCATCAGGTGCCAGACCTGATCGTAGCGGGAGCAGATCACATAGCCGAGCAGCTCGTCGCCGGCGCTGGCGGCGAGGCAGATTCCCGAGGGCTTCGAGAGCTCGAGGACGAACATCGCCAGCGACCAGGGGGTCGGGAACGAGCGCCGCTCGATCGAGATCACCGCCGGCAGGTCGCTGTAGGCGAGCCTGCGGATCCGGACCTCTCGTTTCAGCTCATTTGGCTCTTTGTGAAGCGTCTCGCTCACGCCATCGCTCCGCGTCGGGGGGTCTCAGGTAGATCGGGGCGAGCCCATCGGGCTCCGTGCCGCCCGCCGCCGCCAGCGCGCAGACATGGCGCCCGGCGACCCGGTGGACAGGATCGGAGTCGTCCGCTATCCGGACGCCGCCTCGGGCCAGCTCGTCCCGGAATCGTACCGCCCCCGAGCCGGCGACCATCGGGGTTTCCTCCAGCTCCGCCACCCGCTCGGCCAGCACCTCCGGGCGGTAGACGGCCGGCTCCCAGATCCGCGACCCGTCGGCGGCGTAGAGCGCGGCGAAGACCTCGCCGCGCCAGCCGTCCAGCACCGCCAGCCGCGTCCCCGGAAAACCCTCGCCGATCCCCGCGGCGAGCGCGTCGAGCGTGCAGACTCCGCGCGCCGGCAGGCCGAGGCTGACGCCGAGGCCGCGGGCGCTGGCGATCCCGACCCGCAGGCCGGTGAAGGTGCCGGGGCCGAGCCCGACCGCGAGCAGGTCGACCGCTCCCCAGCCGCCGGCCGCAGCGGCCGCCCGCTCGACCTCCTCCAGCAGCCGGGTCGCGTGCAGGGGCCTCCCCTCGGGGGAAAGCCCCAGCTGCGACTGGTGCAGGACCTCGCCGTCGCGCCAGGCGCAGGCGACGGTGTCGACCGTCGCGGTGTCGAAGCCGACGACTACCAGGGGTGCGCTACCCCGTCACCGTGAAAGCCCAGGCGCCGACTTTCTTCCCTTTGACGTACCAGCTGACGACGTGCTTGCCGGGGATCGTCGAGGTGATCTTGTTGACGTAGAGAGTCCCCTGTTCGGCTTCCTGAGCCTGGGCGCAGAGGTTTTTCCCGCTCGGGAACTTGACGCAGACGCTGTAGGAGACGTCGCCGGCGAGGCTTTTGAAGAAGGCGCCCTTCTTGGCTTTCTTCGGGCACTTGTGGGCGGGCTTGGCGTTGCGGGAGACCCCGCAGCCGACGTAGTGCTTGTAGGCGGCCGCGCTGGCTGAAGCGGGCACCGCCGTGATCAGCAATCCGCTCACCAACATCACCGCCGCGAGCGCCTTCAGTCCCTTCATCCCGTCCTAGCCTTTCTCGTCGAGTTTCGAGCGCCGATGCTAGCTGGCGCACTACCCCTGAACACTCTCGGCCCGGGTTTGGTGCGCCGCTGTCGCTTCCCTACCCATTCCAGTCGACCTCGATCCGCCGCCGCTCCTCGTCGACGTGGGCGAGGCGGACCTCCAAGGCGGGGCGGTCGAGGCGGCCGGAGCCGGCGCCGGGCCACTCGACGAAGCCGACCCCCTCCGGACGCAGGTAGTCGTCGAGCAGGGCCGGGTCCTCGCCCTCCAGCGTCTGCAGGCGGTAGAGGTCGAGGTGGGAGACCGGCAGCCGGCCCCCCTCGTAGCGCTGGCCGATCGTGAAGGTCGGCGAGGTGACCGGGCCAGGAACGCCGAGGGCGCGGCAGGCGCCGCGGACCAGGGTCGTCTTGCCGGTCCCGAGCTCGCCGGAGAGGAGGACGACGTCCCCCGGCCGCAGGCGGGCGGCGATGCGGGCGCCGAGCTCTTCGGTCTCGGCAGCGCTGTTCGTCTCGAGGACCTCCGTCGACACAGCCGCCACTTCTACCCGAAGAAGCCGAGCTGGTCGGCCGGCGGCGGGGGCGGTGCGTCCTCGCCGGCTTCCGCCTCGGCGATCTCCTCCGCGCTCGGCGCCGGCTCGGGCAGCGGTCGCTGAAGCAGCTCCGGGATCGTCGCGAAGTCGGCCCGCAGCGTCTCCTTCACGGCAGGGGTGCGGAGGGCGGCGGCGGGGTGGAAAAGCGGCAGCAGGTAGACGGTGCGGCCGCCCAACTCGTGCACCTGCGGGGTCCCGCGCACCTTGGTGATCCCGGTCGGGCTGCCGGTCAGCAGCTTCGTCGCGAAGTTGCCGAGCGTGCAGAGGACGCGCGGCTCGATCAGCCGCACCTGCTCGAACAGGTAGGGCTCGCAGGCCTGGATCTCACCTGGCTGGGGGTCGCGGTTGCCGGGCGGGCGCGACTTGAGCACGTTGGCGATGAAGACGTCGTCGCGGGCGAGCCCGATCTCCTCCAGCATCTGGTTCAGCAGCTGGCCGGCGCGGCCGACGAACGGCAGCCCCTGGCGGTCCTCTTCGGCGCCCGGCGCCTCGCCGACGAACATCAGGCCGGCGTCGGCGTTGCCGGCCCCGAAGACCGCTTTAGTCCGGGTCTCATAGAGGGGGCATTTGGTGCAGCCCTGGACCTCCTTGTAGAGCTCGACCAGCCGCTCCCGCCGCTCCTCGGCGGTGGCGCTCACGGCTTCTCCCCCGCCGCGCGGCGCTTGCGCGACTCGGCCATCCGGTCCTGCCGCGCCGCCTCCCGCTCCCGCCGCCGCGATTCGTCCGAGCGCACCCCCGCACCCCGCGGCTGGCGCCCCGGCGGCGAGACCTCCGAGTAGAGGCGGCGACTGCGCTCGGCGCCGCAGCTGGGACAGGCGACGGCGTCCCCCGCCGCGACCAGCTCCTCGAAGCGCTCCCCGCACTCCCCGCACTCGAACTCGTAGATCGGCATGCCGCCCCATCGTAGTTCGCCGCAACCCGGATCCGGGCGTTCGAATACTCTGCGGGCGATGAGGGCAAGGGGACTTCTGGGTGTTCTCTTCTGCGTGGCGGCGATGTCGACGGCGTTGCCTGGGAGCGCCAGCGCGAGACCGGGCTATTCCGTATTTCCGGAGCGCTTCTCCCTCGAAGCGATGCTTCCGAAGAGCAATGGCTACAGGATCTCCCTTGCCTCGTTCGGGCACCGGTGGGTCGAGGTGGCCCTCAGCCGCCCGGACGGCGAAGCTGCTCTCTACTTCGCTCGGGGAAAAGCCAACCGCCACGGCGTAGACGTGAACCTCGGCCGTTTCGGCAGCGTCCATGCCCGCTTCACAGGTCACCGCGTCAACGACAGATCGCTCTTCCCGGGATGTCGGGCCCGGCCCGAAATCAAAGAGCGCGGGAGACTCGAGGGTAGGGTCCGCTTTCGCGGGGAGGGCGACTATGCCAAGGTTACGGTGGAGCGTGTGAGGGCGGAATACGCGCACACCTTTCGGGAAGTGTGCAGCGAGGACTTCGCCCGCGAGGGTCGGCGCGGACTCGTTCCCGCCGATAGGAGCGAGCCGATTGAGGTACTTGAGGTGAAGAAGAAGGAAAAGGGGCAGATGGTTTGGCTCAACGTAAACGAATCCTTCACCTTCGATTCCCTTTCCGTCTCTGCCGGTCTGCAAGAGAGGTTTGGCAGAGTCATCGCGGTCAAGCTGGCGACCGCGACGGGCGGCGGCGGCTCATTCGAGTTCAGCCCCACGCAGGGTCAGCCGCAGACGGTGTCGCTAGAGCCGGCACTTCCTTTCCGCGGCAGCGCGTCCTACACGATGCAGCCCGACGGCGCCTCAACCTGGACCGGCGATCTGCGCGTTCCCTTCCCTGGCCTCGGGCCGTTTCCGTTGACCGGGCCCGGGTTTCATGCAACCGCCTGTCGCACCCACATCATCGAACACACCATCAGCTGCAAGCACCAGCCGCGGAGCAGCCGGACCGTTGCGGCGATCGCCCGGCTGCGCGGAGAGGCATCGTTCCGGTGAAGGCAAGGAAGAGCCTGCCGGCTTTCCTCCTCTGCGCGGCAGCGCTGCTGTCAGCGCTGCCGGTCGCGAGCGCCGCGGGGAAGACCCATGAATTCAATCTCGGGACGATCGAGGTGGAAGCGCCGAACGGGTACGAAATCGAACTCTCGAGCTTCCAGGAAGACAAGAAGCGCAGCTTCGTCGCCCTGGACGCGACGAAAGGGCCGCTCCGCGCCAACTACGAGGTGCGGTCGGAGGCGGGGCCCGGCATCCACGCGACCTTCGGCTCACTCGGCCAGCTCGACGTCAGCTTCCACCGCCGCAAGAGAGTGGTGGCTCATCCGGAAGCCCACTGCACCTGGGTCTTCGAGAGGGGAACCTTTCGCGGCAGCTTCCGCTTCGCCGGCGAGGGCGGTTACATGACGATCGAAGAGATCAACCCGCAGGGGACCGTGTTCCGGCTTCCCCACGGTTTCTGCGGCTTCCGCGACGACCGCCGGGCGCGACCGTTCTTGGGGCTGGAACAGCGGGTGCTGGCGGCGGAGAGCAGGGAAGAAGGCCGTACCGTCTCGTTCCAGGCCTCGGAAGAAGAGTTCGTCGACAAGCCTTCCTTCAACGCTTCGCTGATCGAAAAGGTCGAAGGGATGAGCATCGAGCGCAGCGCCAGGACCCAGGGCACGAAGGGGAGCTTCTCCAGCACCGGCACCGCGCGCGGCTCGGTCCACCCGCCGGTGCCGTTCGTCGGCAGCGCCCTCTTCCGCGACCCAGCAGGTGCGCCAGCTTCCTGGACCGGGTCGCTGATGGTCTCCTTCCTAGGGGCCCCGGAAGTCCCCGTCGCCGGTGAAGGTTTCAAGGCAAAGCTCTGCCCGCACCTCTCGATCCTCTCGAGCTGCCTGAAGCCCCGCTGACCCCTCTACGGCAGCGGCTCCCACTCCCAGCCCTTGGCGCTGGCCAGGCTCTCCTCGCTGAGGTAGCGGCGGAACTCGTCGAGCTCGGCCGGCTCGACGCTGTAGACGTGCTGGGGCTCGGGGAAGTGGCGGCTGCGGACCTCGCGGCTGTAGCGGCTGACCGCTTCGACCATCGTCTCGTGGACGTCGGCGTAGCGCTTGACGAACTTCGCCATGTGGCCGGTGGTGATGCCGAGCAGGTCGTGGAAAACGAGAACCTGGCCGGAGGTGCCGGCGCCGGCGCCGATCCCGATCGTCGGCACCTCGAGCTTCTTGACGATCTCGTCGCTGATCGCCGAGGGCACGGCCTCGATCACGATCGCGAAGCAGCCGACCGACTGCAGGGCGAGGGAGTCCTCGAGCAGCTTGATCGCGCTCTTGGCGCTCTTGCCCTGGGCTTTGTAGCCGCCGAGCGCGGTCGCGGTCTGGGGCGTGAGGCCGACGTGGCCCATCACCGGGATGCCCGAGTTGACGATCGCCCGGGCGCGCTCGACGATGACGCCGCCGGCCTCGAGCTTGACCGCCTGGCAGCCGGTCTCCTTGATCAGGCGCTGGGCGCTGCGGATCGCTTCCTCGTTGCTCGCCTCGTAGCTGCCCATCGGCATGTCGCCGACCATCAGCGGCGTCTTCAGGCCGCGGCGGACGGCTTTGCCGAGCATCACCATCTCGTCCATCGAGACCATCTCGGTCCCCGGGTAGCCGAGGACGACGTTGGCGGCGGAGTCGCCGACGAGGACGATGTCGACGCCGGCCGCCTCGGCGACGGTCGCCGAGGGGTAGTCGTAGGCGGTGACCATCACGATCGGCTCGCCGTTCGCCTTCATTTCGCCGAGGCGCGGCAGGCTGACCGGTTTGCGGTCCGAGGATGGTGCGGTGTGGGAGCGGCCGCCGGAGCTCATTTGAGCAGCACCTCCGGGTGGCTGTCGATCGCGATCGCCTTGTTGTCGTCGTCGACGTGGACGACGACCGGGTCGTAGCGCTCGAGGTCGGACTCGTCGTAGGCCCCGAAGGAGGCGACGATGATCTTGTGGCCGGGCTCGACCAGGTGGGCGGCGGCGCCGTTGACCTGCATCGTCCCGGAGCCCGGCTCGCCGTCGATCACGTAGGTGACGAAGCGGGAGCCGTTGTCGACGTCCCAGACGTGGACCTGCTCGTTGGTGATCAGATCGGCGCCGGCCATCAGCTCGGTGTCGATCGTGATGCTGCCGATGTAGTCGACGTCGCAGTCGGTCACCGTCGCCCGGTGGATCTTCGACTTCAGCATCTGTCTCTGCACGGTCTCCCCTTTCGGGCTAGGCACTGCTTGCGGTTGGTCGGATCAAGACGTTGTCGATCAGGCGCGCGGCGCCGACGCGGGCGGCGACGGCGACGAGGACGGGGCGGTCGGCGAGCCGCTCGACCGGCTCCAGCGTCTCCGCGTCGCGGGCCTCGAGGTACTCGGGTTCGACCTCGGCGGCGGCGAGCTCGCGCCGGGCGGCGTCGAGGCCCTGGGCAAGGGAGCCGGCGCGGGCCTCCCGCTCGGCCGCTTCCAGGGCACGGGAGAGCGCCGTCGCCCGCTCGCGCTCGGCCGGCTGGAGGTAGGCGTTGCGGCTGCTCATCGCCAGCCCGTCGGCCTCGCGCACGGTCGGCAGCACCTCGACCCTGACCGGGAAGTCGAGGTCGCGGACCATGCGGCGGATCACCACCGCCTGCTGCGCGTCCTTCTGGCCGAAGTAGGCGACGTCGGGGCCGACGAGGTTGAAGAGCTTGGCGACCACGGTGGTGACGCCGCGGAAGTGCTCGGGCCCGCGGCGGGCGGGATCGCCGTCGAGGACGCTCGTGAGCGAGCCGCTGACCTCGACCGCGGTCGAGGCGCCGGGAGCGTAGACCTCGGAGACCGGCGGAGCGAAGACGAGGTCGGCGCCGGCCTCGGCCGCGAGCCGCAGGTCGCGCTCCTCGTCGCGCGGGTAGCGGTCGAGGTCCTCGCCGGGCCCGAACTGGGTCGGGTTGACGAAGAGGCTCATCACCACCAGGTCGCACTCGGCCCGGGCGGCGCGGATCAGCGAGAGGTGCCCCTCGTGCAGGTATCCCATCGTCGGCACCAGCCCGACCGTCAGTCCCCGGCGGCGCGCCGGCTCCAGCGCAGACCACCG
>Ga0307314_10000008_pt1 | contig 72000 bp, 72 predicted proteins | sample ER_DNA_204_FD_194493 | JGI IMG/M metagenome (GOLD analysis project Ga0307314, IMG submission 194493) | Bulk soil microbial communities from the East River watershed near Crested Butte, Colorado, United States - ER_DNA_204 | ecosystem: Environmental > Terrestrial > Soil > Floodplain | place...
TCGAGGGGCGAAAGTACTCCGAAATCGAAGAGGAGCTGCCCGGGGAGGTGGAGCTCCTGGCGGTCGGGGCGGCGGAGTCGATCATCTTCGGCGAGGTCGACGCCGGCCGGGCCGAGCGCCTGCCGCAGATGCTGCCGGAGATCCTCTTCTCCGTGCTGGTGCCGTTCATGGGTCCCGACCGGGCCGCCGACGAGATGCGCACGGCTGCAATGAGCACCTGAGCGGTCCGCCGCTCGACGTTCCGGTCATGGAGCCGAGACCTACCTGCTTCCTCGAGGGCTTCAAGCTCGGAGAGCATCGGCTGAACGTTTTCGGCCGCAACCACGATGAGCGGTTGGTCGGGAAGGCCCGGAAAGTCGATCGTGAGGTCACCGGCGAGCAGGCCGCGCGAAGCGAGGTACCTCGCTTCGCCGTCGAAGGGTGCGGGCGGCCGGATCGTGGCCCTGTCCGGCTGTGTCTGCAGCGCGGGGGCACTTTTGCCGTTGTCGGCGGCGACCGTAGGTGGACCGGCAGCCCCGTTTCAAGGGCTGGAATCGACCTCGCCTTGCCCCAGGGCGGTTTTCGGCTCATTTTGAGTTCGGGTTTTGAGCCCGAACCTTGAGTCCCGCTGGACTACGCGGGGCACGGTTTCGAGCGGTTTTCGCGAGATCGAGATCGGCTGGGATCGGCTGGGATCTGTGGGGCCTGTTGCCCCATTTGTTGCCCAGCAACAGCCCTTTAGACGATCATCCCGTTTGCCCCCGGACGGCGGCGGTGACCGAGGCGGCGAGGCTGTTGGCGCTGGCGAGCGCCGCCTGGATGAAATCGCCTTTGCGCTGACCGAGGACGGCGCCGAGCACGGTCAGGGCGCGACCGTCGACGTCGATCCGTTTGGCAATGAGGAGGCAGCCGCCAGCCGCCTGGTCGGAGCCGGTCTTGATCCCGACATAGCCTTCGCGGCCGACCAGCTCGTTGAAGTTCGCGACTTCGCCGGCGACCGGGAGGACGGTGGAGGGCATGGCGACTATTTCAGCGAAGGTCGGGTCGGCCATCGCCGCGCGGCCGAGCTTCAGTTGATCGGAGGCGGTTGAGACGGTGGTGTCCTCGAAGCCACTGGGGTCGGTGTAGTCGGTGTTCTGCATCCCCAGTTCGGTGGCGGCTTCTTTCATCTCTCCCACAAACGCTTCGACGCTGCCGGCCTCGTGGATAGCGAGCAGGGCGGCGACGTTATTGGCCGAGGGCAGCAGCAGCGCCTCCAACGCCTGCCGCTCGCTCAGCACCTCGCCGACTTCCACCGCGACCACCGACTGATTTAGTTCGATCCGCCGGTGCAGGTCTTCGACATCGGCGGTGCCGATTTCGAGCTCGAAGCCTTCCTCGGCATACCGACGAGGTTTCGAGTTCCTCACGTCGTCCGCAGCGCGTCGGTCGGGGTGAGGCGGGCGGCGCGCATCGCCGGGTAGAAGCCGGCGAGGGCGCCGAGCAGGCAGGCGGCGAGGAGGCTACCGGCGACCGCGACGGACGGCACCAGCAGGGTCAGCCCTTCGTAGGCAGCGTAGGCGCCGGTCGCGGCGGCGCCGAGCAGCACCCCGAAGACGCCGCCGGCGATCCCCAACACGAAAGACTCGCCGAGGAACTGGACCGCGATGTGGCGCCGTCGCGCACCCAGCGCCCGCCGCAGGCCGACCTCCGAGCGCCGCTCCAGCACCGAGATGATCATTACATTGGCGATCCCGATCGCGCCGACCAGGAGCGCGACTGCGCCGAGGCCGAGGAAGAGTGAGGTGAAGGCGCCTTCGGCGGCGGCCTGGGCCTCAAGCGCGTCGGAGGGGCGGCTGACCGCGACTTCTCCGGGGTCCCAGGGGTCGGCGGCGCTCGACAGCAACGCCGCCGCGGCGCGCACCTGCGCTTCGCCCTCACGGGCGCGGACATAGACCGTGGACGGGTTGCGGTCGGTGCCGAAGAGGCGCGCCGCCACCGGGTAGCCGATCAGCGCGGCGCTGTCGAGGTCGGGCACCAGCGGCAGCGGGTCGAGGACTCCGACCACAGTGAAGAGCCGGCCCGAGACGTAGACCTGTACGAGGCCATCAACGCTGTGGATGCCGAGCCGCTTCGCCGCCTTCGCCCCCAGCACGATCGCCGGGTAGCGTTCGGTCGCGCGGTCGACGAAGCGACCGGAGGCGGTCGTCCCTTCGAGCGTCCGCAGAAGCTCCGGATCGGCTGCCTCGACGTAGATCCCGCCCGTGATATTGGCCGGCACGTAGGAGCTGCGGCGCACGGTGGCGCCGTCGACCGCGGTGACCGCGGCGGCCGATTCGACGTCCTCCACGAGGCGGATGCGAGCGCCGGCAGCGGCAGCCAGCTTCGCTTCTTCGCCGAAAAGCGATTCGCCGGGACCGACCGTAAGTAGGTTCGTCCCGAGGGTTTCGATCTTCGCCAGCAGGTCCGCCTTGCTGGTTTCGGAGATCGCCAGGACCGCGACCAGCGAGGCGATCCCGATCGAGATCCCGAGCACCGAGAGGGCGGCGCGAACCTTGCGGGTGCGCAGGCCGACGGTTGCCAGCCGCAGCAGGTCGCGCGGCAGCAGCCGGCTCAACCGTCTCCCTCGATGAGACCGTCGCGAACGGCGACCCGACGCGGCACAGAGGCGGCGATCTCCTCGTCGTGGGTGATGATCACCAGCGTCGCCCCAGCCCTATTGAGCTCGCGCAGGAGGTCCATTAGCTGGGCGCCGGTTTTGCTGTCGAGGTTGCCGGTCGGCTCATCGGCGAGCACGATCGCCGGCTCGCCGATCAGCGCCCGCGCGACAGCAACCCGCTGGCGCTCGCCGCCGGAGAGCTTCGAGGCGCTGTGGCGCTCGCGGCGGGAGAGGCCGACCCGAGCCAGAGCGTCGGCGCGCTCGCGCCGCTCGCGCGCCGGCACCCCGGCGTAGAGCAGGCCGTCGGCGACGTTGTCGATCACCGGCGCCGCCTCAAGCAGGAAGAACTGCTGGAAGACGAAGCCGATCCGGTTGGCCCGTATCCCCGCCAGCTCGTCGTCGCTCGCGGTCGAGACATCGCGACCCTCGACCGCGATCGCCCCGCTGGTCGGACGGTCGAGCGTCCCCATCAGGTGGAGCAGCGTCGACTTGCCCGAACCGGAAGGGCCGACGATCGCGGTCAGCTCGCCGCGCTCGACGCTCAACGACACGCCGCGCAGCGCCTCGACCCCGCCCGGGTAGATCCTGCGGACGTCACACAGCTCGAGAACCGGCCCCTCGCTCATTCGCCCGTCTCCACCGTCATTCCCGCCCGCAGTCCTTTGCCTTCGACCTCGACATAGCCGTCGGCGGCGAGGCCGGGGGAGACGACGATCTGCCGCCGGGCGGCGCCTTCGCGGGCGTAGACTGCGAAGCGCCCGCCGCCGATCGCGATCAGCGCCGTCAGTGGCACGCTCAGCACGTGCTTGCGGACCTGGTGGGTGAAGCGGACATTGACCGTCGCCCCATCGAGCGCGGGGATGCGGTGCTTCCCGGTCACCGAGATCGTCGCTTCGACTCCCGGTTCGACTTTTTCACCCGGATTGCCTTCGCCGCCCGATGCTTCAACCGCCGCTAGCCCGCGCACCTTGCCGGGCACCTCGGCGCCGCCAGGTAGGACCACCTGAACTCTCTGACCGTGGTGGGCGATTGACTGCTGGTCGGCTTCGAGCTCGACGCTGACCACGCGCCGGGTCGAGCTGGTGCGGAGGATGGGGATCGAGGAGGGTTCCGTTTCCTCTTCGGATTCGGCTGCTTCGCCCCCTTTTTCTTCGCCCCCGCCCTCGCCACCCTGCGAGCTTTCCTCCGACCCCGACGCGGCCCCTTCGCCCCCCTGCTCCGGCGGCGGTTCGTGTCCCTTCTCGGTTTTTTCCTTATCCGTCTTGGCCTTTTCCCGTTCCCCTTTTTCCCGTTCCGGCTCCTTTCCGCGTTCCTGCTTTTCCTTTTCCCGCTCCTGTTCTTCCGCGGCTTGCTGCGTCACTTCGGACGGTTCTTCGACCCCAGCCAGCGCTTCGGCTTCGGGGTGCCAGGCGACCATTGCGCTGCTGCCTCCACCGCCGTCGCTGTTGGCGAGCGCTTCGCCGAGCGTCGCTTCCAGCTTGGTGACCCGCTGCGGGCCGCGCAGGAAGGCGACCCTTCCGAGTTCAACCTCGCCGGTGACTTCGAGCCCGAGGTCTTCCTGCCAGGCGATGACCGCTTCGGTGGTGGTGTAGGTGAACTCTTCGTCGACTATGCCGGGTTCGTAGCCGAGCGCCGCCAGATTGCGCTCGAGCTGTTCGACGTCCTTGCCGTCGGAGACCCCGTCGGACAGGGCCCGGTAGGCCGGTACCGAGCCGTAGAGCAGCAGGATCGGTTCGTCGCCGAGCGCGTAGAGGCGCTCACCGCGACGGATCACGTCGCCGATCGCCGGCAGCGCGGTCACCGTCCCGGCGAGCCGGGCGAGCACCGTGGTTTCGCCGGCGTAGCCGATTATCCCGGTGGCGGTTAGGCGTTCGGCCAGAGTGCGGCGCGCGATCGTGCCGGTGGCGCCGGAGGAGGAAGAGGAGGACGACGGGGCGGACGCGGCGCCATCGCCGCCAAACACCAGCACGAGCACCAGCACGCCCGCGGCGATCAGCACCGCCACCGCCACCGCGTCCGCCCGCCACCGCCGGCTCGCCGCCGCCAGCCCGCACCGCAGCCGTCTCGCCCGCTCGGTTCCCATGCTAGCCGCCGACGGAGATGCCGGTCAGTTCGGGCAACTTTTCGTTGCAGGCTTCCTGCGCGACTTTGAAGGCGGGTGAGTTCGTGTCGATCCCGGCGATGTCGAGATGGAATTTGCCGGGGCCGAGGAATTCCGGGTCCCCCATGTCTATGCCCTCTTCGCGAAAGCATTGCGCGAGGGCCAACGCGCCTTCCTTGAAGTCCTCCTGTTCGCCGGATGAGAGTTCCTGGCCGGCGGTGCCGAGCTTGCCGTTGCAGACAGCGAGCGCCTTCTTGCTCGTAGGGTCGCCCGTGTCGGGGAGTTCGATGTTCTTCTGCCCGGGTTTCGGGTCTTCGACTTCGACGCCGTGCGCGCGCATGCATTCGGTGAATTCGAGTGCTGCTTCTTCTTCGGAGCCGCCTTCACCGGCCGAGCCCGAGCCGCCTCCGCCGCAAGCCACCAGCCCGAAGACGCAGAGCGCCAGGATCGACAACACCAACCAGTCCTTCTTCCTCATTCAAGTCCTTTCGCGCTGCTCATGCCGGTTCGCGTAGGTCACCCCTGCAGGTTGGGCAACGCGGTGTTGTCGGCACGTATGCGGTTCCCGATATGCCGGCGATACGTCCCGGCCGCGATCATTCGGAGCATGCGAGTGCTGATCGTCGAGGACGAGCCCTATCTGGCAGAAGCCATCCGGGATGGCCTGCGCCTTGAGGCGATCGCCGCCGACATCGCCGCCGACGGCGACACCGCCCTGGGGCTCTTGGGCATCAACGCCTATGACATCGCCGTCCTCGACCGCGATATCCCCGGCCCCTCCGGCGATGAGATCGCCAAGAGCATCATCGCCTCCGGCAGCGGCATGCCGATCCTCATGCTCACCGCCGCCGACCTGCTCGACGACAAGGCTTCCGGGTTCGAGCTCGGCGCCGACGACTACCTGACCAAGCCCTTCGAGCTGCAGGAGCTGGTGCTCCGCCTCCGGGCGCTCGACCGCCGTCGCGCCCACAACCGGCCTCCGGTGCAGGAGATCGCCGGCTTGCGCCTGGACCCGTTCCGCCGCGAGGTCTTCCGCGACGGCCAATACGTTGCCCTGACGCGGAAGCAGTTCGCCGTGCTCGAGGTTCTCGTCGCCGCCGAAGGCGGGGTAGTGAGCGCCGAGGAACTGCTCGAGCAAGCGTGGGATGAGAACGCCGACCCGTTCACCAACGCCGTGCGAATAACCGTGTCGGGTCTGCGCAAACGCCTCGGCGAGCCCGCGGTCATCGCCACCGTGGCCGGCGTCGGCTACCGCATCGAAGCTCGAGCGGCCTGACCATGCAGCGCCTCCTCTCGCCGACCGTTCGCCTGCGCCTGACCATGCTCTATGGCGGCCTCTTCTTCCTCTCGGGGCTGGTGCTGCTAGCGATCAGCTACCTGTTCTTCCGCGACGCCGCCGGGGTCAACCTGATCGTTCCGACCGGCTCTTCCGCTCGCACGAATGGCCCAGACGCCGAAACTGAACTGAGGTTCCAGGAAGCCGTCACCCGCTCCACCGACGCACTCCACCAAGGGCTCCTGCGCGCCGTGATCGTGCTGGCGATCATGACCCTCATCTCGATCGCGCTCGGCTGGCTGGTCGCGGGCCGGGTCTTGCGGCCGCTGCGCTCAATGACGGCGACCACCCGACAGATCTCCGAGCGCAACCTCGATGAGCGGCTCGCGCTCACGGGGCCCCGCGACGAGCTGCGGGACCTCGCCGACACCATCGACGGTCTGCTCGCACGGCTCCAGGCGCACGTTGCCGAACAGCAACGGTTCGCCGCCAACGCCTCGCATGAGCTGCGCACCCCGCTAGCGACTACGCAGGCCCTCCTCGACGTCGCCCACAGCGATCCGAAAAGCGACGACGGCCAGCTGATCGAGCGCCTCCAGGCCGTCAACTCGCGGGCGATCGACCTCACCGAGGCGCTGCTCCTGCTCAGCCGCGCCGACCAGCGATCCTTCACCCGGGATCAGGTTGACCTCTCTCTCATCGCGGAAGAAGCCGCCGAGTCGCTCCTCTCCCTCGCCGCCAAGCGCGGCGTCACGATCGAGACCTCCGTCAACCCGGCCCCCACCGTCGGCTCGCACGCGCTCCTCTTGCAACTGGCCGCGAACCTCGTGCAGAACGCGATCGTCCACAACCTCCCCGAGGGAGGCACCGTGTGGGTGGCGACCGACGCTCACCCCGAGGGCGTCGGTCTGACCGTCGAAAACACCGGCGAGGAGCTCGCCCCCGACCTGGTCTCCACCCTCACCGAGCCGTTCCTCCGCGGCACCGAACGCATCCACACCGACCAAGGCGTCGGCCTCGGCCTCGCGATCGTCAAGAGCATCACCGACGCGCACGACGGCACCCTCACCCTCACCCCCAGAGCCGACGGGGGCCTCAGCGTCACGGCGAGGCTGCCTAGCGCCTATTAGTAGGCGCCTTGGCCGAAATGGGGCCGGACCTCACTCAGGAGTGATGGCCGCGCAGCGCCTAGATAAACTCCCTGAGGACGGTCGATCTCTTGCTTCACGGGTAGCACTGCTCAAGTCTCGACCGGTCATCGTTGCCTTCCCGAGAACCACCTCGACCCGGACAGCTGAAGGACCTCGGGTTCCTACACGGACGGTCCGATTATGAGCCCGAACCAGAGGCCCGACTGACTACGTGGGGCACGGTTTCAAGCGGTTTTGGCGAGATCGAGATCGGCTGGGATCGGCTGGAGTCTGTGGGGCTTCTTGCCCCATTTCTTGCCCCAGCACCTCACTGCGACACGACCAGAGCGATCATGAATCCGTCGTAGCCCTTGCCGCCGACGGTCTGGATCGTCGTGGCGCTGACGCGAGGCTCCGCGGCGGCCATCTCATGTAGGCGGCGTTGAGCCTGGACCTTCTGATCCTCGCTCTCGGAATCCGCGAGGGCGCCGGCGCGGATGACGTTGTCGGCGACGATCAGGCTTCCCGGCCGGGAGTGATCCAAGGCCCAGGTGAAATAGCTCGGGCTGTTCTCCTTGTCGGCGTCGATGAAAGTGAAGTCGAAGGGGCCGACCCCTTCGGCGTCCAGTCTGGGCAATAGGTCAAGTGCAGGCCCAACACGGAGGTCGACAAGGTCCCCCAATTTGGCCAGAGCGATGTTCTCGCCTGCAACCTTTGCGTAGTCGGGGTCGGCCTCCAGGGTGACCAGGCGACCGCCCTTGGTCAGCGCACGTCCCAACCAGATCGTGCTGTAGGCGCCGAGCGTCCCGAACTCCAGAATCGTCTTTGCCCCTATCGATCTGGCCAACAGATAGAGCAACTTCCCCTGCGGCGGGGATACCTGGATCTCCGGCAGGCCGGCATCCTCGCTGGCGCTCAGCGTCGCCTCCAGGGTTGGATCATGCGGCGCAAGCAGCCCCGCCGCGTAATCGTCGACCGCTGACCAGCGCTCCTGCGTCACTCGCCCGACGCCTCCTGCAGATTGCCGTAGGGGCCGCCGCCCCCGGGCGCTTGAGCCGCTCGACTCAACTCGCCAAGGACGCATTCGTATTGGATTCGCGTGCGGGTGAGCCCGTGTGCGGTTTTGCCCGTAGGTTCCATCCCGACGCCCTCGTACAGTCGTCGGGCGCGGGCGTTGTCGCGGTAAGTCCAGACGCCCGCCCGTTGGTAACCCAGCGAGCGGGCCGCGCCGAGAACATGGAGGACAAGCGAGGTGCCGACCCCCGTTCCCTGCGCGGCAGGATGCACGAAGACCATCGACATGTGCAGAAGCGTCGGATCGAGCTCGCCTTCGCCATCCTCGAGGCGGCCAGGCTCGGCGAGCGACATACCGACGATCTCTGATCTGAGCGCTACGAACGCCAGAGCGTCTGGTGCCGAGAGTTTCTCGCGGATGCGGGCAGTGCGCTCCGCCCCATGCGGAGCATCTCGGGCGATGTTCGCCGCGCGCCACACGCTGACTGCAGCCTCAAGCTCCCCGGGAAGTATGCGGCGGACGCTCACCCGGCGGATGGTACTTGGCTGACCTTCAGCCGGTCGTGCTCTGCCCAGGTGCCGAGGTTCCTGACAGGATCGACCTATGCACCCGATGGAGCCGGTTGAGCTACGAGGCGATCTGGTCACGATCGAGCCGCTGGAGGTCGAGCACGCCGCCGGCTTGCTCGCCGCCGCAGATGCCGAGGAGGTCTTCGCCTGGCTCCCCTATGCCCGGCCGGCAGACCTCGATCAAGCCCAAGCCTGGATACGCGGCGCCCTCGCCGATCGACACGCGGATCGACGCTTTCCGTTCGCTGTCCTCGACGCCGGGGGCGGGTCGGTGGTCGGGTCCACTTCCTATTGGGACTTCGATGCCGACAACGCCCACGTCGAGATCGGGTCAACCTGGCTCAATCCCGTCTCCTGGGGAACCGGCCGCAACGTCGAGGCAAAGCTCCTGCTGATGACGCACGCATTCGAGACCCTCGGGCTGGAGCGCGTCGCCTTCCGCACCGACATCCTCAACGAGCGCTCGCAGAGGGCGATAGAGCGACTCGGCGCGACCAGAGAGGGCGTGCATCGCCATGAGATGCGGCGACGGGACGGAAGCTGGCGGGACAGCGTCCACTACTCGATCCTGCGCTCCGAGTGGCCTAACGTCCAAGACCGTCTCCGCAAGCGGATTGCAGCAGCGGCTCGGCGACAAAGAAACCCAGCTGCGTAATCGCCATGCCCTATCGCGGCTCCTACCTCTGGCAGCTCCGACAGAACGTGGGTCATGAGCTTGTCCTGATGCCCGGCGCAATGGTCGCCCTCCAGCGGGACGACCAGCGCATTCTCCTGACGAAGCGCACCGACGATGGAACCTGGTGCTTGCCCGCCGGTGCCGCCGAGCCCGGCGGGAGCTTTGCCCGGACGGCGATCGACGAGCTGGCCGAGGAGACGGAAATCGAAGTGAAGCAGGCCGACCTCGTGCCCTTCGGCTCCCTCTCGGAGGCGGAGGCCCACACGATCCGCTATCCCAACGGCGACGTCACCCATTGCTTCGCGCTGCTCTTTCTGGCGGAGCGCTGGCAGGGCGAACCGACTCCGAATCGCGATGAGGCAACCGCGGCAGACTTCTTCGGGCTGGACGCGCTCCCTGAGCCGATGCATGCCCACACTTACTCAGCGCTAGAACTGCTCGCCGCCTACCGACAATCGGGCACCTTTCAGGTGCGCTGAGGGGCGAGCACCTTCTCGCGCTACTCTGACCCAAGGCTGGGGAAGCCGGGGGCAGAGGCTCAAACCCGAGGGAAAATCCCTGTGACCCTCGGGTTCCTACAAGGACGGTCCGATTATGAGCCCGAACCTGGGCTTCGCTGGACTACGTGGGGCACGGTTTCAAGCGGTTTTGGCGGGATCGAACTACGTGGCGATCGGCTGGGATCTGTGGGGCTTCTTGCCCCATTTCTTGCCCCAGCGAGCGGCGGCGCGGACCCGTCGACCCGGGTCATAATGGCAGCCATGAAGAATGTCATTGTCTGCGCTTCTCGGAGCCGCCGAGCCAGCCGAGCGGCGAAGATGCGCACCTTGCTGCGTCGCGCCCGCCCCCATGGAGGCAACGCTGCCGAGCGGGTGAAGCAAGTACGACCAGATGACCGCGCCCTGCCGCCTAGACGGAAGAAGCTGCCACCACGGAAACATCGTCGTGGGCGATTGCCCCGCCCTTCTGGGCTCGTGCCGTCACTAGTGCCGGCTTGCGGCTCGCCGGCGCCACGTCAAGCACGAACTCGATCCCCAGCTGCCTAACAGCGTTGATGATCGTGTCGACCTCCGGGTTGTGCTCCCCGGACTCGAGCTTGACTACACGGGGCTGAGAGACGCCCAGCTTCTTCGCCAGGGCCCTCTGGCTCAGTTTGTGCTCGGCGCGATAACGCAGCAGCGTTGCCGCAAACTCCCGTGCAGGGGCGAGCCTCTGCCACTCTGCCCGAAAGCTCGAATCGGCAAGCTGCTCCTCGGCCAAGAGGGCATCGAAGGTCTTGCCTGGAGTGGTCATCCTGTTCTCATGATAATAAATTTATTATCAGAATCAACAGTGGTGCTTTGAACGATCATGCGCATCCAGGACCGCTCGATCGAAGTCCTTCTTCTTGGCGGCTACCGCCAAGACCACAAACCGACCGCCGAAGCGCGCATAGATCGGCCGAGCCTCGCAAGCCCCCTGCTTCGGCCGCAGCTCAAACAAATTCGCCTCGGCCTTCAACGACTTCATATGGGGCGATGGCAGGTCTGGCCCAAGATCCTTCAGCTTCTGCACGACGTTGAAGACACCCTTGCGATCTCCACGCGACTTCACGTCCTCGAAGTCTATGACCGCGTCGCTGTCGAAATCCACGATCCAGGCTCTCGGCTGCTCAGCCATTCCATCGACATTAGCCCTGACCCCGGACTCAACTTTTTGTCTTCAGAACAGAGTTGGCCGTTCAAGACAGCACTGAAAAAGGAGGGCGTACTGGCAATCCCGCCTCTCCGACCCGAACCCAGGCCGCCGCGCCTGAGCATCAGGTCTTTGATCACCTATCCAGGTGATGAGGCCGGGTCGATGTGGGGGTTCGGCACGACCTGCCTGTGAAGTCGGGTCAGATTACTCACCACCTGATCGGCTGCCTCTCGGTCCTCGAGCCCCCAGAGTCGGCCAAAGGTCTTGACGACCGGCAGCACGTCGGCCGGTCGACACTCGCGTGAGCCCAGCCGACAGAAGGGCCCATCCGTCTCGGTCAGGACTCGATCCCGGGGAAGCAGCGCCAGGAGGCGCCCACCCGCTTTCGTTCGGAGCATCGAAGGGTTGATCGAGAAGTAGAGCCCGGCAGCCAGGGCTCGTTCAGCTATGGACGCCGAGCCCGTATACCAGTGGAGGATGCCGACTACAGAAGCCTGCTCCATGCGTTCGACCACCTGCCTTGCCGCGCCTCGAGAGTGCAGCGTCAACACCTTCGCCCGAATCCTGGGCTCGGCGAGAATGCGCTCAAAGATCTGGAGCTGTCGCGCTTCGGTGGGTTTTCCTTGCGGCGAGCGGTCGACCCCAATCTCGCCCACATAGTCGGTCCTACCAAGAGAGGCGAAGAAGCGCTCAACTTCGCTTCCGGACAATTGAGCCGCACGAAGAGGGTGCAAACCGAGCGCCGGACGGAAATAGTTGTCCTCGCCGTGCGTCGACGTCAGCTGCCGCTGAAAGGCGTTGGGAGTCTCGGTGACCCCGACAACTACGACGCGTCTCTCCCTCGCCTCCGAAAGCACTGCTCGCGGGTCGCGGTATTGATCGAGGTGGCAGTGGGTGTCGACGAAAAGCGTCTGGACGCTAGTCCCCGAGCGCAGCCTTGACTTTGGCACTCCCGTTATCGGAGAGCCAGCTTCGGAGCTCTTCACGACCCCGACGGTACACGTCGGAGAAATCGACAACGTCGGCTGCTGCCACCGGACCGTTGCGCAGGACGTCGAAGCGCCCAGAAGGCTTCCGCAGGCTATTAAGAACCGCCATCGGATCCGCAGCTCGGCCGGTGTCGGGCGCGAGGAAGCGGTCGTCCCTCAGGACGTCGAAGGCATATTTAGTCCGGTCCTCCATGCCGGCGGCGTGGATGCTTGCCTGGCGGATCAGACAGGGAAAGCAGTAGCCACAGTGCTGAGGCGAAAAGCCGAAATTGTGCAGGGACTCGGGATGCGAGCAGGAGAGAGAAGTCGGGACCAGCGCCTCCATGCCCTTAGCGTCAGCAACCGAGGCCAAAACCTCGCCCTTCGTTCGCGTTCGGAAGGGGTTGAGTATCGGCGTCGCGACGGCGAGCGCCCGCAGAGCCTCCTCCACCCGGTCCATGAACCACGGGTGCGTCGTTCGCGTGCTGCGCGAGCCGGCCCGCGTGGCCCTCAAGGGGACGTTAATACCGATGAAGCCGTTCTCCGGCACGTAGAGCGGAACGGCCGGGCCAAGCGCATCCGCCAGCGCAACGCCCGCCGAGATGAAGAGCATCGACCGTGCGCGAAAGCTGCTCTCGCGGTCGGCCCCCTTTGGCAGAGACCTCATCTGGTGAGGCGCCTGGGCAGCCGGTCCGAGATGGAGCTGAAACAACCTCGATTGCTCCGCTCCATACCTACTGCCGAGTCGATGGGCGAGCATCTTCTGCCGCTTCGGCGCCAGACCGTTCTCGAAATGGCCCACCAGCGCGACCCGCTTTCCGGCCTCAAGTAAGGCCACCGCGCCGCAGAGGGAGTCGAGCCCGCCGGAAAAAAGACAGACAGCGTCGTAGGCACTCAGCTCCCCCTGGGGAGCCATGTCTTCCACCTGCCGAATCGGGCCTGCCGATTTCCGTAGGGACAGCTCCCAGCGATCGCCGCTCAAAAACTCGAGAGCCTCCGTCAAGGGCGCCAGAGCCGCAGACCACGCGGCCCGATTCGACACTCCGATCTGGAGCGAAAGGTCTCGATGCCAGCGATCGTTGAACCCGGCGCGGCGGACAACCCGGTCGGCGCAATAGATCGAACCGCCCAGCCGCAACAGATCCTCCCCGATCGCGCTCAACCGAGGACCGGACATGTAGGTGCCCCCGCAGTCGACGGTGCGCTCCGACGCGCCGCCGAACCAGTCGAGCAACAGCGTCCCCTGTGCGCCCGCGCTCTCGGTCGCTCGGGTTCTCACGCGGACGGCGGTCAATAGTCCTGTTCCTCCAAGTAGGCGAGCGTCTCCCGAATGAGAGCTTCGAGTTCTGCCTCGGTCGCCAGAGGCCAACGGGTCGCATCGAAGGCGCCCTTCGAGACGTTCAACTCAACGACCGCCGCCACGACCTCTCGGAGTTCGCCCTCACGTTTGGCCCGCAGCGCTGCGTCGTCGAGGCGTTCCAGGCGCTCCTCGATGACCGGTAAGAGCAGCCAGTAGACATAGGAGGAGAGGAACATTTCGAGGACCGACCCGAGATCGTCGACCTCGGTCAGCGCCTGCTCGAGCCCCTCGTAGGAGTCAGCGTCCTCGGCGAGCCGCTCGAACACGTCGCAGGCGGCGGCCCTGGCCGCCTGGCCCTCCCTGTCGTCGCCGCTGCCAGCGAGCAGGTCAACCAGGCCAGCGATTACCTCGTCGGCTGGACGGCCCACAAGGTCGCTGAGGCCGAGTTGGCCAAGAGCCGTGCCCAGGCCATCGGAGGCCGAGGTGGAGAGCAGTGACCCGAGACCGCGGGTCGCCGCAGTTGCACCGCTCGATGCGGCGGCTAGGGCCCCGGCACCGCCAAGAGCCACGACCAGGCGGCCAAGCGCGCGTTCGGCCCGGCGTTTGTCGCCCTTTTTCGCGAAGCTCGTACTGGCCCGTTTTGCGCCTTCCCAGCTACCGCCGGAGCCGCCGGAATGATCGGTCGAGGTGCCCATCAGCCCGACGACCCACCTTTGGCTTTTGCCTTCGACAGGACATCGTCAAACCGGTGATCGCCCTCGCCGAAGATGGTCTTGAAGTGCAGCGGCGTGGCATAGGGAATCGCGCTACCTGGGATCTCATCCAAGGCGCCGACGAGGGTAGGGACCAACGTCTCGTCTGCCTTCGCCAATTCGGCGAGTGCGCGGAGTGCCTTCGTGGTCGGGTCGCGGACGGCCGCCTCGCAGGCGGCGGCAAACAGCATCGCCCTCGACGCCGGCTCGAGCTCCGCGGCATCCTTAATCGCCTGTTTCCGCGCGGCGTCGCCCTCACCGAGCAGAGGAGAGAGGAGTCCCTGCAATGGCCCAGGGAGACGGGAGGTCGTTCCGGTTGCGAAGATCTTGTCCCGCGCGTAGGAGAAGTAAGGCCCCAGATCAACGCCGTCGAGGCTAGGATCGAGCTGAAGCCAGGCCGCTAGCGTGCCGTCCTCTGCCCAGTCCCTGGCGCCTTGGGAAGGTTCCTCAAGCTCCTCTCCTCCCGAGATCTTCTCGGCCTCTGCGATCTCGATCGGTCTCCCTCCTGCGGAGGCCTGCCACCTATAGAGCTGGCGAAACCGATGCAGGTGTCGCTCCTCGAGGATCATCAGCTTCGCGAGCACCGTCGGCTTCAGCTCGATTCCCCTTCGCGAGGATGCCTCCAGCTTTAGCAACAACGTGTTGAGAAACCGCTTGATCTCACGAGGATTCCCACGCAAGCCCTCCGAGATCTGAGGAGAGATCAGATTTGCCAGCTGAAGATCCTGCTCGAGAGACGACGGGACCTCGCCCAGCACTTCCTTGGCGAACCCATAGTTCATTGCGACGTCCAACGGATGTCCGCGGCGGTTCTCCTCGGCGCGGGCGCGGATCGCCTGGAAGCCATCGGCGTCGAGGTGAAGTTGGGCGAACAGAAGGCTGACGTAGGTCTCGACCTCGGGGGTCGCGAGGGCGGGCACCGAAACGGTCAGCTGCCAGATCTTCTCGAGGTAGTCGGTGCCCAGATCGTCAGCTTCGACCCCCTCCCTCGCGTACTGGCTAGCGATTGCGTTCCGAACTATGCGCGGATCGGCGGCGATGACGTAGGCGGTGTTCGGTACGTGCAGGAAGAGCCGAATTGCCTCCAGAGTGTCGACGACTGCGCGTGGCATACACCTGTCAAGGTCATCGATGAACACATACACGCCGTCGATCTCCTCGGCCAGATCAGAGAGCAGAGATTCGAATTCGTCGCGAAACTTCCCGGCCGAGATGGGCTCCTCCCGAGGGACTGAGGCCCCCTGACCATCTCCCTCGTCGGAAGACGACGGCTCCGAGATCGTGTGCGCGGCCTCGCCGAGGATCGTCGCCGTTGCCGGATCGAGCCCTGCCACCATCGCTCCGCCAGTGATCACAAGCTTTGCCAGCCTCAGCCGATCGGCAAGGTCTCTGATGCGCCTCCACTTGCCGGCCTCCGGTGCCTCCTCCCCGATCCGCTGACCCAGCTGATCGAGCACTGCGACCATGAGCGAGTGCTTGATGTCGTCGTAGTCCTCGTAGCGCCAAGGGCTGAACGAGCAGCAGACATTCTTTTCGTTCCGTTCGAGGTGCTCCTGCGTCATGCGCATAAGACTCGACTTGCCGGATCCCCACCCTCCGGAAAGTCCGACGGTGAGTGGTCTCAACTCTGGCTTGGCGAGAACAACTTCCAACTGGTCAACCAGGTAGACGAATCCACACAAGTCAACGGCAGTCTCGTTGTCAGACCACATCCTTCCTCCCCGTCCCCCTCTGAACTGCAGTTCGCGGCATCAAATCACATGGCAGCTAAAGCAGACTGCGCGCGTACCCAAACGCTGTCGGCGAGCGTCACTGATCAATTCCCCTGCCAGCCCTCGCGGTCCTCGAACCCACCGAAACGGCTGTGAAGGTGCTCGAAAATCGACCCCTCCCAAACCTCACCTTGCCCCAGGGCTTGCCCCACGGCCGCTTTTGCACCCTATTGTCTGCGCACTGAGACAAACAAAAGCCCCGCATTTGCGGGGCTTCGTGAAATAGCGGGGGCGGGATTCGAACCCGCGACCTTCGGGTTATGAGCCCGACGAGCTACCTGGCTGCTCCACCCCGCGGCGGACTGGGGATGGTAGCAACGTGGCCGGCGTAGCGGGGGGTCTTCGGGGTGGCGGAGGGCGGATTGCGCAGAGGTCTTCGGGTGGGCGGGTGGCTCTAGAGTTGCCTGATGGCCGATCGGGGACAGCGGGTCGCGGTGATCGACGTGGGGACGAACTCGACGCGGTTGCTGGTCGCGGATGTGGACGGGGGCGTGGCGCCGCTGGAGCGGCGGAGCACGGTGACGCGGCTGGGGCGGGGAGTGGACCTTTCGGGGCGGCTGGCGAGCGAGGCGATCGAGGACGTCTGCACGGCGATCGACGGCTACGTCGGGATCCTGCAGGAGCTCGGGGCCAAGACGGTCGAGGTGATCGCAACCAGCGCGGTTCGGGACGCCGACAACGGCAGCGCCTTCGTCGCCGAGCTGCGCGAGCGGTTCGCGCTCTCGGCCCGGGTCCTCGACGGCGAGGAGGAGGCCCGGCTCACCTACCTCGGCGCCACCTCGGAGGCGCTGCCGAGCGAGCCGACGCTGGTGGTCGACATCGGCGGCGGCTCGACCGAGCTGATCGTCGGCAGCGGCAGCGAGATCTCATTCCACGACTCCCTCCAGGCCGGGGTCGTCCGCCACAGCGAGCGCCACATAAATAGCGACCCGCCCACCGCTGGCGAGCTGGAAGCGCTCGCCTCCGACGTCCGCGGCCTGATCGCCGACTCGATCGGCGCCGGGGTCGAGGCCCGTCAGGGGATCGCCGTCGCCGGCACCCCCACCTCGCTCGCGGCGGTGGCGATGGAGCTCGAGCCCTACGACCCGACACGGGTCCACGGCCACGTCCTCGACCTGCGCTCGATCCAGGTGACCCTCTCGCGCCTCGCCTCCCTCCCGCTCGCCGAGCGGATCGAGGTCCCCGGCCTCCACCCCGACCGGGCGCCGACGATCGTCGCCGGCGTCGTCATCCTGGTCGAGACGATGCGAGCCTTCGACCTCGAGCGGATCACCGTCTCCGAGCACGACATTCTCTACGGCACGGCCCTCGCAGCCGCTCAAAAACCGTCTACGTACTAACTGGACACCGTGTCTTGTCCGGAAAGGACAGAACGGTCAGTGAAGCTTAGGAAGTACGAGAAGTAGGTATCTCCCCCTCCCCTATACTCGGTAACTCATCCAGGCCGCTGGTAGAAGTGAAGTACTGGCGGGTACATACTGGACGAACCGGGGACGAAGTGGGGCGCATGCCTCATCTTGCACTCCGGATACAGGGCTTGGGCGATTGCCGCATCATGGCGCCTCCCGCCGTCTGGGCCCACCGAATAAAGGTCCCTGAAGACGTACCCCTGCCCGTCCTGAGGGGCCGACCTGAATCGGCCGCCTTCGGGCGGCCGATTCTCGTTCTACCGCTCCCTAAGCCAGATTCGACTTGCGGGGGTAGGCGACCTCCGGGTCCGTGAGGACGTTGACCAGGGTCGGCCGGCCGGAGGCGAAGGCGCGCTCCAGCGCCGGCTTCAGCTCGCCCGGCTCGCGGACCAGGATCCCGTCGCAGCCGAGCGATTCGACCAGCTCGTCGTAGCGGGTCTCCGGCCGCAGCTCCGCCGCCACCGAGTAGCCGTAGAGGAACTTCATCGGGTGGTGCTCGAGCCCCCAGATGCCGTTGTTGCCCATCACCCCGACGACGCCCAAACCGTGACGCGACATCGTGTCGAACTCCATGCCGGCGAAGCCGAAGGCGCCGTCGCCCAGCAGCAGGCAGACCTGGCGATCCGGATGGGCCACCTTGGCGCCGATCGCCTGCCCCGGCCCGGCCCCCAGGCAGCCGAACGGCCCCGGGTCCATCCAGCAGCCTGGCTCGAAGGTTTCGATGTAGCGGCCGGCGTAGGAGACGAAGTCGCCGCCGTCGCCGACGACGATCGCGTCGCGGTCGAGCACTTCGTTCAGCTCGCGGTAGACCCGGACCGGGTGCAGTGGCGAGCGCTCGGCGTCGAGCTCGGCCCGCTCGGCCGCCCGCTTCTCCTCCTCGACCCCGCGCAGCTGCGCGAGCCAGGCGCTCGTCCGCGGCCCCTCGACGCCCGAGGCCTCCCGCAGCGCCGCCAGGGTCGCGCGCACGTCGCCGACCAAGTCAAAGTCCGGCGTCCGGTTCTTCGGCAGCTGGTTGGGGACGACGTCGAGGCGGACGATCTTCGTCTCCTCGCCGAAGCTGCCGCCGAAGCCGAGCCGGAAGTCCATCGGCACCCCGACGACGAGCGCCACGTCGGCGCCCTGCAGCCCCGTCCCCCGCGCCCGGCTGAAGGCGAGCTCGTGGTCGGCGGCCAAGCAGCCGCGCCCGAGACCGTTGAGGAAGACCGGGATCCCCAGCGCCTCGGCCAGCGCCCGCAGCTCCTCCTCGGCGCGGCCCCAGTAGAGGCCGGTGCCGGCCATGATCGCCGGCCGCTCCGCCGCGGCCAGCAGCGCGGCGGCCTCCTCGACACCGGCGGCCGGTTCGGCCTGTTCGATCTCCAGCGGCAGCGGGATCTCGACCTCGGCCTCGGTGAAGACGACGTCGAGCGGATAGTCGACGAAGGTGGGGCCGCTGGGGACCGCCGCCGCCAGGTCGAGCGCCGCCGCCGTCACCGGACCGATCTGGGCCGGGTCCTTGACCGTCTCCGCTTTCTTGACCAGCGGCGAGACGAAGGGCAGGTGGTCGATCTCCTGCAGCGAGCCAGAGCCCCAGCGCATCTCCGGCGCCCGCCCGCCGAGCACGCAGATCGGCGAGCTGTTGGCCTGGGCGCCGGCGATCGCGCTGAGGCCGTTGGTCACCCCCGGCCCCGCGGTCAGCGCCGCCACCCCCACCCCGCGGGTCGCCTTCGCGATCCCCTCGGCGGCGAAGGCGGCGGTCTGCTCGTGGCGGACGTCGAGAAGGGAGATCCCCTCCTCCTTGCAGCCGTCGTAGATCGAGAACAGGTGGCCGCCCGAGAGCGTGAAGAGGTGCTCCACCCCCCGCGACTTCAAAGCCTTCGCCACCAGCCTGCCGCCGTGCTCAACCATGCCCGCAGCCTATTGGCTGGCTGTCCGTCTCGGGTTACCATCGCCTGGCCCGGGTGGCGAAACTGGCAAAAGCAGCGGCCTTAAAAGCCGCCGCCCCCTCGGGGGCTTGCGGGTTCGAGTCCCGCCCCGGGCATTCTCCCGCGCCCCTCCGCCTGCTTTACCTGCATTTTCCGGGTTTCCCGGCTCTCTAAACGGGCAATAAAAACTTTGCAGGAGCGCAACTTCGCCCCTGTTACCGTGTCCTTAGTCCCTGGAACCGTCCTTCCACAGGGAGATCTCTTGGAGGCATCAGCCCTAACTCACGCCAGTCGCCGCGGGCTTCTCGCCCGTCGCTCGCCGCTGCTCAAGCTGCAGGGCGACGAGAAGCTGATCGCGATGGCGCGGGCCGGCAACCCCGGCGCCTTCGAGACGATCGTCGACCGCTACCAGGGCCGCCTGCTCGGCTTCTGCCGCCAGATGCTGGGCTCGACCGAGGACGCCGAAGACGTCCTGCAGGAGGTCTTCGTCAACGCCTACCGGGCGATGCTCGCCGACGAGCGCGAGATCAACCTCCGCCCCTGGCTCTACCGGATCGCCCGCAACCGCTGCCTCAACTACCTGCGCAAGCCGAGGGCCGACGCGCAGGAATCGATGGACATGGTCCCCGAGGTGGACGCCGCCTCGACCGCCGAGCGGGTCCACAACCGCGAGGAGTTCCGCCAGATCCTCAGCGACGTCAACAAGCTTCCCGAGACCCAGCGCGCCGCCCTGCTGCTGCGCGAGATGGACGCCCTCTCCTACGAGGAAATCGCCGCCGCGATGGACACCACCGTGCCCTCGGTGAAGTCGCTGCTGGTGCGGGCGCGAATCTCCCTGACCGAGGCGAGCCAGGCGCGCCTGCTGACCTGCGGCGAGGTCCGGATCGAGCTCTCCGAAGCGGCCGAGGGCCTGCGCAAGGCCTCCGCGCCGGTCCGCCGCCACGTCCGCGAGTGCGAGGAATGCGCCGACTTCCGCTCCCAGCTCCGCTCCAACGAGAAGGCGCTGGCGGCGCTCTTCCCGGTCGGCCCGCTGATCGCCTTCAAGGGCTTCGTCCTCTCCAAGCTCGGCCTCGGCGGGGCCGGCACCGCGGGTGCCGGCGCGACCGGCGCTGGCACCGCCACCGCGGGCGCCGGAGCCGTCGGCGGCGCCGCGGCCGCGTTCGGCGGCGGCTCGGCCGCCGGAGGGCTCGGCGCGCTCGGCGGCGCGCTCGGGACCAAGGCCGTCGCCGGAGTCGTCACCGCCGCCGTCCTCACCGCCGGCGCGGTCGAGGTGAAGCAGACGACCGGCACCCCGGTCGATCAGAGCAGGGACAACACCCCCGCCCTGGTCCAGGGAACCGAAACCGCCACCCTCTCCACCGCCCAAGCCGCCCCCGCGATCGCCGCCCACACGGAGGCGCCCGCCGTCGAGCCGGTCGAAGAAGCGCCCCCGGTCCCGGCGCCGACCCCCGTCGCCGAAGAAGAAACCGCGGTCCCGGATCCCGCTCCCACCACCACGGCCGCCGAGGACGAAGAAGCCGCGGGCGAGTCCGCCGCCAGCGACGAAGTCACGGTCGGCGACGAGGACGCGGCGATCACCGGCGCCAAGCCTTCCGAAGAAGTCGCCGGCGCCCACGGCGGCAGCGGCACCGTCGTCGTCACCACCAGCCCGCCGCCGAGCGAAGCGCCTCCGCCGCCGCCGAGCGAACCGAGCAGCCCGCCGCCCAGCAGCGGCCCGCTGCCGCCGGTGGTCGTCGAAATCCCAGCCCCGGTGCCCCCGCCGGCAGCGGCGCCGACCACCAAGCCGTAGCGCGTCTCAGGCGCTGTGGGTCTGACCAGGCTCGAGGACCACGACCTGGGATGAGGTCTCCGCCTCGACGTCGGACTTGAAGGCCTCGACGTCGATCTCGATCGCGGGGAAGGTGTTGTAGTGGATCGGGATCACGGTGCCGGCGCCGACGAACTCGCAGGCGACGACGCCGTCGTGGCGGTCCATCGTGTAGTGGCCGCCGATCGGCAGCAGGGCGACGTCGACCGGGTTGCGTTCGGCGATCAGCTTCATGTCGCTGAAGAGGCAGGTGTCGCCGGCGTGGTAGACGGTTACCCCGCCGATATTTATGAGGAGGCCGGTCGCGGTCCCGATCGCGGTCCCGTGCTCGGCGCTGAACAGCGCCTCTTCGTGGCCGGGCAGGGTGCTGGTGTGCCAGGCGGGGACGAGCTTAATCCAGCCCCAGTCGAACTCGACCGTGCCGCCGAGGTTGGGGTCGCTGAGGGCCTCGACGCCGCGGGCTTTCAGCCATTCCGCCAGCTCGACGATGGCGACGCAGTGGGCGCCGGTGCGCTTGGCGACCGGGACCGCGTCGGCCATGTGGTCGGCGTGGCCGTGGGTGATCGCGATGACGGTCGGCTCGACCTCCTCGGCGGTGGCCACCGCGGCCGGGTTGTTGGGCTTCAGGAACGGGTCGACGAGGACGGTCGTCTCCCCCTCGTTCAGCTCGAAGCAGGAATGCCCGTGGTACTTGATCTCCATCAGCTCTCTCCTCCCGGTTCCGTGGGGTTGTCCAGCTCTTCTTTCAGTGCCCAGCCGACCGCGACCCCAACCATCATCCCCATCCTCGCCTCCTCGGCGAGCAGGGCGCGGAGGGCGGCGACCCGCTCCTCGGGGTCGGGCACCGTCGCTGCCTTGAGGGTCTCGTTTTCGTGCGGCTCGCCGAACCAGCCGCCCTCGGCCAGGGCGGTCGCCAGGACCTTCTGCAGCTGCGGCGCCGCCTTGGCGACGACCCGCTCGGCCTCGGAGAACCGCTCCGGATCGAGCAGCCGCTCGATCGCGGCCTCCAGCTCCCTCTCGTCAGGCACCGGTGCAGCCTAGCCCGCCGCCGCTAATCGCCGTGCTGGATGGCGGTCGCCGCGAAGCCCGCCAGCGCTCCGATCACGCCTCCCGCCAGGCCGGCGACCCAGTCGGCGGTGGGGGCGAAGAGCGGCAGGAGGATGACCACCACGGCGCAGACGGCGACGCCGACGACGTCGAAGTCCTCGCCGATCTCCCCCCGCACCTCGGCGCGGCGGATCACGAACCAGGCGGCGATCGCGCCCAGCGCCATCCCGTTGCCGCCGGAGATGAAGGTGACCGGGTCGGGGCTGGCGGCAGCGTCCGCGGCGATCATCCCCAGGGCACCGCAGGCGAGGAGCAGGATCGCCGTCCGCACCGTCCCCAGCCGCCGCTCGACCCCGGTGCCGAAGATCGCCAGCGCCAGCCCGACGACGAAGAGGAAGCCGGTGTCGACGTAGGCGAAGGGGGCGGTGAAGTAGCGCCACCAGTCTTCCTGGAAGGGGAGGACGAGGCCGCCGAAGTTGCCGATCGGGTCCCCGGTCGCCTCCTGCAGCACCAGCAGCACGGCCGAGACGAGGATCGCGGCGATCGTCGCGTAGGGCCGCTGGCCCGCCTCGAAGCTCGCCCCGCCCAGGCGCGGCCGCCGGCGCCGGCGCTTGCGCGGCTCCTGCGCCTCGAGCCCGTCGCCACGGCGCTCCAGCTTCGGCGCCCGCTTGCGCAGCCGGGCCCCGCAGTAAGGGCACTCGGTTACGTAGGGACTGACCTCGCTGCCGCAGTTCTTGCAGATGACGCTGAGCTCAGTCTCGCTCATCCTCCGAGGATACCCGCCGCCGCTCGATCCCCCGTGGGAATGCGCGATACTGCCCTGGCAACCGACTTCTTGGAGGAACTGACGTGGAGCTGAAGAGTCTGACCGAGCAGAAATCGCTGCTGGAGGTCCTGCCGCCCGGAAAACGGGCGCGCCTGCACCGTCTTCTGTTCGAGTTCGGCCCTGGAAACGGCACCCTGATGCTGCTGCCGATCGACCAGGGGATCGAGCACGGCCCGCGCGACTTCTTCCCCAACCCCGCCTCGAAGGACCCCGACTACCAGTTCCGGCTCGCCGCCGAGGCCGGCTACTCCGCCCTCGCCTGCCAGATCGGGATGGCCGAGAAGTACTACCCCGACTACGCCGGCCGGGTGCCGCTGATCCTCAAGGTCAACGGCAAGACCGACCTCCCCTCCTCCGCCAAGGCCTTCTCCAGCTGCAACGCCAGCGTCGAGGACGGCGTCCGCCTCGGCGCCGACGCCATCGGCTACACGCTCTACGTCGGCACCCCGCGCCAGGACGAGGACCTCGCCCAGCTGCGCCGCGTCCGCGAGGAATGCGACCGCTTCGGGATGCCGCTGGTCGTCTGGTCCTACCCGCGCGGCGAAGCGGTCGAGGCCAAGGGCGGTCAGAACAGCTTCTACGCGATCGACTACGCCGCCCGGATGGCGATGGAGATGGGGGCCGACGTGGTCAAGCTCAACATGCCGAAGGCCGACCCCTCCAAGGACAAGGACGCCCCGGCGCCTTACAACGAGATGGAAGTCGACCAGACCGAGGCGATCCGCCAGTGCGTCGAGTCGGCCGGGAGGGCCCTGGTCGTCCTCTCGGGAGGCTCCAGGACCGACGACGACACCGTCCTGCAAAACACCCGCGACGTGATGGCCGCCGGCGGCTCCGGGGTCATCTTCGGGCGCAACGTCTGGCAGCGCGAGTGGAGCGAGGCGGTCGCTATCGTCGAGCAGATCAAAGAGACGTTGCTGTCTAACGTGAGGCGCACGCCGTAGGCGCCTGCAAATCGGCGCATCTCGGGGTCCTCGGTCGTTCGGATCGGGTCACGCACCAGGAGTGCGCTCCCCTCACCTCACTCCCTGCGTCCCCCGACCTGCTTGATTTTCGGCGCCTTGCCCGGGGAGAGTTTTCCTTTCCCCGGGCTTAACGTCATATGCGTTCACGAGGCAGCGTCGTACTTCTAGTTCTTGCCGCGGTGGTGCTGCTGCGGCCGTGGGAGGAGGTGGGGCGCGAGGAGGCACCGGCGAGCGCCTGGGCCTACGTGAGCCGGGTCGTCGACGGCGACACGGTCGAGGTGCAGCTGGACGGCGAGGAGGAGGACGTCCGCTACATCGGCGTCGACACCCCGGAGACGGTGAAGCCGGACACGCCGGTGCAGTGCTTCGGCCCGCAGGCGTCGGACTTCAACCACCGGCTGGTCGAACACCGGCGGGTGCGGCTGGTCTTCGGCGTCGAGCGCCGCGACGTCTACGGGCGCCTGCTCGCCTACGTCTACCTCGACGGCCGCTTCGTCAACGCCGAGCTGGTCCGCCGCGGCCTCGCGCGGACGCTGACGATCCCTCCCAACGACCGCTTCGCGGGAAGGCTGAAACGGCTCGAGATAGCGGCGGCGCGGGCCGGCCGCGGACTCTGGAGTGCCTGCTGAATTGTGAGTTAACTGTGAGCCGTGCAAGATCTTTTGCTACGGTGCCGCCTGGCCCCCGGGCCCTTTCCTTATGAGAATGCGACAGAGCATCTCCCAGTTCGAGACGGCGTTCGAGCAGGAGACCTACCTCGAGCGCCGCCGGCGCGAGCAGCTGCGCCGGCGTGCGGCGAACCGCTCCCGGGCGCGGAAAATCAACCGCGTCGAGCAGGAGGGCAAGGTCCGCTTCAGCGTTCTCGCCGTCTGCCTCACCGTCACCGTCGTCGTCGTCGTCGTGGCGATGTTCGAGGCGCTCGCCTTCCTGATGGCCTAAGCCCCACCGTCTCCCCGCCTCCCGATGCCCTCCTTCAATAGACTCGCGCGCCGATGGCCCGACGCTCGCTGAAGCCGCAGCTAAACCAGATCCGCGCCTGGGTGCAACAGGGGCGGACCGACGCCTGGATCGCCCACCAGCTTGAGATCAGCGCCGGCGAGCTGCGCGAGTTCCGCAAGCAGTACGACCTCTCCGCCGACGACGAGAACGCCGGCGCCAGCGAAATCGACCTCCGCGACGAGATCGAAGCCGAGATCGAAGCCGCGACGGAGGCCGAGGAAGCCGAAAAGGCCGAGCAGGAGACCGAGCGCGAGGACGAGGACGAGGACGGTGGCGACGAGGACGAGGACCGCGAGGAGCCTGCCGAGGGCGGCAGCGGCTCCGGCCGTCGCCGCCGCCGTCGCCGCGGCCGCCGCGGTGGCCGGGCCCGCCGCAAAGATCTCGAGGCGACCTTCGACCACGGCGAGAGCGACGGCTACGGCCTCTGGCTCGACGCCGCCGTCAAGGACAACCCCGTCTACGCCGAGCACTGGGCCGGCAAGCGCGACGTCACCGTCCGCATCGAGGCCGACCAAATCGTCATCCGCCGCGCCGGCGAGCCGCAGGAGTCGAATTACGGCTCCAACGGCTCGTCTGAGTCCGACGACTCAGACGACTAAACGGGCAACTGCCGGCCGCCGGCGAAGTCCCTAGCGCCTCTTAGGTAGAGCCAGAAGGCCGCGTCGGTCAGCGACTGGGCTTCGCCCTCGATCGCCGGGGCGACGTCGAAGGCCAACTGCTGCGCCCAGTCGGTGCCCTGCCCGTAGAGGTCGGCGAGGTCGGCGGCGGTGAAGGTCGAGCCGATCCGGCGCCGCAGCTCCTCGCGAATCGCGTCGACGACCCTGTCGGCCAGCCGCCGCTCCCGCGTCCCCTCTATCCCGCGGTAGGCGCGGAACCCGCTCTCCCATTCGAAGAAGGCGTTTTCGACCGGATACGCCATTGGCCGAGGTTACCCCGCCCCCGCGCCGGCAATCAGGCGGCCGGCGTCTGCGGGACTTCCCGCAGCGGTGCGTTGGCCGGCCCGCAGGCGCCGGGGTCGAGGTCCCCGCGGACCTGCCAGACGGTGACGGGACCGTTGTGGAGAACGGGCCGAACCGCCTTCTCCCCGCGCAGCCAGCGGGCCTCCGGCGAGGGGACCGGGTCGCCGGGGTGGAGGAAGTTGAGGAAGGGGGCCGTGACGAGGTAGTCGAGGTCGGCGTCGTTGACCGCGGCGCGGAAGGCGGCGCAAGTCTTGATCGCGTTGAAGGCCCCGTGCGGCCCGTCCTCGCCGAGGTAGCGGACGCGGTTGCTGAGGTCGGTCCCGTAGAAGCCGTAGCCGGCGAAGCCGGCGGTGGTGCCGGCGAGGCCGATCCGGGCGCCCTCGACCCCGCGGGCCCAGCGGTAGGCGCTGTCCAGGTGCATGCCGGGGATGCTTTCCTCGGCGCTCGCTTCGTTGGCGAAGCGCTGCTCGAGGTAGTGGCGCTGCAGCGGGTAGCCGACCGCGACCAGGGCGAGGAGGAGCGCGGCGGCGCCTCCGGCGAGCAGAGGGGCGCCGGCGCCGCGACCGCGCAGGTGGAGCAGCAGCGCCGGCACCAGCACGACCAGGACGACGAGGAGGAAGGCGAAGACCCGGCCCTTGTCGTGCAGGGCGTCGTCTGGGCGATTGGTGACGAGGAAGACGAGTACGAGCAGCCCGGTCAGCCCCCACTGCCGCCGCGGCGTGTCCAACCAGCGGTCGAGCGGCAGCAGGACGATCCCGGCCAGCAGGGCGGGAATCACGTAGCGGATGTTGATCCCGAAGCCGACCGGTTCGCCCTCGGCGCCGGCGGCGCTGAGGGGCGTGAAGAGGTAGGCGAGGGCGCCGAAGAGAGCGACGGCGCCGACCCAGCGGAGGATCCTGTCGCGGCCGTGGAGGAGGGCGAGCAGCGCCGCCGCGACGGCACCGAAGACGACCAGCGGCCAGAGCGCCCCGAATGCCTCGTGCAGGCCCGGCCCGAAGTACTCCCGCCAGACCCCGGTGTCGGTCGCGTAGTGGACGATCGAGAAGTCCGGCCGACCTTCCTGCAGCCGCTCCGGGTGCGGCAGCGAGATCGGCCCCAGCTTCTCCACCTCGGGGATCGGGTTGCCGGCGACGACCAGATTCCGCAGGTACCAGAACGCCCCGCCGGCCAGAGCCGCCCCGAACCACCACCCCGCCGCGGCCCACCGCCTCCCCTGCGGCGAGAGCACCACCACAGCCACCGTCAGGGCCCCGGCCATCGCCAGCCCCGTGACCCGCGTCCCCGCAGCCAGCCCGGCCGCAAGCCCCGCCGCCGCCAGCGCCCAGCGATCCCACCTGTCCCGGCGCTGCGACCAGGCCTCGACGAGGATCGCGATCGAGGCCAGCAGCAGCGCCGCGGCCATCAGGTCGTTCTTGGCGGCTCCCGGATCCCGCACCACCAGCGTGTGGCAGCCGAGCAGGATCGCAGCGGCAATCACCGTCACCGCTCCGCGCCCATAAGGCCGCCCCACGCAATACGCAGCCAGGAAAGCCACCCCCAGCCACCCGAAGTTGAGGAACAGCGAAAGCGTGTCCCGCCCCGTCAGCAGGATCCCAACGGCGTGCAGCAGCTCCGAGTTCTGCGGATAGAACCAGTTCGTGAACACGGTCTCCACGTGATGCATCCCGACCACCGAGTGCGTCTGCACCATGTCCGCCGCGAACGGCAGGTGGTACCAGAGCGAATCGAAGTTGAAGATCCCCCGGTCCCAGGCATGCTGCGCCGTAACCCCCCAGCTGAACACCGTGGCAGCAATCACCGCCCACATCACGAGCAGCGACCAAGGCGCTCCTCCCGTGGGTGGCACGGTAGGGGGGACCATCCCTGAGGAAGCTTTAGCTACCGGAAGGGATGGGGGGTCCCCTGCCGTGACAGGACCCGCGGGCCAGAACGCCACCGTCCCTGCAACCAAAAGCGAGGCGGCGATAAGGGTTCCGGCGTAGAAGAGCCCGACGGTGCCGAGGATCTCTGAGAGCCAGACGAGGAGAGCCACGAAGACGATCGACTCGACCAACCGCGCCGGCGCCCCCTCCCACGTGGGCAGCAACCGCGCCCGCAGCTTGTAGGCGCTGAACCCGATCGGCACGACGACCAGGGCCAGCTGGGCGACTCCCAGGAGGTAGCCGCCGAGGTCAACCATGGGAGGCTCCTCGCGGGGCCGTCAGCCGCCGAGCTTGCCGTGGATGACGACCGGCATCTCGCCTTCGGCGACCATCCCCTGGGCCCGCGCTTCGTGGTCGACGACCAGCGGGTCGTCGGCGGACTGGATGCGGTCGTGGAGGCGGCGGTTTTCCTTCAGCAGTTCGTGCAGCTCGGCTTTGGCGGCCGTCGTCCCCGTGTAGGTCTTGACGAAGTCGAGCGAGGGGCCGAGGTAGGAATAGAGGACCGCAACGAGGACGAGGGTGAGGGCGACGCGGCCGACGCGGTCCCACTTGATCCTGCTGCCGCCCCGGCGCGCGGCGGGGCGGGTTTTGCGGGCGGCGGGACGGCGGCGGGTGGCCGAGCGGGAGCTGCTCGCCTGCGCACGCGTTCCCATACCCGGAGCTACGCGACCGGGCCCCGCTTTCCTGCATCGAGAGCCGAATCAGGAGCGCTGCTGGGTGAAAGCGTTCAGGCCGGGGAACTGCGCGGCGTCGCCGAGCTCCTCCTCGATCCGCAGCAGCCGGTTGTACTTGGCGACGCGATCGGAGCGCGAGGGGGCGCCGGTCTTGATCTGGCCGGCGCCGGTGGCGACGGCGAGGTCGGCGATCGTGGTGTCCTCGGTCTCGCCCGAGCGGTGCGAGATCACCGCCGTGTAGCCGGCCTCGCGAGCCATCCGGATCGCCTCCAGCGTCTCCGAGAGGGTGCCGATCTGGTTGACCTTGACCAGGATCGAGTTGCCGACGCCGAGGTCGATGCCGCGGCGCAGGCGCTCGGGGTTGGTGACGAAGAGGTCGTCGCCGACCAGCTGCACCCGCTCGCCGAGGCGCTCGGTGAGGAGCTTCCAGCCGTCCCAGTCCTCCTCATCCATCCCGTCCTCGATCGAGACGATCGGGTAGCGCGAGCAGGCGTCCTGCCAGTAGGCGGCCATCTCCTCGGAGGAGAGGGTGCGGCCCTCGTGCTCGAGCTCGTAGGAGCCGTCCTCGAAGACCTCGCTGGTGGCGGGGTCGAGGGCGATGAAGACGTCCCTGCCGGGCTCGTAGCCGGCGGCCTCGACCCCGGCCAGCACCGCCTGCAGCGCCGCCTCGTTGGAGTCGAGGTCGGGGGCGAAGCCTCCCTCGTCGCCGCCGGCGGTGGAAAGGCCCTGCGAGGAGAGGGACTTCTTCAGCGCGTGGAAGACCTCCGCCCCGACCCGCAGGCACTCGGAGAAGCTGCCGGCGCCAGCGGGGACGATCATGAACTCCTGGAAGTCGACCGAGTTGTCGGCGTGGGCGCCGCCGTTCAGCACGTTCATCATCGGCACCGGCAGCACCCGCGGCTCGCCGCCCCCGTAGAGCTCCGCCAGGTAGCGGTAGAGCGGCTGCTCGGAGTCAGCCGCGGCGGCCTTGGCGGCGGCCAGGGAGACGCCCAGCAGCGCGTTGGCGCCGAGGCGGCCCTTGTTCGGCGTCCCGTCGAGCTCGATCATCGTGCGGTCGAGGGCGCCCTGCTCGGAGGCGCGGGCGCCGGTCAGCGCCTGCGCGATCTCGCCGTTGACGTTGGCGACCGCCCGGCCGACGCCCTTGCCGGCCCAGGCATCGCCGCCATCGCGCAGCTCGACCGCCTCGAACTCGCCGGTCGAAGCACCCGAGGGAACCGCCGCCAGCCCCCGAGCACCGGACTCCAGGGCCACTTCCACCTCGACGGTGGGGTTGCCCCGCGAATCGAGGATCTGGCGGGCGTGGATCGAGGAGATCGTGCTCACGGGCGCGCCAGTCTATTCACCGCCAGCGGCGGTCTGCCGCGCAGGAGGCACTGGCGAAACCCGCGTGTGCGGCTGGCGAGTGCCGGACCGAGCGGGGGTAGGACGCAAGGAGGCCGAATAGCAGCGCTATTTGGCCGACTGAGGACGACGCCCCGCGAAGTGTCCGGCGCCGCCAGACGTGCGCGGGGGTTTCGCCAGTGCCTCCTTATTCGCCGGTTTCGGCGGGAGGCGCTTCGGCCGGCGGGGCTTCGCCTTCGGGCGCCGCACCAGGGGGCAGTTCGGTAGCTGCTTCTTCTCCCGAAGCTTCCGGCCGCGGCCGCTGCGGGAGCGGTTCGCCTTTCGGTTTCGTCACCGAGACTTTTCCCGGCAGGGTCGGCGAGATCGGCGTCACCGGCGCCGGGCATTCTTTCGCCGGGGTTTTCGGGTCTTCTTCGTAACAGGCCGGCGAGGCGTTGGCGGGACGGCCGTCCCCCGTGAAGTTGGCGCATTTTTCGATCAGGAAGTCGTCGGCGCAGCGGGTGCGGCTGCTCCACCTGGATCCGAAGTCGGCGACGAATTCGGCGAGGTATTCCTGCTGCGTCTGCTGCCCCAGCGTCGATTCGATCTGCGCCTTCGATTCGGCCAGGGTCTGCACTTTTTCCGGCGTCAGTTTCACGACTTCGACCAGGACCCAGTTTTTTTCGAATTTGACCGGACCGGCGAGTTCCTTGGTCGGGCTGTCGAAGATCGCCGCTTTCAGCGGGCCTTTGAGGAATTCTTCGGTGATCCCTTCCTGCAGCCCGCCTTTGGCGGCGCTGGTCGGGTCGCTCGAGTATTTCTTTGCGACCTTTTTCCAGTTCTCCGGCGAGCTGTCCTTTTCGAGCGCCGCCTTCGCCGCTTCGACTTCCTTCTTGTCTTCGCTGAGGATGAGGCGGACGTCGCGGCTTTCTTTGGTCGTGAACTGGGTCGCCTTTTCGGCCTCGTAGTAGGCCTCGATGTCGCCGCTCGTGGGTTTCGGAGCTTCGGCCCCGACCTTTGCCTGGATTTCTTTGGTGAAGATCTGAAGTTCGACGAGCGCGTTGACATCGTCCTGCGTGAATTTCGATTTCTTCAGGAATTCTTTGTAAGCGGCCGGCGTCGGGAAGTTCTGTTTTTTGATCGTCGCGAGTTCGTCTTCGACCTGTTTTTCGGTGACCGAGATGTCCATTTCTTCGGCCTGACCGCGGATCCAGACACTTTCGACCTGTTCGGTCATCGCGGCGGCCTTGGCTTCTTCGTATTTTTTGGACCCCGGCTTCGGCGCTTTTTTGCCTTCGCTGGAAAGCTGGCGGTCGAGCGCGCGCTTTACCTGGTCTTCGCTGATGTTCCCGAACTCGCTGGGAACGTTGGAGATGTGAGCGGCGTCGCCTGAAGGGACGCTCGGGTTGGTCAGCCCCTCGGCGATCGCGAAGACGACGAAGAGCAGGATGAAGAGGGCGCCGAAGATGATCAGCCCGAGGCGCTGCCGCCCGGCAGTCTTGTCCTCCCGGCCCCGGCCCGGCCTGCCCCTCTGGCCCGCTTTCGCTCCCATCGAGCGGGCAGCATAGTCAAAACCGTTCGCTTAAGCAGGCTTTAGGCCGCTGCCGGCTCCGTCGCCCGCCGCGCCTCGCGCAAACCGGCGGCCAGCGCCAGCACCGCCGCCAGGCGCTCGTCGGGGTCGCCGGCGACCCGGAGGGCCGCGGTCTGCTCGCGCCATTCGTAGAGCGCCCCCTCCACCTGCTCGGCCAGGACCCCGGCGGCCTCGGAGTCGAGTTCGACCCCGGTGACGCTGAGGCGCCCGCCGCGGAACTCGACGCTGCGGGCGCCGGCGAGGCCCAGCTCGATCCGCGCCTGCTGCAGCTTCAGCAGGTTCTCGGCCTGCGGCGGCAGCGGCCCGAAGCGGTCGCTCAACTCGTCCCGGATCGCCCGCAGCTGACCGGGTTCGCGGGCGGCGACGATGCGGCGGTGGACGTCGATCTTCGCCGCCTCGAAGGGGACGAAGGTCGCCGGCAGGTAGGCGTCGACCGGAACGTCGAGGCGGACCGGCTCCGGCGCCTCCTCCGAAAGCGCGGCTTCGCCGCCCTCCGTGGCCATCGCCACGGCTTCGTCGATCATCTGGCAGTAGAGCTCGAAGCCAACCGCGGCGACGTGGCCGGACTGCTCGTCGCCGAGCAGGTTGCCGGCGCCGCGGATGTCGAGGTCGCGCATCGCGATCCGGAAGCCGGAGCCGAGCTCGGTGTGGTCGGCGAGGGTCGAGAGCCGGGCCGCGGCCTCCTCGGTCAGCGCCTCGGCCGAGGGGTAGAGCAGGTAGGCGAAGGCGCGCTCGCGAGAGCGCCCGACCCGGCCGCGGATCTGGTAGGCCTGCGAGAGCCCGAGCTGGTCGGCGCGCTCGACGATCAGGGTGTTCGCGGTCGGGATGTCGAGGCCGGACTCGATGATCGTCGTCGTCACCAGGACGTCGGCCTCGCCGCGGAGGAAGGTCAGCATCGTCTCCTCGAGCTGGTGCTCATCCATCTGCCCGTGGGCTTCGAGGCAGCGCGCCCCCGGCACCAGGGCCCGCAGCCGCTCGGTCGTCTCCGGCAGCGAGTCGATCCGGTTGTGGAGGACGAAGGCCTGCCCCTTTCGCTCGATCTCGCGGTTGATCGCCTTGCCGACCAGGTCCTCGTCGTAGGGGCCGACGTAGGTGCGGACCGGGCGGCGACCCTCGGGCGGGGTCTCGATCACCGAGATGTCGCGGAGGCCGGCGAGGCTCATCTGCAGGGTGCGGGGGATCGGCGTCGCCGAGAGCGAGAGCACGTCCACCCTCAGTTTCAGCTGCCGCAGCAGCTCCTTCTGCTTGACCCCGAAGCGCTGCTCCTCGTCAACGACGACGAGGCCGAGCTCCTTGGCGCGGACGTCGCGGCTGAGCAGCCGGTGGGTGCCGATCAGGACGTCGACCTTGCCCGCCTCGAAGTCCTTGAGGACGGCTTTCACCTCGGCCTGCGGGCGCAGCCGGGAGACGCCCTCGACCCGGAAGGGGAGGTCGGCGAGGCGCTCGCGGAAGGTGCCGAAGTGCTGCTGGGCGAGGATCGTCGTCGGCACCAGGACCATCACCTGCTTGCCGTCGGAGGCGGCCTTGACCGCGGCCCGCAGCGCCACCTCGGTCTTGCCGAAGCCGACGTCGCCGCAGACCAGCCGGTCCATCGGCCGCTCCGACTCCATGTCCGCCTTGACCGCCTCGATCGCTTCCATCTGGTCGGCGGTCTCGCGGTAGGGGAAGGCGGTCTCCATCGCGATCTGCCATTCGGAGTCGGGCGGGAAGGAGTGGCCCTTGCGGGCGCGACGCTCGGCGTAGAGGTTGAGCAGCTCCCCGGCCAGGGCGCCGGCGGCTTTGCGCGCCCGCGCCTTCATGTTCTGCCAGCGTTTGCCGCCGAGAGCCGAGAGCGTCGGTTCGCCGCCGGCGCCGACGTAGCGACTCAGCTTCGCGAGCTGGTCGGTGGGGACGTAGACGCGGTCTTCGCCTTTGTATTCGAGGTAGAGGTAGTCGCGGGTGACGCCGCCGACGTCGCGCGTCTCGAAGCCGGCGAAGCGGGCGACGCCGTGGTCCTCGTGGACGACGTAGTCGCCGACCCGCAGTTCGCTGAAGGCGAGGCGGCCGCGGCCGGCTCCCGGCGCCGGCTCCTCGCTGCGGCGGCGGTGGACGAGGCGGCGGAAGGGGTAGACCGCGAGTTTCAGCTCGGGACTGACGAAGCCCTCGCGCAGGCGCGCTTCGGCGAAGGAGAGCCCGGGGTCGGGGGAGACGCGGCCGCCTTCGAGCAGGCGGGCGTCGAGGCGGTCGAGCCCGTAGCGGGCGCGCTCGGCCTCGCCGCGGCTCTCGAAGGCGACGACGGTGCGGTAGCCGGAGCGGACCAGTTTCTCCAGCTCGCCCTCGGCCTCCTTGACGCTGCGGGCGGGCGACTCGGCGCGGGTGGCGCGGAAGGCGTCCTCGTCCTCCTCGCCGACCCCGGTCAGCGCCAGGGCCGCCCGCTCGGCCAGGGGCGCGGCGACGTCGACGTAGAGGTGCTGGGCGTCCTCGGCGTGCATTGCCGTGGTCACGTCCTCCCAGTGGTCGCGCAGCGCCGGCTCGATCTCCTCCTCGCCGACGAGGACGACGGCAGCGGCGGGCGGGACGAACTCCAGCGGCGCCCGGAAGTGCTCCAGCGGCAGCGCTTCGGCCAGGTTCGGGGACTCGTTCCCCTCCTCCTCGGCGGCCATCGCCGCCAGCTCGGCCAGCTCCCGGTGCTCGGCGTCGAGCTCGGCCGCCGGCGCCAGCTCGACCCGCTCGGCCTCGCCGAGCGAGCGCTGGGTGAAGGTCGAGAACCAGCGCATCGACTCGACCTCGTCGCCGAATAGCTCGATCCGCACCGCCCGCTCCTCGGTCGCCGGGAAGACGTCGAGGATGCCGCCGCGGACGGCGAACTGGCCCCGCTCCTCGACCTGCTCGACCCGTTCGTAGCCGGCGCCGACGAGGTCGGAGGCGACGGCATCGAGCTCCACCTCCTCGCCCAGGGCGATCGCGAACCCGGCCGGGCGCAAGGCGGCGTCGGGCACCGCCTCGGCCAGCGCCGTCGCCGAGGCGACGACCACCGCGTCGGCCTCGGACCCGAGCGCGTCGAGCGCGTCGATCCGCAGCCCGACCAGGTGCGGCGGCGGCGTCACGTGCGAGGCGTAGCCGGTGCCGCGCGAGGGGTAGAAGCGGACCCGGCGCGGCGCCAGGTAGGCGCGCAGGTCGGCGGCGAGGTCGCGGGCGGAGCGATCGTCGGGGGCGACCAGCAGGGCCGGCCGCTCGGCCAGCCCCCGGTCGTCCTCGAGCAGCGTCGCCAGCAGCAACGGCCGCAGCATCGTCGAGGCCCGGACCGTCGCCCCCTCCCCTCCCTCCGCCGCCGTCCGCACGCGCGAGGCGAGCGCGTGCACGCGCTCGTTCTCGGCGGCGATGTCGACTAAGGGCCTGAGGCTCACTCGGGCGAGTCTAGATATCGACTCGTCCCGCCCGAGGCGTCAGGGGATGACTTTGAAACTGCGCTTCGCGGGGGTCGGATCGACGTTTCCGGCCTTGTCGATCGCGCGCACCTTGAAGACGTGCTTGCCCGGCTTCAGCTTCTTGTATTTCTTCGGCGAGGCGCAGGCCTTGAACGGCTTGCGGTCGAGCTTGCACTGGAAGGTCGACCCGGCCTCGGTCGAGGTGAACTTGAACTTCGCGGTCCGCTTGTGGGTCTTCTTCGGCGGGCCTTTGACGATCTTGGTGTCGGGCGGCGTCTTGTCCTTGGTGTTGCCGGTCCCACCGCCGCTGTTGCCGCCTCCGCCCCCGCCGCCGCCGCTGGGACCGCCCGGGGTGGTCGCGAACGCCAGCTCGGAGGTGGCGCCTTTGCTCGTCTGGGTGGCGGCGACCATCGTGCCGCCGGGAACCGCCGCCGGGTAATCGACTCTCCAGTTGCCGGCGGGGTCGGCGACCGTTTCGCCGAGGAAGGATGCGAGCTCGCCGGCTTCGGGGGACGCCTTGCGAAAGACGCGGATCACCGCCCCCTCTTCCGCCCCGCTGCCGCTGGCGCTCGTCTCGGTGGGGGTGTCGATCGAAGGCGGTTTGATCCCTTCGTTGGGACCGTTCGGTTCCGCTCCCGGGTTCGTCGCCTTCAGGTCGATGAACGATCCGCCGTTGAGGCTGCCGCTGTTGCGGGCGACTTCGTTTGCGGTTTCTTCGAAGTTGACGATTTCGATCGCCGGGCCGCCGCTGTTGGAGATTTCGTTTTCCTCGCTCGGCAGGTCGCCGCCGATCAGGTTTTCGGTGGTGGGCGAGGCGAACGGCACGCCGGTGTCGCGAACGCCGATGCCAGCGCCGCCGGAGCTGAGGACGAGGTTCCCCAGCACTTCGTTCGCATCGCTCTGGATCAGGATCCCCTCCGCGGTGACGCTGCCGATCATGTTGTCGGCGATCAGACTTCCGGTGGCGCCGGAGCCGGCGGTGTGGATGCCGACGAAGGATTGTCCGATCAGGTTCCCGGCAATCGTCGAGGCGCCGAAACGGGCTTCGATCGCGATCCCCCCGCCCCTGATGGCATTTCCTTCGATCGTCGCCGGTTCGACCACGTTGAGCCCGTAGGAGAAGATGCCCACCTGGCCTGCCGGCGTGGTGGTGCCGGCGGTGACCGGCCCGATGCCGACCTGATTGCTCATCGCGACGAAATCTTCGCCGCCGGAGTGGAAGATGCCGATGCTGCCGCCGGCGATGAAGTTGGCGTTGGCTTCGTATTCCGGACCGCCGATCGTGGCGTGGTCGGCCGCTCCGACGAGGACCCCGAAGCTTCCGTTCGCGAGCGTCCCGGTCCCATTCGCGGCGAGGCCGACGAAGTTGCCGTGCACCGTGGTCGGCCCGCTGGCCGGCGCCTCGTTGCCGCTTTCCTCGCCTTCGAGGTCGAGGCCGGCGAAGGTCGCGCCGGAGATCACGTTGCAGCCACCGTCGCAAGCTTTGCTGGTCAGCGCCGCCCCTTCGATCGTGGCACCGACCTCGTTGTCTTCGGCCGGGAAGCCGCCGCCCGCCGTCGAGTCGGTGATCTCGATGTTCTTGGCGTTGGCCATCTGGGTGGTCCCGTCGGGAGCGACGCCGAAATAGTTGCCGCGGATGACCGCTTCGCTGGCGCCCTCGAGGTCGAGGCCCTCGTTGTTGTTGCCGGCGATCACATTGCGCTGCACTTCTTCGGTGCCGCCGATTTCGGCGCCGTCGGATTCCGGGTCGATGAAGATGCCGGTGTTGTTGGCTTCGGCGGTGCCATCGAGCTTGACGCCCACCCAGTTGCCCCGGGCGGTGAAGTTCTCGGATTTGTTGATCACGTTGAGCCCCGTCAGCGCGCCGGTGACCGAGAGCCTGCTGATCGAGACGCCGTCGGCTTCGACGCTGATGCCGAAGCTGCCGGAAGGACCGCTCACCCCGGCGCAGGGGCCGAGCACCGAGGCCGCCGTCGCGCAGGTCCCGGCGTTGATCGAGACCGGCGCTTTGATCGCCGGCAGGGGCGAGGTGAGGGCGATCGTGTCGACGAGCTGGCCCTGGAACACGGTCGCGTCGAAGAGGATGTTGTCGGCGGTCCCCACGAGGTTGGTCACTTCGATCGCCGCCCTCAACGTGCATTTGCCCCCGGCCGTCACACACGGGGCGCCGGCAACCAAATCGGGTTCGTCTGCGGTGCTGTTGACGGTGAACGCGGCGGAAGCGCCGGCCGGGAAGGCGAGGAGGAACAGGGCAGCGAGAAGCGTCGGCACGACGCGCGGGCGAAGGATCATGAAGCTGACCCTATGCCGCCCGGTCGGATGCCGAAATGGCTTGGCCGAAAGGCCTAATCAGTCGCGAGTGGGCAGGCCCGGGCCCGAGCGCTGCCACTCGACCTGGCCGCGGCCCTCGGCGGCGGAGCGGCCGACGACGTCGTCCCACTCGTGCAGCATCCGCTTCAGCTGGGCCGTCGCCTCGGGCGGGTGGGCGGCGACCTCGGCGGCGAGCTCCAGCGCCGCCTGCTCGGTGCCGGCGGCGGGGGCGACGCGGTTGACGAGCCCGAGGCGGAGAGCCTCGTCGGCGCCGACGGTGCGGGAGCTGAGCAGCAGGTACTTGGCGGCGGCGAGACCGCAGAGGGTGACGAGCCGGGCCGGCCCGACCGGAACGCCGAGGGCGGCACCCGGGAAGCGCATCCGCAGGTTGGCGCCGCCGATCCGCATGTCGCAGGCGACCGCGATCTCGGCGCCGCCGCCGACGACGTCGCCGTGGCAGGCGGCGATCGTCGGCTTCGGGAAGGCGACGACGGCGTCGTAGAGGTCGGCGAAGAGCTGCATGCGGCGGACCTTGCCGTCGTCGTCGAGCTGCTCCCGGACGTCGGCGCCGGCGGAGAGCCCGAGGTGGTCGGCGGAGCTGATCACCAGCGCCCGCACCGCCTCGTCGCCGCGCGCCACCGCCAGGTGCTCGAGCAGCTCCAGCAGCATCTGGGTGTCGATCGCGTTCCGCGCCTGCGGCCGCTCGAGGCGGATGACCGCGACGCCATGCTCGTTGACCGAGTAGCTCGTCACCTCTTGCTCGGGGACGCCGCCGTTCTCCGCGCTCATGACCCGGAAGCTATCCGCTCGACCAGGCGCTCGGTCTCCTCGGCGGCCTCGGCGACCAGCCCCTCGACCTCGGCCTTCGGCTCGCTGAAGCGGCCGAGCACGTAGGCGGAGACGATCTCCGGGTCGGTGGAGTCGGGTCGCCCGACCCCGACCCGCACCCGCCAGAACTCGGGGTCGCCGAAGCCGCGTTTGAGGCTCTTCAGCCCGTTGTGGCCGGCGAGGCCGCCGCCGAGCCGGGCCTTGATCTCCCCGAACGGGAGGTCGATCTCGTCGTGGACGACGACGACGCGGTCGAGCGGCACCTTCAGCGAGCCGCGGGCGGGGCCGGCCGAGGTGCCGGATTCGTTCATGTAGGTGCGCGGCTGCAGCAGCGCCACCCGCGGGCCGCCGGGCCGGATCCGCCCTTCGGAGATGACGCCGTTGAACTTCTGCTTCGGCTTCGGCAGCTCCCAGCGCTGTGCCAGCTCGCTCGCCACCGCGAAGCCGACGTTGTGGCGGGTGCGTTCGTACTCCGGCCCGGGGTTGCCCAGCCCGACAATCAGAATCCGGTCGCCCTGCTCGCCACCCTCGCGGCGGCGGAACAGCGACAGCGGTTACTCGCCCTCGGAGTCGCCCGAGTCGCCGCCGCCCTCGCCCTCGGCGGCATCGCCCTCGTCGCCCTCGCCGACCAACTCCGTCTCCTCCTCGACCTCCGGCGCGACCTCTTCGACGCGCGGCGGGGAGAGGGTGACGATGGTGATCTCCTCGGGGTCGTCGGCGACGAATTTGACCCCGTCGGGGATGGCGACGGCGGAAAGCTGAAGGGTCTCGTTGACTTCCATCGCGGAGACGTCGACGGTGATGTTGTCCGGGATCTCGGTCGGCAGCGCTTCGATCGTGATCTCGCGGGTGACGTGCTCGAGCACGCCGCCGCCCTTGACGCCCGGGGCGTCGTCGACGCCCTCGAGCTCGATCGCGACCTCGGCCTGGATCGCCTCGTCGAGTTTCACCTGCATCAGGTCGAGGTGCTGGATGCTGCCGCGGACCGGGTGGTGCTGCTGCTCCTTGACCACGACCGGGACGGCTTTGCTGCCCTCGATCTCGAGGTCGAAGAGCGCGGCCCCCTCGCCGAAGAGCACGCGGACGTCCCGTTCGGCGACCTGGAAGGGCTTCGCGTCTTTGCCGCCGGCGTAGACCACGCCCGGAACGACGCCGTCGCGGCGCATGCGGCGCGAGGCGCGCGAGCCGAAGTCGGCGCGGGGTGCGGCTTTCAGAGTGGAGCGTTTGCTCGCCATCGGACGGGAGAGGATAGAGAACTCGCCCTGAACAGAGCCTGTGACACCCTTCGCCTGGATGTCCGACGACTCGAAGATCCCCAAGGGCCGGGTTCGCCGCTCCGCCAAGCTGGGCTCGATCGTCGGCGCGCAGAGCGCCCGCTACGCCGCGACCAAAGCCGCCAACGTCGGCCGCTCCGAGGACGAGAGCAAAGAGAAGCTCGAGCAGCGCCACCTGGAGACGGCGATGAAGATGGTCGGCGCCCTCGGCCAGATGAAGGGCGCGGCGATGAAGCTCGGCCAGTTCGCCTCCTTCATCGACACCGAGTTCATCCCCGAGGAGTACCGCGACATCTACCAGGAGCAGCTGGCGAAGCTGCGGACCGACGCGCCGGCGATGCCCTGGGAGAAGGTCGAGACCGTGCTCGAGGAGGAGTACGACGGCGAACCGATCTCAGAGCTCTTCGCCGAGTTCGAGACCGAGGCCTTCGCCGCCGCCTCGATCGGCCAGGTCCACCGGGCCGAGCTGCTCGACGGCCGCGCGGTCGCGGTGAAGATCCAGTACCCGGGGATCGCCGAGGCGCTCGACGCCGACCTGCGCAACGCCGGCACCCTGGTGCGGCTGGCGAGGGCGCTGGCGCCGGGGCTCGACGCCAAGGCGATCGCCGAGGAGATCCGCGAGCGGGTGATGGAGGAGCTCGACTACGAGTACGAGGCCCAGAACCAGCGCACCTTCTCCCGCGCCTACCGCGGCCACCCCTTCATCTACGTGCCGGAAGTGGTGACCCGGCTCTCGCGCCAGCGCGTCCTCGTCACCGAGCTGGTCAGCGGCCGCGGCTTCGAGGAAATCAAGGAGCTGCCGCACGAGGAGCGCAGCCGCTTCGGCGAGATCGTCTTCCGCGGCAGCATCGGCTCGATGTTCAACGTCCAGCACTTCAACGCCGACCCCCACCCCGGCAACTACATCCTCATGGACGACGGCCGCGTCGCCTTCCTCGACTTCGGGATGACGAAGAAGCTCGACCGCGAGCAGATCCTGCTCGAGCAGCGCGCCTTCGACGCCGCCTCGCGCGACGACCCGGAGGCCTTCCGCCAGGCCCTCCACGACCTCGGCTTCATCAAGAAGCCCTCCAAGCTCGACGCCGAGCGGCTGCTGGAGCACATGGGCGCGGTCGGCGGCTGGTACATCGAGGACCGCGAGATCGAGATCAACCCCCGCCGGGTGATGAAGATCATCGAATCCACCCACGACCCCCGCTCGGAGTACTACGACCTGATGCGCCGCGAGTCGATCCCGGCCGATGAGCTGATGGGGCGGCGGATGGAAATCGGCGTCGTCGCCGTGCTCGGGCAGCTGCGGGCGAAGCGCAACTGGCACCGGATCTTCCGCGAGTGGGTCTACGCCGACCCGCCGGCGACCGAGCTCGGCAGAGAGGAATGGGAGTACTTCGAGGAAAGAGGGCTCAAGCGAGCGCCCGGGCTCGCCGAAACTCTCTGAGTCCCGGAACGAAGGAGGAGCGATGCGCAGGATCAAACGCGGCTGGGGTCTGACCAAGAAGAGCTGGGCTCTGCTGAGGGAGCACCCGTCGCTGATCCGCTTCCCGCTCTACGGCGCGGTGGCGACCACCCTGCTGGCGATCGTCTTCCTCGGTCCGGGGCTGTATCTCTGGGACGAAGACCAGCTGGCGGGGGCGATCCCGCTGATCGCGCTCGGCGTCTACGTCCTCAGCTTCGTCGGCTTCTACTTCGGCGTCGGCCTCGCCGCCTGCGCCGACATGATCTTCCGCGGCCAGGAGGCATCCGTCGGCGACGGGCTCGCCGTCGCCCGCACCCGCCTCGCCCAGATCAGCGGCTGGGCCGCGGTCTCGACCGCGATCAGCCTGGTCATGGGCGTTGTCGAAAACCAGGGCGGCGCGCTGGGCACGATCGCCGCCCGCCTGGTCGGCATGGCCTGGTCGCTCGTCACCTTCATCGCGGTGCCGGTGATCGCGATCGAGGGCACCGGCCCGCTGGAGACGATCAAGCGCTCCGGCTCCCTCTTCCGCGAGCGCTGGGGCCAGCAGATCACCGGCAACCTGGCTATCGGCGGCGCCGTCTTCCTGCTCGGCGTGCTGCCGGCGATCGCGCTGATCGTCGGGGGCGTCGCCGTCTGGTCCTCGGCCGCCTTCCTCGGCGCCCTGCTGGTCATCGTCGGCGCCTTGGTGCTGGCGATCGCGCTGCTGATCTCCCGCGCCCTCAGCGGCATCTTCGGCGTCGCGCTCTACCGCTACGCCCTCGACGGCGAGGTCGTCGGCGGCTTCACCCAGGAGGACCTGGAGTCGGCGGTCAAGGTCAAGGGCCGCCGCGGCGGGATGAAGAGCCCGCCCGGAGCCACCCCGGGCACCGTCTAACTCAGCGCGCGCTGAATTGGAGCCCCTATGGGGGCACTTTTTCAGCGAGCGCTGAATTCGTTCAGAGGCGCTGGAACAGCCGCGGGTCGTTCGAGCAGAGGCCGTCGACGCCCATCGCGGCCAGCTTCTGCATCCGCGGCAGGTCGTCGACGGTCCAGGCGATCAGCTCGACCCGGGCGAGCTTGCAGATCCGGGCCAGGCGCGGCGTGACGAGCGGGTGGTAGACCCACATCGCCTCGACCCCGAACTGCGGCAGCTTCTGCGCGGCGAGGCCGGGCAGGCGGTGGCGCATCGCCACCATCGCCGCCAGGATCGGCCCCCTCGCCCAGCGCTTCGAGTTCCAGTCCTTCGTCACTTTGGGATAGGTCCAGCCGCGGCGCAGCGCCGGCTGCAGCTCGAGGACGCGGCCGAGCGTGTGCAGCTCCATCGTCGAGATCATCGCCCGCTCGATCAGGCCACGCTCCCCCAGAGCCTCGACGACCTCCTCCTCCCTGCCGGGCAGCTTGATGTCGAGGTCGATCTCGACCCGGTCGAGCGGCGGCTCGAGGAAGGCGTCGAGCGCCTCGGTCAGCTTCAGCGGCGTCCGCCGCTCGGCGTCCTCCCAGTCGTGGGCGATCACCAGCGGGTGCCGCTCCTCCGGCGGCAGGTGCGCGTCGGGCAGCCAGAGCACGTCCATCTCGATCGTGTCGACCCCGGCCTCGACCGCGGCCCGGAAGCTCTCGACCGTGTTCCCGGGAACGATCGAGTCGGCCCCCTTGTGGCCGACCAGGCGCAGCCTGCGCCCCTCTGAGGGTGCGGCGCTCAGAAGAGCTGGTTCTCGCCGGCGAAGATCTCGCTCACCGAGTCGTCGGTGAAGATGCGGCGAATCGAGTCGGCGAAGGTGCTGGCGGTGGAGAGGACGGTGATGTTGTCCGGGGCGTCGGGCCGCAGCGGCAGCGTGTCGGTGACGACGATCCGCTCGATCGCCGAGTCTTCCAGCCGTTCGAAGGCGGGGCCGGAGAAGACGCCGTGGGTGGCGCAGGCGATCACCCGGGCCGCGCCCTCGTCGATCACCGTCTGGGCGGCGGCGCAGAGGGTGCCGGCGGTGTCGATCATGTCGTCGACGAGGACCGCGGTCTTGCCCTTGACGTCGCCGACCACGTAGCCGATCTCCGCCACCTGCTGGGCGGGCCGCTCCTTCTCCATCACCGCCCAGTGGGTGCCGATGCGGCGGGCGAAGTTGCGGGCGGTCTTCACCCGTCCCGCATCCGGGCTGACGATCACCAGCTCGTCCTTCAGTTCCTGGTCGATGAACCACTGCGTCAGCATCGGCATCGCCGTCATGTGGTCGACCGGGACGTGGAAGAAGCCCTGGACCTGGCCGGCGTGGAGGTCCATGGTGAGGACGCGGTCGACGCCGACGGCCTCCAGGCACTTGGCGACGATCCGGGCCGAGATCGGCTCGCGCGGGGCCGACTTCTTGTCCTGGCGCGCGTACCCGTACCAGGGGAGGACGGCGATGATCCGGTGCGCGGAGGCGCCCTGGGCGGCGTCGGCCATCGTCAGCAGCTCCATCAGCGCGTCGTTCGGGGTCATCCCCTCCTGCTCGTTGGCGCAGGTCGACTGCACGAGGAAGACGTCGGAGCCGCGGATCGACTCCTCGTAGCGGCAGTAGACCTCGCCGTTGGCGAAGGTCGTCAGCGTCGCTTGGCCGAGGTCGAGGTCGAGCTTGCCGGCGACCTTGGCGGCAAGACCCATCGAGCAGCGGCCGCCGAAGACCATCATCCGCTTCGTGTAGTCGTGGTCGATGCCAGTCGCCACCTGGGGGCGCTCCTCGATCATGCTCACGCGTTCTTGTCCTCTCGCGTCTCGGCCGCCTTGCGGGCGGCGTATCCGTCGATGTTCCTCTGCGCGTTCTCGCTGACGGCCAGCGCCCCCTCGGGCACGTCGTCTTTGATCACTGCGCCAGCGCCAGTGTAGGCGGCGTCCCCGACTTCTACCGGTGCGATCAACATCGTGTCGACTCCTATCCGCACGTCGCGGCCAATTACGGTGCGGTTCTTGTTGAAACCGTCGTAGTTGGCGGTGATCGTGCCGGCGCCGAGGTTGCTGCCGGGGCCGATCTCGGCGTCGCCGACGTAGGCGAGGTGCGGGACCTTCGTCCCCTCCCCCACCTGCGAGTTCTTGATCTCGACGAAGGTGCCGGCCTTGGCGCCGTCTTCCAGCAGCGCCCCGGGGCGCAGGTAGGCGAAGGGGCCGACCGAGCAGCCCGCCCGCACGTCGCACCCGACCAGATAGGAGTGCAGGACCTGGGAGCCGGCGCCCACCGAGGTGTCGACGAGGGTGCTGAGGGGGCCGACGACGGCGCCCTCGGCGATCCTCGTCTCGCCCTTCAGGGTCGTTCCGGGCTCGATTCTTGCGTCGGCGGCGATCTCGACCCCGGCGTCGATCCAGGTCGAGGCGGGGTCGACGATCGTGGCGCCGGCGAGCATGTGGGCCTCGCGCAGGCGGCGGCGGCCCTCGGCCTCGACGGCGGCGAGGTCGACGCGGTTGTTGACCCCCATCGTCACCGCCAGGTCCTCGGACTTGTGGGCGAAGACGGCGTGGCCGGCCTCGCGCAGGGCGGGGAAGACGTCGGGCAGGTAGTACTCGCCCTGGGCGTTGTCGTTGGAGAGCGACTTCAGGGCGGTGGCCAGCGGAGCGGCGTCGAAGGCGTAGGTGCCGGCGTTGATCTCGCGGATCTCCAGCTGCCAGTCCTCGGCGTCGCCGGCGGCTTTCGCCTCGACCACCTGCTCGACGGCGCCGGAGGAGTCGCGGACGACGCGGCCGTAGGAGCCGGGGTCCTCGAGCTCGATCGTCATCACCGTCGCCGCGGCCTCGGTCGCCTCATGGGCCGCGAGGAAGCCGGAGATGACCTCGGCCGAGATCAGCGGGTGGTCGCCGGAGAGGACCAGGACCGTCTCGCTCTCCTCGATCAGCGGCAGAGCGGCGCGGATCGCGCCGCCGGTGCCGTCGGAGACCGGCTGCTCGACGGTCTCGACGTCGTCGGGCAGGCCGGCGGAGATGTCGCGTCCCGGCGAGACGATCGCGGCGACGCGCCCGGCTCCGGCCTCGCGGGCGGCGAGGATCGGCCAGGCGACCATCGGTCGCCCGCAGACGGGATGAAGCATCTTCGGCGTCGAGGAACGCATGCGCGTGCCCTCGCCCGCCGCCATGACGAGTACCAGGGGTGAACTCACCAGGTGGTCATCTTATTAGCGGACGCGTCTGTGCCGGCGCATCCCTGCGTCCTCGGTCGCTCGTGTGCAGAGCACACCACGCTCCCTGCGTCCTTGGCCTGCTTGGCTCAGACGCGTCTTGGCGTGCTTCGAGATAGATCTCGGCCGAGGAGCGCGATGGAGGTCAGCGTCCAGCCGGCGAAGATCAGGTCGATGCCGACGAGGAGGCCGATCGCCCAGTCGGCGGAGCTTGGGAACTTGGCGAGGATGAGGATCCCGACCAGGATGCCGGCGATGCCGCTGAGGCCGAGCAGGCCCGCGTTCGCCTCGCCGCGGGCGATGAAGGCGACCGTGGTCCGGGTCAGGCCCATGAAGAGGAAGTAGATGCCGAGGACGAGGGTCAGGGTGAGGGTGCCGTTGTGGGGTTCGGCGATCAGCCAGATCCCGACGACGACGGTGAGGATCGCCCAGATCAGCCGCAGCACCAGGGTTCCCACCGAGTGGGCCGAGAAGGCCGCGGCGACCATCACGAGGCCGACGAAGAGCAGCAGCCAGCCGATGAAGATCGCCGTCCCGACCGAGGCCACCGCCGGCACCAGGATCGCGATGCAGCCGAGGACGATCGCGGCGACGCCGACGATCATCAGCGCCTTCCAGCTGCGGCTCAGGCCCTCGCGGACCTCGGGATCCAGCGACGCTCCTCCGATCTCCATGAAGAAGAAGCTAATCGCCCCTGCGGATGCCGCTGCCCTGGCGGCGGCGTCAGACCTTGCGGTAGCGGGCGTCGACGATCGAGTAGGCGCCGAACCCGATCAGCCCGGCGGCGACGAGCCCGAGCAGGGCGGGGCCGTAGGAGGCGTGCGCGAGTTCGCGCAGCGCGCCGTCGAGGCCGACCGCCTCCTTCGGGTTGTAGTCGAGCGCGGCTTTGACCAGGCCGTAGCCGATCAGCGCGAAAACGACGGCCCTGGCGACGTGCCCGAAGACGCCGAGGGCGGTGTAGCCCTTCTCGACCCCCTCGCTCATTTCCTCCGTTTTCGCGTCCTCGAGGAACTTCCTCGAGAGGCCCTTGTAGGCCTGGTAGACGGCGACGCCGATCAGGATCGCGCCGGCGACGCCGACGATGACGGTGCCTCCCGACCAGGCGAGGACGCCGCCGGTCGTTTCCTTCGTCGATCCCGATCCGCCGCCGGACGAGGTGAGGATCCCGATCGCCGCCAGGCACAGCAGCCCGTAGGCGATGCCGCTGTCCAGCGCCGAGATGCGCTCGAAGGTGCTGTCGCGCTGTTCGGCGCCGTGGCCGACAGCGGCCCGGATCAGCCGCCAGAGCGCATATCCGCCGAGGCCGATCGCGACCAGGAGGAGCAGCAGTTCGCCGAACGACTGGTGGGCGATCGTCTGCAGCGCGCCTTCCTGGTCGGTCGCTTTGCCGCCGTCGCCGAGCGCCAGCTTCAGCGCCAATACGCCGATGATCCCGTAGACCACGCCGCGGGCGACGAGGCCCGCCCGCGCCAGCCAGCCGAGCGTCTTCGCGTGCGCGAGCTGGTCGCCCTGCCCCTTCGCCCTGCTGCCCAGATCCCGGGCTCCTGCTCCCACGTCGGTCTTCATCTCGCTCCGTTCCCGTTTCGGGCCGAGCGCGGCACGCAGACCGTGATCGCATCGGCTTCTATGTCGACCTTGAACTTCTTCACCTTCTTGCGATCGCCGCCGTCGAGCTCGTAGCGGACCTTGCGGTCCAGCTTCACCCGCACCTTGCGGCCCTGGGTGACCCGCACGAACGGAGACTTCTCGGCGCTGCCGAGGGCGGTGCGCGCGGTCGCCCGCACCAGCTGGACCGGGCCCTCGGAGGTGAGGACGCCGATGTCGAGCTTGCCGTCGTCAGGGAGGGCGTCGGCGAAGACGTCGATGCCTCCGAAGAGCTCGCCGACGTTGCCGACCAGGATGCAGCTCGCCGGGCCCTCGTACCAGGGGGTGCCGTCGACCTTGATCTTCGCCCCGAAGGGCTCGCTGTTCAGCTTGGCGGCGCCGCCGACCACGTAGGCGGCGCGGCCGAGCCGGTCCTTGAGGTCGTCGGCGCCCTTGATCATCGCCGCGTCGAAGCCGGCGCCGGCCATCACCGCGAAGCGCTCGCCGTCGAAGCAGCCGACGTCGAGGCGGCGGCGGTCGCCGCGCAGCGCCACCTCGACGGCCTGGCCGATGTCGCGCTCGATCCCGAGGTGGGTGGCAAAGAGGTTGGAGGTGCCGGCGGGGACGATCGCCAGCGGCACGTCGGTGTCTTTGAGCGCGTTGACGCAGCGGCGGACCATCCCGTCCCCGCCCCAGGCGATCAGCAGCTCGGCGCCCTCTTCCAGCACCTCTTCGACCGCGGCGGGAGCGCGCTTGCTCTTCGGCACCTCGGTCCAGAGCGGGTCCTCGACCCCGGCCCCGGAGAGCGTGCGCCGCAGCTCCGGCAGCCCGCCGCCGACCGTCTTGCCGGCATGGGCGACGACCGCGACCTTCATGCCCGCCTCTCCGCGGCCGCGCCGGCGGCGCGGCAGGCGAACAGGAGGACGAGGATCGCGCCGATGCCGATGAGGACTCCGCCGGCGACGTCGAGCGGGTGGTGCATCCCCTCGTACATGCGCGAGAGGGCGACGAAGGTGACCACCAGGATCGCCGTGGTCCAGGCCAGCGCCTTCTTCAGGCTGCTGGTGAAGCGGGTGGTGAGGAGAAGAACCAGGCCGGCGTAGACGGCGACGGAGGCGGCGGTGTGGCCGGAGGGGTAGCTGGCGTCGACTTCGAGGTGTTCCAGGCGGTGGACCGAGGGCCGCTCGCGGGGGACGGCGATCGAGGTGACGCGGTAGGTGGCCGACTCGACCGCGAGGACGAAGACCGCGAAAGCCGCGATCAGCCAGTGTCGGAAGTAGGCGCAGACAAGGGCGACGATGCCGGCGAGGATCGGCAGGAGCGGAGCGCCGCCGACCACGGAGCCGACTTCGGCGAACGTCGTCAGGGTGCCGGTGCGGTGCTGGGCGAGGGTGTCGTTGAAGCTCTCGTCGGTCCCTTCCAGCCCGAGGCCGCCGTTGGCGACGAGCACGTGGACGACGAAGAGGGCGAGCAGGATCGAGGCCGCGGCCAGCAGCAGGAAGCCGGCGAGCATCGCGAGGAAGAAGACGAGGGCCGGGTGGCGCGAGTCGAGCCTGGCGGCGAAGCGGTCGGGAAGGCTGCCGGGGCGGGCCTCGAAGATCGGGACGGAGCGGTTAGCGTCAGCGCGCTCGCGGGCAGGGGCCGATGCCTGGCGTGATCTCTCCTCAACCGTCACGCCCCGGTCTATCCCCCAGACGCCCCCATACTATGCATCGGGGCTTTTAACCAATCGCTGGTTTCGGCGCCGTTTGCGGGGTATTTCCCCTTTCTGATGCCGTTTCTTCTTCTACTACTTATTTCTGCACTCGCCGGCCTCGGCGCCGCTTTCCTCACCCGTCGCTACCCCGGACGCGCAGCGCCACCGGCCGTCGTCGAGGTGGCGCGGGAGGCGGGCGAGCACGCCAGCGGGGCGGCGGCGCAGCGCGCGGGCCGGGCGGCGCGGCGGGATCCCGAGAAGGCGACCGGGCTGGCGCTGACGCTCGCGCTCCTCGTCGTCCTCGCCGGCGGGCTCCTGCTGGCGCTGCTGGCGGTCGTCGTCCGCAGCAGCGACGTTCTCGCCGGGATCGACAGCAGCGTCGCCGAATGGGCCAACCGCCACGGCAGCGCCTGGTCGCACGACGCGCTCATGCTCGTCACGCGGCTGGGAGAAGCCTGGGTGGTCGTTCCCGTCGCGATCCTGGTCGCGGCCGTCGAGATCGCCCGCACCCGCAGCCGCTGGGTGGTGCCGTTCCTGCTGATCGTGATCCTCGGCGACAGCCTCCTCACCAACGCCGTCAAGCAGCTGGTCGACCGCGCCCGGCCGACGGTCGAGGCCGTTGCCGCCACCCTCGGCCCCTCCTTCCCCAGCGGCCACACCTCCACCGCCGCCGCCTCCTGGGCCGCCTTCGCGCTCGTCGCCGGCCGCTGGTGGGGCCGCCGCGCCTGGCCCGCCCTCGCCGGCGCCGCCGTCGGCATCGCCGTCGCCGTCGCCCTCAGCCGCGTCTTCCTCGACGTCCACTGGCTGACCGACGTCCTCGGTGGCCTCGCCCTCGGCTGGGCCTGGTTCGCCGCCTGCGCGATCGCCTTCGGCGGCCGCCTCCTCAGCTTCGGCGCCTCGGCTCAGGCCGCAGGACGGGGCGCCGCCGAGAGTGAGCCTCGACGCTCAAGAATCTCAGTGCGTAGTTGAGCACCCATACGGTGCTCAACTCCGCACTGAGAACTTTCACCGGTACCTTTGAACCCCGGTCCGGGGTGGTGTAGTCGGTAGCACGCCTGGTTTTGGTCCAGGAAGCAGGGGTTCAAGTCCTCTCCCCGGAACTCGGCCCGCGCTACTCCTCGGTCGCCCGCGCGACCTTGCCGCCTTTCGCGCCCGGCTCCATCGCCGGGCCCCGGGGCGAGGCGATCCCGAGGACGCGCATCGCCTTCAGGCCCAGCCCCAGCTTCTCGCGGCCCTCGGTGGCGCTGACGTCGTGGCCGCAGAGCTCGCGGACGCGCTCGAGGCGGTAGCGGATCGTGTGGCGGTGGGTGAAGAGCTGTTTGGCGGTGGCGGCGACGTTGCCGTCGTTTTCGAGGTAGGCCTCGACGGTCGTCACCAGCTCGGTCTCGTACTGGTCGTCGTACTCGTTCAGCGGCTGGACCGTCTCGGCGTAGAAGCGTTCGAGCTCGGCCGGGTCCTCGCTCATCGCCGGCAGCAGCAGGCGGTAGGCGCCGGTGTCCTCGAAGGCGAGGAGGGAGCGGCCCTCGGCCTCGCCGACGTTGACCGCGAGGTGGGCCTCGCTGCCGGCCCGATAGAGGTCGACGGGGTCGGCGCAGCGGCGGCTGCGGCCGGCGGTCAGGTGGAAGCCGGAGAGGCTGTCGTCGAGCTCACGCGCCAGCCCGGCGGCGGCCCGCGCCAGCCGCTCGTCGTCCTCGGCGGGGACGATCGCGGCGACCTCCGCCGCCGCCTCGCCGCCGTCGCTTGCCGCCAGGGAGCCCGGAGCCAGCGCCCGCAGCGCCCGCTGCGCCAGGACCAGCACCCGCTCGCGCCACTCCCCCGTCTGCGCCGCCCGCGGCGCCGCCCGCAGGACGATCACCCCGGCGCCGCGATCGAGCTCGGCACCGAGCTCGGAGGCCTGGGCGACGATGTCGCGGCGGTCGGTCACCTCGCGCCGCAGCACCGCCCGCACGAAGGCGCCCGCCGCCTCCTCGCTCTCCCACTCGGGCGAGCGCGATCGCTCCAGCTCCAGCGCCAGCAGCGTCGTCACCATCCGCGCGATCACCGGGTCCGGCGCCTCCTTCGCCCGGTAGCGCAGCTCCCCCACCGCGGTGTCGGCGACCCGCAGCTCCACCGTCGTCACGCCCTCGCCGCCGGAGAGCAGCTTCTGCTCCTGGTCGGAGGAGGCGCCGGCCACTGCCAGCACGGCGCTGGAGCGGTCGATCAGGGCGACGCTGGCGTCGAGCAGCCGCGCCGCCGCCCGCGCCACCGCCGGCAGGCCGGCGCCGGACTCGACGGCGTCGGAAAGCGCCTCGAGCAGCGTCGCTCGCTCGGTGGATGCAGAGCCAGGCACCGAGCCATTATCCGGGTGCGCGGCTGGCGGCGGCTAGATCCCGAGGAACCTGGTGATGTCGGTGTAGTAGTAGACGACCGCGAGCCCGATCACGACGCCGCCGATGACCAGCGCCGCGAGGACGAAGACCGAGAGGAAGCCCGCCGCCGCCTTCTCCCAGATCCGGCCGTAGGAGCTCAATGCCGGCTGCAGGATCAGGGTGGCGAAGACGACCAGGCAGATCGCCGCGGCGGCTCCGTAGAGCAGGTACTGGTGACCGAGGTCGGTGAGCGCGAGAGGCATCACTGCTGTGGATTTTGGCGCACTTGCGAGACAACCAGCCCGATCACTGCCGAGAACGAGAAGGCGGCGGCGCCGAGCGCCCAGCCGGCGCTGACGTCGGAGAGGTAGTGGATGCCGAGGTAGACCCGCGAGAGCCCGATCAGCGCCGTGAGGACGAAGCCGGCGACGACCACCCCCGTCGCCCGCGCCATCCCCACCCGCAGCCGCAGCACGATCGTGATCGCCAGCCAGAGGTAGAAGACGGAGTGGGCGGCGTGGCCGCTGGGAAAGGAGCCATCGCCGCCGGAGCCGAGCGCGTCGCCGGGACCCGGGCGGTCGACGGCGGCCGCGAGGACGTCGATCCCCGTCTGCGTGATCGCCATCCCGCCGACGAGGACCCAGAACTCGACCCAGCGCCGCCGCCAGGCGAGCAGCGCCGCGCAGATCGCCGCCGCGATGGAGACGGCGACCGCCGAGCCGAGCCAGGAGACGGCCTTGGCGACGCTGGTGAGGGCACCGGCCTGGATGTGGCCGACGAGTTCGGCCGCCGTTTCGTCCCCCGGCGTCGGCCCCGGGTCGCCGCCGATCAGGACCGCGTAGGAGACGAGCACGAAGAGGGCGACCGCCAGCGTCGCCATCAGCGAGGTGAATTCGAGTCCGAAGGTGCCGCCCGGCGTCACCCGGTCCCAGAGGAAGCGGAGCTCCCGCCGCCGCGCCAGCTCGACCAGCCAGCGGGTCGCGCGGTGTTCCTCCATCCAGGCCACCGCCTTCTCCCGGTTCTCCTCGACCCGCAGCCAGCGGACGAGGAAGACCGTGCCGGCGACTACCGCGATCAGCGTCGCCAGCGCGAAGGCGCCGCGGGCGGCGTAATGGCCGGCGGTCTCGATGCTGCGCGAGAAGAAGTAGCCGATGAGGATGTGCAGCGAGGCCCAGAGGCCGGTGCCGAGGATGCTGTAGGGGACGAACGCGCGGTACCCCATCCCGGAGCTGCCGGCGATGAAGGGCGCGAAGGCGCGGACGAGGCTGATCCAGCGGCCGATGAAGATCGTCTTGCCGCCGTGGCGGCCGAAGTAGTCCTCGACTTTCTCGAAGCGCTCGTGGCTGATCCCGACCCGCGGCCCGTGCTTCAAGACGAACTCGCGGCCGAGCCGGCGGCCGAGGAAGAAGCTGGTGGTGTCGCCGAGCCAGGCCGAGAACCAGGCGATCGCGATCAGCAGGTAGATGTCGATCGCACCCTGCCCGGCGACGGCGCCGCCGAGCAGCATCACCGTCTCGCCGGGGACGACGAGGCCGACGAAGGCACCCGTCTCGGCGAAGGCGAAGACGGCGACGATCAGGTAGGTCCAGGCACCGAGCGTGTGGGAGAGGTCCTCGAGCAGCCCCTGCAGGTCGAGGTGGCCGAGCTGGCGGCTGATGAAGAAGTAGATCGCGCCGACGCCGAGGACGGCGGCGCCGATTTTCAGCCGTTTGCGGTTCTCCCCGCCCCCTTCCTCGCCCGGCAGCTTCACGGCGCCAGTTTCGCGCGTCCGGCGGCGCAGACGATCGCTTCCTCGGCATCAAGCGATTCCGCCGCGGCCCTGGCGGCCCCGAGGTCGCCGAAGAGCCCCACCGCGGTCGGGCCGGAGCCGCTGAGGATCGCCTTCGGCGCGCCGGCCGCGCGCAGCGCCTCCAGCGCCCCGCCGACGTCGGGGCGCAATGAGAGCGCCGCCGGCTCGAGGTCGTTGACGAGCAGGTCGGGATAGTCGAGCGGCGAAGCGCCGGCGCCGGCGACCTCGCGCAGCCGCGCCGCCAGGTCCTCCAGCTCCTCCTCCCCGCGCCCGAGGCCGAGCCGGTCGGCCTCGGCGAAGACGGCGGCGGTGCTGAGGCCGCCCCCGCCGGGGAGGAGCACGGCGGCGTGCTCGGCGGGCTCCGGCAGCAACTCGATTCGCTCGCCCGCTCCCCGCACCAGCGCCAGGGCCGGCCGCAGCTGCGAGGGCACGTCGGCACCGAGCCCGGCCGCCAGCTCGGGCAGGTCGGCGACCTCGCCCGCCGCCAGCCGCAGGACCGCGGCGGCGTCGCCGCTGCCGCCGCCGAGCCCGGCGGCGACCGGCACCCGCTTCTCGATCTCGATCCGTAGCGGCTCGCGCTCCCAGCCGCGCTGGCGCAGCCCCGCCAGCGCCCGCGCCGCCAGGTTCTCTCCCTCGACGCCGGGACAGATCACCTCGTCCTGCTCGGCGGGCGAGACCTCGATCAGGTCGGCCAGCGCCAGCGGCTCGAACAGCGAGCAGAGCTCGTGCAGCCCGTCCTCGCGCGCCCGCCCCAGGTAGAGGCAGAGGTTCAGCTTTGCCGGCGCGTGCAGGAGCATCAGCCGCGCAGCTTCGCGGAGAGGGCGGCGAACTGCCCCGGCGCCAGTGCCTCGGCGCGGGCGTCCTCGGGCAGGCCGAGCTCGGCCAGGGCCGCGCGCGCCGGCCCCAGGCTCCCCGCCGAGGCGTGCTCGAGCGAGCGCGCCAGCGACTTGCGCCGGTGGGCGAAGGCGGCGCGGATTAGCGTCCGGGTCTCGGCGTCGGCGCCGGGGCCGGTGCGGCGCAGGCGCAGGATCGCCGAGTCGACCCGCGGCCGCGGCTTGAAGACGGCCGGGTCGACCGCCCGCACGAGCTCGACCTCGCAGGCGAGCTGGGCGACCGCGCTCGGGGAACCGTAGGTGCGGCTGCCCGGCCCCGCCCGCAGGCGGTCGGCGATCTCCCGCTGCACCATCACCGTCCAGCGCCGCAGCGAGGGCAGCTGCTCGATCGTGCGCAGGATCAGCGGCGTCGCCACCGAGTAGGGCAGGTTGGCGACCATCGCGGTGGGGGCCGGCCGCAGCGCCGCCAGGTCGAGCTTCATCGCGTCGCCCCAGTGCAGGTCGACGTTCGGCAGCGCCGCGACCGGCGCCAGCGCCTCCTCCAAGCCGCGGTCGATCTCGACCGTGTGCAGGTGCGCCGCCGCGGCGGCGAGCCGCCCGCTCAACACCCCTTCCCCCGCTCCGACCTCGAGCACGACGTCCTCGGGCGCCAGCTCGGCGTCGCGGACGATCGCGTCGAGCAGGTTCGGGTCGGCGAGGAAGTTCTGCCCGAGCCGGACCATCAGATCACCTCACTACCAGCCGAACAGCGTCCGCGCGTTGGCCTCGACAGTGCGCTCCAGCTCCTCGTAGGAGACGCCGCGCACCTCGGCGACCGCCCGCGCCGTCTCGACCACGAAGGCGGGCTGGTTGCGCTTGCCGCGCATCGGCTGCGGCGCCAGGTAGGGCGCGTCGGTCTCGACCAGGATCCGGTCCTCGGGCACCTTGGCCGCTGCGAACAGCAGCTCCTTGGCGCTCGGGTAGGTGGCGTTGCCGGCAAACGAGCAGTACCAGCCGCGCTCGGCCGCGTCGCCGACCCGGTGCGGGGCCGAGAAGCAGTGGAGGATCACCGGCTGCCCGCCCGCCTGCGCGTCGAGGGTGTCGAAGATCTCGTCGGTGGCGGCGGTCTCCCCCTCGGGGTCGCGGGCGTGGATGACGATCGGCAGGTCGAGCTCACGGGCGATCTCGATCTGCGCCGCGAAGGCCCGTCGCTGGTCCTCCGGCGCCGCCGTGTCGCGGTAGAAGTCGAGCCCGGTCTCGCCGATCGCCCGCACCTTCTCGTGGGCGCCGAGGCGGCGGATTTCCGCCGCCGCCTCCTCGTCGAAGCCGCTGGCGTCGTTGGGGTGCCGCCCGACCGAGGCGAAGACCGCCTCGTGGCGCTCCGCGCTCGCGACCGCGACCGGGTTCGACTCCGCCCCCATCCCGATCGTCAGCATCCGCTGCACGCCGTCCTCCAGCGCCGCGGCGACGAGCTCGTCCTCCCCGCCGTCGCAGAGAAACAGGTGGGTGTGGGAGTCGATCATCGGACGGGTCAGCCTATCCTTCGCCCGATGCCGGACCCCGCCGACTACTACCGCGAGATCTACCTGCGCGGGCTCGGCGGCGAGACGCCGGCGATCCCGGTCGCGGTCGCCGACCTCGAGCGCGAGGCGATGGCGGCGATGGACCCGAAAGCCGCCAACTACGTCGGCGCCGGGGCGGGCTCGGAGGAGACGATGCGGGCCAACACCGAGGCCTTCGCCCGCCACCGGATCGTGCCGCGGATGCTGCGCGACGTCGCCGCCCGCGACCTCTCGACCACCGTCCTAGGGACGGAGATGCCGGCACCGCTGCTGCTGGCGCCGATCGGGGTGCAGAAGGTCGTCCACGAGGAGGGGGAGCTGGCGACCGCCCGCGCCGCCGCCGCGGTCGGGGTGCCGATGATCGCCAGCACCGCCGCCCACTACTCGCTCGAGGAGATCGCCGAGGCGGGCGGCGAGGCGCCGCGCTGGTTCCAGCTCTACTGGCCCAACGACCCGGCGCTGGCGCGGAGCATGGTCGAGCGCGCCGAGCGGGCCGGCTACGGGGCGATCGTCCTCACCGTCGACACCTTCATCCCCGGCTGGAAGCCGCGCGACCTGCAGCAGGCCTGGCTGCCGTTCCTCAACGGCATGGGCGTCGCCAACTACTTCCAGGACCCGGTCTTCCGCGCCGCGCTCGAGAAGACGCCCGAAGAGGACGTCGGCGCCGCCACCGGCCACTTCCTCGGCGTCCAAGCCAACCCCTCGCTGAACTGGGACGACCTGGCGCAGCTGCGCGAGATGACCTCGCTGCCGATCGTGATCAAGGGGATCCAGCACCCCGAGGACGCCCGCGAGGCGGCGCGGCGGGGGATCGACGGCATCGTCGTCTCCAACCACGGCGGCCGCCAGGTCGACGGCGCGATCTCCTCCCTCGACGCGCTGCCGGCGATCGCCGCGGCGGCAGGGAACGACCTCGCGATCCTCTTCGACAGCGGCATCCGGGGCGGCGCCGACGCCCTCAAGGCGCTCGCCCTCGGTGCCGACGCCGTCTGCCTCGGCCGCCCCTACGTCTGGGGCCTGGCGCTCGGTGGCCAGGCCGGCGTCGAAGCGGTGCTGAAGATGGTCCTCGCCGAGCTCGACCTGACGATGGCCCTCTGCGGCCTCACCCGCCTCGAGCAGATCGGCCCGGAGCTGCTGACGCCACCTCAGCCCTAGCGGGCTAGGGACATTCGAACGGCGGCAGCGCGGCGGGGATCGTCGGCAGCCCCATCACAGTCAGCGTGTCGACGACGGTGCTCAACCCGCTGAGTGAGCTTCCCAACGCGGTCGTCTGGTCGGTCAGCGCTTCGGACTGCGCGCAGAGCGCATCCACCGCCGGCACCGCGGCGATCGCTTCTTTCAGATCCGTATTGGTGATGCCTTTCAGGACCGATTCCAAGCTCTGCACTTTCGTCAGCAGTTCGCTGACTTTGTCTTCGAGCTGTTCGACGACAACATTGCCCGCGGTCCCCGTCAGGCCCCGCTCGCCCGGAGAGCCGGGTGCGCCCGCCGGACCTGCTTCGCCCCTCGGACCCGGCTGGCCCGCCGCGTACCAGGCGACTTTCTTCCACTTCTTCGGGCAGCGGACCTTGGCGCTGCGAACCACCCGCAGCGTCCCCTTCCCCTTGCCTTTCGCCTTGTAGCAGGCGTGGATCTTGCCGTCCTTCGCCACCAGCGACGCCGCCGAGGCCGAGCCGGCCACGAGCAGCGATGAGACCAACAGGACGAGCAGGGCGGGGATCAGCGTATGGGCGCGTATCGTCATGCCGCGCAGTTACCCCTGGCACACCGAAGAAATCGGAAACGGACATATAGAGCCAAATTCCTTCGGATATTCGGTATGCACCGATCAATGTCGCGATGACGCCGGGTGAGCCGCTCAGAGATCTCGGCGCGAGAAGATGAAGGCGGCGAGGGCGACGACGCCGACCAGGTAGGCGAAGGCCCAGGCGATCAGGCCCGCACCGGCCGCTTCGGAGCCGCCGAAGGGCCCCAGCTGCAGGACCACGCCGGTCAGCCCTGAGGTGCCGGAGATCAGTGCGTGCAAGCTGGCGGCGTAGAGGCCCTCGAAGGGAAGCGCCCAGCTGGCGACCCGGCCGATCGAGTGCAGCGAGTCGGAGTTGAGCGCGCGGCCGATCTGCGCCAGCAGCCCGGCGGTCAGCCCGGCGCCGAAGACCATGAAGACGACGATCCCCTGGGCGGTGACCGAGAGCATGGTCGAGGCGAGCAGCGAAAGCGCAGCGATGATCGCCACCGCCAGGGCGAGGCCCAGCGCGGGGCCGAACAGGTGGTCCGGCGACCACCCCCCGGTCGCCTGGGTGAGCGCGTAGGCAGCGAAGTAGACGATCAGCACGTAGGCGGCGGAGAGCGAGGCGGCGCCGACGAAGCGGGCGACGAGCATCGTCGTGCGGCCGATCGGGCGGACGACGATCGGCTGCAGCAGGCCGGACTCGGCGTCGCCGCGGACGACTCCGAGGGTGAGGAAGACCGCCAGCACCGCGCCGAGGAAGAGCGTCGCGAACATCGCCAGACCGAAGATCGTCGCCCCGGTGAAGGCGCGGGGATCGAGGATCTCGGTTTCGCCGGCGGCGAACCCCTCGACGTCGCGGAAGGCGAAGTGGGCGCCGAGGCCGTAGAGAGCGAGGAAGCCGGCGGTCAGCACCAGCACCGCGAGGAAGACCCGCTTGCGGATCCCCTCCTGGATCGAGAGGCCGACCACGGTCGCGGCCGAACGCAGCGAGGCGCTCATCCCGTCTGCCCCCCGACCGCCTCGAGGTAGACGTCTTCGAGCGAGCTGTGGCGGACCTCGACCCGGTAGACGCTCTCGCCGGCGGCGACGAGGTCGGCGACGATCCGCGGCGCCTCCTCACGGGTCGCCCCCTCGAAGGTCCGCACGCCGGAGCCGGTCTCGACCTCGACCGCTCCCGGCCCCGCCAGCTCCGCCGGCGTCCCCGCCTTGACCAGGCGCCCGGCGGCGATGATCGCGACGTGGTCGCAGACCAGCTCGACCTCGCTCAGCAGGTGGGAGTTGAGGAGGACGCTGACGCCGCGGCGGCGCAGCTCCTCGAGCAGCTCGCGGACGATCCGCCGGCCGACCGGGTCCAGCGCGCTGGTCGGCTCGTCGAGCAGGAGCAGGCGCGGGGAGCCGACCAGCGCTTGGGCGACTCCCAGCCGCTGCTGCATCCCCTTCGACATCGCCTCCACCCGCTTTCCGGCGGCGGCGCCGAGGTCGACCAGCTCCAGCAGCTCTCGCCGCTCGGTCTCCCCGCCGCCGGAGCCGGCAAGGCGCTGGTGCAGGCGCAGCAGCTCCTCGGCGGTGCACCAGCCGGGGAAGCGGAAGAGCTCCGCCAGGTAGCCGAGGGCGGCGCGCGCCCGCGGCGATCCCGCCGGCTGTCCCAGCACCTCCACCCCGCCGCCGCTCGGCCGGACGAGCCCGCAGGCGATCTTCGTCAGCGTCGACTTGCCGGCCCCGTTGGGTCCCAGCAGACCGACCAGCTGCCCCGCCGCCACCTCGAGCTCGACCCCGGCGAGCGCCTGCTGGCGGCCGTAGCGCTTGCTCAGATCCCGGACGGCGAGGACCGGCGCATCCATCAAGCCGGGACGTCGATCTTCGGGAAGAGCGGCGGCACCCGCTCGACCTTCTGCCCGCCCTCGCGGGAACCGAGCTCGGCCAGCGTCCGCCCCTCTTCGTCCAGCGCCGCCAGCAGCGTCTCGCTGGTCTGCGGCAGGTAGGGGATCAGCAGGAGGGTGACGACCCGCAGGCCCTCGACCAGGTTGTAGAGGACTTCGTCGAGGCGCTCGGGGTCGGCCTCATCCTTGGCCAGCACCCACGGCTGCGTCTCCTCAACGAAGCGGTTGAGGCGGCGGACCAGGACCCAGACGAGGTCGAGCGCCTGGGTCAGCTCGGCCCGGTCGAGCAGGTCGCTGAAGCGGGCGACCGTCCCTTCGAAGTCCTCGGCCAGGGTCGCGTCGACCTGGGCGACCGGGACGACCCCGTCGCGGTAGCGGTCGACCATCGCCAGCACCCGGCTGGCGAGGTTGCCGTAGTCGTTGGCGAGCTCGGTCTCGTAGCGCTGCTCGAAGCCGGCGGTGGAGATCGAGCCGTCCTGGCCGAAGCTGACCTCGCGGAAGAGGTAGAAGCGGAGCGCGTCGGCGCCGAAGCGCTCGATCACCGCGAAGGGGTCGAGCACGTTGCCGAGGCTCTTCGACATCTTTTTCTCCCCCATCAGGAGATACCCGTGGATGACCATCCGCTGCGGCGGCTCGATCTCCGCGGCGAGGCAGAGCGCCGGCCAGATCACCGCGTGAAACTTGAGGATGTCCTTGGCCATCACGTGCAGGTCGGCGGGCCAGTAGCGGTCGCTCAGGTCCTCCCCCTCGCGGGCGAACTTCAGCGCGGTGACGTAGTTGAGGAGGGCGTCGAACCAGACGTACATCCGCTGCTCGGTATCCCACGGCAGCGGCAGGCCCCATTTGAGGCTGGGACGCGAGAGCGAGACGTCTTCGAGCCCCCCTTTGATGAAGGAGAGCGCCTCGTTGCGCCGGAAGTCCGGCACCACGAAGTCCGGCCGCTCCTCATAAAGGCCTTCCAGCTGCCCCTGGAACGCTGAGAGCTTGAAGAAGTAGTTCTCCTCCCGTTCCTTCTGCAGCGGGATCTCGTGGATCGGGCAGGTGTTGCCCGGCCCCAGCTCCCGCTCGGTTTTGAAGTCGGCGCAGCGCGGGCAGTACCAGCCTTCGTAGACGCCCTTGGTCACCCAGCCGTTGTCGTAGACCCGCTGCATGATCTCCGCGACCCGCTCCGTGTGCCGCGGATCGCTGGTGCGGATGAAGAAGTCGTTCGTCGCGTCGATGATCGGCATCAACCCCTCGAACTTGGCCGCGTTGGTGTCAGCCAGCTCCTGCGGCGTCACCCCCGCCTTCTTCGCCGCGTTCTCCACCGGCTCCCCGTGCTCGTCGGTCCCGGTGAGGAAGAACACGTCCCCCCCCCGCTGCCGATGGTGCCGCGCCAGCACGTCCGCGGCCATCGTCGAATACGCGTGCCCCAGATGCGGCTCCGCGTTGACGTAGTAGATCGGCGTGGTGACGTAGAAACTGGCGTCGCTCATCGAAGAGCCCACGCTAGCTGAAGACAAAGCGCCGCTGCCTCGAACTCAGCGCTCGCTGAGTTTTGGCCCCTATAGCGCCCACTTTTCAGCGAGCGTGACCTACCGACGTGCCTCGCGACCGGTGAGCGCTTTGTAGAGGTCGTTCGCTCGGGTCCCGGTGAGGGCGGCGACGACCGAGGCGGCCGCTCGCGGCCGGGCGCCCGACTGCACCAGATGCCGCAGGGCGTCGACGGCGAAGCCGACGTCTTTGTCGTGCTCGGAGGAGGCGGCGGGGCCGATGACGAGGACGAGCTCGCCTTTGACGTCGCCGCGGAAGCGGCGGGCGAGTTCGGCGAGGGTGCCGCGGGCGACCTCCTCGTGGACCTTGGTCAGCTCGCGGCAGACGGCGGCGTCGCGGTCGGGCGCCAGGGAGGCGAGGGCGGCGAGGGACTCGCCGACTCGTCGGGGGGACTCGAAGGCGACGACGGTCTCGGCCGAGCGCAGGACCCGCTCCATCTCCCCCGCCCGCCGCGGCAGGAAGCCCTCGAAGCGCCATTTGTCGGTCGGCAGGCCGGAGGCGACGAGGGCGACCGGGATCACCGAGGGACCCGGCAGCACCGTCACCTCGAGCGCGCGGTCGATGCAGCGGCGGATCAGCTTGAAGCCGGGGTCGGAGATCCCCGGCATCCCCGCGTCGGAGACGAGGGCGACGATGTCGCCGCGCTCGATCCGCTGCGAGAGCTCGACGGCGCGCGCCGATTCGTTGCCCTCGTGGAAGGAGACCATCCGCGGCGCCGGTCGGATCCGCAGCTTGTCGAGCAGGCCGCCGGTGCGGCGGGTGTCCTCGCAGGCGATGAAGTCGGCGCTGACCAGCGCCTCGCGCACCCGCGGGGTGACGTCGTCGAGGTTTCCGATCGGGGTGGGGCAGACGACGAGGCAGCCCGGCATCAGGCGCCCGCCTCGGCGAGCTCGCGCCGCGCCATCGCCGCGGCCCCGATCATGCCGGCGTCGTTGCCGAGCGTCGCCTCGAGGATCGGCGTCTCGTTCATCGGCCGCAGCGCCCGCTGGCGCACTTCGCGCCGCGCCGGCTCCAGCAGCAGATCGCCGGCGGCGATCACCCCGCCCCCGACGACGATCGCGTTCGGCTGGAAGACGTTGGCGAAACTCGAGCAGGCGACTCCGAGCCGGCCGCCGATCAGGTCGAAGACGCCGATCGCGAGTTCGTCGCCGGCGAGCGCCGCCTCGGTCACCGCCTTGCCGTCGATCTCCCCGCCTTCGGCCAGCACCCTCCCCAGCGCCGAGTCCGGCGCGCTTTCCGCCGCCGCCCGGCCCTCGCGCCCGAGCGCGGTCCCCGAGGCCAGCGACTCGACGCAGCCGTGGTTGGGGCAGTTGCCCTGGCAGGGCGGCCCGTCGGCCTGGATGACGACGTGGCCGAGCTCGGCGCCGGCGCCGGTGGAGCCGCGGTAGATCTCGCCGTTGAGAATGAGGCCGCCGCCGATCCCGGTGCCGACGGTCAGCATCACCATGTGCGGCTTTCCCTGGGCGGCGCCGTAGAGGTACTCGGCGAGGGCGGCGACGTTGCCGTCGTTGTCGACGAAGACCGGCAGGCCGACCCGCTCGCTGACGATGTCCCGGATCGCGAGGTCGGAGAGCGGCAGGTTGACGGCGGAGACGGCGACCCCCTCGTCGTGGTCGATCGTCGCCGGGATGCCGAGCCCGATCGCGGCGACGGCCGGCCGCGCGTCCCGTGCCTCGGTCACCTCGCGGACCAGCAGCTCGACCAGCTCGTCCTCGGTCTGGCCGGTCGAAGCCTCCCGCTGTTCGTAGAGTGGCTCGGTCCCGGAGAGGACGCCGACCAGCATCTTCGTGCCCCCGAGGTCGACCCCGATCGTTTCCGTGCCGCTCACGAGGAGGGAGAGGCTGGGGGGCGAATGACCGAGTCCATCGCCATGATTTCTAGCCCTTCATGAGCCCCGACGGCGAGCAGCGGCCCCCCGGGCCGCCCGAAAACGAGCCCGAGTACAAGGTCTACCGCTCCCGCAAGGGCCTGTTTTCGCGCCTGAAAGGCGCGGATCTGTCCGGGTTGCGGGACCGTGCAAAGTTGCCTTCACGCGGGCCGCGCCGGGAGAAGGAGCCGCGCCGGCCGGGCGCGCCGCGGGCGCCGATCAACGTCCGCCGCGTTCTCAAATGGGTCGGGATCGCCGCCCTCGCCTGGATCTTGATCAGCCTCCTCGCCTTCGGCGTCTCCGCCCAGATCCAGTCCTTCAAGCTCTCCGGAGAAGCGCGCGACGCCCTCCACGGCAACCCCTTCCTGCTCTTCAAGCCGCAGACGATCCTCGTCCTCGGCACCGACGCCCGCCCGCCCGGCAGCAGCGACGACGACACCTCCGAGGAGTGCTTCGAACAGCAGTCGAAGGGCGAGAAGCCGCACAAGCCCTGTTACGAAGGCGAATTCCGCGCCGACACCCTGATGCTGGTCCGGGCCGGGGGCGGCGCCTTCCGCAAACTCTCGATCCCCCGCGACACCTTCGCCGACATCCCCGGCCACACGCCGACGAAAATCAACGCCGCCTTCGCCTACGGCGGCGCCGCCCTGCAGATCAAGACGATCGAACAGTTCCTCGGGATCCAGATCGACCACGTCGCGATCGTCGACTTCACCGGCTTCGAAGACCTGATCGACGCCGTCGGCGGGGTCACGGTCGACGTCCCGGTCAAGCTCTGCGCCGACATCTCCGGCGGCGCCGGCGGCGGCCAGGGCGGCGTCAGCATCCGCCTGCATAAGGGCGAGAACACCCTCGACGGCGAAAAGGCCCTCGCCTACTCGCGGGTCCGCCACGTCAGCGAATGCCCCGGCCCCGGCAAGAGCGTCTACTCGCTCGGCGGCTACGACGACCTCGACCGCGAGCGCGCCCAGCAGGAAGTGATCAACGGGATCAAGGACCGCCTAACCGACCCGCTCCGCCTCCCCTACAACTTCGTCCACGGACCGATCATCGGCTGGGACGCACCGAAGGCGTTCGTCAGCGACATGGGCTTCTTCACGATGCCGCAGCTGGTCCTCTCGGCCGGGATCGGCGGCAGCGCCCCGGCCGAAGTCCTCTGCAGCGAAGGCGAATGCCCCCCCGGCCCCGACGGCTCCTTCGAAGTACCCGACTCCGTCCGCAAGAAGGCCGTCCACAAGTTCCTCGACGGTTAGATTCCGGCGCTCGCTGACCTCAGGGCGCTATAGCGCCCACAACTCAGCGAGCGTCAGTCGGCGGTGGAGGCGGCCGGCTTCGAGTCGGACTTCGAGTCGCTCTTGCCGGAGTCCGACTTCGACTCCGAGGAGCCCGAGCCGCCGGAGTCGCCGCCCGACTCCGAGCCGCCGTTGCCGCCGCCCCGCTTCGTCCCGTAGTCGGTGTTGTGGAAGCCGGAGCCCTTGAAGTGGATCGCCGGCGGGGTCAGCACCCGCGAGGCCGGGGCGCCGCACTCCTCGCACGCGGTCAGCGGCTCGTCGGTCATCCGCTGGATCGCGTCGAAGACGTGGCCGTTCTCGCATTTGTACTCGTAGATGGGCATGGCGCTGCGGGATTATCGCAGCCGCTACCGTTCCCGCCATGGCGACCGAGCAGGGAACCCGACCGACCGAGGTGACGATGGAGGAGATCGTCGCTCTCTGCAAACGGCGCGGCTTCGTCTTCCCCTCCTCGGAGATCTACGGCGGCCTCGGCTCGACCTACGACTACGGCCACTACGGCGTCCTGCTGAAGAACAACGTCAAGGCCGAGTGGTGGAAGGCGATGCTGCAGGAGCGCGACGACATCGTCGCCCTCGACTCGGCGATCCTCCAGCACCCGCGCGTCTGGGAGGCCTCCGGCCACCTCGAAGGCTTCACCGACCCCCTGGTCCAGTGCCTCGGCAAGTGCAAGCGGCGCTGGCGCGAGGACCATCTGCGCGAGGCGGTCGAGGCCGAAGGCGGCGACCCCGACGCCGAGCTCCGCTGCCCGGAGTGCGGCGGCGAGCTCTCCGAGCCGCGCCAGTTCAACCTGATGTTCGAAACCCACGTAGGCCCCGTCGCCGAGGAGGGCTCGACCGTCTACCTGCGCCCGGAGACCGCCCAGGGGATCTTCATCAACTTCAAGAACGTGCTCGGCTTCGCCCGCAAGAAGCCGCCGTTCGGGATCGCCCAGGTCGGCAAGTCCTTCCGCAACGAGATCACCCCGGGCAACTTCATCTTCCGCACCCGCGAGTTCGAGCAGATGGAGATGGAGTACTTCGTCCCGCCCGCCGAAGCGCAGAAATGGCACCAGCACTGGATGGCCGAGCGCGAGCGCTGGTACACCGAGCTCGGCATCCGCCCCGACCACCTGCGCGTCCGCGCCCACGGCGAGGACGAGCTCTCCCACTACTCCTCGGCCACCAGCGATATCGAGTACCTCTTCCCGATCGGCTGGTCGGAGCTGGAGGGGATCGCCGACCGCGGCGACTTCGACCTCACCCAGCACGCCAAGTTCTCCGGCGAGAAGCTTGAGTACTTCGACCAGCAGACCAAAGAACGGTACGTCCCGCACGTGATCGAGCCCGCCGCCGGCGCCGACCGCGCCACCCTCGCCTTCCTCGTCGACTCCTACGAGGTCGAGGAGGTCGAGGGCCGCCAGCGCACCGTCCTGCGCCTGCACCCGCGCCTGGCCCCGGTCAAGGTCGCCGTCCTCCCCCTCGTCTCCAAGGACGGCCTGCCCGAGAAGGCCCGCGAGATCTTCGGCGACCTCCGCCGCCGCCTACCCACCGAGTTCGACGAAGGCGGCTCAATCGGCAAGCGCTACCGCCGCCAGGACGAGATCGGCACCCCCTGGGGCATCACCGTCGACCACCAGACGATGGAAGACGACACCGTCACCCTCCGCGACCGCGACTCCCTCGAGCAGGTCCGCGTCCCGATCGAGGGTCTCGGCGACGAGCTGGTCGGGCGCCTGGAAGCGCCCTGGCGCAGCCCGAAGCTGGGCTGACCGCGATCGCGGGGCCAGAGGCGAACCGGAGCGTCCGCCCCAGCGGCGAGAGTTCCACCAGCGCCTGACCCAGTCCCCAAATTCAGAGGAGTGACAGACACATGAGCTTCGGCGAAGCGGTAAGCGACGGCTTCTCGAAATACGCCACCTTCAGCGGACGGTCCTCGCGGTCGGCCTACTGGTGGTGGATCCTCTTCTACGTCCTCGTCTTCATCGCGGCGTCGATCCTCGACGGGGTCGTCAACACCCCGGCCATCTCCATCCTCGTCTGGCTCGGGTTCTTCCTTCCGAACCTCGCCGTCCTGGTGCGCCGCCTGCACGACACGGACCGCAGCGGCTGGTGGGTGCTGATCGGGTTGATCCCGCTGATCGGCGCCATCGTCCTGATCGTCTTCGCCTGCCTCGACTCCGGGCCGCCCAACAAGTACGGGCAGGGACCCGACGACAGGGGTGAGCTGACCGCGACCGCACCGGTTGGCCAGGCCCCGCCACCGCCGCCGGCCCCCCAGAGCCCCCCGCCCAGCGAGAGCGGGCCCGCCTCCTGAGAGGGGCGGGTACAGGAGGAGGGCCATGGCCTACGAGATGAAGATCCGCGGCACCGAGCACGAGGTGAAGGTGCGCAGCCCCTGGGCCGTGGCCCTGCTGCCGTTCGTCACCTTCGGGGTCTACCACGTCGTCTGGTGGTACAAGATCAACAAGGAGCTGAAGGCCTACGGCGAAGCCAAGGGCTACGACCTCGGGCAGAACCCGACCAACTCGGCGCTGGCCCTGTTCCCCGGCCTCCTCATCATCGTCCCGCCGCTGGTCAGCTACTGGCGCGGCACCAAGCGCGTCCAAGGTGCCTCGAAGATCGCCGGCCATGAGCCGGCCAGCGGCTGGATCGCCCTGATCCTCTACCTGCTGCTCCCGCCGGGCATGTTCGCCTACCTGCAGGTCTCCCTCAACAACATCTGGGAGCAGGAGGCCGAACCGCTTCCCGGCCAGGATGCGCCGCCGGCGCCCAGCGACGCGATGCCGCCCCGCATCGACGACCAGACCTAAGGCCCGAGGTACTCGAGGACCCGCTGCGCGTCCTTCTCGAGCGCAGCGGCGTCCCTCGGTCGCACCTCGCCCAGGTGCTCGATCGTCACCTTGCCGCCGGCTAGTCCCCAGCGGGCGACCGCGCGGCCGCCGGCCAGGGCGAACGGCCGGAAGATCCCGTTCGTCGTCACCAGCACTTCGTGCGGGCCGACGACTTCCTCGCGCGAGGTCCAGCCGAGGAGCAGCGGGTCGAAGGCGCCGAGAAGCCGCGGTGGCGGCAGCGGCGCCGGGTCGGGGCTGCCCTTCAGCTCGACGAGCCCGTCCTCGCGCTGCTCCAGCTCGGAGGCGATCGCGGTCAGCCCGGCGCGGGCGTCGCGCAGCGGCAGCCCGGCCCAGCGGGCGAGGTCGCGATCGTCGGCGGGGCCGTGACCGACCAGGTAGCGGCGCGCCAGCTCCGCCAGGGCCTGCTCGCGGTCGACCGGCTGCTGCTCGCCGAGCCAGTCGCGGACGAGGACGTAGGCGTGCTGCTTGCCGCGCATCGGCCCGCGGACGACGATCCCCCGGGCGGCGGCCAGGAACATCAGGTGGATGAAGGCCTGCCCCTCGGTCCGGATGCCGGCTAGGCCGAGGCGCGCCCGCAGGTCCCTCCCGCCCAGCGGCCCCTCATCGGCGAGAGCGGACTCGATCGTCTTCATCGCCTTCTCGCCGGCGCTCTCGGAGACCCCCTCCTGCTGCAGCCGCCGCCTGCAGCTGGCGAAAAGGGTCGGGGCGGTCAACGCGTGCAGCCAGGGGTAGTCCTCGCTGCGAACGAGGTGGAGGGTGCCGCGGTTGAGCCAGGTGATCAGCAGCGATCGCTCCTCGCTCAACGCCCGGTCGACGTCGGCGGCTGCGAGCCCCTCGGTGCGGGCGCGCACCGCCAGCCGCGCCCCGCGCGGATCCTGTCCCTGCACCGCCAGCAGCCGCTCCGCAACCGCCTCCGGCGAGTGCAGGGGCGCTCCCGCGAGGGCCTGGGCGGTGAGGCGTTCGGCGATCAGGAGGCGCGACACCTCCCGATGATGACAAGGCCCTAGCTACCTTCTCCTACGGCGAGCAGATCGACGACGAAGATCACGGGGGCGTTCGACGGGACCGCCTTCTGCCGAGATCCTCCGTAGGCGAGGCCAGGGGGAACCACCAGCTCTCGACGGCCTCCGACCTCCATCCCGTCGATCCCCTGTTCGAAACCGGCGACCGCCGAGCCGGACCCGAATTCGAAGGTGAAGGGCCTGCCCTCCTCCCAGGAGGATTCGAACTTCCTTCCGGTCTTGTAGTCCACCCCGACGTACTGGACCGTAACCGTGTCTCCGTTCAGAGCCCCCGGCCCGATCCCTGCGATCAAATCCTTTGAGGCGAGGGAAAAGGGTGGCGGCCCTTCGGGGGTGATCGGCTTCGGCTCCTGCCCCACGAGCCCGTCGGCTTTGAACTTCAGGGCATCGGCCCTCCTGACCGTGACCCTGTCAACCGGAATCCGGAACGGCTGAGACCCGCCGGAGGCCGACTGATCGGTAGTTGACCCATCGCCTCCCCCGCATGCGGAGAGCACGGCCGCGGCCAACACCAGACCGATCAAGAAACCCCTCGTCATTGGAGGGATCTTAAGCGAAGGTCATCCGAAGGCTCCCTGCGCGAAGCGACGGGCAGGGGCTCGACCGAGCTAGTTGATCGCTTCGAGGTCGACGACGAAGATCAGCGTTTCGTTCGGCGGGATGGCCGGCGGCGAACCGGTCGAGCCGTAGGCGTGGTTTGGCGGGATGATCAACTCGCGCCGGCCCCCGACCTTCATCCCTTCGATCCCGATGTCCCAGCCGGAGATCACTTCGTGGGCGCCGAGCTTGAAGGGGAAGGGTTCGCCGCGGTTCCAGGAAGCGTCGAATTCGGTGCCGGTCCTGTAGTTGACGCCGACGTACTGAACCGTGACCACGTCCCCCGCCTTGGCGGCCGGGCCGCTGCCTTCTTCGATTTCCCTGGTCACGATCTTCTTCGGCGGCGGCCCCTGGGGCGGCTTCACCTGCGGCCGGGTCTTCACTTCCAGCCCTCCGTCCTGTTCGGTGGCCGTGCCTTCTTCCCCGGGCGACGACGAGGTCGTCGAGGAGTCGCCGCCGCAGCCGGCGATGGCGAGCATCGAAATCACAACACCGATCAGGAACAGTCGCTGCATCGCCGGCATCTTATGCAAAGGGGTCAAGGACGGCGCTTCGGCAGCTCCGCGGCCGCTGCGGCGTCGATCTTGAGGACGATCCCCCGCTCGTAGATCCCGCCGACCTCCGGAGCGTCGACGAAGCGGCGCCCACCCGGCCCTCGGCTCGTGTCGAAGAGGACCCCGTCGAACATGTTCGCCTCGGGAGCGGCGAGAACGCGGACGACGCGCCCCAGCTTCTCGCCGTCGCTGGAGAAGACCGGGATCCCCCGCTTCGCCACCAGGTAGGAGACGGGGTGGCCGAGGTCGTCCATCGCGGCGAGCCTAGCGAACCCGATTCGCGCTCTAGACTGGCCGCCGGGAGCAACTTCGTCCGGGGAGGAAGAGATGGGCCTGAACCTCGCTTCGATCGTCACCGAGAGCGCCGGCAGGGAACCGGCGGCCGTGGCCGTGCGCCTCGGCGGGCTGGAGCTGACCTACGGCGAGCTCGACGAGCGCAGCGCCCGCCTGGCGACGCTGCTCCGCGAGGAGGGGATCGAGCAGGGCGACCGGGTCGGGGTGATGCTGCCGAACGTCCTCGAGTTCCCGGTCTCCTATTACGGCGTCCTCCGCGCCGGCGGCGTGGTCGTGCCGATGAACGTGCTGCTGAAGCGGCGGGAGATCGCCTTCTACCTCGAAGACTCCGGCGCCGAGCTGCTGCTCGCCTGGCACGGCTTCGGCGAGGAGGCGCGGGCGGGCGCGGAGGAGGCCGGCGCCGAGCTGATCGAGGTCGAGCCGGAGTCCTTCGCCGCGCTGCTCGGCGAGCGCGAGCCGACCGCGGAGCTGGCTGCGACCGACGAGAGCGACACGGCGGTGATCCTCTACACCTCCGGCACCACCGGCAAGCCCAAGGGCGCCGAGCTGACCCACTTCAACCTTCACCGCAACGCCGAGATCGCCTCGGAGACCACCTGCGAGATCAAGGCCGGCGACGTCGTCCTCGGCTCGCTGCCGCTCTTCCACTCCTTCGGCCAGACGGTGAGCATGAACGCCTCGGTCCGGGTCGGCGCGACGCTGACGCTGCTGCCCAAATTCGACCCCGGCGAGGCGCTGGAGATCATGCAGCGCGACGGCGTCACCCACTTCTACGGGGTGCCGACGATGTACGGGGCGCTCCTCCACCACCCCGGCCGCGAGGACTACGAGACCGCGCTGCGGATCTGCATCACCGGCGGCGCCTCGATGCCGGTCGAGGTCCTGCGCGGGTTCGAGGAGGCCTTCGAGTGCGAACTGCTGGAGGGTTACGGCCTCTCGGAGACCTCGCCCGTCGCCAGCTCCAACCATCCCGGCCGGCCGCGCAAGCCCGGCTCGATCGGGACGCCGCTGCGCGAAGTCGAGATGAAGGTCGTCGACGAGGACGACAACGAGGTCCCGCAGGGCGAGGTCGGCGAGATCGTGATCCGCGGTCACAACGTGATGAAGGGGTACTGGGAGAAACCGGACGCGACCGAAGAGGCGATGCGCGGCGGCTGGTTCCACACCGGCGACATGGCCCGGGTCGACGAGGAGGGCTACTTCTTCATCGTCGACCGCAAGAAGGACCTGATCATCCGCGGCGGCTACAACGTCTACCCGCGCGAGGTCGAGGAGGTTCTCTACGAGCACCCGAAGATCCGCGAAGCCGCCGTGCTCGGCATCCCGCACGACCAGTGGGGGGAGGAGATCGGCGCCGCGGTCGTCCTGCACGAGGGCGAGGAGCTGGCCCCGGAGGAGGTCAGCGAGTACGTCAAGGAGCGGATCGCCGCCTACAAGTACCCGCGGCTGGTCTGGTTCCTGGACGACCTCCCGAAGGGCCCTACCGGGAAGATCCTCAAGCGCGAGATCGAGGCTCCGGCCGCCAGCGAAACTGGCAATCGCTTCTGAGACCTGATTAACTCGAATTTCTCCGAGTATTGACCAGTCTGCTCGGAGAGATCACAGCAGCGCGCTCAAAAGGGAGGCGCCCTGCGTTCACACATAAGGGAGAGATTGATGGTCACTAGACGACTGGCGACGTTCGTCGCCGCGATCGCTGTCTGCATCGCGGCCACGGCACCGGCGAGTGCATCGGCGCATGACCCGATCCTGTTCGTGCACGGCTACGTCGAGAGCGCATCGCTCTGGAACACGATGATCGCCAACTTCGAAAAAGACGGCTACGCGAAATCGGAACTGAGCGCCTACAGCTACAACACCGGGACGTCGAACAAGACGCTCGCCGAAACCGAAGTCAAATCGCACGTCGAAACGCTGCTGAAAAACAACCCCACGGCCACCAAGGTCGACATCATCGCCCACTCGATGGGGAGCCTCAACACCCGCTGGTACATCAAGTTCCTCGGCGGCGAAGCCAAGGTCGACGACTGGGTCTCGCTCGGCGGGCCGAACCACGGCACCGAAACCGCCAACGCCTGCTTCCAGACGTCCTGCGTCGAGATGCGGGTCGGTTCGAAATTCCTCAGCGAACTGAACGCCGGCGACGAGACTCCCGGAGCCGTCAACTACGGCACCTGGTGGTCGCCCTGCGACGAAATCATCAACCCGGACTCGAGCGTCGCTCTCTCCGGTGCGACCAACACCAAAACCGCCTGCCTCTCGCACACGGCCCTGACGACGGACAGCACCGTCTACGCGCAGGTCCGCGAATTCGTCAAATAGGTAGGTAGTTCAGCGGGGCCCTGGCCACGACCCAGGGCCCCGCTTCTCATAAGGAGGAGTTACATGGCTCGCAAGCGACTGACGGCGTTCGTCACCGCGATCGCCCTCTGCATCACCGGCGCGGCCTTTTCGCCCGCCAGCTCCCTCGCTCTGGACCCGATTCTCTTCGTCCACGGCTGGAACGGGAGCGCCTCGAACTGGAACACGATGATCTCCAGGTTCGAAAAAGACGGCTACCCGAAATCGTATTTGAGCGCCTACACCTACAACAGCTCGCTCTCGAACAAGACGCTGGCCGAAACCGAAGTCAAGTCCCACGTCGAAAGCCTGCTGAAAGCGACCGGCGCCTCGAAGGTCGACATCCTCGCCCACTCGATGGGAAGCCTCAACACCCGCTGGTACATCAAGTTCGTCGCCGGCGGGCAGGAAAAGGTCGACGACTGGGTCTCCTTCGGCGGCCCGAACCACGGCACCGAACTCGCCGGCATCTGCTCGGGCACCTCGTGCAACGAGATGAAAATCGGCTCGACGTTCCTGAGCGAACTCAATGCCGGCGACGAGACGCCGGGGACCGTCAACTACGGAACCTGGTGGTCGCCCTGCGACGAATTCATCAACCCCGACGAAAGCGTGATCCTGAGCGGCGCGACGAATACGAAAACCGCCTGCATGTCGCACCTCTCGCTGGTCTCGGACGAAACGGTCTACAAACAGGTCCGCGAATTCATCAAATAGCGGTCCGGAGTCGAAGGTCCTCGGCGCGATCCTGGCTAGGTGGCCAGGATCGCGCTAGTCTCCCGGTGCCCGCATGCGACACCAAAAGGAGACAGGATGAGCGTCGCCTCCCAGCGCCTGATGGACAACATCACCTACGAGGACCTCTACCACCGCTGGGAGCAGGGCAACTGGAGCGCGATCGAGATCGACTTCTCCGCTGACCGCGCCGGCTGGGAGGCGCTCAGCGACATCCAGCGCCGCTCGGCGATGTGGATCTACTCGATGTTCTATTACGGCGAGGACCGGGTCGCCGACACCCTCGCCCCCTACGTCACCGCCGCCCCGACCGAGGAGATGTCCTACTTCCTCGCCACCCAGCAGGTCGACGAGGTCCGCCACTCGGTCTTCTTCCACCGCTTCTTCAAGGACGTGATCGGCGTCGGCGGCGAGTCGATCGAGCAGACGCTCTCCTCCACCCTGCCGCAGCTGAACTGGGGCTACCGCGGGATCTTCGACCGCCTCGACCGGATGGCCGAGGAGCTGACGAAGGACCGCTCGGTGCCGAAGTTCGCGCAGGCGATCACCCTCTACCACCTGATTGTCGAGGGCAGCCTCGCCCAGCCCGGCCAGCACTTCATCGAGGACTTCTTCGCCTCCGAGGAGACGATGCCCGGCTTCAGCGCCGGGATGGCGAACGTCTCCCGTGACGAGCAGCGCCACATCGGCTTCGGCGTCAAGGTCCTCTCCGAGCTGCTGGAGGAGGGCGCGCCCGGCTGGGAGGAGAACCGCGCCGCCGTCATCGAGCTGCTGAAAGAAGTGCTCCCCTACATGCCGGGCGTCTTCTCCCCGCCCGACCTCGACCGCTCCTACACCGAGTGCTACGGCTTCTCGATCGAGGACATCCTCGCCTT
>Ga0307314_10000009_pt1 | contig 66873 bp, 58 predicted proteins | sample ER_DNA_204_FD_194493 | JGI IMG/M metagenome (GOLD analysis project Ga0307314, IMG submission 194493) | Bulk soil microbial communities from the East River watershed near Crested Butte, Colorado, United States - ER_DNA_204 | ecosystem: Environmental > Terrestrial > Soil > Floodplain | place...
TGACCTCGACCTTGTTCTTCTCTATGGCCTTGACCGTTGCCGCGCCTACCTCCTCGGGAGTGGAGGTGCCCATTCCGGGCGGTGGCTTGGCGCCGGCGTCGGCGAACATGCCGGCTTCGCGGATGAAGCCGGGCGAGACGATGGAGACGCCTACTCCGCGGGGGTTGAGGTCGCTGCGGAGGCCGAGGGCGAAGCCGCGGAGGCCGAACTTGGTCGCGTTGTAGATCGAGGTGCGGGGGCTGGCGGCCTTGCCGGAGAGCGAGGCGACGAAGACGAGCTGGCCGGAGCCGGCCTCGAGCATCGCCGGGTAGAGAGCCCGGGCGAGCAGCATCGGCGCCTCGAGGTTGACGCGGAGCGCGCGCTTGACCTCCTCGGCGCTGAACTCGTCGAGCTTGCCGGCGCCGGGCAGGCCGGCGTTGGCGACGAGGATCTCGGTCCCGGCCGCTTCGGCGGCGAGGCGCTCGGCGGCGTCGGGCTCGGCGAGGTCGGCGGGGAGCACGGAGTGGCCGCCGCCGGGCAACTCCGCGGCCAGCTGCTCGAGCGCCTGGCCGTTGCGGGCGCTGAGGGTGAGTACCGCCCCCCGCTCGGCCATCGCCGCCGCGATCGCCCTTCCCAGGCCTCCCGTTGCCCCGGTGAGGAGCGCTTTGCGGCCCGAAAGGTTCATCCCAGGGCGCAAGCTACCAGCCGAGGTGTCGAACAGATCCTCGATGGGAGCGGGATCTTCGACTAAATATTTACGTTTTGTAAGCGAACCGCCGTGGGATCGTCTACACTGGCCGCGTTCAATAACCGGAACGCCGAATCCTCAGCGCATAGGGCGCATGGGGAGCGGGGGAACCAAGTTTCCGGGGCTAACCCACCAGATCCAAGGTGGGGGCGCAAGCTCCTTTCGCGCCAGCCCGACAGCTAACCCCGTAGGCCGACGAAGGAGAATCGGTTTGCGTCACAACTTCAGGTTGGCTGGGCTTGCGCTTGTAATTACCCTGTTCGCCGCCGTCCTAATCGCCCCGTCGGGCGCCTCCGCGCGCTGCACGAGCGGCGGCCTCTCCCCGACGGAAGTCGACATGTGCACCCCGACCGCGAAGGCACACCTGCTGCCGAACGGGACGCTGATCCCGCCGGCCAGCGCCCCCGCCCGGGTCAAAAAGGTGATCGCCGCGGCGAACAAGATCCGCACCAAGCCGTACATCTGGGGCGGCGGCCACGCCCGCTGGTGGGACCGCGGCTACGACTGCTCCGGCTCGGTCTCCTACGCCCTCCACGGCGGCAAATTCCTCGAAAGCCCCCTCCCCTCCGGTCCGATGATGAACTGGGGCGAAGAAGGCGAAGGCCGCTGGATCACCGTCTACGCCAACGGCGGCCACGCTTACGCCGTGATCGCCGGCTTCCGCTGGGACACCTCAGGGGACAGCGGCGGCGAAACCGGCCCCCGCTGGCACGAAGACCTGCGCGACAACGTCGGCTTCGTCGCGCGTCACCCGACCGGGTACTAGCTAGAGCTGCTGGTTGGGAGGGGGTCGGGTACCCCCGTTCGGAGCACCTCCGCCGGGATAGGCGCTTCCCTGCTGACGCCTCAGAACTAGCTGGCCCGGCTCCATGCTGAGTACCTCACGGGGGTACCCGACCCCCTCCTCCGACAGTCTTGATGAGACGGGGGTGACCCGCTAGGAGCCACTGCGCGCAATAGCTGCTTCTCCGTGGGGCGGATGATGCTCCAGTTCGGCTAAGACTTGGCGTCCACTTTGTTCTTGCTTTCCGCACCTGCGCGGATAACGTCAGGGGCATAGACGCTGCAGCTGCTGACATTCGTCTTTCCGGCCTCACCAAGTACTACGGGGAGGTGGCGGCGGTCGCGGGGATCGACCTGGAGATCGCCCGGGGGGAGTTCTTCACGATGCTGGGGCCGTCGGGCTCGGGCAAGACGACGACGCTGCGGATGATCGCGGGGTTCGAGGACCCGTCGGGGGGGACGATCGAGCTGGCGGGCGAGGACGTCGGCGGCGTGCCGCCGTACGAGCGGGCGGTCAACACGGTCTTCCAGGACTACGCGCTCTTCCCCCACATGAGCGTCGGCGAGAACGTCGCCTACGGGCTGAAGGTCGCCGGCGTCGCCAAGGCCGAGCGGGCGCAGCGGCGCGACGAGGCGCTGGAGATGGTCCGCCTCCCCGGCTACGCCGACCGCAAGCCGGGCGAGCTCTCCGGCGGGCAGCGCCAGCGGGTCGCCCTGGCGCGGGCGATCATCAATCGGCCGAAGGTGCTGCTGCTCGACGAGCCGCTGGGAGCGCTCGACCTGAAGCTGCGCGAGGAGATGCAGACCGAGCTGAAGACGATCCAGGGGGAGGTCGGGATCACCTTCGTCTACGTCACCCACGACCAGGACGAGGCGCTGACGATGAGCGACCGCATCGCCGTCTTCAACGGCGGCCGGATCGAGCAGGTGGCCTCGCCGCTGGAGCTCTACGAGCGGCCGGCGAACGAGTTCGTCGCCGGCTTCGTCGGCGTCTCGAACCTGCTCGAGCGCGACGGAGGGCGGATCACGATCCGCCCCGAGAAGATCGAGCTGCTGCAGCCAGGCGCTCCGGCCGACGGCCTCCACACGGAGAGCGGTCGCGTCGTCGATGTCGCCTACGCCGGCAGCGTCACCCGCTTCACGGTTCAGCTCGAGCAAGGGGAGAAGCTCCAGCTGGTCAGACAGAACGTGGAGAGCGCGTCCTCGGGCGCGTTGCCAGGGCAGGGAAACGAGGTCCTAGTCGGGTGGCGACCCGAGCACGCGGCCGCCGTCGGCGGGAAGTCAACCAAACAGGAGGTAGCACCATCATGAGGAGAAGGGATGGCAACCCCGCCCGCACGGCGTGGCTCGTCGTCGCCGGCCTGGTCGTGTTCATGCTCGCGCTGGCCGGTTGCGGCGGCGGGGGCAGCGACACCACCGGCGGTGGCAGCAGCGATGAAGCACTGCAGAAGCTCGGCAAGGGAGAGGGCGAAGTCTCGCTGATCTCCTGGGCCGGCTACGTCGAACCCGGCTGGAGCAAGCCGTTCGAACAGAAGACCGGCTGCAAGGTCAACAACAAGGAAGCCGGCACCTCCGACGAAATGGTCGAGCTGATGAAAACCGGGCAGTACGACGGCGTCTCGGCCTCCGGCAACGCCACCGCGCGGCTCGTCGCCGCCGGCCTCGTCGCCCCGGTCAACACCGACCTCGTCCCCAACTACAAGACGGTCTTCAGCGACCTCAAAGACCAGCCTTACAACACCTTCGAAGACGTCAACTACGGGATCCCGCACGGCCGCGGCGCCAACCTGCTGATGTGGAACGGAGACGACGTCAAGCCGGCTCCGGACTCCTGGGACGTGATGTTCGACCCGAAAGTCGCCTCCAAGTACAAGGGCAAGATCAGCGTTTACGACGAATCCAGCTACATCGCCGACGCCGCCATGTACCTCAAGTTCCACCAGCCCGACCTGGGGATCGAAAACCCCTACGAGCTGAACGAAGAACAGTTCAACGCGGCGATCGACCTACTGAAGGAACAGTCGGCGAACGTCGGCGAATACTGGTCCGAAGCGGCGAAGCAGATCTCCGCCTTCGCCGGCGGCGACGTCGCGGTCGGCACCACCTGGCAGTACCAGTACTTCGCGCTGAAGGAAGAAGGCGTGCCGGTGCAGGCCAGCCCGGCGAGCCAGGGCTTCCTGCCGAAGGAGGGTGCGACCGGCTGGTCGGACACCTGGATGATCGCCAAGGACGCCAAGCATCCCAACTGCATGTACGAGTGGATGAACTGGATCATCGAACCGAAGGTCAACGCGGAAGTCGCCGAATGGTTCGGTGAGGCGCCGGCGCAGGAACTTGCCTGCAAAGAGACGGAAAACAAGAATTTCTGCGCCGAATACCACGCCGAAGAACCGGACTTCTGGAAGCGGGTCTACTACTGGGAAACCCCGCTTGCGGACTGCGGCAACGGCGAAGAAGACTGCAAGGACTACAACGACTGGGTGAAAGCCTGGACGACGATCAAAGGCTGAGAGAGCCTTCCGATCGATGGCATCTGAAGCGGTCGCGGAGAGGAGGTCGGCGGGTCACCGGCTCGCCGGCCTCTTCCACGGCCGCGAACGCCTGCAGGTAGGGGCGCTGCTGGCCGGCCCGGTCGGCTGGCTGGTGATCGGCTACCTGGGCTCGCTGGCCCTGCTGCTGGTCGCCGCCTTCTGGTCGGTCGACCCGTTGAGCGGGGCGACGATCAAGGAATTCACCCTCGAGAACTTCGAATCGCTGATCGACGAACCGGTCTACCGCGACATCGTCTGGCGGACGGTCCGCACCGCGCTCCTGGTCACGCTCACCGACGCGGTGATCGCCTTCCCGATCGCCTTCTACATGGCGAAGCTGGCAAGTCGGCGCGGCAAGGCGCTGCTGGTGATCGGGATCCTGCTGCCGCTCTGGTCGAGCTACCTGGTCAAGGTCTACGCCTGGCGGACGCTGCTCTCCGCCAACGGGGCGATCAACTGGGCGCTCGACCCGATCGGGCTGCACGGGCCCGGCTACGGAACCACCGCAGTCTGGCTGGTGATGAGCTACCTCTGGCTGCCGTACATGATCCTGCCCATCTACGCCGGGCTGGAGCGGATCCCGAACTCGCTGATCAGCGCCTCCGAGGACCTCGGCGCCTCCCCCTTCACGACCTTCCGCCGGGTGATCCTGCCGCTCGGCTTCCCGGCCGTCGTCGCCGGCTCGATCTTCACCTTCTCCCTCACCCTCGGCGACTACATCACCCCCCGCCTGGTCTCCAACGACCAGTTCATCGGCAACGTCATCTTCAGCAACGTCGCCAACAACCAGCCCTTCGCTGCCGCCCTCGCGATCGTCCCGATCGTGGTCACGATCGCCTACCTCCTGGTCGCCCGCCGGCTGGGAGCCTTCGAGCACGTCTGATGAGGCTCTCGAGACGCTCCCGGTGGTTGCTGCGGGCCGCAGTCGCGGCCGGCCTCGCCTTCATCTACGTGCCGCTGATCGTGATCGTCATCTACGCCTTCAACTCGAGCAAGATCCTCGAGTGGCCGCCGCCCGGCTTCACCACCCACTGGTTCACCCAGGCGTTCAAGAACGAGGCGGCGCGCGAGGCCTTCTTCACCTCGCTCAAGGCCGGAGTGGCCGCCAGCGCGATCGCCCTCGTCCTCGGCACCCTCGCCTCGCTCGCCGTCGCCCGCCACCGCTTCTTCGGGCGGGAGACGATCTCCTTCCTCGTCATCCTCCCGATCGCCCTGCCCGGCATCGTCACCGGCGTCGCCATCTCCAACACCTTCACCCAGGTGCTCGACGTCCCCCTCAGCCTCTTCACGGTGATCGTCGGCCACGCCACCTTCTGCATCGTCATCGTCTACAACAACGCCGTCGCCCGCCTGCGCCGGCTCTCCGGCTCCTTCGAGGAGGCCTCGGCCGACCTCGGCGCCCACACCTGGCAGACCTTCCGCTACGTCACCTTCCCCGGCATGCGCAGCGCCCTGATCGCTGGCGGCCTGCTCGCCTTCGCCCTCTCCTTCGACGAGATCATCGTCACCAACTTCATGATCGGCGCCGGCGAACAGACCCTGCCGATCTGGATCTACTCCAACCTCTTCCGCCCCCACGAACTCCCGATCGTCAACGCCGTCGCCGTCCTCGTGATCCTGATCTCGATCATCCCCGTCTACCTCGCCCACCGCCTCGGCGCCGAGGAGGGCGGGGCCACCGGCGGCCGCGGAGCCGGCGGCGGAGTCGAGACCGAGGCGACCGCAGTCCCCTGAGTCCACCCGGCGTTCGTCCTCGTAGGGCTACGCCTAAAGCGGGATGTTGCCGTGCTTGCGCTTCGGCTGGTCGACCCGCTTGGTCTGCAGCATCCGCAGGGCGCGGATCAGCTTCGGGCGGGTCTGGCGGGGCTCGATGACGTCGTCGATGTAGCCGCGCTCCGCCGCCGAGTAGGGGTTGGCGAAATGGGCTTTGTAGTCGTCGATCAGTTTCTGGCGGCGCTCGTCGGGGGTCGGCGAGTTGGCGATGTCTTTGCGGTAGATGATGTTGACGGCCCCCTCGGGGCCCATCACGGCGACCTCGGCGGTCGGCCAGGCGACGTTGTAGTCGGCCAGCATGTGCTTGGAGTTCATCACGTCGTAGGCGCCGCCGTAGGCCTTGCGGGTGACGACCGTGAGCTTCGGAACCGTCGCCTCGGTGAAGGCGTAGAGGAGCTTGGCCCCGTGGCGGATGATCCCGTTCCACTCCTGGTCGGTGCCGGGGAGGAAGCCGGGTACGTCGGTGAAGGTGAGGATCGGGATGTTGTAGCAATCGCAGGTGCGCACGAACCGGGCTGCCTTCTCAGAGGCCTCGATGTCGAGGACGCCGGCGAGGAAGGCGGGCTGGTTGCCGACGATCCCGATCGGATAGCCGTCGAGGCGGGAGAAGCCGCAGACGATGTTTTTCGCGAAGTGCTCGTGGACCTCGAAGAACTCCTCGTCGTCGACCACCCGGGCGATCACGTCGCGCATGTCGTAGGGCTTCTGCGGGTCGTCGGGGACGAGCGTGTCGAGCTCGTCGTCTTCGCGCTCGGGGTCGTCCGAGGGCTCGAAGCGCGGGGGTGCCTCGAGGTTGTTCGAGGGCAGGAAACTCATCAGGTACCGCACGTCCTCGAGGCAGCTCTCCTCGTCCTCGGAGGCGAAGTGGGCGACGCCGGACTTCGAGTTGTGGCTCATCGCGCCGCCGAGCTCCTCGAACTCGACTTCCTCGCCGGTCACGGTTTTGATCACTTCCGGACCGGTGATGAACATGTGGCTGGTCTCTTTGACCATGAAGATGAAGTCGGTCATCGCCGGCGAGTAGACGGCGCCGCCGGCGCAGGGGCCCATGATCAGGCTGATCTGCGGGATCACGCCCGAGCACTGGACGTTGCGGACGAAGACGTCGCCGTAGGCGCCGAGGGAGACGACCCCCTCCTGGATCCGGGCGCCGCCGGAGTCGTTGATCCCGATCACAGGCGCCCCGACCTGGGCGGCCAGGTCCATGACCTTGCACATCTTCTCCGACATCACCTCGCCGAGGCTGCCGCCGAAGACGGTGAAGTCCTGGGAGAAGACGAAGACGGTGCGGCCGTCGATCGTCCCGTGCCCGGTGACCACGGCGTCGCCCCAGGGCCGGTTCTTCTGCATCTCGAAGTCGTAGGTGCGGTGGCGGACGAAGGTGTCGAGCTCCTCGAAGGAGCCGGGGTCGAGCAGCTTCTCGATCCGCTCGCGGGCGGTCATCTTGCCCTTGGCGTGCTGCTTCTCGACCGCCGCCTCGGAGGCCGAGTGGATTGCCGCCTCGCGCAGCTCGCGCAGGTAGGAGAGCTTCTCGTCGTGGGTTTCGGGGTTTCTCTCGCGCATCGGCCGCGGAAGTCTATTTACGCCGCGGGCGCGGTGCCCTCAGACACACGAAGGGCCCGCCGGAGCGGGCCCTTCGATTTTCCACGATGCCGAGCGAGTCTAGAGTTCCGCGCAGACCGCGTAAGCGAGGATCGTCCAGGTCGCGGGCTCGTCTTCGAGCTCTTTCGCCGAGGCGCTCCAACCGACGCGGGCTCCGGCGGCATCGAATTCGGGGGCCGTTTCGGTCGGTACGACTTTGCTGCTGCCGGTTACGCGCACGCCGCCGCCGATCACTTCCTTGCCGCTGGGGCATTTGGCGATCACGGTTTTCGTCGCTTCGGACTGCGGGCCGCTGGTTTCCGTCACGTAGGTGACGTTCTTCAGCAGCTGTTTCCAGACGGTCGAGGAGATCTTGCCGGAGGTGACGGCTTCGTTGCCGAGTTTCCCGGTCGAAATTGCTTCCTCGGCGATCGTCCGCGGGCTGACGGCTTTTTTGGCGATCTTTTTGCCGGTGACCGCGCCGGTCGCGAGCTTGTCGCTCGTCACCTGGCCGGCGCCGATGTCGAGGGCGTTGATGGTGCCGTTCTTGATTTTCCCGGAGGTGACCGCTTCGCGCTTGATTTTGGCGTTGGTCACCGCCTGCCGGGCGATGTTGCGGGCCTTGACCGCGTTCGGCGGGATTTTCACCGCCGCGTAGGCGGCGCCGCCGAGGGCCACGAAGAGGGCGATGCAGGACAAGACGTTGGCAACCGATAAGTGCCGCTTCAACTTGGTCACTGGTTCGACTCGCTTTCCGGACCGACCCCAGCCGGCCATGTTTGGATGGATTTCAAAAGCTCGTTTGCGATCAGACGAACGGGCGGCGCTGCGGCTCCGCCAGGCGGTCGAGGACGGCCTCGAGGTCGGCCTCGGCAAGACCGGTCTCCGGGGCTGCGCGGATCTCGACCCGGGTGCCGAAGCCCTTCTCGGCCATCGTCACCTCGACCCCCTCGACGGTTGCGACCAGCTCCGCCAGCTCGGGCTCGGACTTCATCAGGGTCCTGGAAACCTCGATCATCGGCTCCCGCTTCAACCAGGCAGGCGGGGTTCCTCCCCAAGGCGGGGGAATGAGAGAGACCGTTCAGGCGACGATTGGTGAGTTACGGCCGCTATAGGGGCCCTGATTCGCCAATCGCTAGAAGAAGGCGCCGCCCTTGTATTCGCCGAAGACCTCGCGCATGGCGCCGCAGACCTCGCCGATCGAGGCGTTGGCGGCGAGGGCGGCGCGGATCGGGTGGAGGAGGTTGCCGTCGCCGCGGGCGACGTCGCGGAGGGAGTCGAGCTTGGCGTCGACCTCGGCCTGGTCGCGGTTCTCCTTGAAGGCCGCCAGCCGGGCGAGCTGGCGCTGCTCGGCCTCGGGGTCGACCTTGAGGATGTCGACGTCGTCGACCTGGTCGGTGACGAATTTGTTCACGCCGACGATGATGTCCTGGCCGCTCTTGTAGCGCTCGTGGTAGCTGAGGGCGGACTCCTCGATCTCGCGCTGCATGAACTCCAGCGCCTCGACTGAGCCGCCGAGCTCTTCGACCTTGTCCATCAGCTCCCAGGAGCGGGTTTCGATCTCGTCGGTCAGGCCCTCGACGAAGTAGGAGCCGGCGAAGGGGTCGACGGTGTCGGCGGCGCCGGACTCGTACGCGATCACCTGCTGGGTGCGCAAGGCGATCCGGGCCGAGCGCTCGGTGGGCAGCGCCAATGCCTCGTCAAACCCATTGGTGTGCAGTGATTGGGTGCCGCCGCAGACCGCCGCGAACCCCTGCAGAGCGACGCGGATGATGTTGACCTCCGGCTGCTGCGCCTGCAAGGTGACGCCGCCGGTCTGGGTGTGAAAGCGGATTTTCTGCGAGCTCGGGTTCTCCGCCCCGAAGCGCTCGCCGACGATTTTCGCCCACATCCGCCGCACCGCCCGGAACTTGGCGATCTCCTGGAAGACGTTGTTGTGCCCGTTGAAGAAGAAGGCCAGCCGCGGCGCGAACTCGTCGATCTTCAGCCCCCGCTCCAGCGCCGCTTCGACGTAGGCGATCGCGTTGGAGAGGGTGAAAGCGACCTCCTGCACGGCCGAGCAGCCCTTCTCGCGGATGTGGTACCCGGAGATCGAGATCGTGTTCCATTTCGGCACGTTCTCGCGGCAGTACTCGAAGATGTCGGTGGTCAGCCGCATCGTCGGCTCCGGCGGGTAGATGTAGTTGCCGCGGGCCATGTACTCCTTCAGCACGTCGTTCTGGACGGTGCCGCGCAGCTTCTCGGAGGGGACCCCCTGTTCTTCGCCGACCAGCTCGTAGAGCAGCAGCAGGATCGCCGCCGGGGCGTTGATCGTCATCGAGGTGGAGACGCCGTCGAGCGGGATCTGGTCGAAGCAGATCCGCATGTCCTCGATCGTGTCGATCGGGACCCCGGTGCGGCCGACCTCGCCGTGGCAGAGCGGGTCGTCGGAGTCGCGGCCGAGCTGGGTCGGCAGGTCGAAGGCCATCGAGAGCCCGGTGGAGCCGTGCTCGATCAGGTAGCGGTAGCGCTCGTTGGTGTCCTCGGGGGAGGCGAAGCCGGCGTACTGGCGCATCGTCCAGAGCCGGTCCCGGTACATCCCCTCGTGGATGCCGCGGGTGAACGGCGGCTGACCGGGCTCGCCAAGCCGCTCCTCCAACCCGGGGGCAACGTCGCCCTCGTCGTAGAGGGGCTTGATCTCGATCCCGGAGTCGGTGAAGACGCGCTCGTCGTCGGGGCCGACGACCGGCGCGATCGTGCGGTGCGCCTCCTGGGCGCCGGAGCTGTCGCTGATCGCCATCGCCCGGGAGGATATTGAGGCGGCGGCTTTGGGCGCGCGCCGCCGGGCGACCGACGCCTGCTGTCACGCGGCAACCGGAACATCGGTCCATCTGGAGGGTTGTAAAAGCAGGACTAGCGGGAATACGCTGTTCAGACAAGTCAACTCGCCGTAAGTCGCCTAAGGGCACCGCAGGGGGCGGCAGCAACGGAGGACACATAAATGACTGAAGCAACCCAGCCACGGATGGCTCGGGGGACGAAACTGCCTCTGGCGGTTCTCGCGGCTGCGCTGTTCGCGCTGCTGGCGTTCGCTCCCTTCGCCTCTGCCGCGGCCGACCCGGTCGAAACCGGATCAGCCACCGTCACCCTCAACAACGGCTTCGTCAAGTCGCTGAAGAAGCAGGGCGTGAAGATCATCAAGGTCAAGCCGGCCAAGCTGAAGGGCAAGAAGGCCACCTTCCCCGTCGTCGGCGGTGAAGTCGACCCGACCAACGGCGCCGGAACGCTCAAGCTCGGCGGCGGCCTCACGTTCAAGCACGGCAAGAAGAAGGCTCCAGTCAAGGCCCTCGTGATCGACACGAAGAAGAAAGGCCTCTTCGCCAAGGTCGCAGGCAAGAAGGTGAAGCTCACCACCCTCGCGGGCTGGACCTACACCCGTGCCGGCTTCGGCGTCTCCATGACCGTGAAGAAGATGAAGCTGACCAAGGCGGCCGCCAAGAAGCTGAACAAGAAGCTCGGCTTCACCAAGGGCAAGAAGCCGTTCGTCGGCAACAAGATGCTCGGCAAGGCGAAGGCCGAAGAGCAGCCGGCGACCGTCACCGTTCTGCCCGGCGGCAACGTCAACTTCAAAGCCAACCAGGAACTGCTGCTGAAGCTGAAAGACGTCGAAACGGAAGCGAAAGTCATCGCCCCGACCACCGAAAAAGGCCTCGGCGACTACGAACTCCCGATCACCGGGGGGACGATCGCTCCGAGCGGCGCCGCAGGCGTCGTCCAGACCGCCGGCGGCCTGCTGCTGACGCAGAAGCTCCCGACCAGCCCGACCACGGCGCTGGAAACGGAAATCACGCTCGGCAACATGTGGCTCGACCTCTCGGCCAAAACCGTGACGGTCGAAGTCGTCGCCAAATCCAACGCCAGCCCGAGCCTCAACCTCGGCAACCTCGGTCGCAGCTCGATTGCGGACCTGACCATCACCGGTGTGAGCGCCGACGCGGCGACCCGCACCGTCAGCGTCAGCTCCTCGGCAGTGCTGCAGCCGATCTCGGCTGAAGTGCTCGAGGGCTTCGTCAAGGTCTACCAGGCCTACTACGAAGAGGGCTTCCGTCGCGAATTCTGCGCGTTGGCCACGCCGAACAATTGTGAATCGGCGGATCCGAACGAACGGGCAGCCGAAGAAGGGGCCGCCAAAGCGGCAGCCAAAAAAGCCGCCGAAGAACGGGTCGCCAAAGACCACATCTCCGCCGGCAACCCGCTGGGCGACTTCTCCTTCACCGCCCAGACCCAGTAGTTCACGAAGCTCGCTGCATCGCGAGAGGGGGCGGCCTCCGGGCCGCCCCTTTTTTCGTGAGATCGCGGAAGTGGCCTAGTCGGTAGCGCCGACGAGGCGCTCGACGCCCGATTGATCGATCGTGCGGCGCAGGCCCTCGCGCAGGTCGATCGTCGGTTCCCAGCCGAGCAGGTCGCGGGCGCGGCCGATGTCGGGGCGGCGCTGCTTGGGGTCGTCGGTCGGGAGCGCCTCGTAGACGATCTCCGAGCGGGAGTCGGTCAGCTCGATCACGGTCTTCGCCAGTTCAAGCAGGGTGAACTCATCCGGGTTGCCGATGTTGACCGGCGAGTGGACGTCGGATTCGGCGAGGCGGACGATGCCGTCGATCAGGTCGTCGACGTAACAGAAGCTGCGGGTCTGGCTGCCGTCGCCGAAGACGGTCAGCGGCCGGTCCTGCAGCGCCTGGCGCAGGAAGGTCGGAATCGCGCGGCCGTCGTGGGCGCGCATCCGGGGACCGTACGTGTTGAAGATCCGGACCATCGCCGTGTCGACGCCCTGCTGTCGGTGGTAGGCCATCGTCAGCGCCTCGGCGTAGCGCTTCGCCTCGTCATAGACGCCGCGCGGGCCGATCGGGTTGACATGTCCCCAGTAGTCCTCCTTCTGGGGATGGACCTCGGGGTCGCCGTAAACCTCGCTGGTCGAGGCGATCAGGAAGCGGGCGCGCTTCCACTTCGCAACCCCCAGCATGTGGTGGGTGCCGTGGGAGCCGACCTTGAGCGTGTGCAGCGGCAGCCGCAGGTAGTCGATCGGGCTCGCGGGCGAGGCGAGGTGGTAGACGAAGTCGACCGGCTCCGGGATCTCGACCTTCTCGGTGATGTCGATGTTGCGGAACTCGAACGCCTCGTCACGGATGTGGGCGATGTTTTCCAACGACCCCGTCTCGAGGTTGTCGATGCAGATCACCCGGTGCCCGTCCCCGAGCAGCCGCTCGCAGAGATGGGACCCGAGGAAGCCGGCGCCGCCGGTGACTACGCAGGTGCTCACGCCGCGATCCTACCGACCGGGGCTCGCCTGGACATTCCTCGGAGCCGATCTGCAATTTCCGGCCTTCCTGGCTGAAGCATCCGTCCAAATGGGGGGAGAGAAATACCCCGCTCGCGCCTCTCGCTGGCAGTGTCCGATGCGAAGAGCTGAACCAGCAGGGGGAAACCGACCGGTGGAAAACGACGCTGCCCGCAAGCGAGCGGCCGTGGAGACTTACGCGCAGAACGAGGCGACTTTGCGCCGGACCGCGCGCCGCTTCTCGCTCTGCCACGACGACGCCGAGGAAGCGCTCCAGCGCAGCCTCGAGATCCTCCTCCGCAAAGCCCCCGGCGAGGACCCGCGGCACCTGATCAAGTGGATGCAGACGGTCGTCAAGCGGGAGGCGATGGCGCTGCGCCGGGAGCGGGAGCGCATCTTCGCCGGCCCGGCCGCCCTCGAGCCCGAGCCCGGGATGGAGGACTGGGTAAACCTCCTCCCCACCGAGGTCGACGGGCCGCCGGAGCGCGCCGAGCGCGAGGAGACGGTCGCCCGCAGCCGCGAGGCGCTGCGGGCGCTGAAGCCGCACGAGCTGCGGGCTCTGTCGCTGCTCGCGCACGGCTACTCCTACGTGGAGATCGGCGAGATCACCGGGTTCAGCGCGACGAAAATCAACCGCTCGCTCGCCGAGGGGCGCGAGCGCTTCCGGCGGATGGTCGCGCGCAGCGAGGGAGGCGAGCGCTGCGGCGAGATGAAGCCGCTGATCTCGGCCTTCTGCGACGGCGAGGTGACCGCGGCCGAGGTCGCCGAGCTGCGAGCGCACCTCCGCGCCTGCGCCCACTGCCGGGCGACCTTGCGCGCCTACCGGGCGGCGCCGGCGGCCGCGGCGGCCCTCGCCCCCGTCCTGCCGCTGCACCGATCTCTCTGGGAAAGGATCCACGACGCCGTCGGCGAGCTGGCGCGGCGCTTCGGCGGCGGCTCGGCGACGGGAACGGCGGCCGGCGGTGGCATCGGTGGAACCGGGTTCGCGGGTCTGGCGAAGGTGGCGACGTTATGCGTCGGCGCCGCCGGGGGCGCGGCCTGCGTCGCGGGCGGCTTCGGGCCCTCTCCTCTGGCCGCCGGGCACGAGCGACCGGCCCGGGTGGAGCGGCAGGTGACGGCGGGGCCCGAACGCCGGGCCCCGCTCGCCAAGGTGACCTACGAACCGGCACCGCCTCCCGCGCCCGAGCCGAAGTCCCCGGATCCCGCCAAGCCGAAGCCGGCCGCCCCGGCCCAGGTGCCGCCCGCGGAAAGCGAACCGGCCGCCGAACCGGCGCCGGTCGTCAGCAACGAAACGGTCGAATACGAACCGCCCCCGGCGCCGGAACCCGAACCAGCGCCCGCGCCGGTGTCCAGCACGGGCGACAGTCCCGCCGGGGAGTTCGGCCCGTGAGCACCTTCGGCCGGAAGCTGTCTCCAGCGGTCGCCTCGGTCCTGACCGTGCTTGCCGCGACCTGCGCGTTCACCGCCCCAGCATCGGCAGAGGAAGGGTGGCAGGCCGGCAACGAGTTCCCGATCGTCTGGCAGCAGCTTCCCGGCACCGCTCCGGGAGCGGTCAAGGCGATCTACCGCTTGCGCGACGAAGGCGGAAACCAGCTGGGGCCGCTGCTCGAGAGGTCGATGCTCGAACTGGTGAAGCTGCAGGAAGTTCCCCCCGTCCCCGGCTCCTACTCGCTGGAAGGTTGGCTCGAGGACGCCGAAGGACACGAGCTGAGGCGCAGCTCGACCTTCCTGCGCTTCGACGACGTCCCACCCTCGCCGCCTCAGCCGCAGGCCCCGGAGCGCTGGCTGCTCGGAACGGAGGCGGCGCGGCTCGAGATCGGCCACCCGGCGGCGCCGCTGCCGATCTCGGGCATCCGCGGCTACGCGGTCTCCCTCGACCACGGCGGCGGCAGCTACCCCTGTGCCAGCCCCGGCCTCTGCGAGACTGGGGAGACCGACCTCGCCGGCGGCATCGGCGACGACGAGCTCTCCCTCGGGACCCTTCCCGAGGGAACCACCTACGCGCGCGTGGTCGCGGTCTCCGGCGCCGGGGTCGCCTCGCCGCCGCGCACCGCCGTCTTCGAGGTCGACACGACGGTGCCACAGGTCTCGCTGTCCGGGATCCCAGGTGGTTGGAGCGCCGGGCCGGTGCGACTGACGGCGCAGGCAACGGATCCGCTCTCGGGCATGGCGGCGGCGGGGCCGACCGGGCCGTTCACGGCGATCGCCGTCGACGGTGGTGCGCCTACCGTCGCCGCGGGCGACGTCGCGACCGCCTGGGTCGGTGGCAGCGGCGTCCACAGCGTCGCCTTCTACGCCCGCGACGCCGCCGGCAACGCCGCCGACGGGTCCCTGCAAGCGCCGCCGCCCCAGACTGCCGTGGTCCGGGTCGACGAAACCCCGCCCGAGGTCGAGTTCGCCCGCGCCCAGGACCCGGCCGATCCCGAGCGGATCGAAGCCACGGTCACCGACTTGCTTTCAGGTCCGAGCCAAAGCCGGGGGACGATCGGCGTTCGCCTGGCCGGGACCCGCGCCCGCTTCGCCCAGCTGCCGACCCGGGTCGAGGGCAACCGGCTGATCGCCCGCTGGAGCTCCGACGACTACCCGCCGGGGAAGTACGAGTTCCTCGCCACCGGTTTCGACGCCGCGGGCAACGCCGGCAGCGGCACCGACCGCGCCCGCGGCGGCAGGATGGTCCTGGTCAACCCGTTGAAGGCGCCGGTGACTTTGGCGGCGGAGCTTTCCGGCCTCCGCCTCAGCGGCCGGCTGCGGCGGGCGGCCGGCGGCGCGCTGGGTGAACAGGAGGTCGCGATCGCCGAGACCTTCGCCCCGGGGTCCGCTCGGACCAAGCGCACCAGGATCGTCCGCACCCGCGGCGACGGGACCTTCTCGCTGCGCCTCCAGAGGGGACCGAGCCGGGAGGTCTCCGCCAGCTTCGCCGGCACCCAGCTGTTCAGCCGCGCCACGTCGCCGGCCGGCCGGCTCCTCGCCAAGACCCAGGTCCGTCTCCACGCCTCGGCCGCGACCGCCAGGATCGGCGGCCGGCCCGTCGTCTTCGAAGGCAGGGTTTCGACCAGGGGAGCCGTGCCCGGCGCCGGCGCAAAGCTGCCGGTCGAGCTGCAGTTCCGCTATCGCGGCGCCGACTGGTCGGAGTTCCGCACCGTCGAGACCGACGCCCGCGGCCGCTTCCGTTACGCCTACCGCTTCAGCGACGACGACAGCCGCGGCGTCCGCTTCCGCTTCCGCGCCTACGTAAAAGGCCGCGAGGGCTGGCCCTATGAGCCGAGCGCCTCGCGGCCTGTGACGGTCAGCGGTCGCTAGCGGATCGAAGCCAGCTGGCTGCTGACGGTGCCGACGACGCCCGTGGCGCGGGAGGTCTGCTCCTCGATCGCCTTGCGGACGCGCTGCTCGACTTCGTTGCGGTTCCGCTTCAGCGTCGTCTCGACGTTGCGGCGGCGGTTGCGGGCCTCGCGCTCGACCTGGTTGCGGGTCTTGCGGGCCTCGGTGATCGCCTTGCGGCGGGCGGTGCTGCCCCGGCGCTCGGTTCGTTTCAGCGATTTGCGGAGGTTGCTGCGGTAGCTCTTGATCTGCCGCTCGGCCTTGCTGCGGTCGGTCCAGGGCTCGACCAGCTCGCTGACGCGGTCGCTGACGGCGAGGACGGCGCCGACGGGGACGTCGACGGCGCTCTCGACGACGGTCTGGACCTGGTTCTTCTCGGCGACAGCCGTCTTGGTCGCGGCGCGCTTCGAAGCTTTGGCGGTTTTCACCGCGGACTTTTTTGCTTCGGTGGTGGCCCGTTTGGCCTGCGTTTTCGGTTTGCTGCCGTTGCTTTTGCTCTCAGCCATGCGAAGAAAACACCTCTTCAGTCGTGAATTGGGGGCTTGGGGAAGTGCCCGAGTGTAACGAACATAAGTTCGTGGGAACAGGTGTTTGTAAACCGCCCGGGGAGAAGGGTTACACGGTGCGCGCCAGTTGCGCGGTGCGGACGGTGGCGAGCGCCGCCTCGCCGTTGCCGGCGGCCATCGGGTAGCGCGACTCTAGGTCGAGCATCGCCTCGGAGAGCTCGCCGGCCCCGAAGGCGACGTCCCCCCCGGCCTCGCGGACGATCATCTGGGCGGCGGCGGCGTCGACCGAGCGGCAGGCCCGCAGGCTCAACATCGCGTCGAAGCGACCGGCGGCGACGTAGGCGGCGGAGATCGCGATCGCGCCGACCACCCGCAGGCGGAAGACCTTGCCGGCGAGTGCCTCGAAGGGCGCCTGCGACCACTCCGGCTCGGCCGACTCGACCCCCACCACCTCGAGGCGATCGGCCTCGGGAGAGACCCGCACCGGCCGCCCGTCCAGCTGCGCGCCCTCGCCGCGGCGGGCGAGGAACTCCTCGTCGGCGCCGAAGTCGTGGACGAAGCCGAACTCGACGTCGGCCATCGAGGGGCCGGAGGCGACGGCGATCGAGACCGCGAAAGAGGGGATGGTGCGGCGGGCGTTCATCGAGCCGTCGATCGGGTCGATCACGATCCGCGCCTCGCCACCGGAGCCGAAGCTGACCTCGCCGCGCTCCTCGGAGACGGCGACGAAGGAGGCGCCTTCGGAGGCGAGCTGGTCGAGCTCGGCAAAGACGACGTCCTCGCATTCGCGGTCGATCACCAGGGTGCGGTCGCCGCCCTCCCCGACCCCCTCGTAGACGGTGCGCTCCTCGCTCGTCCGAGCCCGCTCGAAGATCGGACGCTGGGCGGCGACGATGCGCCGGCAGATCGCCGGCCAGTCGGCGGAGAGGACGTCCATCGGCCGCATGCTACGGAGCGCTACGTTTGGGCGGTGCGCGAGGAGCGACCAACGGCTCAAAACCCTGCCTCGGAGCGCGAGCGCGCGGTCGCGCACGAGGGCGGGACGCTGCTGATCGTCGGCGCTCCGGGCACCGGCAAGACCGAGCTGCTCGCCCGCCGCCTCGCCCACCTGGTCGCCACCGGCGCCCGCCCCGAGAGCGTGCTGATGATCGCCTCCCGCCAGGCCACCGCCGCGCGCCTGCGCGAACGCTGCGAGGCGCTCCTGACCGGCTCCTACGAGGAGCTCTGGATCGGCAGCTGGGACGCGATCGGCGAGCGCCTGCTCCGCGAATACTCCGAGGAGGCGGGCCTCGACCCCTTCTTCGACGTCCTCAGCCGGGCCGAGCGGCTGGCGCTGCTGCTCGACCGGCTCGACCGGCTGCCGCTGCGCCGGCACGAGATCCGCGGCAACCCGACCGGGCTGCTGGCGCGGCTGCTGGCGCGGATCGACAGCCTGAAGGCCGAACGGGTCGGGCCGACGACGCTGTCGGAACGAGCGCGGGCGCGGGAGGAGGCGGCAGGAGACGAGGCCGAGCGCGAGGCGGTCCGCCGTGAGCTCGAGTTCGCCGAGCTCTACGCGACCCACGACCGCATCCTCGCCGAGTCCGGCAGCCTCGACCGCGGCGACGTCTTCCTCGCCTTCGACTGCCTGCTGGTCGAGCGCCCCGACGTGCGGCGGCGGATCGCCGAGCGCTTCGGAGCGGTGTTGGTCGACGAACTGGAGGAGGCGACCCCGGCCGAGCGCGCGGTCCTCGAGTCGCTCGCCGCCGAAGACCCGAGCCAGATGCTCGCGCTCGAGATCGGCCCGGAGGCGGAGGTGGCGCCGGCCGAGGAGTGGTTCGACTCCGTCCATCCCGACGGCGACCGCGTCCTTCTCGCCGACCGCTTCCGCGATCCGAAGCTCGGCTTCTGGCGCTGCGCCAACGAGCGCGCCCAGGCGCAGGCGGTGGCACGGGCGGTCGAGCACCTGGTCGCCGCGGGAACGGCGGCGGACGAGATCTGCGTCCTCGTCGAGGATCCCGCCAAGCAGGGCGGCGCGGTCGCCGCGGCGATGGAAGAGCGCGGCATCCCCTTCCACCTCTCGGGGCCGACGGCGCTGTTCCAGAGGCCGGAGGTGCGCGACGCGATCGCCTGGCTGCGGGTGCTGGCCGCCCCCGACGACTCGGCGGCGGCGGCGCGGGCGCTGACCCGGCCCCCGGTCGAGCTGCGCTCGGGCGACCTGGCGCGGCTGACGACGATCGCGCGGCGCCGCAAGCAGGACATGGTCGCCGCCTGCGAGGCCGCCCTCGACAGTCCCCAGTTCCAGCCCGAGGCGCGGGAGCGGATCCAGGCCTTCCTCAAGCTCTACAACGGTGCCGCCGCGGTGATGGAGGAACGGCGGGCCGACGTCTTCGTGCGGCGGCTGATCGAGCAGGTGGGGCTGCGGCGCCAGCGCCTCTTCGCCGCCCAGCCGGAGGTGGCGGAGCGCCTGCTCGGCCTCTCCCACCTGGCCGAGCTGGCGACCGCCTGGGCGCGGCGCGAACCGCACGGCTCGACCCGCGACTTCGTCGCCTACCTCAGCGCCGTCGCCGAGGCCGGGACCGAGCCCGAGGAGACCGAGCACCAGCACTCGCCGGGGGCGGTGAACGTGATGGCGACCTCGGCGGTGAAGGGGCTCGGCTTCGACCGCGTCTTCGTCCTCGGGCTCGAGCAGGAGGGCGAGTGGGAGCGGATCGGCTGGCCGGCGCGGAGCGGGCTCGTCCTCTCGCGGCTGGAGCGAACCGGCGGCGGCGAGGCGGCGCGGCCGAGCCGCTTCTACGAGGAGGCGCGGGCGGCGGCTGGCGAGGACGGAACCGGAGGCGCTGTCGAGGAGCTGCACGAGGAGGAGCTGTTCGGACCGGCGGAGGGTCTCCACGCCACCTACCGGGCCCTGCGCGAGCAGGTGCTGGAGGCTTCCTGGCGGGCGGGGCGGGAGCTCTCCGAGCCGCGCCTCGACACCGCGATCGACGTCAACCGCGCGATCGCCCGCTACCTGGAGCTGCTGAAGCTGGCGGCGCTGGCGCAGCGGCCGGGCGAGGAGACGACGGCGGAGGCGATCGAGGCGGTCAACGGGCTGCTGCGGCAGGTGGCGACTCCCGAGCAGCAGGCCGAGCTCGACGCCTCCTCCCTCGACGGCTACCTGCTCGACTCCGAGCACGAGCGCGGCCATCGCCTCGAGCTGGTCGCGGCGCGGGAGGAGCCCTCGCTGGCCGCCTTCCTGCCCAAGCGCGGCGACGGCAAGCTCAGCCTCTCCGCCTCCGACCTCTCGCTCTACCTCACCTGCCCGCTCAAGTACAAGTTCGCCCGCGTCTTCGGGATCCCCCAGGAGCCGACGATCAACCAGCGCTTCGGGATCCTCTTCCACAACGTCCTCGAGCGCTTCCACAAGGAACCGCCCGAGCACCCCGCCGAAGGGCTCGGGGTTCTGAACCGGCTCTTCGAGTCGGGCTGGCGGCGGACGGGGTTCGGCTCCAGCGACGACGAGCTGCAGTTCCGCGCCCGGGCGCGGGAGGCGCTCCGCCTCTACTGGGAACGCGAGCGCGAGTCCGAGGGCGAACCGGTCTGGCTGGAGAAGAAGTTCGACTTCAAGGTCGGCGACCACCATGTCCGCGGCCGCGTCGACCGCGTCGACCGCCTCCCCGACGGCGACTACGAGCTGATCGACTACAAGACCGGCGAGCGCAAGAGCGAAGAGGACCTGAACGACGACCTCCAGCTGGCGCTCTACCGGATGGCCGCCCGCGAGGCCTGGGGGATCGAGGCCAGCACCGGCAGCTACTACTACGTGCTCGACGCCGAGAAGGTGCCGGCCCCGACGCAGCCGGACGACGCCGAGCGGGTCGAGCGGACCGTGCTGCAGGTCGGCGAGGGCATCCTCTCCCAGGACTTCGAGCCCCGCCCCTCCCCCAGCGTCTGCAGCTGGTGCGACTACCGGCTGATCTGCCCGGCGGCCGAAGCCTAGGCCTCAGCTTTTGTCGTTGCCCCGCTGGCGGAGGAAGTGCTGGAACTCCCTCGCGAGGGTGTCGGCGTTGGGGAGGTCGCCTTCCTCGTCGAGGAGATCGACCTGTTCGGCCTCGATCCGGGAGACCAGTTCCTCGATCTCCGGGTTGGCGGCGACGGCGCGGCCGATCTGCTCCTCGTAGTCGGTCGTTTCCTCCTCCAGCTCGGACGCCTCGACGGCGATCCCGGTCAGGCCCTCGAGCCGGCGCAGCAGCGCCAGCGCCGCCTTCGGGTTGGGGACGGCGGCGACGTAGTGGGGGACCGCGGCCCAGAGCGAGGCGGAGTCGATCCCGTTCTGGCGGCAGAGGTCGTGGACGACGCCGACGATCCCCGTCGGCCCCTCGTAGTTGGAACGCTCGAGTTCCAGCTCCTCGACCAGCTCGGCGCTGGATGCGAGGCCGGTGATCGGCACCGGCAGGGTGTGGGAGACCTCGGCGATCAGGGCGCCGAGGGTGATGACCATCTCCACTCCGAGGGCGTCGGCGACGGTCGCGATCGTCTCCGAGAAGGTGCGCCAGCGCAGGTTCGGCTCGGTGCCGTCGAGCAGGACCAGGTCGCGGTCGGCGCTGGGGACCTGGACGGCGAAGACGTTGTTCTCCGGCCACTCGATCCGCCGCGTCTGGCCTTCGTCCATCGTGATCGTCGGCCGGGTCGACTGGAAGTCGAAGTACTCCTCCGGATCGACCTGGGCGACCAGCTGGGCGTCGAGTGAGCCGGCGACCGCGGTGAGCGCCGTCGAGGCGGCCGCGGCGGCGTCGTTCCAGCCGCGAAAAGCGCAGACCATCACCGGCGAGCGCAGGTGGGGCAGGTCCCCTTCCCAGGTCAGCGAGTCCACGCTTTTGAGCGTAGCCCATGCACCAGGGCGGTCAGGCGGCGCGGGCGCGGCGGACCAGCTGGGCGGCCATGAACAGGGCCAGCCCCGCGAAGGAGAGCTGCAGGGCGCGCTGGGAGACGTGGTTGGCGACGGTGACGCCGATCCAGACGCCTAGCGGCGAGAGGGCGCCGATGATCAGCGCCTCGTGGACGCGGACGTTGCCGTATCCGTTCTGGCGGTAGGCGCCGACGATCGCCACGAGGACGATCATCAGCAGCGAGGTCGACTCGGCCTCGACCTGGTTGAGGCCGATGAAGATCGTCAGCGCCGGGACGAAGAGGACGCCGCCGCCGACCCCGACGAGGCCGCCGGCGAGGCCGCCGAAGACGCAGATGAGGATCGCGGCAGCCTCGCTCACGAGAGGATCAGCTCCACGGCGATCGCCACCAGCAGCAGGGCGAAGAGGTAGGAGACGGCGCGCTGGGGGATCCGCTGCTGGATCGCGGTGCCGAGGAGGACGCCGGCGATCGCCGGGACCGCCAGGAGCATGCCGGTGAGGACGTGGACGTTGCCGTAGATCCCGCCCTGGGCGATCGCCCCGAGCAGGCCGATGAGGACGATCGCGGCGAGGCTGGTGCCGGTGGCGAGGCGCTCGCCGTAGGCGAACCAGAAGATCAGCAGCGGCACGATGATCGTCCCGCCGCCGACCCCGAAGAGGCCGCTGAAGACGCCGGCCAGGGTCCCGATCGCCGCCAGCTTCCAGATCGCGTGGTCCGGGGTCGCGGCGGCGGCTGGCATCCCGCGATACTAAGCCCGTGCCACACGACCCAGAGAGCGGGGGCGGCGACTGGGCGGCGCGCCTGGAGCCGCTGCGCCGGCAGCCCGGGCGGGCCGCCGTCCTCACCGACGTCGACGGCACCCTGGCGCCGATCGTCGAGCGGGCCGCCGACGCGGCGGTGCCGGCGGCGGCGCGCGCAGCGCTGGCGGCGCTGGCCGAGCGCTACGCGCTGGTCGGCTGCATCTCCGGGCGGCGGGCCGAGGAGGCGCGGCGGCTTGTCGGCCTCGACACCCTCGCCTACGCCGGCAACCACGGGCTGGAGCTGCTGCTGCCGGGAGAGGCGACGGCGCGGCCGGATCCCTCAGTCGCCGGGCGCGAGAGCGAAGCGGCCGAGTTCCTCGCCGCCCTCGACGGCCGCCTGGAGGCGGTCGGGCTGCGGCGCGAGGACAAGGGACCGATCCAGGCCCTGCACTGGCGCGGGGTCGAGGACGAGGCGGCGGCGCAGAGCTGCGCCCGTGAGATCGCCAACGAGGCCGGGCGGGCGGGGCTGGAACCGCGCTGGGGCCGCAAGGTGCTGGAGCTGCGGCCGGCCGGGGGCGGCGGCAAGGACGGGGCGGTCGCCTCGCTCCTCGCCGACGCCGGGCTCGACCGCGCCACCTACGCCGGCGACGACCGCACCGACCTCGACGCCTTCCGGCGCCTGCGCCAGCTGCAGGAGGAGGGGCGGTTGACCGCGGCGGTCTGCGTCGGCGTGCTCTCGGCCGAGGCGCCGGCGGAGCTGGCCGAGGAGTCCGACGTCACCGTCGGCGGCCTCGACGGCTGGCTGGAGATCCTCGAGTGGCTGGCGGAGCCGGAGCGACGGGGAGCCTGAGGCGATGACCTACACCGACCTGCTCCGCGCCAGCGTCTTCATCACCGCCGCCGAGGCGACCGTGCTCGGGGCGATCACCGCGCTCGCCACCAACCGCGACGGCGAAACCATGATCGCGCTGGTCGCCGCCGGCTGGTGGCTGGTGGCGCTGGCGATCGGCGCCTACCTGGGCCGCCCGCACCGGGCCGCCGAGGACGTCCGCGGCGCCCTCGCCCGCGCCAAAACCGCGACCTCGCTTCCGGACGAGAGCCCGGCCCGAATCGCCTTCACCCGCCTCTGGCCGATCGCCTGCACCGCCATCGCCGCCGGCATCGCCGGGCTCTTCTTCCCCGGCGTCGCCGCCGTCGGCGCCGGCTACGCCCTGATCGTCTCCCTCGCCTGGCACACGCGCGAGGCGGCGGTGCTGGCGATCGAGCATCGCGACGGCGTCAAGTTCTACGTCGTCCCGACCCCGGCGCTCAAACCGATCGAGCTCGTGCGGGCGCCGGGGCTGCGCAGCGACAGCCTTACTGCGTAGTGGAGGGAGGAGATTTGTTGCAATTAGTGCACGAATCCATACACTAGAGTGCATCGCCAGCATCAACATTTCAACTCCGACCTACCGTCGCCTTCTTCGGCGCGCTGAGTCCTTTGAGGACAGTCCAGAGGATGTGATTCAGCGCCTCTTAGATGCCGCAGAGGCAGAGAGCGACTCCAAGCCCGACGCTGAGGGTGCGGTAGATCCAAACGCGCGGTTTGGCTCCCGCGCTGCGCCCGGATCGATTCTCCCCGAGCGCGAGTACTGGCGCCCGATGCTCGAAATTATCGCTGAGTCTGGTGGCTCGGCCCCAGCCAATCAGGTGATGGAGGAGGTTGGCGAACGCCTACACGATCGTCTAACGCCTGGCGACCGCGAGCCGCTGAAGATGGGCGAGGTCCGATGGCGTAACCGAGTTCGGTTTGCTCGTTTGCGGATGCGCGAGCAAGGGCTTCTCTATGCCGATTCTCCCCGCGGGATCTGGGAGATCACCGAGGCCGGCTATGGCTACATCGACGACTCGAAGGGGGAATCGAGACAGGACAGGGCACGATGACCAGGATCTCGAAGCTCTCGAGTACAGAGGATTTTTCGGTAGAGGTTCGGCGCGAGAAAATTCGAAATAGCCGATGGCGGCGGCATCGCAATATGGCTCTTACCTTCGCCTTGGTGTTCCTGATGTTGGAACTGGGTGACAGGCTCCCTCCGCTGCTGTCATGGCTCATCAGGACCATCTAGTCCTCACTCGAGCAGCTTCCTGAACGCGGTCCATCCGCGGGTGTTGGCGACGTCGTCGGCGGTGAGCCAGGCGCGGCGGGCGGTGGCTACGGCGTAGGCCATGTTGTCGAGGGTGTCGACGCCGTGGGCGTCGGTGTTGAGGACGATCTTGACGCCGGCCTCGACGGCGAGGCGGGCGTGGAGGTCGGAGAGGTCGCGGCGGTTGGGGTTGCCGTTGATCTCGATCATCGTGCCGGTGCGGGCCGCCGCCTCGGCGACGGCCTCGACGTCGATGCCGTAGGGCTCGCGGCGGCCGATCAGGCGGCCGGTGAGGTGGCCGATGCAGTCGACGTTCGGGTTCTCGATCGCGGCGACGACGCGCTCGGTCATCTGCTTTTCGGAGACCGAGAAGGAGGTGTGGACGGAGGCGACCACCCAGTCGAGGGCGGCGACGAGGTCGTCGGGGTAGTCGAGGGTGCCGTCGAGGCCGATGTTGATCTCCGAGCCGGAGAGGAGGCGGAAGCCCTTCTTCCCGTAGCTCTTGTTCCAGGCGCGGACCTCCTCGATCCGCTCCCAGAGGCGCTCAGGGGTGACGTGGTCGCCGAAGCCGTGGCTGGCCGAGTGGTCGGTGATCGCCAGGTAGGCGTAGCCGCGGTCGCGCGCCGCCTCGGCCATCTCGGCGAGGCTGTTGCGGCCGTCGGAGAGCGTGGTGTGGGAGTGGAGGTCGCCCTTGACGTCGCCGATCTCGATCAGGTCGGGGAGCTTGCCTTCGCGGGCCGCCTTCAGCTCGCCGCGGCCCTCGCGCAGCTCCGGCTCGATGTAGTCGTAGCCGAGGCGCTCGTAGACCTCCTGCTCGGTCGCGCATTTCTGGACCTCGCCGCTCTCGGTCTCGGTGATCCCGTGCTCGGAGACCGAGAGGCCGCGGGCGACCGCCTCTTCGCGCAGCTGCACGTTGTGGGCCTTGGAGCCGGTGAAGTGCTGGAGCAGGTTGCCGAAGGCGGCGGGAGCGACGATCCGCAGGTCGACCGAGACGCCGTTGTGGGTCTGGGCGTGGACGCCGTTGGCGGTCGGGGTGCCGGCGGCGGCGATCAGCGGGTGGGTGGCGAGGTGCTCGGCCAGCGCCTCCGGCTCCTCGGCGGTTGCGATCAGGTCGATGTCCTTGCAGGTCTCCCCCCAGCGGCGGACCGAGCCGGCGACCTCGACCCGGTTGGCGGCCGGGTGCTCGCGCAGCGCCTCGGCCAGCTCCTCGGCGATCGGCTTCACCTTCGAGAGCAGCAGGCGGCCGGGGCCCTCACCCGGCTCACCGAGGCGCTCCAGCGCCGCGAGGATGTTCTCCTCCGCCTTCGGCCCGAGGCCTTTGACGTCGCGGATCTTCTCTTCCTCGCCGGCGGCTTTGAGGTCCTCCATCGAGGAGATCTCCAGCTCCTCGAAGAGGCGGCGGGCGGTTTTCGGGCCGACGCCGGGGACGCGGGTGACCTCGATCAGGGTCGGCGGGAACTTCGCCTTCAGCTTCACCGCGGCCGAAATCTCGCCGGTCGCGATCAGCGTGTCGATCTTTTCCGCCAGCGTCTTGCCGACGCCGGGGACCTTCGTCGCCTCTCCCCGCGCCGCCAGCTCGGCGACCGAGACCGGGCTCTCGCGGATCGCCTTGGCGGCGGTGCTGTAGGCGAGCACCCGGTATTTGACCGCCCCGTCGAGCTCGTAAAGGATGCCCAGCTCTTCCAGGGCGGCGGCGATCTCGGCGTTCGTCACCTGCCAAGGAATACCATCGCGGGGCGGGTGGGTAGAGGGAGCAAGGCCCTGGATCCGACCCTGGACAACCTCGCTATACTTTCTGAAGTATTGAGCTGAAGCCGAAACCGCAACCGGGAGAACCGATCGTGACTGGCAAATTGACGGACGTAACCGACGCCAACTTCAAAGCTGACGTGCTCGACGCCGAGGGCCCTGTCCTCGTCGACTTCTGGGCGCCCTGGTGCGGTCCGTGCCGCGTCGTCCACCCGGTCCTCGAGGAGATCGACGCCGAGCGCGACGACCTCAAGATCGTCTCGATCAACGTCGACGAGAACCAGCAGACGGCAGCCAACTACGAAGTCCTCTCGATCCCGACGATGATCCTCTTCAGGGACGGCGCGATCGCGAAGAAAGTCGTCGGGGCGATGCCGAAGCGCCGCCTCGAGGCCGAGCTGGAGCCGGCGCTCGCCTAACCAGGCGATAGCCGCTCCTCCCCATGCCGTTCGTTCACGTCCACTGGTACGAGGGCCGCTCCGACGAGCAGAAGGCGGAGATCGCCAGACGCATCGAAGAGGCCCTCGTCGAGGTGGCCGGCGTCTCGCCGGACCACTGCTGGGTCAAGTTCGACGACTCCTCCAAAGCCGACTTCATCATCGGCGAGAAGCCTGATTTCTAGTAAGAGATTCCGGGATGGCTGTTCCTCGCAGCGACGCCTCCCTTCCCGCCTTAGTCGCATCATCGTTCGCGAGAACCCCTGACCAGTTTTCGGACGAATTCCTGCGGGAGCTCCGCTCCAACTGGAGGGAAGCCCTGTCACGCTCCCGTCGCTCAGTGCTGCAAGTGCTGTTTCTGGGGATTCTCTTCATTCTTCTCGCAAGCGCAGATATCTCCGAGATCGCCTTCGTGGGAGTAAAGCTGACTCCCCAAGCGGTGGACCTGATTGCCACCGGCATCCCGGCAGTGATTGCCTACCTCTTTTCCCTGTATTGGGAGTTCTCCGTACTGGCTGAGAGATACGAAGAAGTGCACGATGAGATCTACAAGCAGCTTCATCCGGGAGCAGCAAGCCTGGCGGTGGCATTACACCCGCCCGACGCAAACGAGGCAGGCTCGCTGATGACGGTCATGCTAGGTAAGAAAGGCCGCGGCGGCAAAATGCTCGGGTGGACGTCGATCTTCTATCTGCTGACGACTTATCTCATGCCTTTCATCGTCATCGTAGGCCTCTACGTCCTGCTAATCCTTGATTTCAACCCGAACTGTTACGTCTACGGAATAAGTTTTTTCCTCTCTGGCTTCTTCGTTGTTCGAACGATTGGTTTCATGCAGATAGATGATGTGGTGAACAGCTCAAACGAAACCGAAGATCCCAGCCTCTCCTCTGCTTCAAGTTCGTGAGACCGTAATTGAGAGCTCGCGGCCGTCGATGGTCGCCACAGTGCCATCGCCACCGTCATAGAAGACGGATGTGGCTAGGACCTCGCCGGCCAGGTAGTCCTGGTGGGCCTGGGCGGCCTCTAGGAGGTCGGGATCGCCGGTGAGGGTGAGGTCGATGCGGTCGGTGATCTCCAGGCCTGCGGCTTTGCGGGCGTTCTGGACGGCGTGGACGATCTCGCGGGCCAGGCCCTCGCGGCGGAGCTCGTCGTCGAGCTCCAGTTGGAGCGCCACCGCGTGACCGGCCTCGGCCTCGACCTCGTAGCCCTCGAGGGGCTGGAGGGCGAGGGTGACGTCGTCGGGGCCGAGGGTGTGGTCGGTGCCGTCGATCGCGATCCCGATCTCGCCGCCCTCGGCGAGGACTTCGGCGACGTGGGCGGCGTCGAGCGCCTCCACCGCGGCGGCGACCTGGGGCATGTTCTTGCCGAACCGGGGACCGAGGGCGCGGTAGTTGGGCTTGGCCGAGTAGCTGACCAGCTCCGAGGTGTCGGTGACGAAGTCGAGCTCCTTGACGTTGAGCTCGGAGGTGACGAGGGCGGCGCGGGCTTCGATCGCGGCGCGCTCGGCCTCGTTGGCGACGATCACGGCGCGGCGCAGCGGCTGGCGCACCTTCGCCTTCGCCTGGGCGCGGGCGGCGCGGCCGAGCTCGACCGTGAGGCGGACCGCCTCCATCCCCTGCTCGAGGTCGGGGTCGGCGTGGGCCTCGTCGACCTCGGGGAAGTCACGCAGGTGGACCGAGGGCGCGGCGTCGGGGCCGGCGAGATTGCGGTGGATCTCGTCGGCGAGGAAGGGGATGAACGGCGCCAGCATCGCCGTCGTCTCCAGCAGGCAGTGGCGCAGGGTCGCGAAGGCGGCGCGATCGCCTTCCCAGAAGCGGCGGCGACTGAGCCGCACGTACCAGTTGGAGAGCTCCTCGACGTAGTCGGCGATCGCCCGGCCCGCCGCGGTGCAGTCGTAGGCGTCCATCCGCTGGCGCACGGTGGCGATCGTCGCCTGCAGGCGGGAGAGGGCCCAGCGGTCGAGATCACCGAATCCGCGAGCAGCGTCGCTATTCGACGCCTCTCGCGGATTCGCGCTGAAGTCGTCCGGCCCCAGGTTCTCCGCGTTCGCGTAGAGGACCCAGAACGAGTAGGTGTTCCAGAGCGTCAGCAGGAACTGTCGGACCGACTCGCCGACGGTGTCGACGCTGAAGCGGTAGCCGGCCCAGGGCTGCTGGGCGGTCAGGTAGTACCAGCGGAAGGCGTCGGCGCCATGCGCGTTCAGCACGTCCCAGGGGTCGACGACGTTGCCGCGGCTCTTCGACATCTTCTGCCCCTCGGGATCGAGGATGAGGCCGAGGCAGACGCAGTTCCTGTAGCTGGAGGTGTCGAAGAGCAGGGTCGACTCGGCGAGCAGGGTGTAGAACCAACCGCGGGTCTGGTCCTGGGCCTCGCAGATGTAGTCGGCCGGGAAGCGCTCCTCGAACTCCTCTTTGCCCTCGAAGGGATAGTGGAACTGCGCGAAGGGCATCGCGCCGCTGTCGTACCAGGTGTCGATCACCGAGACGACCCGGCGCATGATGCCGCCGCACTGCTCGCAGTCGAGGGTGACGCCGTCGATGTAGGGGCGGTGCAGGTCCTCGGGAACGCTCTCCCGCGCCCGCTCCTTCAGCTCCGCCACCGAGCCGGCGCAGAAGCGGCCGTCGCAGCCCTCGCCGGTGCACTCCCAGATCGGCAGCGGCGTCCCCCAGTAGCGGTCGCGCGAGAGCGCCCAGTCGACGTTGTTCTCCAGCCATTTGCCGAAGCGGCCGTGCTTGATGTGCTCGGGGTGCCAGCCGATCTCCTCGTTGTTGGCGAGGAGCTGGTCCCGCGCCTGCGAGGTGGCGACGTACCAGCTCGACTTCGCGTAGTAGAGGAGCGGCGTCCCGCAGCGCCAGCAGTGCGGGTAGGCGTGCTCGTAGACCTGCTCGCGGAAGAGCAGGCCGCGCTGCTCGAGGTCGGCGATCAGGGCGGCGGTGACCTCCGGGTCCTTGACGAACCTTTCCTCGAACCCCGTGACCCGCCCGTCGAACCTGCCGTCGAGGCCGACCGGGTTGTAGAGGGTGCCGGCGTCGGTCGGGTCGAAGATCCCGGCCTCGGCGGCGACCCGGTAGTCGTCTTCGCCGAAGGCGGGGGCGATGTGGACGAGACCGGTGCCGTCGTCGGTGGTGACGAAGTCGCCGGCGAGGACCCGGAACGCGTTGGCGGGACCGCCGTCCTCCAGCGCGAAGACGGGGCCGCGGTAGCGGCGGCCGAGGAGGTCGGAGCCGGGAAAGCGGTCGAGCACCTCCGCCCCCTCGCCCAGCACCTTCTCGACCAGCGGCTCGGCGACGATCACCGTCTCGCCCTCCAACCGCGCCCGCATGTAGGTGACCTCCGGGGCCGCGGCGACGGCGACGTTGCCGGGAAGGGTCCAGGGCGTCGTCGTCCAGACCAGCAGCGACTCGCCGCTCTCGCTGCCGTCGTCGCCCAGCAGCGGGAACCGCACGTAGATCGACGGGTCCTTGACGTCCTCGTAGCCGAGCGCCACCTCGTGCGAGGAGAGCGCGGTGCCGCAGCGCGGGCAGTAGGGCACGACCTTGTGGCCCTCGTAGAGCCGGCCTTTGTCCCAGAGCTGCTTCAGCGACCACCAGACCGACTCGATGTAGTCGTCCTCGAGGGTGACGTAGGGATCGTCGAGGTCGATCCAGAAGCCGATCCGCTCGGTCAGCTTGTTCCAGTCCTCGACGTACTCGAAGACGGAGGTGCGGCAGCGCTGGTTGAACTCGGCGATCCCGAACTCCTCGATCTCCTGCTTGGAGGAGATCCCCAGCTGCTTTTCGACCTCGAGCTCGACCGGGAGGCCGTGGCAGTCCCAGCCGGCCTTGCGTGGGACCCGGAACCCGCACATCGTCTTGTAGCGCGGGTAGACGTCCTTGAAGACGCGGGCGAGGACGTGGTGGGAGCCGGGACGGCCGTTGGCGGTCGGCGGCCCCTCGTAGAAGCTCCAGACCGGGGCGCCCTCGCGCTGCTGCAACGAGCGCTCGAAGACCCCCTCCTCGCGCCAGCGCGCCAGCACCCGCTCCTCCAGCTCGGGGAAGGACTGCTTCGGGTCGACGGGCTCGAAACCGGACATGAACGCGGATTCTAGGAGCGGACTGCGGGCAGCGGCCCGCGGCCGCAACAGGCAAGGGTGTAGTCGTCCCGGAGGACCGAGGTTGCCATTGACCGGGAAGACCAGCCCGGCCGTATTTCACCGGCGAGGAGGACGGCCTGTATCCCGCCGTCCCAGCGCGGCTTGGGTTCCTGGCGTCAACAGTCCATGTCAGCGACATCAGCGCTTCATGGCATTTTTGCACCAGTGCAAATTTACGAACGGTCCGAGCTGAGGCTAGGAGGCACGCCCCAGCACAGTTCCCTACTCGCCGGAAACCTAGGAACACCCCGGAAGTTGTTGACGGCTGGGGCGATTGTGAATAACTCTAGCTTCAAGGCCACCGCCTTTTCAGGTGCGCGGAATCACAAGAGAAAGATATGTCATGCGCAGACCAGTGATACAACTCAGCGCCATCGGAATAGTTGTCGCAGTGATGGCGTTTCCGTCACCTGCCCTTTCCCAGGAAATACATTTAGACAATGTTGCTGGTTTTTCCGGTACCGCTGATTTCACCGATTTCGTTGTAAGTGGCGAGCCGACGATCACATGCGGCGACTCAGGAATTGTCTCCGGTGCGGTCTACACGGGCGGAACAACAGGAATCATCTCCATCGACTATTCGGAATGCCACACTAGTGTCTTTGGCTTCACAGCCAACTGCCGGACGTCAGGAAGCGAACTAGGTACAATCACGACCGGCGGTGAGTTCCACTTGATTACATTGGCGACCGCTGTCCCGGGCATGCTCCTCACATTAACGCCGACCACCGTGTCCTGTGCTGGTATCTCCAGTATCACTTTCCAGGGATCTGTCCTCGGCACAGTTCTGACGCCGGCCTGCGGATTTAGCAACAGCGAACTAACCGTTAATCTTACGTCTACTGGCGCGACGCAAAATCATCTGTCGTACACAGGAACCAAATACGACCTTACGGCTAAAACAGGTGGGGGTGAACTTAGGACAGCTGCCTGGGAGTCCGTATTCGGGGGCCACTTCTCCAGCGGCAGGCTCACATGCACATAACTCTGTCTGAATGCGAGGCACCGGGTGTGGAACTGACGATTTCACACCCTTTTGTCCGAGTCCAGATCAGCGATGAGGCCCTCGGAAGAAGCGGTGACGACAGCGCAATTGGTGCCAGGGCATTAGGGTGCCGCCGATGGAGCGCTACGACCTCAACGGCAAAGTCGCCCTCGTCACCGGCGCCGCCCGCGGCATCGGCTTCGAGACGGCGCGGCAGATGCACCTGCGCGGGGCCTCGGTGGCGGTCCTGGACCTGGACGCGGCGCAGGCGCGCGAGGCGGCGGAGCGGATCGGGCCGCGGGCGATCGGGCTCGGCGGCGACGTCACCGACCAGAGCGCGCTGATGAACGCGGTCGCCGAGATCGTCGAACGCTTCGGCGGGCTCGACGTGGCGGTCGCCAACGCCGGCATCGCCCAGAAGCAGTTCGCGACCGTGCGCGGAATCTCCGGCGAGGAATGGGAGCGGGTCTTCGAGGTCGACATGCTCGGCGTCTGGCGGACGGTGCGGGCGGCGCTGCCGCAGATCGTCGAGCGCAAGGGCCAGATGATCGTCGTCTCCTCCGTCTACGCCTTCGCCAACGGCTTCGGCAACAGCCCCTACGCGGTCGCCAAGGCCGGGGTCGAGTCGCTCGGGCGGGCACTGCGGGCCGAGCTGCGTCCGCACGGCGCCAGCGCCAGCGTCGCCTACTTCGGCTGGGTCGACACGAAACTGGTGCAGGACGCGTTCTCCCAGGAGACCTCGCCGCGGGTCCGGGAACTGAGCCCGGAGTGGCTGCTGAAACGGATCACGCCCGAAGAGGCCGGTGCGGGCCTGGTGCGCGGGATCGAGGAACGGGCGCCGCGGATCTTCGTCCCGAAGTGGTGGCGCTACGTCTCGGCGCTGCGCGGGGTGCTCAACCCGCTGCTAGACAAGCGGATGGAGACCGAACCGAAATTCGCCGCGCTGGTCCGCGACATCGACGCGGAGACGGTCGACGCGGTCAAGGCTCGGACCGAGGGACAGAGCGCCTAGGTCCGAACTTCCTCAACCTCAGCTTGGCTGGGTAGAGGTTGAGGAAGTTCGGGTGAGGCGCTCCAGAAGGACGAGGGGCGACTCGTAGGGCTGGCCGGTGGCCCGGGTCATCGCGATCTCGCAGGTGCGGTTGCTGGAGAGGTAGGCGTCGAAGGAGCGGCCGGCCAGCTCTTCGGCTTGAGGGCGCGTCGCGGAGGCGGTCAGCTCCGGATGGGTGATCCCGCGGTCGCCGGCGAAGGCACAGCAGGTGGCAGAGGGGGCGATGTAGACGTCGTCGGCGAGGGCGGCGCTGAGGGCACGGAGCGGATGCGTGAGGCCGAGGCGACGGGTGGCGCAGGTCGGGTGGACGGTGGCCGAGGCGACTTTGACGTTGACCTCGAGGTTGGGAAGTAAGCGCAGAGCCCAGGCAACCGAATCGACGATCTCGATCTTCCCAAGCCGCTCCGCGTTCTCCTCGGTGAGCACTCCCTCAGCCGGATCGGCGATCGCCCCCGTGCAAGACGCCGCATCGATCACCACCGGCAACGCCCCTTCCCCACTCCACCCCCAGAGCTTCTCCACCATCTCATTCGCCTTGTGCGAGTGCGCCGCCGCAAACCCTTTCGAGCTCCAAGGCAACCCACAACAACTCCCCGCCACATCCTCCGGCACCCAAACCGCCGCCCCCGCCCGCTCCGAAACCGCCACCAGCGCCTCGACAACCCCGCGAGGCCGCAAAATTCCTTCTCCAGGAGGCAATTTTGCGGTCTCGCGGGAGGAGCCGAAGATTCGGTTGGTGCAACTGGGGACATAGACCGCGGCGACACCTTCAGGAGGAGTGGGTGACCCTTTCCGGACCCTCCCCAGCTGTTGTCCGGAAAGGGTCACCCACTCCTCCTCCCGCGCCGGGCCGGGAAGACCCTTCCCGCGCTTCGTCCTTCTCGCCAAAGGACCGCCGACCCGCAACGCCACCCGTGACGCCTTCTCGACCGCCCCCCACCGCTTAGCCGCCCCCAGCGCCGCCCTTTCCGCCCGCTCGCCATGCTGCGCCACCCGCAGCTCCTTGACCATCCGCCCGGTGTCGATCCCCAGCGGGCAGGCGAGCTGGCAGGAGCCGTCGGTGGCGCAGGTCTCGATCGCGTCGTAGTCGTACTCGGCCAGCAGCGCCCGCTGGACCGGTGAGCCCTCGGGCTGGCGCGCCATCTCGCGGCGCAGGACGATCCGCTGGCGCGGGGTCGTGGTCAGGTTGCGGCTGGGGCAGACCGGCTCGCAGAAACCGCACTCGACGCAGGCGCTCGCCCCTCCCCAGTCCTCGATCGCCGGCGTCGTTTTCAGGTCGCGCAGGTGAATGCCGGGATCGCGGCTGAGGAGGACGCCGGGCGAGAGGACCCCGTCGGGGTCGGCGAGGCGCTTCAGCCGCCACATCAGCTCGGTTGCCTTCTCGCCCCACTCGCGCTCGACGTAGGGGGCCATGTTGACGCCGGTCCCGTGCTCGGCCTTGAGCGAGCCGTCGTACTTGCCGACGATCAGCTCGACGAGGCCGCCCATGAACGCCTCGTAGCGCTCGAGGTCCTCCTGCTTGGCGAAGTCCGGGGTCAGCATGAAGTGCAGGTTCCCCGCCGAGGCGTGGCCGGCGACGCCGGGGAGGAAGCCGTGCTCGCCGAGCAGCGCCTGCAGGTCCTTGGCGCCTTCGGCGATCCGCGCCGGCGGCACGCAGACGTCCTCGACGATCAGCGCCGTCCCCTCCGGCCGCACCCTCCCGATCAGCCCGTGCAGCCCCTCGCGCACCCGCCAGGCGAGCTCGATCGCCTCCGGCTCCTGGGTGAACTCGAGCGGCCGGATCGTCTCGTGCGAGCGCAGGATCGCCTCCGCCCGCAGCACCTGGGCGGCGAGGTCGCCCTCGTCGGCGCCGCCGAACTCGACCAGCAGCACCGCCGAGGTGGGCGGCAGCTCTTTCCACTCCTGCGGCGCCCCGACCATGTTCCAGGCGGCGGTGATCAGCGCCGGCGCGACCATCAGCTCTACCGCGGTGGCGCCGCAGGCGACCAGGTCCCCGACCGGCGCGACCGCCTCGTCGATGCCGGGGAAGTGGACCCAGGCGGTCGTCGTCACCGGCGGCTGCGGCACGGTCTCGAAGACGACCTCGGCGGTGAACGCGAGCGTCCCCTCCGAGCCGACTAGCAGGCGGCGGAAGATCTCCAGCGGCTCGTCGGCGTCGAGGAAGGCGCAGAGGCGGTAGCCGGTCGTGTTCTTGATCTCGAACTTGCGGCGGATCCGCTCGGCCAGCTCGGCGTCGGCGCGGATCTCGTCGCGGATCGCCTCCAGGCCGGCGACCAGCTCCGGCTCGGCGGCGGCGAAGCGCTCGGCGGCGCCCGGCGCGCCGGTGTCGATCACGGTCCCGGACGGCAGGACGAAGGTCAGCTCCCTCACGGTCGAGTAGGAGTCCTTGGTGACGCCGCAGCGCATCCCGCCGGAGTTGTTGGCGACGACGCCGCCGACCGTGGCGACGTCGGTGCTGGCCGGGTCGGGGCCGAGCTTGCGGCCGTGCGGGGCGAGGACGCGGTTGGCGTGGCCGAGGATCGTCCCCGGCTTGACCCGGGCGCGGGCGCCGTCGGCCTCTACCCGGACCCCGCCCCAGTGCTTGCGGACGTCGACGAGAATGCCGTCGCTCTGGCCCTGGCCGTTGAGGCTGGTGCCGCCGGCGCGGAAGGTGACCGGGATCCCCCGCTCGCGGCCGAAGCGGAACAGCGCGGCCACGTCGCCGGCGTCGCGCGCCTCGACCACCGCCCGCGGGAAGCGCCGGTAGGGGCTCGCGTCGGAGGCGTAGGCGACGAGGTCGCTGAGGCGATGGAGGACGCGGTCGGCGCCGAGCAGCTCCTCGAGGTCGCGCCGCAGCCCCGCCTCGACCCCGCCCGCGAGCGCGTCCGGCGCCCGGTCGGGAACCGGCTGGCTCGGCGGCGGCGGGACCTCGGAGCGGGTGCGCTGCAGCAGGGCCATCGGCCGAGGCTAGAACAGCGACATGCCCGGGGCCACCGGGACTTCGACCAGCTCCGGGGCCGAGGAGACGAGCGCGCTGCCGAGCGCGCCGGCGACCTCGTCGCGGCTCTTCGCCCGGCTGGCCTTCACCCCGTAGCCCTCGGCGACGGCGGCGACGTCGAGCTTCGGCAGGTCGAGGCCGGGCGCGGCATCCACCTGCTCGACTTCGGCGAACCACTTGAGGATCGCGTACTCCTGGTTCTGGAGGACGAGGAAGGTGACCGGAGCCTGGTAGGCGACGGCGCTCCAGAAGGCGGTGATCGCGTACTGGGCCGAGCCCTCGCCGAGCACGCAGACGACCGGGCGGTCGGGCTGGGCCAGCTGCACCCCGACCGAGGCGGCGAGGCCGAAGCCGAGACCGCCGCCGGCGCTGAAGTAGTAGCTGCCCGGGCGCGAGATCCGCAGCTGGTTGCGCAGCGCCAGGGTGCTGGAGGGGGACTCGAGGACGACGATCGCGTCCTCGGGCATGACCTCGGCCAGGGCGCTGTGGACGGTCGAGGGGTTGAGCGGGTCCTCGGCGGGGATTTCTCCCGGCCCCGGGTTCGGCTCCGGCGCCGGCCGCGAGGACTCCGGCACCGCCTCGGTCAGCGCCGCCAGGGTGAGGCCGACGTCGGCGACGATCGCCTCGCCCATCGGCGCCCGCACCGCCTCGTCGTGGTCGCTGGTGATCGCCACCAGCTCCGCACCCTCGGGCAGCAGCGGCCCGGGGATGTGCGGGTAGTAGGGGAAGACCGAGCTGCCGACGACGAGGATCAGGTCGTGGCCCTCGAGCGTCTGCCCGACCGGGCCGATCGCCGGCGGCAGGACGCCGCGGAAGTTGGGGTGGTTCTCGGGGAAGCCGAGGCGGACGCCGCCGGTGGCGGGCGAGGCCCAGACCGGCAGGCGCTGGCGCTCGGCGAGGGCGACTGCGGTGTCCCAGGCGCCGGCGGTGTCGATGTCGGGTCCGGCGACCAGGACCGGGTTCGAGGCGTTGTCGAGGCGCTCGGCGAGAGCGCGGATTGCCTCGGGGTCGGCGACGGCGCGGCCGTCGACCTTGCGGGCGATCGCCGCGGCCGCGTCGGCCTCGTCGACCTCGGCGTACCAGTCGTCCATCGGCAGGGAGACGAAGACCGGCCCGCGCGGGGCCAGCCCGGCGAGGTGCGCTCCGTGGGCGAGGGCGAGCGGCACGTCCTCGGCCCGCGGCGGCTCGTAGCTCCACTTGACCAGCGGGTGCGGCATCCGCGTCGCGTCGCGGTTGGTCAGGTTCGCCTGCAGGGTGATCTGCGCCCGCGCCTGCTGGCCGGCGGTGATCAGGAGCGGCGAGTGGTTGGCCTGGGCGTTGAAGATCGCCCCCATCGCGTTGCCGACCCCGGGCGCGGTGTGGAGGTTGACCACGGTCGTCTTGCCCGAGGCCTGGGCGTAGCCGTCGGCCATCCCCACCACCACCGCCTCCTGCAGGCCCAGCACGTAGCGGAAGTCGCCCGGGTAGTCGGCCAGCATCGGCAGCTCGGTTGAGCCGGGGTTGCCAAACATCGTCGTCATCCCGTGGGCGCGGAAGAGGTCGAAGGCGGCTTCGCGGACCGTCGGCACGAATCGAACCCTATCCGGCCGGGTTGCAACTACCTCATGCCGCTGAGGATTCCCCAGCAGGATTCAAGGCCCCGGCGTCGTAGGGCCGATAAGGCTGGGGTGAGCCACCGCCTCCGCGCCCACCCGTGGACCCGCATCCTCGCCGTCTTCGCCGCCTCGCTGGCGCCGCTGCTGGCGATCTGCGCCTACGCCGAAGCGGCGCCGCTGCCGACCAGGATCGTCTACACCCCCGGCAAGATCGTCCCGATCCCGGCCTCGATCCCCCACGCCGAAGGCGACATGGTCGACCAGCGGATCGTCCCCAACCTGCGCTGGATCGCCAAGCGGTACCCGATCTACATCACCGACGGCTACTCCGGGCCGTTGCCGAACGGCGAACACGTCGGCTGCAACGGCTGCCACGTCAGGAACTCCGACCACTACAACGGCCTCGCCGTCGACATCGTCCCCGCCAACCCCAGCTCTACCTGCGACGCCAACTGGGCCGGGATCACCCGCCTCGCCCTCTGGGCCGAGCCGGCTCAGGAACGGCCGCGGCCGCCCTTCCGCTGGGTCGGCTACGACGGCGACGCCGGCCACGGCTGCGGAAACCACCTCCACCTCTCCTGGAACCACGCCAGCGCGCCGATGTTCCAGCTCGCCGAATGGGTGGAAGTGATGGCCGTCAACTTCTCCGGCGTCAAGACGGTCACGGCGCCGAAGAAACCCGCTCCCAAGAAACCCCGCTCGGCCCCGCGGGCCCCGGCCGGTCCTCCCGGCGGCATCTCCCAGAGCTCCACCGGAGGCGTCTCGGCTCGCCTCGCCGGCGACTGAGCCGAAGCAGGCGGGTCCATAGGATGCGGCGATGCGCCTCGCCGCCGCCCTGCTGATCGCCGCCCTAGCGCTGCTCGCCGGCTGCGGCAGCTCCGACGACTCGACGCCCGTCGCCTGCCTCGAAGGGGCCGGTGCCTACGAACAGGCGCTGAAGGCGGCGCCGGACGAAGTCCTGCTCGAAGACGAGACGCTGATCAGCGAATGCCTGACCCGCAACCAGAGCGGTGGCGACCTCAGCCGGGTCGGCGAAGCGCTGATCGAGACCGCGACGGCGCTCAACGCCGAAGCGCGGGAAAGCCCCGGCGGCGACGCCGCGCTCCAGCTCGGCTACCTGCTCGGCGCCGTCAAGCGCGGGACCGAGGAGAGCGAAGGGATCCACTCCGACCTCCTCCGCCGCCTCGTCGTCGCCGCCCGCTTCGCCCCCGGCAAGCAGCCGCTGCCACCCGCGTTCCAGCGTGAATTCCGGACTGGATACGCTGCCGGTCAAAGCAAAGGCTGAACCTGAGGAGACGCATGGCAGAGCAGTTGTGGGGCGGCGAGACGACTAAGGCTGTGGACAACTTCCCGGTCTCCGGCGAGCGCGTGCCGGTGCCGGTGGTGAGGTGGCTGGGCCGGATCAAGGGCGCGGCGGCGGAGGCCAACGGCGCCCTCGGCCAGCTCGACGGCGACCTGGCGGAGCGGATCGCGGCGGCTGGCAAGTCGATCGCCGAGGGCGATCACGACGACCAGTTCCCGGTCGACGTCTTCCAGACCGGCTCCGGCACCTCCTCGAACATGAACGCCAACGAGGTGATCGCCAACCTCGCCGGCGAGGGCGCCCACCCCAACGACCACGTCAACATGGGCCAGTCCTCCAACGACGTCTTCCCCTCCGCCGTCCACCTGGCGGCGCTGGACGAGGTCACCCACGGCCTGCTGCCGGCGATGGGCGGGCTCGAGGGCGCCCTGGCCGAGAAGGCGCAGGCGTTCGCCGACGTCGTCAAGGCGGGGCGCACCCACCTGATGGACGCGGTGCCGGTCACGCTCGGCCAGGAGTTCGGCGGCTACGCGGCGCAGGTTCGGCTCGGGGTGCAGCGGGTCGAGGGGACGCTGCGCCGGGTCGGCCAGATCCCGCTCGGCGGCACCGCCACCGGCACCGGCCTCAACACCCACCCCGAGTTCGCCGCCAAGGTGCGGGAGCGGCTCGCCGCCGACACCGGCCTGGAGATCTCCGGCCCGCTCGACGCCTTCGAGGCGCAGGGCAACCGCGACGCCCTGGTCGAGCTCTCGGGCGCGCTCAAGGTCTACGCGGTCTCGCTCAACAAGATCGCCAACGACCTGGCGCTGATGGGCTCCGGCCCCCGCGCCGGGCTCGCCGAGCTGCGCCTGCCGGAGCTGCAGAAGGGCTCCTCGATCATGCCGGGCAAGGTCAACCCGGTGATCCCCGAGGTCGTGATCCAGGTCGCCGCCCAGGTGATCGGCAACGACGCCGCGATCACCGTCGCCGGCAGCCAGGGGCAGTTCGAGCTCAACGTCCGCGTGCCGCTGATCGCCCGCAACCTGCTCGACTCGATCAAGCTGCTCGCCTCCGCCTCGCGCCTGCTGAACGAGAAATGCGTCGCGGGCCTGGAGGCGAACGAGGAGATGACCGAGCGTCACGCCGAGGCGACGCTGGCGACGGCCACCGCCCTCAACCCCCACATCGGCTACGACCGCGCCGCCGACATCGTCAAGGCCGCGGCCGAGTCCGGTCGTTCGCTGCGGGAGGTCGCCCTGGAGCAGGGCGTCGAGACCTCGGTCCTCGAGGAGGCGCTGGACCACCACCGCATGGCGCGGCCGCACGAGTAGCTAGCGGCGCTTCTTCGGGCGCTTGACGCGCTCGCAGCCTTTGACGCGGTCGCGGCGATCGGCGAAGACGACGTCGCGGCCGCGGCCGCACTTGATGCGGTCGCGGACTCCGTCGCGGGCGAAGATGCGGTCGTTGCCCTTGGCGGCGCGGACGCAGTCGCGGCCGCGGCGGGGGCGGACCTTGTCGGCACCGCCGCGGGCGAGGATCAGGTCGGCGCGCTTGGTTCCGCGCAGACGGTCGCCCTTGCGGGTGCCGACGACGCGGCGGGAGCAGGTGGCGTTCCCAGCGCTGATCGACTTGAACCGGCGCCGCGGATCGTTGATCAGCAGCTCGACGTTGCGGTCGTCGGGACCGCCCTCGCCGCAGGGCTCGGGGCTGCAGGCGCGGCCGCCGGTCTGGGCGTCGTTGTAGGCGAGGGTGCGGCCGATCGAGGCGAGGTCGCTCGGGCCCAGCCCGGCGGCGCTGGTGCCCGGGGCCGGCGCGGTCGCGGAACTGGCGTGGTCGACGATCGTTCCGAACAGCGACAGCGTCCCGTCGCCGTTGTCGAAGAGCTGCAGCAGCCGCGCCTGCTGGGGCCAGTCGGCCTCGGCGGCGACGCGGATGCTCCAGAAGCCGTGGCCGTCGCCGCTCGGGTCGGGGTAGGGGGTGACGTCGTTGACGTGGCTGTGGCCGGCGACCCAGGCGATCACGTGCGGGTAGCGGTGCAGCAGCGCGACCATGTCGTCTCCGAGGTGGATCGGGGTCGAGCTGCGCGGGTCGAGGTCGCAGCCGGGGTTGGCGTCGTGGCCGTGGGCGTCGGGGCCGATGCAGGGCGGCGCCGCCTCGTCGGGCACGTTCGCGGTCAGGCTCGGGATCGCGTGGTGGCTGAAGATCACCACCAGCTGGTCGGCCGCCGTCGCCTCCTGCAGCTGCCCCTTCAGCCACTGGAACTGCGGGTCGTCGACGTTGCCGTCGGCGCAGGGGCCGGTGACGCCGCCCTCGCAGACGGTGTCGAGCGCGATCATCCGCAGCCCTTTGACCGGGACGAAGGAGTAGTAGCCGGCGGCCCCGTGCGAGGCTTTCTCCTCGGCCGGGTCGACGAGCCCGAAGCCGTGCCCGTCGGGCTGGGACCCTTCGCGGAAGACCTGCTTGAACTGGGCCTTGGAGACGAAGCGGCGGCGCGGGTCGGGCGGCACCGGCGTCGGCACCCCTTCCATCGTCTTCGTGCACCCGGTGGCGACTTCCTCGATCCCGGCGTCGGCGGCCTGGTTCCCCTGCACGAGCGCGTCGTGGTTGCCGAAGGCGAGGTAGCTCGGCACCGCCAGCCCGCTCGCCGCGAACGGCTGCTGCGCCCGGTCCATCAGCCCCGGGTAGGCGGGCCAGCCGGCTGAGGCGCCGCGCGGTTCGTCGGGGTCGTAGAAGTAGGGGTTCGCCCCCTCCAGGTAGTCGCCGTAGTCCTGGACGCCGGTGTAGCGCGCGGCCTCGGCGGCGCCGGGGACGCCGACCGGCGGGCAGAGCGGGTGCGCGTACCCGCTCGGGTCGATGCCGCTGTTGGGATCGAGCGTGCCGCCCTCGAGCAGCGTCCGCACCCACTCGGTCTCGTTCAGCTGCTGGGAGTCGGCCGAGTCGCCGGTGTCGATCGCGAAGTCCATCGGCGGCCGCGAGCTGTCCCCCGCCGCCACCGGGCCGGCACCGGCGAAGGCGTCGACCTGGCGGATCATCGCCTCGTCGATGAACGGCTCCAGCGCCTCCCAGGGGCGGAAGGCGGCTTCGACCGGTGCCCCCGCCGGGTCGACGAACTCGACCCGGGCCGGGCTCTCCTCGTCCGCGAGCTGGAAGTCGGAGAGCTGGCCGAAGTAGGCGAGCGCGGTGCGGCGGCCAGCGCGTCCCTGCTGGGGCGAGCCGAAGCCGCCGTCGGGGACGACGTACCCCTCGCCCGGTCCCGTCGTCAGCTGGTTGAACCCGGCGCCGCCGTCGGGGACGATCCGCTGCTGGACCGTCGTCTGCCCGACCGGGTCGGCAGCAATGGCGACCGGCCCGAGGACCAGGGAAAAGGCCACCGCTCCGCTCACGATTGCAGCCTTCGGCCCCGAAAACCGTTGCTTCATCCCGCGCCTAAGTACCCGATCGCCCATTTCCGAATCGATTCGTATGCTCAACGGCTATGGGTACGCTCGATGTGATCGTCCTCGGGGCCCCCGCCGACAACCCCTGCGACCTCAGGGACGAGACCTATAAGGCGAAGTCAGCTCTGCTCTACGGGGATCAGGTTCTTGTCAGGAGCCACAAGGTGCACTTCCTGCTCGGCACGGCAGCTGCGAGCGCCAGATTGATGACCAAGACGGCACGCGAAGGCAAGATCGATCCAGAGACCCTCGAGAAGCTCATAGTCAAGCTCGAAGAAGGGTTGAGCGAGAAAAGTCCGATCCGAGATCTGGTCCTGGACACGCTTCGGAGCGACCATCCCGAGATGTTCTTCGAGTTCCCTGAGGTGGTGGCGGAGGTCCTTCGAAAGCGAGGACCTCTAGACGGCGAGCTCTTCTTCCGCAAGACGGCGGCGACCGCCGCCGAGGGATACCTACAAGCCAGCGGCCGCTTGGAGACGGAGCAGGAGTCCCTGGTTGCAGTCGAGGAACTCGTCCGCTTGAGCGAATCGGGAACCGTCAGTATCGATACCGGCGGTGCCCAGGAAATCTGGCGCTCCCAGCTGGAGGACGTCGAAGACTCTTTCCGGCGCTCCCTTCAGGAAGCGATAGAGGCGTTCTCAGTCAACCCCGGGGACCACCCCATGCTGACCGAGGGAGCTGACCTGAAGATCCGGGAGGTCGGTCGCCCGGGCAAGTCGAGCCGCGCGAAGGCAAATAGAGCAGAGCTGGCCGCTAGCATGCTTGCCGACATCCCCTCCTTCCCCACTGCCTCGGTCGACGAGATCCTCGATATCCGCAGCCGGGTCGCTCCTCAACTGGGGCGGTTCCGAGCGGCAGTAGCCGACCTGGAGGAGGAGCTCAACGCTGATGTCGGAGGTGACGACTTCGCCGCCGAAGTGGAAGACCTGAAGCTTCGCCGCGTCGCTCCAGAGCTAGAGGATCTGAAGGAAAGCCTCCACGACGAAGGACTGGGCCAGACCGCGTCGCGGTCGGCTCCCTACCTGGCCACCGGTGTGCTGGGTCTCGGTGCGTCGGTCGCGATAGGAGCTCCAGAGCTAGCGAGCGCGGTTGCGGTCTCGGCGGGCGCGACGACGGCCATCGCCAAAGAGATAGTCGAGCGAGCCAAGTTCGATCGCGCGCGCAAGAAACACCGGCTCTTCCTTCTCTTCGACGTGGAGCGAAGACTCGTCAAGCGCAAATAGGCTTCAGCCCTGCAGCGTTACGAAGCGCTCCTCGGTCAGCTCGTAGACCGCGTAGGCCGGACCCTCGCGGGTGTTGCCGGAGTCCTTGACGCCGCCGTAGGGCTGCTGGTCGGCGCGGAAGGTCGGCACCTCGTTGACGAGGACACCGCCGAACTCGAGGGTGCGGCCGGCCTGCAGGCCGCGGCCGATGTCGCGGGTGAAGACGCCGGCCTGGAGGCCGAACTTGGAGTCGTTGGCGAGACGCAACGCCTCGTCGAAGTCGGCGAAGGTGTCGATCGTCGCCACCGGGCCGAAGATCTCCTCGCACCAGACCTTCGCCTCTTTCGGCGGCGCCTTCAGCAGGGTCGGCGCCAGGCAGCGGCCCTCGTCGACCAGCTCGCCGCCGGTCAGCAGCTCGGCCCCGCCTTTGACCGCCTCCTCGACCCACTCCTTCACCCGGTCGCGGTCGTCGGGGGTGATCAGCGGCCCGACGTCGGTGTTCTCGTCGAGCGGATCGCCGACGGTCAGCTTCTCGACGTTGGCGACGAGCCGCTGCGTGAAGTCATCGGCGACGTCCTCGTGGACGAGGATCCGCTGGATCGAGATGCAGCTCTGGCCGGCGTGGCTGAAGGCGTGGATCTGGGCTTTGTCGGCCGCCGCTTCCCAGTCGCCGTCGGCGTTGACGATCAGCGGCGCGTTCGATCCCAGCTCCAGGTTCACCTTCTTGTGCGGGACCTTGGAGCGGATGTCCCAGCCGACCGGGGCCGAGCCGGTGAAGGTGATCGCCTTGGTCAGCGGGTGCTCGACGATCTTGTTGCCGACCTTCGAGCCCGGGCCCGGGACGACCGAGAGCCAGTTCTCCGGCAGGCCGGCCTCGAGCAGGATCTCGGCCAGCTTCAGGGCCGAGATCGGCGTCTGCCCGGCGGGCTTCAAGACGATCGCGTTGCCGGCGGCGATCGCCGGCCCGAGCTTGTGGGCGACGAGGTTGAGCGGGAAGTTGAAGGGGCTGATCGCGCCGACGACCCCGTAGGGGACGCGCAGCATCACCCCGAGCTTGCCGGCCCCGGCGGGGGCGGCGTCCATCGGCACCGTGCCGCCGGTCAGCTTGCGCGCCTCGACGGCGGAGAACTCGAGGGTGGAGACGCAGCGTTCGGCCTCCACCGTCGCCGTCTTGATCGGCTTGCCGGCCTCGGCGGCGATCGTCATCGCCAGCTCGTCGCGGCGCTCGGCGACCAGCTCGGCTGCCCGCTCCAGCACCGCCGCCCGCCGGTGCTGCGGGAAGTCGGTCCCCTCGAAGGCCTCGTGCGCGGCCTCGATCGCCCGCTCGGCGAGGGCTTCGTCGGCCTGCGCGACCCGGCCGACGACGCTGCCGTCGTAGGGGCTCTTCACCTCGCCCCACTCGCCCGTCTCGGTCCACTCACCGGCGGCGAGGAGCTTGTGGTCGGTTGCCTCTACGGTCTGCGTCGCCATCGCTTCCTCCTAGAAGATTGCGTGCACATCCAGGGTACGCCCCCGCTCGTGCAGGCCGCTACTCCGCAACGTTGAATCTGTTGGCTCAGAGATGTCCAAGATCGTCAACAGGATCAGCGTGAGAACGGTCCTGGTGGGGCTGCTCCTCACCCTCGTCTACCCGCTCGGGGCCCAGGCCAGCGTCAGCTGGGTCGTCCACGGGCGCGGCTTCGGCCACGGGGTCGGGATGAGCGCCTACGGCGCCTACGGCTACGCCGAGCACGGCAAGGGCTACCGCTTCATCCTCGGCCACTACTTCACCGGGACCAGCCTCGGCACGGCGCCGAGAGGACGCGTCGTCCGCGTCCTCCTCGACATCTCCCCCGGCGACGTCGGCTTCAGCGGCGCCACCAGCGCCTGCGGCGAGCGGCTCGACCCGGGGCGCAGCTACGAGGCCCACCGCAACGGCAACTCGGTGCGGCTGCGCACGGGCGGCGGCAGGACGCTCGCCAACTGCGGGCACCGGCTGCGGGCGGCCGGGCGCGGCAGGATCGCGATCGCCGGCCAGGGCACCTACCGCGGGGCGCTGGAGACGGTGCCGACCGAAAGCGAGGCCGGCTCCCTCAACGTCGTCAACGCGCTCGCGCTCGAGCAGTACGTCAAAGGCGTGATGCCGAACGAGGTGCCCCCCTCCTGGCCGAGCGAGGAGCTAAAGGCGCAGGCGGTCGCGGTGCGCTCGATCGCCCTCACCGGCGACGTCGGCGGCAACGGCTTCGACCTCTACTCCGACACCCGCAGCCAGGTCTACGGCGGGCTGGAAAGCGAGTACGCCAGCACCAACGACGCCGTCGCCGCCACCCGCGGCCAGGTCGTCACCTACGGGGGCCAGATCGCCCAGACCCTCTACTCGGCCTGCTCGGGGGGCCACACCGAGAGCGCCGTCAACGTCTTCGGCTCCCCCGTTCCCTACCTGGTCGGCGTCCCCGACCCCTACGACTACTACTGCCCCCTGCACAAGTGGACGCTGAACTTCACCGGCCCCGAAATCAGCTCCCGCCTCGGCGCCTACCTGAAGGGCAAGCTGAAACGGGTCGTAATCACCAAGACCGGCGTCTCGCCGCGGATCGTCAGCGCCACCCTCGTCGGCACCGGCGGCAGCTCGACCGTCACCGGCTCCGAGCTCTCGGTCGCGCTCGGCGGCTACGACACCTGGATGACCTTCGAGAAGGTCGTCTCAGGGCAGCGCTAGCTCGGCGTGGATCGAGCGGTGGTCTGAGCCCGGCAGGTCCTCGACCCCGTAGTCGGCGAAGTCGAGCCGCTCGTCGGCGAGGACGTGGTCGATCGTGATCACCGGAAAGCGCAGATCGCGACCCGTGTTCGGCCAGGTGGGGACGAGGCCCTCCCCGGCGAGGTCTCCCGCGTCGCGGTAACCGCGGTCGATCGTCTCCCGCAGCAGCGAGACGTCAAGAGTGGCGTTGAAGTCGCCGAGCAGGACCCAGGGCGGTCCGCCGCCTGCCGCCGGCAGGCTCTCGAGCCCTTCGCGCCAGAGGTCGTCGTTGCCTCGACCCGGCGGATACGGGTGGACGCCGACGACGCGAAGGCGGCGACCGTCCGGCAGCATCAGGATGGCGCGCGGCATGCGGAAGAAGAACTGCGAGCCAGCCAGCTCGCGCATCGGCAGGCGCGAGTAGAGTCCGCCGCCGGCGGAGCGGGGGCGGGTTTCCTCTATTGCGTTGGGAAGCCGCCGCTCCAGCCCCGCGCGGCGCAGCTGGCGGGCGAACTTCGGCGTCAGCTCCTGGACGCTGAGCAGATCGACGTCGTGGCGGTCGACGAGATCGACCAGCGCCTCGGGGTCGGCATGGCCGACGTAGACGTTCGAGGAGAGGACGCTGACGGTCTCGCGGCCGCCGGGGTCGACGGTGCCGTCGCCGATTGCCCGCGGCAGCACCCCCAGCGCGAGGCAGAGCGTCGCCAGCCCGGCGACCGCGGCCGCCACCCAGTTGCGCAGCGCCGCCGCTACGCCGAAGACGAGCAGCGCCGCGATGGCGAGGTAGGGCGTGAACGCCATCATCGGCACCAGCGGGAAGCCGCGGTCGAGGCCGAACAGCCGGATCAGCGTCCACGCGACTACGGGCGCGACGAAGACCCAGATCCACCAGTACCTCCCCGCCCCCGCGAGGGCGAGGCGCTTTTCCGTCCCTCTCCTACGCAAAAGCGCCTTGTCAGCCGTCGGGGTAGGGCTGGATCGGGATGCCGTGGTCTTGTTGATGACCCGGGGCGTCGCGCATCCCCAGCTCGTAGGCGCCGCCGCCGGGAAGGGTGAGCCGGCGGGGCGGCAGGCCGGGGCGTTCGACGGTCAGCTCGAGGTCGGCGACCGAGCAATTGACGGTGTGGTGCTCGGGGCCGGCGGGGTCGGCGTAGACCCAGCCGACGAAGTCCTTCTCGGGGGCGGAGACGCGCCCGCGGACGACGATGTTCTTCCCGGGGAGGAGGAAGCTGCAGGACGAGGGCTGCTCTTCGACCCGCGCCGAGCGGATCGCGCCGAGGCCGCCGAGGCGGTGGCGCTCGCCGTCGAGGACGAGCATCCCGGAGGGGATCCAGGGGCTGACCCGAGAGCCGAGGCGAACGCGGGCCGCACCCGCGTCGAAGTAGGCGCCCGGGGCGTCGGAGAAGCCGCTGCCCTCGAGCCAGACCCAGCGCTCGGCGTGCTCGCTGCCCCAGTTGTGGCCGATCATCCCCGGCCAGCCGCTCAACTCGTACGGCTCGTCGTCGATCACGAGCCGCCCTTCGAAGCGGGCATCGGGATATGGCGCCAGGAACTTCGTCTTCGGCAGCGGCGCGCTGTAGAGCCAGTCGGCCGGCAGGTACCTGCAGGGCTCGGCGTCGCCGGCGAAGGTGAACGACCAGGCCGCCGTCAGCACCTCGGTCTCGACCGAGCCCTCGGCGCGGCCCGGGCCGATCTCGGCGTCGGCGACGCGGATCCAGGAGCCGGCCGGGACCGAGAGCTCGCTTGCCGGCACCGTCACCTTCGTCGCCCGCGGCCCCGCCGCCTCGCGGTCGAAGAGGCAGAACCAGATCGAGGCGTTCGGCTCGGCACCAGGGCGCTTGTGGACCGTATGGCGGATCCAGACCCCCTGGCCGCCGTCGGGCCGGCAGGCCTTGACGTAGAAGCTCTCGTAGTGGCCGGCCTTGGCGGCGACCTCGGGGAACCGCGCCCGTTCCTGCATGCGCGAACTCTAAGCGGTGTCGCTTCACGCGCCCGTACGGACGCAGAAGGCGGCAGTCAGCCGCGCAGCGGCGGCGCCGGCGGCGACTCGAAGCCGAGGATCGCCACCGTCGCCGGGATCACCGCCTCGCCCGACCCGGCGAGGCGGTCGCGGGAGTCGATGCGGATCTGGTTCAGCTCGTCGAAGGTGGCGGCGAGCGCGGCGATCACTTCCCCCCAGCCGCGCTCGTCGAGCTGCATCGGCATCCAGGTCAGGTGGCGGTCGGCGCGGGCGTCGAAGGTGTCCTCGCGGATCGCGCGGTCGGCCCGCGCCACCATCCCCTGCAGCGAGATCCGCGAGAGCTGGCGCCGGTCCGGCCGCGGCATCTCTTCGAATTCGCGGTCGTTGACGAAGACGCGGGCGAGGCCGCGGTAGACGTGCTCGACGGCGCCGCGCCGCGGGATCGATTCGATGATCTCCAGGCAGCCTTCCTTCTCCAGCTCGCGGAAGTGGTAGGAGGCGAGAGAGAGCGCCTGCTGATAGCTGTTGAAGTGTTCCCTCGGGATCAACCCTTCCTCGACGAACTGGCTGGGGCTGCGCGGGCCTTCGTTGAGGACTTCGAGGATCCGTACCCGCAGCGGATGCCTGAGCACGGTGCAGATGGTCTCGGCGGGCGTCCTGCGGTCGCGCCTTTTCCCCTCGTCTCCCCTCTCCGTCATCCCCGAGCCCTTTCGATTGTTCGATTCCAAGGCAGCGCCACGATAGGGCATAAATGCTCGGAAGATGCAGGAAAATGGCTAGCTAGAGCCCTTTACTGGGACCGGTCGAAGTAATAGGAACCAGTCTGTAGCCGAGAAGGACGCTTCCGGCACAGAGAGGAGGTGATGCGTATGCAGTTCAGCGGATGCGGCCATGCCTATCCCGCCACCTCCATCCACAAGGGTGGCTGAGGCCTGACAGCTACCGCCCCGATGCAGCACCGATCGGCGGGGCGGTCAGGTCTCAGCCTCGAGGCCGGCGCCGGCTCAGACCTTGATCGTGATCACGTCGCCGTCGGCGACGAGGTAGTCGCGCCCCTCGATCCGCAGCTGCCCCTTGTCACGGGCCGCCGAGTAGCCGCCGGCCGCGACCAACTGCTCCCAGCCGATCACCTCGGCTTTGACGAACGCTTCCATGATCTCCGTATGAATGGTTCCTGCCGCTTCGAGCGCGGTCGCGCCGCGCCGCAAGGGCCGCGCGACCGCCTCCTTGTCCTCGCCGGCGGTGAAGAAGGTGATCAGCTCCAGGAGGTCGTAGGCGGCGCGGACGAGGCGGGCCAGGCCCGAGCCCCCGACCCCGTAGGACTCGCGCATCTCCTCGGCTTCCTCGGCGTCGAGCTCGGCCAGCTCGCCCTCGATCCGGGCGCTGACCGCGACCACGCCGGCGCCGACCGAGTTGGCGTGGGAGACGACCGCTTCCGGGGCCTCGGCGTCGCCCTCGTCGACGTTGGCGACGTAGAGGATCGGCTTCGTCGTCAGCGCCTGGAGGTTGCGGGGGGCGTCGGGCGCCGCGTCGGGGACCGGGACCGTGCGGGCGGGGCGGCCGGCGGCGAGCGCCTCGTGGACGGCGGTCAGCCAGCCGTGCTCGGCGATCGCCTCGACGTCGCCGGACTTCGCCTGCTTGCCGACGCGGCCGAGCCGGCGCTCGACCTGCTCGTAGTCGGCGAGGACGAGCTCGGTCTCGATCGTCTCGACGTCGGCGAGCGGGTCGACGCGGCCGTCGGGGTGCGGCACGCCGGACTCGGTGTGGCAGCGGACGACGTGGCAGATCGCATCGGTCTCGCGGATCGAGGCGAGGAACTGGTTGCCGAGGCCCTCGCCTTCGGAGGCGCCTTTGACGAGGCCGGCGATGTCGTGGAAGTCGATTTTCGCCGGCACTAGTTCGGAGCTCTTGACGGTCGCGGCGACCTGCTCCAGGCGCTCGTCCGGGACCTGGGCGACGGCGACGTTCGGCTCGATCGTCGTGAACGGGTAGTCGCCGGTCTGGGCGCCGCCCTTGGTCAGGGCGTTGAAGAGGGTCGACTTGCCCGCGTTCGGCAGCCCGACGATCCCGACCTTCATGAGGGCAGCGGCACGATCAGGCCGAGGAGGACGCCGAGGAAGGCGCCGGCGAGGACGTCGGACGGGTAGTGCATGCCGAGATAGGGGCGACCGAGCGAGATCAGGATCGCGACGGCGAAGGCGCCGGCCATCGCCGGGTCGACCCGGACCATCGCCGTCGCCACCGCGAAGGAGGAGGTGGCGTGGGCGGAGGGGAAGCTGAGCGAGCTGGGGGCGCCGCCGAGCGGCGGCAGATCGGCGAGCACCGGCCGCGGGCGCTTCACCGCCAGCTTGATCGCGTAGTTGAGGCCGATCGCGATCGGGCCGAGCAGGGCGCAGACGAGCCACTGCTCCCAGCGCGAGTTGTCGATCGCGACCAGGATGAGGCCGAGGACGAGCCAGACCAGGCCGTTGTTGCCGACCTTGCCGAGGGCGACCGCGGCGCCCTCGACGCCGGGCGAGTGGCCGTGGGTGCGCATCCAGCGCAGCAGCTTCAGATCGAGGTCCCGCATCGCCGCGGGAGGATGACGGAACCCGCCGACTCGTGTCGGGTCAGAATGGCTCTGTGCCAACCGTTCCCGGCTTCGTCCACACCCCCGGCAACCACTGCGGCTCGACCGCGCTGCGCAACCTGCTCGCCTTCCACGGGGTGCAGATCAGCGAGGAGATGGCCTTCGGGCTCGGCGCCGGCGCCGGCTTCTACTACCTGGCGATGGACGATTCCTCGCCGAGCCGCTGGTTCAACGGCCGCACGGCGCGGCTGGAGGAGAGCTTCCGCGAGCTGACCGGGGCGGCGCTGGAGCTGCGGACCTTCGCCGCGGAGGAGGGCGATGCGGCCTGGGAGGCGGCGCGTGCGACCGTCGACGCCGGCCGTCCCGCCCTGCTTCTCACCGACATCTTCTACCTCGACCACTACGGCAACTCGGCCCACTTCCCGGGCCACGCGGTGGTGCTGGCCGGCTACGACGAGGAGGTCGCCCGGCTCTCCGACACCGGCTTCGAGCAGCTGCAGACGACGCGGCTGGAGAACCTGGCGCGGGCCCGCCACAGCGGCCACCCCGCCTACCCGCTGGAAGGCCACATGTTCACCGTCGCCGAGGCGATCGACCGCGAGCGGCTGGAGGCGGCGGCGCCGCGGGCGATCGAGCGCGCCGTGGGCGAGATGCTGGAGCCGCCCTTCGGCGAGTTCGCCGGCGTGCCGGCGCTGGAGCGACTCGCGGCCGAGGCCGGGTCGTGGCCCGATGCGGTCGAGGACTGGCAGTGGTGCGCCCGCTTCGCCTACCAGGTGATCGAGCGCCGCGGCACCGGCGGCGGCTGCTTCCGCCTGATGTACTCGCGCTTCCTCGAGGAGGCGGGCCGGGAGGAGGCGCCGCTGGCGGCGGAGGCGGCGGCGAGGTGGACCGAGCTGGCGGAGGGGTTCAAGGCGGCGAGCGAGTGCGAGGAGCCGAAGCCCGGGCTGTGGGACGCGGTCGCGGCTGGCTCGGCCGCCGTGTTGAGCGCCGAGCGCCGCCTCTGGACGACGCTCGCAAGTTCCGCCTGACGCAACATCGTTTCCACCCCTTTGGTTCCTATGGCAGCGCAAAGGGTGGAAACGATCGTCCACCCGTTCGGTTTGTTGATCCAACCCCGGGGTATCCCGCTTCCATGACTATCGGAGCAGGCATCTTCCTCATCGCGGTTGGAGCGATCCTCAAGTTCGCGACCAACATCCACGTCAAGGGCCTCAGCATCGACACGATCGGCGTGATCCTGATGATCGCCGGAGCGGTCGGCCTGCTGATCGGGCTCTTCCAGGAAATCGTCTGGTCCCGCCGCACGCGGCCGCTGGCCCCCGGCGAAGCGCCGCCCGTGGAAGAACGGCGCGAAGTCCGGGATCCGGCCTACCGCGAGCAGCCGCCGCGCTACTGAGCCGCACCCTCGCCACGATCGGCGTCTACGGCTTCGACGGAGCGAGCTTCGTCGAGGCCCTCCGCGGCGCCGGGATAACCCTCCTCCTCGACGTGCGCCAGCGGCGCGGCGTGCGGGGCAGCGAGTACGCCTGGGCGAACGCCCGCCGCCTCGAAGCCGCGCTCGAGGAAGCGGGCATCGCCTACAGCCACCTGCCCGAGCTGGCGCCGACCACCGAGATGCGCCAGCTGCAGTACCGCGAGGATGAGCGGCGCGGCGAGGGCAAACGCTCCCGCACCGAGCTGGCGCCCGAATACGTGCGCCGCTACACCGAGGAAGTCCTCGACCGGGTCGACCTCGAGCCGATCGTCAACTGGATGGGCTCGAAGCGCCCGGCGCTGCTCTGCGTCGAGCGCGATCCCGAGGCCTGCCACCGCTCCCTCGTCGCCGCCCGCCTCGAGAGCGAGTTCGACTTCGAGGTCGAGCACCTCAAGCCCGATTAATCCCAGTCCAGCCCTGGCATCTCCTCCGCCCGCAGCCTCCCGTGCCGGCGGAAGGCGCCCTCCAGCTCCTCCCCCAGCCAGCTGGCCCCCGCTTCCGAGAGCCGGATCGCGGCGGCCTGCCGGATCGACTGCCGCGGATCGACGTTCCCGACCCCCCGGTCCGCGTTCTCCGCCGTCGGCCCGAAGGCGTAGGCCCCGAGCTCGTCCATCAGCTCCCCCAGCGAGACGCCATCCGCCAGCGTCCCCTCGACGAACTCCGCCTCCCGAACCCGAATGAAGTGCGGCCACCGCTCCAGCCAAGGCCGCCGCGCCACGTCCTCCACCCCCGCATCGTCCCGCCCCTCCTCATAAGCCCGCGCCACCGCCCGCCCGTAGACCACGATGTCGTCCGGCCCCCGCACCAGCTGCCCCATGAACATCAAGTCCCCCTCCTGCACCTGCCGCGGCCGCCGGTTCCGCGGATAGGTGCAGATGCGGTGGCTGCCGGAGGTGGCGACGACGTCGCGGACGGGCCGCTCGCGAGCCGAGCGATTGCCGGCCTGGCCGAAGAACTTGACGAAGGCCTTATCCACGAACTCGCTCATATTTCGGTGAAACCACCGTACTGATAGGTTCGGCACAGTATGAAGCGCCTGAATCTCGCGCTGCGAGGTAGCGGCATCTGGCTGGGAGACCTCCTACCCCTCAGCGATCCCGTACTCAACGACTCAGAAGTGCGGCTCGAGCGGGTCTACCAGTGGTGCTTCGAACGCACCATGACGCTCACCCGCATAGCGTTGGCCGCCGCCGGTGCCGCCGTCTTGGCATTGGTGAGCGCTTTCATCGAAGGAAACCACCCGACGCTCTTCGAGATCGTTTCGTTATCGGTGGCGGCTGTGCTGTTCACTGCCATCGGGATCGTCTCGATCATCAGGGTTGCTCATCTCCATGCGGAGTATGCGCACAACCTGAGGCTGCTGATGAAAGTTCGTCTCTTGCACGAAGCGGCGGCGGAAAGGAAGCCCTGACATGGAGTTCGCTCCCCTCGCATCAGCGATAGCCAGCGTCGCTTCCGTAGTCGGTGGTTTGGTAGCCGTAGGGGAGCTGACGCGACGACTCGATCGGCTGAAGGTAGGGGGAATAGAGATCGAATTCCTGGCAAGGGAGAAGGGCTCCAGGCGGGGCGACCCCCAGGAGTCGGCTGACCATCTAGTTGCGTCCCTAAGTGACATCAGTGCCACCGAGTACGCGCTCGATCAGGAAACCAGATCGAAGATAGATAGATCAATCGATCAAGCGCTCGCTCGCCTGGCGAGCGATACCGAGCATCGACCGGAGCAATAGTCCGCCATGGACGCAGAGGGAATCGTGCTCAGTCGGCAGATGGCTTCGGACTTCGAAGGGGAGCTAGAGGAGCTCGCCGATTTCCTCCGTGAATCCCTGCCGGACCTGGAGGTAGAGATACGGGATCCGACTACCGCCCCCCCGGGGTCATTTGGACCGGAGGCAGTCGAAGTCCTGACCGTGATTCTTCCAACTGCCGTCGACTCCGTGGTTGGGGTCGTGATAGGGGTGATTGTCGAGAAGGTGCGCGGAGCTTTGCGAAAACATCGTCGGTCCGAGCCCCCATCGAAGATCGTGCGGATCTATGGGCCGCGAGGTGAGGTTCTGAGTATTCTCGAGATCGACGATCCCGAGGCCGACCAGGCTATGTAGCACCACCTGGGGCATGAGATTTCCGTTCCGAAAGCAGGCTTCGAGGGCACAGGAGCCTCCTGATCCACAGCAAGCCTCGGAGCTGCGCCCGATACCCAGCCGGACCTACGGCTTCATTCGCGGGCGTGAATTGGAGGGGACTTACCCGGGGCCTCCAAATATGGGGGTATGGCTTACCACGGCGATGCGGGTCGCGAAGGGCTGGGGGCATCCTCCCGAGGATGCCTGGCGATATGAACCGCAGATTTGGCCGCCGCCCGAGCCGCCTGGCATCGACGAGGCGGCGAAGAACAATCGGACCACGGCCTACACCCGCTGCCGCACGCTCGCCGACTCTCGCACTGTTTTGAAAAGCGGGGGCGGAGTCCTCGCAGCATTCCAGATCGATGCGAGCTGGCGTGAATCAGACGGCAACATCGACGATCCGCGTGACCACAAACCCGAGGCGACCCACTCACTCTTGTTGTTCGGCTGCGATGACGACACTGAAACATTCCGCTTCGCTCACAACTGGGGGCCCGATTGGGGAGAGGAAGGCTTCGGGAACCTCCCATATCGCTACTGGTCCGATCGCTTCCTCGAGGCCTGGGTACCGGACGATCGACGAGTTGCCTCCGTTCCGACCGATGGTCGCACCGGAACGGTGGTGATCTACCGGGAAGCACCACACTGGCGAGGCGACCAGATCCGAATGATCGAGATCGAGGACGTCGACCGTGACGAGTTCGTCGGCTGGTCGATCATGGTCGAGACCTCCGAGTCTCTCGAGCTGGAAGAGCTCTTCGTGCGCCCCGCATACAGGGGTGCCGGCCACGGCCGCACCTTGGCGAAGACGATCGATCGACTCCGCGCCCGGCTTCAGCTGCCGTTGAAAGCCTGGGTTTCCCATCCCGATTGGCCGGCGTCTCCCGCGCAAGAGGCTGTTCTCGCGCACTTGGGTCTCACTGTGATGCCGAGCGCCGAGAAGTGGGCCGCGGCCTCTAGTTGAGTCTTACGACGATGACCGGCGCGGCTGCTTTCGAAGCGGTAGGCGAGTGGACCACCCGCCTTACCGGCCTGCCCGCCAACAGGATCGGTGAGGCGCGCGAACGAATCGACGCTTTCGATGTCCGCCACCTCTCAGAGGAGCTAACTCGGCGCGCGGACATCGACGCCGCGGCTGGCGCATGCATGCTGAGCAGCGCGCTCGAGGTGCTGACCGAAAGGGGGGTGGACGAAACGAAGCTCGTGGCGAAGCTTCGCCGTGACCGGGACGTCTGGCCAACGGTGACCGAGATGATCGCCGGCCGAGCCGCCTTGCGCGTCTTCGAGGCAGACTTGGAGATCGAGCTGGATTCAGCCGTGCCCGATTCAAGCCGGAATTCAGACTTTCGACTCATCGGGCACGGCTCCGACTCAGCCGTGAGCGTGGAGTTCAAAGCGCTCGGCCTCTCGAAAGAGGAGGTTGCTTTCTTCAAGCGGGTATCGCCGTTATTGCCGCAACTTTGCCCGGACCAGGGCGTAAGCACGAACCACATCGCCTTCGACAATCCGCACCTGCCTCACGTTCCAAGCCGCGCAGAGCGGCGCTCGTTTGCAAGCGAAAACAGGCGACGCCAGAAGACGCTGCCCCCGCACATCCGCGATTTGCACGGGGCGGTGATCGCGGCGCACCACGGAGAGCAACGCTATCTCGAGCGAGTTCGGGATCGGATCACCGACGCGCTTGGTCAACTCAGCGATACCGATGACTGCTGGGTGGCGCTGTGGTGGTCCAACGGAGCGCCCGCCTCATCGATCCGCCAGGTTCTTTCTACGATCGATCTCCCCACTCACGTGCTGGGGGTGGTTTTAACCGGAGCGGGAGTCGCTGTTCCCTCACCCGAGGTCCACTACTACGACATTGTCCTTCCGCGCGAGGAGCTGGTTCCGATCGAAGCCGAACCCTCCGTGCATTCGCTGAAGGGCAATCCTGTGGGGCAGCCGATCTACGACGCCTTTGCATGCTCGACCGGCGTGCGTCCCACCCTTCTCCTTGCCCCCACCGGAACTCGCGGGAGGCGGCAGAAGCTGTTGTCGAGGGATGGCAACCGTCCCATCCTCCCCTTCAACCTGCTGATCGGCCCCGACCCGCCGGAGATGAGCCAATTCGTCCTCGGTCGAGGACCAACTGACCGGCCTCGCAGCGAGTCGTCGTCCGATCACCGGAATGGATGACGGGAGGCACGCCAGCCGGTAAAGAGAATCCTCGTTGATCGCCGGCTGGTACCCAGGAAGCCAGACCTGAGCGTCTCGAGACGGGCTTCCGCTCTGGAAGCGGACTGTCCCAGCTCCACCGAGCGGGAGCGACGGGACTCGAACCCGCGACCTCCGGCGTGACAGGTCTCTAAATAGCTGCATTTAGGCACTTTTTGGGCCTCGCTGGATCAGGGAACGTCAGTCTCGCGCAGCCGTGATGCGTCGAAGTAGGTACCCAGGTTGGTACCCGCGTGCTCCAAGATCCGGTGACCCGATGCAAACCGTCGTCGGCTCGGACATCACCCACGGCGAGTGCATCGAGATACCGGAGGTCCAAGATGAAGACGGAGTTGATCGAGACGGGCGCCCTGATCGTCCGCGCCCACAAGGGAACGCCCTTCTACGAGGCGAAGTGGCGCGACGGCAGGAAGCGACAGCGCAAGCGCCGGCTGGGCCGGGCGTGGCTGGAGCCGGATCCTCGCGGTGGCTGGAAGAGGCGTCGAGGGCGGGTGTGCCGTGGCTACCTGGATGAGCGAGCTGCCTACCGCGAGATGGCCAGGGTGATCGCCGAGGTCGAAGCCGAGCAGCAGATCGCGCCGACAAAACGCGAGGCGCGCTTCGAGGATGCCGTCGAGGCCTGGTTCGCACACCTCGAATTCGAGAAGCGGGCCAAGCCCTCGACCCTGGCGGCTACCGGAACCTCCTCGCCCCTCCGCGTCCCGGAGAGCGAGGCCAACGAGGGGCGCGGATCATGCGGGAGTTCGCCGGCCGCAAGCTCCGCTCGATCACGACCCAGGACATCCAGCGCTTCCTCGCCGGCATCGACCGGGAGGACGTCAGCGCTCGCACGGTCAACATCCATCGCCAGTTGCTCCACTCGATCTTCGAGCACGCCAGGCGCAGCGACGTCTTCGCCCTGCGCGACAACCCCGTGGCCGGGACCAGGAAGCGCCCCGAAGAAGGCGCCCGCCCTATTGAGACTTTCGAGCCAGACGAACTGAGGGCGATCGCCGAGGCTGCCCGCTCGAGCCTGCACCGCACCCGCCCCGCCCACGGCTACTCCGAGGAGACGAACGCCGAGTGGCAGCGCATCAACGAGCAGGACGCCGCGCTTTTCATCGTCGCGGCCTGTACGGGGCTGCGGCTGGGTGAGCTCCTCGCCCTTCGCTGGTCAGACGTCGACTTCAAGGCCGGAGCCCTGATCGTCTCCCGCGCGATGTCCGCCGGCGAGGAGTCGAGCACCAAGTCAAGGCGCCCCCGCACCGTACCCCTCGCCGAGCAAGCAGCCAGGGAATTAGAAGGACTGAGGGAGCGGCCAAAGTTCACGAGCCACGCCGACTATGTCTTCTGCCGACCCGACGGAGCCCCTCTCGATCGCTCCGCCGTCCGCAGTCGCTTCATCCGCGCTCAAGAACAGGCCGGCGTCCGGGTGCGTCGGTTCCACGACCTGCGGCACACCTTCGGCAGCCTGGCGATCCAGCAGTTCGACCTCGTCGCCGTCAAGGACATGATGGGCCACTCGAAACTGACCACCACGGAGCGCTACCTGCACTCGAAGCCTCGGCCAGACGACGTGATGAAGTTGACGAGGATCTTCGGATAGTCGCAGCGCTCGAGTCGCTCGCTTCACAGCCCTCAAGGGCGCCCTTATACCTAGGCGCCGTTTGCGGAATATCCTCCCCGGACGATGAAGATCGACCGGCTCGAGGTAAGCGGCGGTTTCCTGGATGGGCTACGCCTTGATTTTGCCGATGGCCTCAACGTACTCATAGGAGCAAGAGGAGCTGGCAAGACCTCCGTCTTGGAGCTGATTCGGTTTGCACTAGGCATCCCAGCCATGACGGCGGACGCTGAGCGCGCTGCGCACGAGCAAGCCCTGGCTGTCCTAGGAGACGGGACCGTAACGGTCTATACGACGATCCGTGGTGAGCAGCTCATCCTGTCTCGCACCGGACTAGACGATGCACCCGCGGCATCAAGCTCCTACAACTACCGCCCACCGTTGCTTGTGTCGCAGAATGAGATCGAGGCTATCGGGCTTGATCCAGCTAGTCGACGGAACATCCTGGATCGTCTCATCGATGCAGTCGCTTGGTCGGAACTCGAAGCGCAAGAGGATCGCGCGGAGATAGCGAGCCTTGAGCGCCAACTGGAGCTCCTGCGAGATGAGCAGGAGGAATACGCGGAGAAAATTTCACAGGGCTCTGGGTTGAAAGATGCGCTCAAAGAGGCAGAGGGAGAGCAGAAGTCCCTCACCAAGACGAGCGACTTAGCGGAACCTCTCGAGAAAGAGATATCGGAGGGCTCGGATCGACTCGGGCAGATACGCGCATCGGGAGACGCATACAAGATCGCAGAGGAAGCGCTGACCCAGTGGCAAAAAGATGTAGGCGCCGCAAAACTCGAGCGGCCCCTCCCCTCTCTGCCGTCAGCCGGCATCGACGCTGAAGTTGCGAGCCATGTGGCGGCAGTTGAGGACGCCCTAAAGAGAGCCTCGGGGTCGCTCAAAGCGGCCAAGAAAACCGTGCGGGACGCCCGGGCGAAAGTCAGGTCAGAACAGACCGCTCTGCAGGACGATTTGAAGGCGAAGGCCGAAGAGCTCGAGGAGATACAAGCTGGTGCCGGAGAGGTCGGAAGGCGAGTGAGTGCTCTCCGACAGCAGCTGAAAGCTCAACAAGGACTAGAAGAGCGCGAGACTCAATTGGCTCGAGAGATCAAGAAATTGACCGCTAAACGGGATAGGTCCTTGGACGAGGCGGAGGCCCGATCCGAGAGGCGATATCGCTTGCGCCAAGATCGGGCAGCCGAAACCACGGCCCAATTTAAGGGGCGCATCGAGGTGCGCGTCGATAAGTCGGGAGAGTATGCCGCCTACGAAGCCGCGCTAATCGACGCGCTTCAGGGAAGCAATCTCCAGTATCGAGTTCTGGCTGCGACGCTCGCCAAATCAGTGAGTCCCCGCGAGCTTGTCTCCGCGGTCGAGAACTCGGATGCAGAGCAGGTAGCAGCCAACGCGGGGATTAGCGTTGATCGTGCTTGGCGCTTAATCGCGCACCTCAAGGACGAATCGATGGCCGGGCTTCTACTTGCCCCTCTTGACGATTCAGTCGACTTCGCGCTTCTGGACGGGAAGGACTACAAAGTCACCGGGCATCTGTCCATGGGTCAGCGCTGCACTGTTGTTCTGCCACTGCTCCTTGCGGAGGATCGGGAATCAACCCTTTTGGACCAACCCGAGGATCATCTGGACAACGCGTTCATAGTGGACACCCTCGTTCAGGCTTTGCGCGAGAGAACCAGCTCCGGCCAAGTCATCGTCGCCACCCATAACGCGAATATCCCAGTGCTTGGCGAGGCAGCAAAAGTCATCGTCTTGGCTTCCGACGGCCGGCAGGGCTTCGTGCAGACTCAGGGCGCTCTCGATGACGATGGTGCAGTCGAGGCGATCACCAGCCTGATGGAGGGTGGCCGCGAGGCATTTGCTCGTCGCGCTGCCTTCTACACCGAGCATCCCCATGGCGGAAAGTGAGCTAGACAAGGCGGTTGCGAGGCTCCGGTCAAAGACCGAGACTCAACGCTTGGAAGCGGCACGGACCGTTCTGACGGAGGCCGATCCTCTCTCTGTTGCCGTCGAAAATGCTGTACGCGATGCCCTCGCGGTGGAGTCTGTGCCCTGGGTACGGGGTGTACTTGCCGAAATCCTCTCCCGAAACGTCGCGGAGCCGGAACTTGGAGCAACGATCTCGGCGCCGCGCTGGGACGACCAGCTCGAGGCAGTCGATTCTGACCTGGCTCGGCAGGTCCTGAATACCAGCACGCGGCGGATCCTCCACGAGGTAGCGTCGGTGGTCGGACGGGCGAACCTAGCTGCGACGACCGAGTTCGGACCGCCCTATGCAGAGTCTCAGACCCGTCGTCAACTTGAGTATCTGATTGATGTCTGCCAAGCGCTGCGTACCTTGGCCACCGCGACCCAAACCCCTTCTACGTCCGAGTTCGATCTAAGTGAGAATCTTGAATCTCTCGCGGAGACCATGGGCCAAGACTTTCTCTTTCCCATACATGCAGACGGACCAAGTCCCTTTATTGTTTTCTCCGATTGGAATCTTTTACAACTCGCTGTGCGAAACATACTGACCAACGCCATTGAGGCCACGCTCTCGCTCAGGCCACCTGACGGTGGGCGGGCGGTGGTACTTACTTGGGGAAGCACGGTGGATGGGAGCCACATCACGGTGATCGACCGGGGCCCTGGCCCTCCTCGCTTCCTCTTGGCTATGGGGCAGTCCGGCGTTAGTACGAAGGAGGGTCACCCAGGCTACGGCTTGGCCACGGCCAGCGAGGCGATGCGCTCGCTAGGCGGCAGCGTAAGCATCAGTCGTAACGAGCGTGGAGGGGCAACGTTGGTGATGTCATGGAGTGATGACTAGGTGGCCCTTTGTCGACTGCTCCTTATTGAGGATGATCCGCGGGAGGCCCAGGCTCTCGAGGAAGCCTGTTGTCCGGACCCTGAGTCAGCTGCGATTGACGTCGTTACCAATGGCTCCGAAGCCGAAACGGTAGTTCGTGAGCGTGAATACGACCTGATCATCTGCGATCTTGCACTGCCCCCTGATGGGCGTCGTATGGCGCCCGAGGTCGGCGAGGGACGGCGGCTTTTTGAACTTATTCGTGAGCACGCCCACGGAACCCCGGTCATCATTCTTTCGGCTCATGCTGAGATCGAGATGATGCCTGGCTTCTTCACTGCCACCGCGTCGGGAGATCTCTATGGGACGCAGACTGAACAGTCCTTGGTCCAGTTCTTCCCAAAGGAGCGTCTATCTGCCTGCGTCGAGTCCGTCAAGTCGCACATAGCGCGAACCGCAGTGCTTGATGGTCTTGAGCTAGACACCCCGCTTGACTTGGAGTTGAGTGATGAACGGGCTCTCAAGATCTATGGTCGCCGGATTGGGGCGGCAAGCGGTCGACTCGAGCCCCTCGATGGGGGCTTGTCGGATGCGAAAACCTTCAAAGTTTCGTATGCCGACAACACCGGCAACTCTGTGGGTCACGTCGTGGCCAAGCTCGGCACGCTGCGTGATGTCGTTGCTGAGAACTCGAAGTACGAACAGCTTGCAGCGATGCTCCCAGTTGGGCTAGGAGCACTAGTTCTCTGGGTGGTGCAGGTTGGCGCTGGGCAGCGCGGCGCCCTGATCTATCAGCTGGCGGACCAGCACACGCGGAGTCTGTTCGGTCTCGTCGCCGAGCAGGAGGCCGAGGCAGCAGTCGTCGTCCAGCGTCTAGAGGGACGGCTCGGAGAGTGGACCGACGATGCCCCGGTTGTCGTGAAGTCACTTACCGATCTGCGGCGGCATCTGATCACCGATCTTGATCTACAGGATGCGATCGGCACCATGTTCAAGGAGCGCGGAATTGAGGTCTCCGTCCGTGAGGCGATGGCTCACGGCGACCTCCACGGCCTTAACGCCCTGGTCGACGAAAGGAATGAGCCAACCCTTATCGATTACGGGGAGGTCCGCCGAGCGCATGCGGCCCTTGATCCCGTGACGCTGGAGCTCAGCATTCTTTTCCATCCAGCAATGATCGGCAAGCTTGGTGACTGGCCTACGGAGGAGCAGGCTGCCAATTGGATTGATTTGGATCAGTTCTGCGTCGACTGCCCAGTCGAGGACTATGTCCGTGCCTGTCGAGCCTGGGCTATGCGAGTAGCCGTGGACGAAGATGAGTTGCTCGCGGCGGCCTACTGCTATGCAGTGCGGCAGGTTAAGTACGCCGATGCTCCGACAGCAGTTGCAATTGCTGTTGCTAGGGGAGCGTTCGAGCGTCTGAACGGCTGAGTTTCGACTGTGCCGCACTGAAGGAAGCAGTCCACCTTCTCAAGCCGCGTCGTAATCCGCGAGCTAATGGGTACCTACGCCGGTACCCATAGCGGACAACGCTGCGGTAAGACCCCAGCGCGGAGTTCCGCGCTGCAAGCGGATTGCCGATACGGGAGCGACGGGACTCGAACCCGCGACCTCCGGCGTGACAGGCCGGCGCTCTAACCAACTGAGCTACGCCCCCAGGGACGGGCTGGCTCGCCCGGGGTCGGGGATTATCTCAGGAGAGGGGGGTTGGCGGGGCGTGGGCGCAACTTTGGCGGCTGGGGGCGATTATGTGGGGGTGCGAGTGCTCGTCTTCGTCGTCTGCTTTCTGCTCTGCGCCGGGTCCGCGGTGGCGGCGCCGGGGGAACGGGACGTGGGCTTCGGCCAGGGAGGGATCGTCAGGCTTGCGGCCGATCCCGCGGCGCAGAACGTCGAGGACCGGGTCGAGGTCGACGGGGCCGGCCGTTACCTGGTGCTGGCCACGGCGGACGACGGCAGCAGCAGGCTGCTGCGCTTCCTCCCGAACGGCGACGTCGACGGCGGCTTCGGCGTCGGCGGCTCGGCCGCCGCGCCGGCGGGCACCTGGCACGACTTCGCGCTGCGACCCGATGGCGGCATCGTCCTCGCCGGCACCCGCGAGCGTGATTTCGCCGTCGCTGCCCTCGGCCCGGACGGGCAGGTGGACCCCGCCTTCGGCACCGGCGGCGTCGCCACCGTGCACGTCCAGCCCGAGGGGCCGCTCGCCTCCGACCGCAGGATCGAGGAGGGGTTCGAGCGGGTGCGGCTCGACCCGGCCGGGCGCATCGTCGCGGTTGGCGACGCCGACGCCTGCCGCACTGACTCCGAAGTCGAACCCGAATACCGCTGCTTTCACGAGGGCTCGGCGCTCGCCCGCTTCTCGTCGACGGGCGACCTCGACCCCGGCTTCGGCGAAGGCGGCATCGTCTTCTTCCATCCGCTCATCGACAGCGCCGGCCGCTACGGCGTCGGCGACCTCAGCGCGCTGACGCTGCAGCCGGACGGGAAGGTCCTCGCGGGCGGCAGCATCGGCGGCGACCTGCTGGTCGTCCGGCTGACGACGGAGGGGGCGCTCGACACCTCCTTCTCCGGCAACGGCCTCGCCCGCTCCGGCGCCGACACCGCGATCAGCGAAGGCGAAATCTTCCACGAAGGCGTGGCGATGGCCGTCCTCGTGCAGCGCAGCGGCCGCATCGTCGCCGTCGGCGGCGAAGTCATGGTCGGCCTGGAGCCGAACGGCGAGGGGGACCCGAGCTTCAGCCCCGGCGGCACGAAGGGCGTCGCCGAAGTCGCCAACGACTACGCAACCCGCCTCGAATTCGAACCGACCGAGGCGGCGCTCGACGCCGAGGATCGGATCCTGCTCGCCGGCGAAGCCGGCTACATGACCGCCGTCTCCCGTTTCTACCCGGACGGCGCCTTCGATCCCCGCTACTCCGGCGACGGCCTCGCCCACGTCAACCTCTCCAAGGCCTACCTCGACTCGACCACGCCGGCGGAGCTGGCGACGGACCTGGCGCCGGCGCCGGACGGAGCGGCGACCACGGTCGGCTTCGCCTACGCCGGAAAGCGCTCGCGGCTGGCGCTCGCCCGCTTCACCGGCGGCGACGGTCGCCGCGCCCGCTGCCACGGCAAACCGGCGGCGGTGCAGGGGACGCCGGGCGACGACCGGCTCCACGCCTTCGGCCCGATCGTCGGCTTCGGCGGCGACGACGTGATCGACGCCAGCTCCGGCCCGATCTGCGCCGGCTCCGGCGACGACGAGGTCAGCGGCAGCGTCGCCGGCACCATCTATGGCGGGGCCGGGGACGACAAGATCACCCGCTACGGCAACTCGCCGATCTACGGCGGCCGCGGCGACGACGTCATCCTCGCCCACAAAGGCTACGACGACGCGAACTCCTTCTTCGGCGGGCCAGGTGCCGACCTCCTCGTCGGCGGCCGCGGCCCCGATCGCCTCTACGGAGGGCCCGGCCCCGACCGCCTCTTCGGCGGCCCGGGAGCCGATCGCATCTTCGGCGGCCCCGGCGCCGACGAGGAAAGCGGCGCTGGCGGCGGCGGCAGGAAGGCCGTCTACAGCGCTCGCGGCGCCGACGGCTTCCGCATCCGCCTGATCGTCCGCGGGCACCGGGTCACCGGCGTCCACCTCCACGTCCGCCTGCACTGCAACGACAGGGCCGTCTACGACTCTTGGTGGAGCACGAACCAGCTCGACGCCAAGATCCATCCCGACGGCAGCTTCCGCTCCAAGTCGAGCAACGAAAGCTCGGAAGGCTGGACCGAATCCGTCCTCAGCGGGCGCGTCACCCGCGAGAAGATCGTCGGCGCCTACGCCGAGAAGAGCAACGAAGAATCGTTTTGCCGGACCGGCAACCGCAAGCATCCGCGGATCGACTTCGTCGCCCGCCGCGGCCGGCGCTAGATCGGCCTGGCCACAGCCCTACGAGGGCGGCGGGCGGTGCGGTCCACCCCCGAACCGCACCGCCCGCCGGGCCCTCGCAGCCTTCCCCATCTCTCCCAGGCCGGTATGCCCTCTCCGAACAACTGCATCTTCGCGCCTGCGCACCGGGGCGCCATCCGTAGAAGCCCGCGGGTCGAGCGGGGTAGCGCCGCTCAGGCGGCGGCGGGCTGGGCGATCTCGGGAACCGCGAAGGGCGCCTCGCTGGCGGCGACCTCTTCCAGCATCTCCCGCAGGGCCGCGATCCGCTCGGCGCCGTAGCGCTCGGCCCAGCGCTTCTCGACCTTGGCGAAGAGCTTGCGGCCGTGGGCCTGGGCGGTTTCGCCGCGCTCGGTCAGGCAGATCAGCTTGGCGCGTTTGTCCTCGGGGTCGGGGATGCGCTGGGCGTAGCCGCGCTGCACCAAGTCGTCGACGATCTCCCCCACCGACTGCTTGGTCAGCTTCGCCCGCTCGGCGAGGTCGGTCAGGCGCAGGCCCTCGCCGCCGACGAAGCGGAAGACGCAGCCGTGGGTGGGACGGATGTCACCGAACTCCGACTGCTCGAGCTCGGTCCGGAACTCGTCGAAGAGGGCCTGCGAGGCGATGTCGAGCAGGCCCGGGAGGGGGATCCAGAGGGGATGTTTGGGATCGGCGGACATTTCGTCAGGAAGCCTGATAAGGTCGCCTGGTCAGGTCACCTTACAAGGTTGCCTTACGAATTGTACTCGACTGTCTGGAGGTCCTCAATGGGCACCGATATCAACCGCAAGTGGTGGACGCTCGGAGCGGTCTGCGTCGCCACCTTCATGCTTCTCCTCGACATCACCGTGGTCAACACGGCGCTGCCCGCGATCCAGCAGGACCTCGGCGGCAGCTTCACCGACCTGCAGTGGGTGATCGACGCCTACGCGCTCTCGCTGGCGGCGCTGGTCCTGACCGCCGGCTCGCTCGCCGACCGGCTCGGGCGGCGGCGCGTCTTCGCGATCGGGCTCGGCGTCTTCGCTTTCGCCTCGCTGCTCTGCGCGCTGGCGCCCGACCCCACCTTCCTCAACCTCTCCCGCGGCCTGCAGGGCGTCGGCGGCGCGATCATGTTCGCCGTCTCCCTGGCCCTGGTCGCCCAGGAGTTCCCCAGCGGCCCCGAGCGGGGGATGGCGATGGGGATCTACGGCGGCACGATCGGGATCGCGGTCGCGGTCGGGCCGCTGGTCGGCGGCGTCCTCACCGACAGCCTCGGCTGGCAGTCGGTCTTCCTGCTGAACGTGCCGATCGGGCTGGCCGCGATCGCGGTCACCTACTGGAAGGTCGCCGAGTCGCGCGACCCGAACGCGACCCGGATCGACTGGGGCGGGCTCGTCACCTTCTCCAGCGCGCTCTTCGTCCTGGTCCTAGCGCTAGTCCGCGGCAACGACGAGGGCTGGGGCAGCACCCTGATCGTCGGTCTCCTCGCGGCGGCGGCGGTGCTGATGGCGGCGTTCTTCGCGATCGAGCGACGCGTCGAGCAGCCCATGCTGCCGCTTGGCTTCTTCCGGCGCCGCGCCTTCACCGGCGTGCAGCTGGCGGCCTTCGCGGTCTCCGGCTCGATGTTCGCGCTCTTCCTCTACCTGACCCTCTACCTGCAGAGCTTCCTCGGCCTCTCGCCGATCGAAGCCGGCCTGCGCTACCTGCCGATCACCGTCGCCTCCTTCGTCGTCGCCCCGCTCTCGGGGATGGCGCTGGCGAAGGTCAACGCCCGCTACCTGATGGCGGCGGGGCTGGCCCTGACCGGCGTCGGGCTCTTCCTGATGTCCGGACTGCAGCTCGACTCCGAGTGGACCGCGCTGCTGCTCGGCTTCCTCGTCAGCGGCATCGGCGTCGGCTTGCTGAACCCGGTGATCGCCGACGTGGCCCTGAGCGTGGTGCCGAAAGAGCAGAGCGGGATGGCGGCCGGGATCAACGACACCTTCCGCCAGGTCGGGATCGCGGTCGGGATCGCCGCCTGGGGCGCGATCTTCCTCGGCACGGGTGCCTCGAAGACCGAGGCGGTGGCGGGCGGCTCGCTCGACCACGATCAGGCCCGCGGCCTGGTCGAGGCGACCTCGTCCGGTGCGCTGCCGCAGGCCGTGGCGGGACTGCCGGCGGGCGCGCAGGACGCGGCGCGGAACGCCGCCGAACAGGGGTTCATCCACGGGCTGAACCAGATCCTCGTGTTGGGGGCGCTGCTCTCCTTTGCGGGGGCGGTGCTGGCGCTTTGGCTGGTGCGGGAGGCGGATATCGAGCGGGAGACGTTGGTCGACACTGCCTTCGAGGTGGACGTCGTCGAGGCGGAGCCGGTTCGGGCCTAGCTAGGGATGGTTGGTCTGGGGAGGGGGTGGGTGACCCCTCCCCAGAAACAACGAGCTTATGGGCCGGGTTGAGTGTGTGGGGT
>Ga0307314_10000010_pt1 | contig 65905 bp, 61 predicted proteins | sample ER_DNA_204_FD_194493 | JGI IMG/M metagenome (GOLD analysis project Ga0307314, IMG submission 194493) | Bulk soil microbial communities from the East River watershed near Crested Butte, Colorado, United States - ER_DNA_204 | ecosystem: Environmental > Terrestrial > Soil > Floodplain | place...
GGGGGGATTCGACCAGCGCCCGCTCTTCCCCCTCCACCTCCTGCTCCTTGCCGCCGTTGAAGAAGTAGGTGACGTGCGCGTACTTCTCGGTCTCGGCGACGTGGAGCTGGTTGCCGCCGGCCGCGGCGATCGTCTCGGCCAGGGTCGTCGCCGGCCGCTGCTCAGGGAAGGCGACCGGGTAGGGCCAGCCCTTGCGGTACTCGGTCATCGTCGTCAGGTCGAGGGGGGCGGCGCCGGCGCGGGAGAACTCGTCGAAGCCGGGCTCGGAGAGGGCGCGACTCATCTGCCGGGCGCGGTCGGGGCGGAAGTTGACGAAGAGGGCGATGTCGCCCTCGGCGGCACCGTCGTAGTCGCCGATCACCGTCGGCTTGACGAACTCGTCGGTTTCCTCGCGCTCGTAGGACTCGGCGATCGCCGCGGCGGCGCTCGGCGCGTGCAGGCCCTGGGCGTGGACGATCGCGTCGTAGGCGAGCTTGGTCCGCTCCCAGCGGGTGTCGCGGTCCATCGCGTAGTAGCGGCCGCTGACGGTGGCGACGCGGCCGGCGGCGCGCAGCCAGCGCTCCAGTTCCTCCAGGTAGCCCTTGCCGCCGTGCGGGAGGGTGTCGCGACCGTCGGTGAACGCGTGGAAGACGACGTCGGGCACGCCTTCCTGGGAGGCGAGCTCGATCGCCGCCTCGATGTGCTCCCAGCCGGAGTGGACGCCGCCGTCGGAGACGAGGCCGAGCAGGTGCAGGCGACCGCGGGGGCTCTGGCGGGCGCGCTCGCAGGCGGCGCGCAGGACCTCGTTGTCGAAGAAGCTGCCGTCGGCGACGGCGTCGTCGATCCGGGCCAGGTCCTGCTTGACGATCGCGCCGGCGCCGAGGTTGAGGTGGCCGACCTCGGAGTTGCCCATCTGCCCCTCCGGCAGGCCGACGTCGCGGCCCTGGGCGGAGAGCTGGGTGTGGGGAAACTCCTCCCAGAGGCGGTCGAAGACCGGCGTCTCGGCGAGCGAGATCGCGTTGCCCGGCCCCGGCTCGGCCAGCCCCCAGCCGTCGAGGATGATCAGGGCGAGGGAGGGAACGAGCGGACTCATCGAGTCAGCCGGCTGCCTCGACTATCGCGGCGAAATCCTCGGCGTCGAGGCTGGCGCCGCCGACGAGGGCGCCGTCGACGTCGGGCAGCGAGAGCAGCTCGGCGGCGTTGCCGGGCTTGACCGAGCCGCCGTAGAGGATCCGCACCTTGTCGGCAGCGGCGCCCCGCGCCCGCAGCACGTCGCGGATGAAGGCGCAGGCCTCCTGGGCCTGCTCGGGGGTGGCGGTACGACCGGTGCCGATCGCCCAGATCGGCTCGTAGGCGACGACGACGCCCTCGACCCGGCCCGGCTCGATGCCGCCGAGGTCGGCCTGCAGCTGGCGCTCGAGGACTTCCTCGGTCTCGCCGGCGTCTCGCGCCGCCTCGCTCTCCCCGACGCAGAGGATCGGCTCGAGGCCGGCGGCCAGCGCCGCGGCGACCTTGCGCGCCAGCGCCTCGTCGGTCTCGGCGAAGTGCTGGCGGCGCTCGGAGTGGCCGAGGACCACCGCCTCGACGTCGAGCTCGACCAGCATCGGCGCCGAGACCTCGCCGGTGAAGGCGCCCGAGTCCTCCTCGTGCATGTTCTGGGCGGCGACCTTGACCGCGGTCCCGTAGCGGCGCTCGACCACCGCGGTCAGCGCCGTGAACGGCGGGCAGATGACGACGTCGGATTGGGTCGCCGCGATCCGCGGCAGCAGTGCGTCGACGAACTCGGCCGCCTCGGCGATCGTCTTGTGCATCTTCCAGTTGGCTGCGATGTACGGCGTGCGCTCAGACACGCATTGCCTCCTCCCCTTCGTCCTCTTCCTCGTCATCGTCGAGCAGGGCCTCGACGCCCGGCAGCTTCTTTCCCTCCAGCAGCTCCAACGAGGCGCCCCCTCCCGTCGAGACCCAGTCGACCTCGTCCTCGAGCCCGAACTGGTTCAGCGCGGCGACGGAGTCGCCGCCGCCGGCCACCGTCGTCCCCGGCGCCTTCGCAACCGCCTCGGCGACAACGCGGGTGCCGCCGGCGAAGGGCTCCATCTCGAAGGCGCCCATCGGCCCGTTCCAGAGCACGGTGCCGGCGCCGGCAATCGCCTCCGCGTACGCCTCGGCGCTGCGGGGGCCGATGTCGAGTCCCATCCAGCCGTCGGGCACCTCCACCCCGTCGCTCTCCTTGCGCTCGGTGTCGGCGGCGAACTCGCGCCCGAGGACGAGGTCCACAGGCAGCTGCAGCTCGCAATCCGACCCCTCGGCCCGCTCCAGCGCCTCTTTCGCCTCCTCCTCACCCTCGGCGAGCGAGTCGCCGACCGGGATCCCCTGGGCCTTGAAGAAACCGAAGCACATCGCGCCGCCGATCAGGATCTTGTCGGCGACTTCGAGGAAGCGGTCGATCACCCCGACCTTGTCGGAGACCTTGGCGCCGCCGAGGACGACGACCAGCGGCCGCTCGGGCGAGTCGACCACCTTTTCCAGTTCGGTCACCTCGCGCTCCAGCAGCAGGCCGGCGTAGGCCGGCAGGTAGTCGGCGACGCCGGCGGTGCTGGCGTGGGCGCGATGGGCGGCGCCGAAGGCGTCGTTGACGTAGATGCTCGCCAGCTGGGAGAGGTTTTCCGCCAGCTTCGGGTCGTTCTTGGTCTCCCCCGGCTCGAACCGCACGTTCTCCAGCAGCAGCACGTCGCCGGGGCCGAGGGCGCCGCAGGTGAGGTCGACGTCGCCCTCGATCACCCCCGGCGCCAGCTTCACCTCGGTCCCCAGCAGCTCGCCGAGCCGCTTCGCCACCGGCGCCAGCGAGAGCGCCGGGTCTGGCTCCCCCTTCGGCCGCCCGAGGTGCGACATCAGGACCAGCGCCGCGCCGCGTTCGCGCAGCAGCTCGATCGTCGGCAGCGCCGCCCGGATCCGGGTGTCGTCAGTGACCTCCCCGTCGGCCAGGGGGACGTTGAAGTCCACCCGGACGAGGACGCGGCGGCCCTTGACCGCGGCGTCGCGGACGCTTGCCTTGTCGAATGCCATGGCTGCCGAAGGTGCGCGTCGCCCGTTAGGGCAGGACCTTGCCGGCCAGCTCGACGCAGCGGTTGGAGTAGCCCCACTCGTTGTCGTACCAGCTGACCGCCTTCACCAGCTTGCCGTCGCCGATCACCATCGTCTGCTGGGCGTCGAAGATCGAGCTGTGCGGGTCGCCGACGATGTCGGTGGAGACGATCGGGTCCTCGGTGTAGGAGAGGATCCCCTTCATCGGCCCCTCGGCGGCTGCCCTCACCGCCTCGTTGACCTGCTCGGGGTTGACCGCCTCCGGGGTGGTGAAGGTGAGGTCGACGACCGAGCCGGTCGGGACGGGGGCGCGCATCGCGAACCCGTTCAGCTTGCCGTTCAGCTCCGGCAGCACCAGGCCGACGGCCTTGGCGGCGCCGGTCGTGGTCGGGATCAGGTTGAGCGCCGCGGCGCGGGCCCGCCGCAGGTCCTTGTGCGGCATGTCCTGCAGGCGCTGGTCGGCGGTGTAGGCGTGGATCGTCGTCATCAGGCCCTGCTCGATCCCGAAGGCGTCGTTCAAGACCTTCGCCAGCGGCGCCAGGCAGTTGGTGGTGCAGGAGGCGTTGGAGATGACGTCGTGGTTCTCGGGGTCGTAGTCGCGGTCGAAGTTGACGCCGAGGGCGACGGTCACGTCCGGCTCCTTGGCCGGAGCGGAGATGATCACCTTCTTGGCGCCGGCCTCCAGATGCTTGGCGGCATCGGCGCGGGCGGTGAAGAAGCCGGTCGACTCGATCACGACGTCGACGCCGAGCTCGCCCCAGGGCAGCTGGGCAGGGTCGCGCTCGGAGAGGACCTTGACCTCGTCCCCGCCGGCGACGATGTTCTCGCCGTCGACCTCCACCCCGCCGGGGAAGCGGCCGAGGATCGAGTCGTACTTGAGCAGGTGGGCCATCGTCGGCGTGTCGACGAGGTCGTTGACGGCGACGAAGTCGATGTCGGCGTTCGCCTCCTTGGCGGCGCGGAAGACGTTGCGCCCGATGCGGCCGAAACCGTTGATGCCGACCTTCACAGCCATGAACCAAACCCTCCTATTTGTATGTGGGGAAGCCGATCCTAAGGACTCGGCGCTTCCGGCTCCGCTGCTTAGTCGGAGCCGATCGTGATCTCGATCTCGTACCCGTCGGGGTCCTTGAGAAAAGCGGAGTAGGAACCCGACCCGTGCGAGCGCTGCTCACCCGGATCCGAGACGCTGACGCCGCCGGATTTCACCCCGTTCTCCCAGGCCGCCTTGACCGCGACGATGCCCAGCGCCGAGAAGCTCAAGAGGCCGAAACCTGGCTGAGGATCGTGCTTTCCGGAGACGAAGAAGACGGGCTTGGCGATGCCCCAGCCGATCGTCTGGTCCTGCTCGAAATGGCGTCGCCAGCCCAGCGGGGCCAGCATCGAGTCGTAGAAGGCGGCGCTGCGGTCGAGATCGCCGACCTCCAGGAGGACGTGGTGGAGCATTGGTTATTCGGAGGCTATAGGAGGGGGCGACCGGAATGAGCGCGGGTCGGATGAGCCCGGATGACCGGCGCGCTACGGCCCCTCCTCGGTTCCCGCGTAGCGCCGCTACGCGGGAACCGCGTCGTGACCGTCCCGCTTGGTCCCCGGACTCCCCGACTCCTCGCGCTCATCCCGGTCGCCCCCTCCCTGATCTTTGGTAGGGATTAGCGTGTCCAAAATGAGGATTGGATCGGCCATAGCAGCGACTCTTGCCGTGATTGCATGCGCCCTGGCCTTTGCTACGCCCTTCGCAGGGGCCGAATGGGAACGATCCTGTGGCTCGCTTCTCGAGCATTACCGGGATCAAGGCGGGCGGGAGGCGATTTTGGCTAGAGGAATCGTCGGCCACAACATGCGATGTGACGGGGCGCGGGACGTAGCCCGCGCCTATGCATCTCGCTCCCACTATGCCCGTACCAACCTGCATGGCGAACGGGTCGTGAGGAACCGCTTCCCTCGGGCGATCGGGGAGTTCCGCTGCACCAACGAACGCCTTGGCAGCGACATCAGGCAAGCGCGCCGGTCTTTTGTCCCGCTATACGGAACAAAGGACCGGCGCACTTCTTCTAGCCGGACTTGGGGGTCCAGCGGAAGAACCTGATCGCCAGCAGGAGGCCGGCGACGCCCCAGAGGGCGACGATCGCGAGGTTGTCCCAGGAGACGGCGGAGCCGCCGGCGGGGACGTAGGCGTCGAAGAAGGCGTCGAAGAAGTGGCGGACCGGGAAGAGGTCGGCGAAGTCGATCACGCCATCGGGCAGCTGGTCTTCGGGGATGAAGACGCCGGAGAGGAAGTAGAGCGGCAGCAGCAGGGCGTTGACGATCGCGGCGGCGGCGTCCTGGGAGGGGATCAGGGCGGTGAGGGCGATGCCGAGGCAGCAGAAGGCGGCGGCGCCGATGACGAGGGTGAGGAGGATCGCCGGCAGGCGGTCCCAGGGGACGTCGGCGCCGAAGAGGGCGCCGATCGCGGCCAGCAGGATCAGCATCATCAGGGCGACGACGATCGAGTTGCCGACCCGGCCGGCGATGAAGACCCAGGGCGGCATCGGGGTGCCACGGCCGCGCTTGAGGCGGCCGTCTTCGCGGGCGATCACCAGGGTCATCGCCAGCGTCTGCATCGTCGCCGAGATGATCGCCAGCGACATGATCGCCGGCACGTAGTAGGTCGTCGCGTCGATCCCGCCCCGCACGTTCACCTCTTCGCCGCTGAAGACGAGGGCGAGGATGAGGAAGAGGATCACGGGGAACATCACCGTGAAGAAGACAGAGGCCGGGTTGCGCCAGAAGGCCTTCTGGTCGTAGCGGAACTGGTGGCCGACGAGGGCGAGGCCGCTCATTCGGCGGCCTCGGAGGTGGCGGTCAGCTCCAGGTAGACGTCCTCCAAAGAGGGCCGGGTCACTTCGAGCCCCTCCAGCTCCTCTCCATCCGCCAGCGCCTTCGCGGTGAGCTCGTGCAGGGTCTCGACCGGCGTCGCCGTCCGGGTCACGACCTCGCGGCCGTCCCGGCGGTAGCGAATCGTCGTCTCGCCGGCGTCGCGTTCGCCGAGGTCCTCGGGCGTGCCCTGGGCGACGATCTGGCCGGCGGCGATGATCGTCACCCGGTCGGCGAGGCGCTGCGCCTCGTCCATGTAGTGGGTGGTGAGGAAGACGGTCTTGCCGAGGTCGCGGAGGCCGGCGATCACGTCCCAGGCCTGGCGCCGGGCAGAGGGGTCGAAGCCGGTGGTCGGCTCGTCGAGGAAGAGCAGCTCGGGGTCGCCGACCAGGGCCATGCCGACGTCGAGCCGGCGCTGCTGGCCGCCGGAGAGCCGGCTCGCCCGCTCGTCGGCTTTGCCCTCGAGGCCGACGAGGGCGATCACCTCCTCGGTCGGGCGCGGCGCCCGGAAGTAGCCGGCGTAGAGGTCGAGCGACTCGCGCACGGTCAGGTAGGGGTCGAGGCGGCCGCTCTGCAGGACGATCCCGATCCGCTCGCGCCACTCGCGCCCGGCGCGCTCGGGGTCCTCGCCCAGCACCGTCACCTCTCCCCCGCTGCGCCTGCGGTACCCCTCGAGGATCTCGACCGTCGTCGTCTTCCCCGCCCCGTTGGGCCCGAGGAAGGCGAAGACCTCGCCCCGGTTCACCTCGAGGTCGATGCCGCGGACCGCCTCGGTCTCGCCGTAGCTCTTCCGCAGGCCCTTTATGGAGATGACGGGATCAGGCAAGGAGCGGCGATTCTAGAGTTGCATCCGTGCTGGGAGAGCGGTCGATCGTGAAATCGCCGGATGGGCGGCGCTGGCGGGTGCGGCGGAGGTGGGTCGATCGACCCGTCCCGAGCCTGCGCGAGTGGTTCCGCCGGGGCCGGCGCGAAGTCGACGGCGAGGACGTCGTCGACGGCCTGTTCGTCGCCGACGGCTTCGACGGCTTGGGGGCGATCGGCGCGGCGATCGCGATCGGGGTCCTGATCCTCGTGCTGCTGCCGGTGCTGGGGGTCGCCCTGGAGCTCGTCGCCCTGCTGCTCGTGCTCACCTACGGGCTGTTCGCGCGGATCGTCCTTCGGCGGCCGTGGATCGTCGAGGCCTGTGACGTCGAGGACGAGGAGGATCGGGTCGCCTTCGCGATCAAGGGATGGCGCGCCTCCAGCGTCGCCCTGCGCGAGCTTCGTACGGCGATCGCCGCCGCCGGCCCGCCGGAGCGGCTCACGGTCGGGCGCCCGCTGGCGACCGCACCGGCTAGCCGAGCTCGACGTCGCGGTGCTTGACCCTCACGATCACGTCCTCGCGGCCGGCGAGGTCGCGGCGGATGCGGTCGGCGACGGTGATCGAGCGGTGGCGGCCGCCGGTGCAGCCGACGGCGATCGTCAGGTGGCTCTTGCCCTCGGCGACGTAGGCGGGGACGAGGAACTCGAGCAGCGGCAGCAGGCGGCCGTAGAACTCGCCCGCCTGGGTCCCCTGCTCGACGTAGTCCTGAACCTCCTGGTCGAGACCGGTCTTCGGCCGCAGGTCGTCGACGTAGTGGGGATTGGGCAGGAAGCGGACGTCCAGCGTCAGGTCGGCGTCGCGCGGCGGCCCGTTCTTGAAACCGAAGGTGAGCAGGGTGAGGGCGAGCTTGCCGGTCTCCTCCTGTCCCAGCAGCTCTTCGGTGATCTGCCGGCGCAGCTCCGCCCCGGTCAGGTCGCTGGTGTCGATCACCTTGTCGGCGCGCTCGCGCAGCGGCGCCAGCAGCTCGCGCTCGGCCCGGATCCCCTCGACGATCCGCCCTTCCGGCGCCAGCGGGTGGCGGCGGCGGGTCTCCTTGTAGCGGTCGAGCAGGATCTCCTCGCCGGCCTCGAGGAAGAGGACCATCGGCCGCAGGCCTTCCGCCTCGAGGTCGTCGAGCACCTGCAGCAGGTCGTCGAAGTACTCGCCGCCCCGCACGTCGGAGACGACCGCGGCACGCTCGACGCCGCTGCCCTCGTGGCGGAACAGCTCGCCGAGCCCGGCGATCATCCGCGGCGGCAGGTTGTCGACGCAGAAGTAGCCGCCGTCCTCGAAGGAGGCGATCGCCTCCGACTTGCCGGCGCCCGAGTGGCCGGTGATGACGACCAGCGTCACCTGCTTGGCGGGGTTTCCGTCCGCGCCCGCCTCGATCTCCGTCTCCACCCGCTCCGCCATCGGCTTCCTCAATTGGTCCGGTTGAGCTGCTCGTGTATCTCGCGGCCTACTTTGCCAGGCAGGCCGGGCACCGCCTCGAGCTCCTCGCGGGTGGCGGCGAGGAACCGCTCCGGCGTGCCGAAGTGTTGCAGCAGCGCCCGCTTGCGGGCGGGGCCGATCCCGGGCAGCTCGTCGAGCACCGAGCCTTCGAGCATGCCGCGGTCGCGGCGGCCGCGGTGGTGGTCGATCGCGAACCGGTGCGCCTCGTCGCGGACCCGCTGCAGCAGCCGCGAGGCCTCCGAGTCGGCGGCGAGGTCGAGCGGCTCGCCGCGGCCGGGGACGTAGACCTCCTCCAGCCGCTTGGCGAGGCTGATCACGGTGACGCCGCGTTCGGTGAACGGCTGCAGCGCCCGCACCCCCGCCGCCAGCTGGCCTTTGCCGCCGTCGATCAGGACCAGCGAGGGGAGCGAGGCGAAGCTGGCGTCGCGTTTGCGATCGTGGGGCGAGAGATCGGCCTGTTCGAGGTAGCGCGCCATCCGCCGGCTCAAGACCTCCTCCATCGAGGCGAAGTCGTCGGGACCGCCGTTGCCGGTGCCGCCCTCGCGCAGGTCGCCGCGGACTTTGAAGCGGCGGTAGTCGGACTTCTTCGTCGCGCCCCCCTCGAAGACGACCATCGAGGCGACGGTGTGCTCGCCGCCGATCGTCGAGATGTCGAAGCCCTCGATCCGCACCGGCAGCTCCTCCATCCCCAGCGCCTGCGCCAAGGCCGCCAGGCTCTCGACCCGGCGCGAGCGCCGGTGCTCGCGCCGCAGCCGGTCCTGGTCGAGGGCGAGCTGGGCGTTGCGCTCGGCCAGCTCCCGCAGCCGCCGTTTGTCGCCGCGCTCGGCGGCGCGGACCTCGACCGGCGCCCCGCGCCGCTCGCTCAGTGCCTCGGCGAGGACCTCGGCGCGGTCGCGCAGGTAGGGGGCGACGACGATCTGCCGCGGCATCGAAGGCGAAGCCGAGTAGTACTGGGAGATGAACTCCTCGGCGACCTCGGCCGGCTCGCGTTCGCCCTCGTTTTCGAGGTAGAAGCTCTGGCGCTCGGCGAGGATCCCGTCGCGGACCTGGAAGACCTGGGCGTTGGCGTCGGCGCCCTCGACCGCGACCCCGATCAGGTCGGCGGTCCCCATCGAGGTGCCGGCGACGCGCTGGCGCTCGAACAGCGAGCGGATCGCTTTCAGGCGGTCGCGGTGGAGGGCGGCGCGCTCGAACTCCTGCGCCTGCGCGGCCGCCTTCATCTTCCCCTCCTCCTCGCGCTCGACCTGGCGGTAGCGGCCGGAGAGGAAGTCGACGATCGCCTCGATGTTGCGGCGGTACTCCTCCTGGCTGATGTACTCGACGCAGGGCGCCCCGCAGCGCTTGATGTAGTAGTCGAGGCAGGGGCTGCCGGAGCGGCGGCCGGGCTCCTTGCCCTCGCAGGTGCGGAACTGGAAGAGCTTGCCGAGCAGGTCGAGCGTCTCCCGCACCCGCTTGGCGCTGGAGAAGGGGCCGAAGTAGGCGCGGCCGGAGCGGTGCTTCTCGCGGGTGAAGTACACCCGCGGGTAGGCCTCGTCGAGGCTGACGGCGACGTAGGGGTAGGACTTGTCGTCGCGGAGGCGGATGTTGAAGCGCGGCCGGTGGCGCTTGACGAAGCTCTGCTCGGTCAGCAGCGCCTCGGCCTCGTTGGCGGTGACCAGGCTCTCGATGCGGTCGATGCGGGAGGTGAGGCGGGTGTTGCCGCCGGAGAAGTGGGAGGAGATCCGCTTGCGGATCGAGCGCGCCTTGCCGACGTAGAGCAGCTCGCCGCCGCGGTCGTAGAAGAGGTAGACACCGGGCTGGTCGGGCAGCTCCTTGCGCTGCTGCGCGATCCGCTCCGCCCGCGAGAGGGCGCCGTTGTCCCTGCCTTGTGCCATCCCTCTAAGGGTAGGCTGCTGGCCACTCGGCCAACCACCGCCACGAGGGAGAGAGATGACCACGGAGACCGTCGACCCGCCGCAGCTGAACACGATCCGGATCGAGATCGACGGCGAGATCGGGACCCTGACCCTCGACCGGCCCGACGCCTTCAACGCGATGAGCCCGGAACTGATCGGCGAGATGACCGTCGCCTTCGCCTGGCTCGCCGACCGGGCGCCGCTGCGGGGGCTGATCGTCACCGGCGCCGGCAAGGCCTTCTGCGCCGGCGGCGACGTCACCTGGTTCCGCAAAGGCGTCGAGTCGGGGGAGATCGACCTTCCCTCCGACGTGCGGCGCGGGGCCGAGGTCATGCACCAGGCGATCATCGACCTGCGGCGGATCCCCTATCCCGTGATCGGGGCGATCAACGGTCCAGCCGCCGGGGCCGGGTTCTCGCTGGCGCTCGCCTGCGACATCCGCATCGCCGCCAGCACCGCCTTCTTCGCCCCCGCCTACGGGCGGATCGGCGCCTCGCCGGACGGCGGCATGACCTACTTCCTGCCGCGCGTGGTCGGGCCGAGCAAGGCGCTGGAACTGCTGCTCGACGATCCCAACCTGAGCGCCGAAGACGCGCTGGGGCTGGGGCTGGTGAGCGAGGTCGTCGGCGCCGAGGAGCTGATGCAGCGGGCGCGGGTGCGGGCCGGGGAGCTGGCGAAGAAGGCGCCGCACTACGTGCGGATGGCGAAGAAGCTGGTCGGGGTCAGCATCGAGAACAGCATCAACGACCACCTGCAGCTGGAGCGCCACGGCATCGCCGACTCGATGGCGACCGAAGACCTCCGCAATGGAGTGAAGACCTTCTTCAGCGGCGGCACCCCGGAGTTCCACGGCCGCTGAACCGGGTAGCGCCTCTTTACGTATCGCGGCTAGATTCAGTCGAGACCTGTCCCTGCGGAAAAGGAATGAAATGAAGAAGCTCCTCACCCTGTTCGCCATGCTCCTCGCCGCGCTGGCACTTGCCGCCTGCGGAGGCGGCGACTCGACGAGCGGAGACACCTCGCCGGCGGCCGGCGCCGTCGAAGACGTCGAAGAAGGCGCCGAAGAAGCTGGCGAAAAGGCCGAAGAAGCCGGAGAAGAAGCCGGAGACAAGGCCGGTGAAGCCAAGGAAGAAGCCGAAGGCGGCTCTGCAGGCTCCGCCTCCACCCTCGACTTCGAAGCCGACCCCAGCGGCCAGCTCGCCTTCACCAGCGACGAAGCCACCGCCAAGGCGGGCAAGGTGACGGTCGACTTCACCAACTCCTCGCCCGTCCCCCACGACGTCGCGATCGAAGACTCCGGCGGCGAAACCATCGCCGAGACCGAGGTCCTCTCCGAAGGCTCCGACTCCACCACCGCCAACCTCAAGCCCGGCACCTACACCTTCTACTGCTCCGTCCCGGGCCATCGGGAAGCCGGCATGGAAGGGACGCTGACCGTCAAGTAGTTCCCGCGAGCGCAGCGGTGTGCTTAATGTTCGCCTGGCGGACAAAAGGCACACCGCTGTAAGCCCGGAGCGAGAGGAGTGCGATCGATGAACGAGAAGCGGCGCATCGCCTTCGTCCAGGCGTGCTGGCACAAGGACCTCGTCGACCAGATCAAGAAGGGGTTCGCGAACGAGATCGCCGAGCTCGGCACGCCAGCGGAGAACGTCGACTACTTCGAGGTCACCGGGGCCTTCGAGATCCCGCTGCACGCCCGCCGCCTGGCCGAAACCGGTTCCTACGGCGCGATCGTCGCCGCCGGGCTGGTCGTCGACGGTGGCATCTACCGCCACGAGTTCGTCGCCGAAGCGGTGATCGGCGGGCTGATGCAGGTCCAGCTGGAGACCGGAATCCCGGTCATCTCCGCGGTCCTCACCCCCCATCACTTCCACGAGCACGAGACCCACCGCGGCTTCTTCTTCGACCACCTGGAGACGAAGGGCACGGAGGCGGCGCGAGCCTGCGCCCACACGATCGAGGCGCTTCATCGGCTGCCCGTCGCCGAGAGCGGCCAGAAGCTTTCGCGCTAGGGCTTAAGAGCCATCACCCGCGTCACCGAGTCGCCGACGAAGCAGGGCTTGTCGGCGTCCTCGACTTCGAGGGTGAAGCGGGTGACGACCTCGTACCAGCCGCTGCCCTTCTCCTCGACCGAGACGACCTCGGCCTTGGCGCGGATCCTGGAGTCGACGGGGACGGGCGCGGGGAAGCGGATCTTGTTCCAGCCGTAGTTGACGCCGAGGGCGAAGCCGGTGGAGCTGATCAGCTCGGTGCGGAAGCCATCGACGGTCGCGAGGGTGAGGTTGCCGTGGGCGATCGTGGTGCCGTAGGGGCTCTCGGTCTTCGCCCGCTCGGGATCGACGTGGATCCACTGGTGGTCGCCGGAGAGCTCGGCGAAGGCGTCGATGTCCGCCTGGGTGATCGTCCGCCACTCGCTCGGCCCGACCTCCTGGCCGACCAGGGCCTTCATCCCCTCCACCCCTTTGACCTCCGCGGCTGGCATCGGCGCGCAGTCTATCCGCGCTCAGTCGGTCCAGAACTCGTGGTCGAGGGCGCCGTCGCCGTCCTTGCGGGGGCCGAAGACGAGCACCTCCAGCCCCTCGTCGCCGGCTTCGAAGGCACGGGTCACCTCGGGGGAGACGCGGATCGCGTCGAGCGTCTCCACCTCGATGATCTCGTCGTCGAGCTTGAAGAGGCCGTCGCCGCGGACGACGACGTAGACCTCCTCGGCGTCCTCGTGCCGGTGACCGAAGGGCTGCCGCTTGTTCGGCTTCAGGCGGTGGAAGCTGAAGCCGGTCTCCTCGGTCTCCAGGTCGCCCTTGGCGAAGCGGGCCTCCATCTTGTCGGCGTGGCCGAAGTCGGCCGCCGAGTCCTTGACCTCCTCCAGCTTCTTGTGGGTGAAGGGGTTGCGCATCGCAGTCCTTTCGGTCGCTGACGTAAGCGCAACCTACCCCGACGGGTAGCCTTGACGCGTGGCCGGTCCAGTCAGTCGCGTCCTCTCCAGCAGCCAGCTCGCGACCCTGGCCCGGCACGGAGAAGAGCGGAGCGCCGAGGTCGGCGAGAAGCTGTTCGAGATCGGCGACGAGACCTACCCCTTCATCGCGATCCTCGAGGGCGAGGCGGCGGTCCTGGACGCGGCCGGGAACGAGATCGTCCGCCACGGCCCGTCCGGGTTCCTCGGCGAGATGAACCTGCTCTCGGGGCAGACCGTCTTCCTCACCGCGGAGGTGACGAAGCCGATGCGCTACGTCGCGGTCGAGCGCGAAGAGCTGCGCAAGCTGCTGCTCGAGGACGCGCCGCTCTCCGACATCCTCCTCTCCGCCTTCGTGCAGCGGCGCGAACTGCTGCAGCAGCGGCAGGGGATCGGAATCGAGATCGTCGGCCCGCGCGACTCGGCGCCGACCCGCCGGCTGGTCGACTTCGCGAAACGGCAGCGGCTGCCGTTCACCTGGACCGACAGCGCCGACGACGCGGAGGCGGCGCGGGCGCTGGAGGGCTTGGAGCCGGCCGAGATCCCGCTGGTGCGACTGCCGGGCGGCGCCGAGTTGCGGGCGCCGAGCGACGGCGAGCTCTCGCGGGCGCTCGGGATCGGCCTCGAGCTGGGCGCGCGCGAGGAGGTCGACCTGCTGGTGATCGGAGGCGGCCCTGCCGGCCTCGGCGCCGCCGTCTACGGCGCCTCGGAGGGGCTCGACACGCTCGTCGTCGAGAGCACCGTGCTGGGCGGCCAGGCGGGCACCTCACGGCGGATCGAGAACTACCTCGGCTTCCCGGCCGGGATCACCGGCAGCGAGCTGACCAGCCGCGCCGTCACCCAGGCCCGCAAGTTCAGCGCCCGCACCGCGACGCCCTACCGGGCGCAGGCGCTGGAGCCTGGGGACGGACGGCACCTCGTCCGGCTCGAGGAGGGAAACGAGATCTCGGCCCGCGCGGTGGTGATCGCGACCGGGGCCGAATACCGGAAACTCCCGGTCGCCGATCTCGAGCAGTACGAGGGGTTGAGCGTCTTCTATGCCGCCGGCCCGCCCGAGGCCCAGATCTGCGGCGGCCAGCGGGTCGGCGTCGTCGGCGGCGGCAACTCCGCCGCACAGGCGGCCGTCTGGCTCGCCCGCGGCGGCGCCCTGGTCACGCTCCTGCACCGGCGCGCCGACCTGGCGGAGACGATGTCCAGCTACCTGCTCGACGAGCTCGACCGCTACGGGGTCAGCGTCCGCGACCGCAGCGAAATCGCCGAGCTCCACGGCAGCGACGGCAAGCTCGAGGAGGTCACCCTGACCGATGGGACCCGCCTCCCCTACTCGTTCCTCTTCCTCTTCCTCGGCGCCTCCCCCTGCACCGGCTGGCTCGGCGAGGCGATCGACCGCGACGAGAAGGGCTTCATCCGCACCGGGTCCGAGATCGGCGCCGAGGGCCTGCTGGAAACCAGCGTCCCCCGCGTCTACGCCGCCGGCGACGTGCGCGCCGGCTCGATCAAGCGCTGCGCCACCGCGGTCGGCGAGGGCGCCGCCGTGGTCCGCTTCGTCCACGAGCACCTGGCACCGACGGACGCCGGTTCGATGAGGCCCTAGCCCGGCAGCGGCACCGCCTGGACCTGCGAGGCCAACTCGCCCCCGGCCCAGACGTGGATCGCGAACCCGGGCGGGTCGACCCACTCGATCTCGTCGCGGCGGTAGTTGGGAAGAACCTGCAGGTAGGTGCTGGGGGCAGCGAGGACGGGGCAGCCGCTCAGGGTCGAGGCGGCGATGCGGTGGAGGTGGCCGCCGACGATGGCGCGCAGCTGCGGGTGCCGCGCGACTACCTCGCCGAGGACCTCGCGGCCGCCGCGGTCGAGGTTGATCGCGTCCCACTCCGCGATCCCGGTCGCCAGCGGCGGGTGATGGACCGCGAGCAGCGTCGGCCGCTCGGGTTGCGCCGCCAGCTCCCGGTCGAGCCAGCCGAGCCGATCGGCGTCATAGCTCCCCGGGTCGCGACCGGGGACGTTCGAGTCCAAGAGGACCAGCCGCAGCTCGCCGATGTCGACGGAGTAGTTGACCGGCTCCTCTCCCTGTCCCGGCAGATCGAACGCCGCCCGGATCCGGCCGCGGTCGTCGTGGTTGCCCGGCAGGACGTGGAGCGGCGCGGCGAGTCTCCCCAGCAGCTCCCGCGCGACCCGGTAGTTCTCCTCGGCGCCGTCGTCGGTCAGGTCCCCGGTGACGAGCACTGCGTCGGGCCGGTTCGGCAGCCCCCGCACCGCCTCGATCACCGCTTCCAGCCGCGGAACCGGGTCGACCCCGTTCTCGCTACCCCCGACGTGGAGGTCGCTGAACTGGACCAGCAGGACGGGATCGGTCATCGCTCGCGGCATCCTGCTCTAGAGGAGGAATGGCAACAGCCTTCCCCTGCCGGATGAGCTCCTCGACATCCCAACCTTCCTCCGCCTCCCGAACGAGCTTGTCGATCAACTCATCGGTGATCGGCTCGCCCTTGATCGTTTCTCCGTAGATCCTCTTCGAAGCCATGGTCATTCCCAGGGCAGCAGGTTGGCATATCTGGGTCGCATCTTCATTGCGTGAATCGCTAACTCAGATTCATCCGGTTGAAGAACCGTAAGCACCTCAAGTAGATCCGCGTCTCCGCTCTCGATATCGAGAGCGGAGACGCCGTGCTTGAGCGCTGCCCGATGAGCCCGCCGCATCCTCACTACGCGGAAAGTCACGCCACCAACCGCACTTCGAAACTCGGCATCGCGATCGCGCCGGCGCCGCCGATCAGGGCGAGGATGCGGGTGACGTAGGCCTGGGTCTCGGGGTAGGGCGGGATGCAGTGGCAGGCTTCGACCGGAGCCGGCCCGGCGTTGTAGGCCGCGAGGGCCAGTTCGGGGGAGCCGAACTGGCGCAGGAGGTCCGACATTAGGTGGGCCTCGGCGTCGATCGCGGCGACGGGGTCATAAGGGTTGGCGAGGCCGTAGGCGGCGGCCGTGCTGGGCATGAACTGGGCGATGCCCTGGGCTCCGGCGGGGGAGCCGGCGGTGGGATCGAAGCCGGACTCGGCCATCAGCTGCCCGGCCATCAGCGCCGGTGGCACCTGCCAGCGGGCGGCGGAGCGGAGGATCGGCTCGCGGAACCGAGGCGGGACGAAGGACGGGAGGCTGGCCGAGGTGGCGGCAAAGGCGGTACCTCCCCCACCGGCAGAGACGTCTTCCCCGGCGGGCGAGCAAGGCGCCGGACCGGCGTCGAAGCCGTAATGCCAAGCCTCCCACGAATAGCGCTGGGTAAAGCCGAAGCGGCTGGCGTGAGCGGCGAGCCAGGCGTAGGCGGAGGACGGGCCCAGGTCGAGCTCGGTCGCGCAGCGGTGCAGCGAATGGCCGGGCGGAGCGACCCAGGTGGGATCGGGGTGGGCGGCGAAGAGTTCCGCCTGTTCCGCGTCGGAGCGGAAGCCGGAGACGACCATCAGCACGACGCCCTCAGCTCGGGCGGCGGCGGCCATCCGGTCGTAGGCGGCGGCAACGTCGGGGCGCATTCCCTCGCCGTCGCGATAAACCAGCGGTCCGCCATAGCCACCGCCGCTCGCCATCCCCGCGGCGCCCGAACCGGCGGCTCCGTAGGGAGCGGCGGCTTCGGCCACGGCGGAGGCTTCGATCCGGTGGCCGCCGCTTTCCCTCAGCCGGGCGACGATCGTCGCCTTGGCGCGCACCGGCGCGAAGGAGTCCGCGTCCGGGAAGCTGAGAACGACCCGCGCCGGGTCCACGTCGTTCTCCCCCGCCGCATCGAGCGCCGCCGCCCGCGCCCGGACCAGGTAGACGGCCTTCTCGATGTGCTGGGGGTTCGGCCTCCCGTCCGCGAGGCGCGGCGGCGAGAGCAGCCGCGCCAGGTCGTTGCGCATCGAGCGCACCGCCGAGATCGCAACCAGGTCGGCGGCCCGCTGCGCCCTGCCCTTGCCCGTCACCGCCCCGGCGATCGCCACCAGCGCCAGCGCCGCGGCGATCAGGGCCAGGGAGCCGCCGAGGGCGAGGATCAGTGCCTGCCCGGATTCGCTACGGATCCGCCTCATCGCGGCGGCCCGCAGAGGCGCCGCACCAGCCGCTCGGGCAGCCCGCCTGACCCGCCCGGAGGCAGGACCCCGAACAGCGCCCGCCGCTCGGCGACCCAGCTGAGGCGGCGCTTGAGGACGGCGACCGCGAACCCGCTGTCGAGCAAATCCCGCACCACCAGGCCCACCAACGACCGGTCGTCGCGCAGGTTCGCCCGCAGGAGGACACCCGACGGCCGCAGGCCGGGAGAAGCGAGCGCCGGCTGCAGCAGGCGCGGCGGTACGTGCAGGACCGTGAGCTGGTCGCGCGCGACAGCCGCCGCGGCCGCGGCGGCCTCCAGACCCTCGACCTCGGCCGGCACGGTCAGGTGGCAGACCTGACCGCGAGCGGCGACGCGATGGTCGGGCAGATGCGCGGCCAGGCGCTCCTCCAGCTTCTGCGCCGCCGCGGAAGCGACCAGCGTCGGCCGCGGCGCCTTGCCGCCGGCGTCGACCAGAAGCGTCGCCGTGTCCACATCGGCACGGACGCAGGCAAGCGCCGCCGCGGCCCCGCAGGATCCGTCGGCTTCGCCGACGGCGCTGACCACGACGACCCTCCCCCGCGTCAGCGGGTTGACGAAGCTCAACGTCTGCTCCGGCGGCCGGTTGTCGGGGCGCGTGGGTGGCGGGCTCAACACGCTCATCGCGCCGGCCTCGCGGAGGCGCTGCTGGTAACGGCGAGACGGTCGGCCAAACCCTCGATCGGCGACGGCGGCCGCAGCCGTACCGAGACCCTGCCGCCTTCGACGGCCACCGAGACGTCGTCCTCCGCCCAACCGGGAAGGGCTTCGCGGGCAGCCTCCCCGGCGGACCCGCCCGAGGCCAGGGCCAGCGCCCCCGCCTCGGCTGCACCGTCGGCGAGCGTCATCGCGTAACCCGCGAGCAGCAGTTGCAGCGCCACCAAGGCCGCCAGCAGCAGCGCCGGCAGGGAGGCCACCAGCTCGACCGTCGCCTGACCGCGTTCAGCCATCGCCCGGCTCCAGCCCGCTCCGCACCTCCACCCGCAGCGGCGGCAGCGAAGGGATCAGGCGCGGTACCGCGACCTCGACCCCCACCGCGTCCTCGTCCACCACCTTCGCTCCCCCGCGCATCGCAGGCGGAAGCGCCGAGCGGGCCGCGCCGGAGGCGTCCCCGCCGACCAGCGCCGCTCGCGCCCCCGCCCGCGCGGCCACGCCGGCAGACCAGAGCGCCTGGCCGGCCAGCGCGATCTGCGCAACCGCCAGAACCGCGAGCAGCAGGAACGGGACCGCCGCGACCAGCTCGACCGACGCGGTCCCCTCCTCCCCGTGCGCTGCTTCCCCGGCTCCTGACGGCATGGGCCAACCGTGCCGAGGCAAAGCGCACCCGTGGCGCGCAGATCGCAAAATCTTCGACTCGATTTACGTACGCCCTCGTAAACTGAGCGGATGCGAGCCGCCCGCAACGTCGCGATCATCATGCTGCTGGGCCTGGTCGTCGCCTTCATCCCCCGCGGCGACAACTTCGCCGAAGCGCTGCTGACCGCGCTGACGCTCGGCCTCCTCGCCGGGATCAGCTGGGCCCTCTACACCTTCAGCCGCGAAAACCAGCTGACCCTGGCGACGCTGACCGACGGCCGCCGGGCGATCCTCTATGGCGGGCTCGGCCTGATCGCCCTGCTGATCGCCGGCAGCGACAAGATGACCTCGACCGGCGGCGGCACCCTGCTCTGGATCCTCCTCCTCGCGGTCGCGGTGGGGGCGATCTGGCGGGTCTGGATGGAGGCCAACACCCTCAGTTGAAACGGCGCTTCGCGCCGGCCCGCTACTTGTGGGTCATCACGACGATGCCGGTCGCGACCGCGCCGGCCACGCAGAGCAGTGCCACCGCCCCGACCAGCGCCGCCGCGGTCGCGGCCACCGGCCGTTCGCCGCGGCTCAACTCGGTGAACTGGCCTGCGCCCCAGATCCCGAGCGAGAAGAGGAAGGTGACGCCGATGCCGGCGATCACCGAGGCGGCAATCGTCTGCAGCAGTTCGTCGGTGTGGACGATCGTCGCGATCATCCGCCGGCCGCCGTGACCGGGGCGCCGCGCTGGGCCCGCCGCGCAAAGGCAGCGGCGACAAGCGAGAGCGCCATCAGCGTGACCAGGATCGGCCCCAGCGCCCCGGTCCCGAAGATCCGCGTGAAACCGTAGGTGAGGCCGCCGATCGCCGCCGCCGCCGGCAAGGTGAGAAGCCAGGCGACGAAGATGTTGCCGGCGACGCCCCAGCGCACCGCCGAGAGCCGCTTGCCCGCGCCGGCGCCCATCACGCCGCCGTTGATCACGTGCGTGGTCGAGAGCGGGAAGCCGAAATGGGTCGAGGAGAGGATCACCGCCGCGCCTGCCCCCTGGGCCGAGAACCCCTGCGCCGGGTCCATCTTGATGATCCGCGTGCCCGTCGTCTTGATGATCCGCCAGCCGCCGCTGTAGGTGCCGAGGGCGATCGCGGTCGCCGAGGAGGCGATCACCCAGAACGGCGGGTCGGCTTCGGCGCCGAGGGTGCCGTTGGCGATCAGGGCGAGGGTGATGATGCCCATCGTCTTCTGGGCGTCGTTGGTGCCGTGCGCCAGCGCCAGCAGCCCCCCGGAGACGATCTGCCCGTAGCGGTAACCGCGGCTGACGATCCCGGGTCGCTGCCTCCCTACCACCCGGTAGGAGATCCCGATCGCGGCGCCGGCGACGAGGAAGGCGAGGATCGGGGCGACGACGGCGGGAATCAGGACCTTGCCGACCAGGCCTTCGGCGATCACCGCTTCGAAGCCGACCGCCGCCACGGCGGAGCCGACGACGCCGCCGATCAGCGCGTGCGAGGAGCTGGAGGGCAGCCCGAAGTACCAGGTGATCAGGTTCCAGGCGATCGCCCCGATCAGCCCGGCGAAGACGATCGTCGGCGTGATCACTTCGGCGTCGACGACGTCTTTGGCGACGGTGGCGGCGACGCTGATCGAGATGAAGGCGCCGATGAAGTTGAGCAGCGAGGCGAACCCGATCGCCACAGACGGCCGCGCCGCCCCGGTCGAGATCGAGGTGGCGACGACGTTGGCGGTGTCGTGGAACCCGTTGGTGAAGTCGAACGCCAGCGCGGTGGCGACGACGATGACGAGGATTACGTCAGAGGACACGGCCTAGCTGTTCTTGATGACGATGCCCTCGATGATCTGGGCGGCCGTCTCGGTCGCGTCGATCGCCTCCTCGAGGACGGCGAACATGTCCTTCCACCGGATCACGACCATCGGGTCGATGCCGTTGGAGAAGAGCGAGGCGACGGCGTCGCGGGAGATCCGGTCGCCGTCGTTCTCGAGCCGGTGGATCTCGATCCAGTACTTGTCGAGGTCCTTGAAGGTGGGCAGCTGCTCCAGGCCCATCGCCAGCTGCTCGCAGGAGGCGACGAGGACTTTGGTCAGCGCCTGCGCCTGCTCCATCGGCGCCTCGATCTTGTAGAGGCCGAGGAAGTCGGCGGCCTCCTCGGTGAAGTCGACGATGTCGTCCATCTGGGTCGCCAGGGCGTAGATGTCCTCGCGGTCGATCGGGGTGACGAAGGTCGAGTTGAGGCGTTTGACGATCTCGTGGGTGATCCGGTCGCCCTCCTGCTCGGCGATCACGATCTCCCGCGAGAGCCCCTCGCTCTCGGGCCAGGTGTGCATCATCTCGTCGAGCAGCTTCGCCGCCCGCACGGAGTTCTGACCCGCCTGGATGAAGAGGTCGAAGAAGGTCCTGTCGCGAGGGAGGAGCGAGAAGCGCGCCACTCCGACGCATCCTAATGACGAGACAGGGCCTGCGCTTCCGCGGTCGGGGGGCCGGCGAGATGCTCTGCGGCACGTGCGGAATGTCTTGCCAGCAGCTCCTCCTGGACGCTGCGCGCTTCGCCGTCGGGCTGGCGCCTGCTCCAGCCCCCGTCCGAGTCGAGCTCCCAGGCGCTGGCGCTGTCGGCGAAGCAGCGCTCGAGCACGTCCATCAGCTCCGCCTTCAGCGCCGTGTCCTCGACCGGGGCGACCAGCTCGACGCGGCTGTCGAGGTTGCGCGGCATCAGGTCGGCCGAGCCCATCAGCACCCGGGTCTCCTCGCCGCGGCGGAAGGCGTAGATCCGCGAGTGCTCGAGGAAGCGGCCGACGATCGAGCGCACGCTGATGTTCTCCGAGACCCCCTCCAGCCCCGGTCGCAGGCAGCAGATCCCGCGCACGTTGATGTCGATCCGCACGCCCTTCTGCGACGCCTCGTAGAGCGCCCGGATGCAGCGGGCGTCGACCAGGGCGTTCATCTTCAGCGCGATCCGCGCCTCTTCGCCGGCCTCGTGGGCGGCGGCGGTGCGCTCGATCTCGGCGATGATCTGGTCCCGCATCGTCGTCGGCGAGACCAGCACCTTGCGGTACTCGGCCGGGCGCCCGTAGCCGGTGAGGAAGTTGAACATCTCGGCGACGTCGGCGCCGAGGTCCGGGTCGGAGGTGAAGAGGCCGAGGTCGGTGTAGAGGCGGGCCGTCTTCGGGTTGTAGTTGCCGGTGCCGACGTGGACGTACTCGCGAACCTGCTCGCCCTCGCGGCGGGCGACCAGGATCGCCTTCACGTGGGTCTTCAGCCCGGGAATGCCGTAGACGACGTGGACGCCCGCCTCCTCCAGCGACTTCGCCCAGTGGATGTTCGCCTCCTCGTCGAAGCGCGCTTTCAGCTCGACCATGCAGACCGCCTGCTTGCCGCGTTCGGAGGCGCGGATCAGCGCCGGCACCAGGGCCGAGTCGTCGCTGGTCCGGTAAACGGTCTGCTTGATCGCCAGCACGTCGGGGTCGGCGACCGCCTGGGCGACGAAGCGCTCGACCGAGGTCGCGAAGGAGTCGTAGGGATGGTGGACGAGGATGTCGCGCTGGCGGATCTCGGCGAACATGTCGACCTGCTCGTCGTCCTCGCCCTGCAGCCGCGGCTGGGTGACCGGGGTCCAGGGCGGCCAGCGCAGCTCGGCGTGACCGGGGACGTCGGCGATCGCCTCGAGGTCGGCCAGGTCGAGCAGGCCCTCGATGTCGTAGACCTCGCGGTCTTCCAGCCGCAGCGCCTCGACCAGCTGGCCGCGCAGCTTCGTGTTCATCCCCGAGGCGACCTCGAGCCGGACCACCTCGCCGAAGCGGCGGCGGCGGATCTCGTCCTGGACCGCCTGCAGGAGGTCGTCGGCCTCGTCGGAGACGGTGAAGTCGGCGTCGCGGGTGACGCGGAAGTAGCCGTGGTCGATCACGTCGATGCCCGGGAACAGGGCGTCGAGGTTGGCGGCGATCACCTCCTCCAGCGGGACGAAGGCGAGGCCGCTGTCGCCGAGCGGGAGGAAGCGCCCGAGCAGCTCCTTCGGGACCTTGACCCGGGCGATGATCTCGTTGCCGCTCTCGGCGTCGCGCAGCAGGACCCCGAGACTGAGCGAGAGGTTGGAGATGTAGGGGAAGGGCCGGCCGAGGCCGATCACCAGCGGGGTCAGCGCCGGGAAGACCTGTTTCTCGAAGCGGGCGTCGATCTCCCGCCGCTCCTCCTCGTTCGCGGTCTCCAAGGTGACGATGCGGATCCCGTGCTCCTCCAGCGCCGGCTGCAGGTTGCCGCCGAAGCATTCGCAGAGACGGTCGTCGAGCTCCAGCACCCGCCGCTGGATCGCGTCGATCTGCTCCTTCGGGGTGAGACCGTCGGGCCCGCGGGCTTCGATCCCGGCGTCGAGCTGGTCGAAGAGGCCGGCGACGCGGACCATGAAGAACTCGTCGAGGTTGCTGGCGTAGATGGCGCAGAACCGAGCCCGCTCCAGCAGCGGCACCGAGGGGTCCTCCGCCAGTTCCAGCACCCGCTGGTTGAAGTAGAGCCAGGAGAGCTCTCGGTTGAAGTAGAGGGCGGGGTCGTCGATCGACCCATCGTACTGCGGGCCTTCCGCCCCCAGATATCGCCTTCGCGAAAACTCGGCTAGACCGCGACCTGCTCGGCGGAGCCCTCGAGGCTGCCGTTGAGAAGGTCGAGGATGACGCCCTCGCGGAGGCCGCCCTTGCCGATCTGCAGGGGCTGGCCGAGGAGGTCGGAGAGCTTCTCGAGCAGGAGGACGCCGGTCGGGAGGATGCGGACGCGGGTGGGGTCGAGCTCGAAGCGGCGGCCGACGTCGGCGGCGGGGTCGCCGCAGAGGACCCGGATGCCGCGCTCGAGGGTCTCGTATTCGAGCACGGCGCCGACCAGGCGGCGCAGCGAGGTGGCGGAGCCGCCGACGGCTACGGCTTGAGCCGGGCGCTCGACCTCGACCCCCTCGAAGATGTCGTCGATGCGATCGCGGGTGCGGCGGATTTCCGCCGCCGAGGGCGGGTCGGAGGAGAGCAGCTCCTCGGCGAGGTTGCCGGAGCCGACCGGCCAGGAGCGCACGCTCTGGACGCCGTCGGGGACGGTGCCGAGGATCACCTCGGTCGAGCCGCCGCCGATGTCGACGACGCCGATCAGCCCCTCGGGAGCGTGGCCGAGCGTCTTCGTGGCGCCGATGAACGAGAGGCGCCCCTCCTCCTCCTCGGGCAGGACCTCGATCGGGACCCCGGCGGCGGCGCCGACCGCCTCCGCCACCTCCTCGCAGTTGCGCGCATCGCGCACGGCCGCGGTGGCGACGGCGCGAATCTCGGTCGCCCCCATCTCCTGCGCCAGCCGCACCTGGGTCGCGACGACCTCGCCGACTTCCTCGATTTTCTCGGTCGAGATCCGGCCCTTCTTGTCAACCGCCTTGCCGATCCGCGTATAGGCCCGCTGCTCCATCACCTTCTTCAACTGTCCGTCAACGGGCTCCGCAACCAGCAGTCGCGTGGTGTTGGACCCAATATCTATGGCGGCGCAGAGAGTCACGGGTATCCCCGCATCTTCCCAGTACCACCGGATCCGACACGTGGGCGGGGTCGGGTAGGGGTCCGAACGGCTTGTACTTTTTCGGCGCCTGAAACTCGGACGGCCACCGACATCCCACCGAAAAAGTTGAGAGAGGGCCCCTACCCGACCCCGCCCCCTACGACGGATGCGAAGCGTCCTCGAACTCCCGGAACAACCCGGTGACGACGAAGGCGACCTGCTCGCCGATGTCGACCGCGTTGTCCCCGATCCGCTCGATCGCCCGCGCCGCCAGCAGCATCGTCATCCCCCACTCCCGCCGGTCGGCGTCGTCGCCGATCTCCAGCGCCAGGTGGAAGCACTCGCGGTTCAGCTCGTCGACCACGTCGTCGCGCCGGACCAGGTCCTGCGCCATCTCGACGTCGCGCTCTTCGAAGGCCCGCTTCGCCTGCACGATCAGGCTGCGGGTGTGGGCGCCCATCTTCAGGATCAGATCGATCATCCGCGGGTCGACCGGCGCGTAGTTGCCGGTCAGGGGGATCACCTTGCAGACGTTGACGCACTGGTCCCCCATCCGCTCGATGCCCTTGAGCACGTGCAGCAGAGCGGAGATCAGCCGCAGGTCCGTCGCCACCGGCGACTGCGTCGCCAGCAGCGTGATCAGGCCCTGGTGAACCTCCAGGTAGCGGCCGTCGATGCGGTCGTCGTCGGCGATCACCACCTGCGCCAGCTCGACGTCATGGTGCTCGACCGCTTCCATCGTGCGGCCGAGGGCGACGTTGACCAGATCGAGGCCGCCGAGCGCGCTCGCCTCCAGCGTCGCCAGTTCCTCCAGGTATCCGGCACGGGCTATCTCGGGCATCGGTCTCCTCCCCGTCTCAGCCGAAGCGGCCGCTGACGTAGTCCTCGGTCTGCTTCTCGGTCGGGTTGGTGAAGATCTCGTTCGTCGCGCCGACCTCGACCAGGTGCCCGGGCTTGCCGGTCGCGTCGAGGTTGAAGAAGGCGGTGACGTCGCTGGCCCGCGCCGCCTGCTGCATGTTGTGAGTGACGATCACGATCGTGTAGCGGTTCTTCAGCTCGGCGATCAGGTCCTCGATCGCCAGCGTCGCGAGCGGGTCCAGCGCCGAGCAGGGCTCGTCCATCAGCAAGACCTCCGGCTCGACCGCGATCGCGCGGGCGATGCAGAGTCGCTGCTGCTGGCCACCGGAGAGGCCGGAGCCCGGCTTGTGGAGGCGGTCCTTGACCTCCTCCCAGAGGTTGGCGCCGCGCAGCGAGCGCTCGACGACCGCGTCCTTCCGGGCCTTCGGCACCCGGCGCGCGTTGAGGTTGAGGCCGGCGGCGACATTGTCGTAGATCGACATCGTCGGGAACGGGTTCGGCTGCTGGAAGACCATCCCGATCAGCCGCCGCACCTCGACCGGGTCGACGCCCTTGGCGTAGACGTCCTCGCCGTCGAGCGAGACGTGCCCGTCGACCCGCGCCCCCGGCGTCAGCTCGTGCATCCGGTTGAGCGAGCGCAGGAAGGTCGTCTTGCCGCAGCCGGAGGAGCCGATCAGAGCCGTGACCTTGTTCGGCGCGATCGTCATCGTCACGTCCTCGACCGCGTGGAAGTCGCCGTAGAAGAGGTTGACGTCGCGGACCTCGATCGTCTTCGCGCCGCCGGCCAGAGCCCGCTGCTCCTTCGGCTCGGCAACGACGTCCTCGGAGAGTTTGAACATCGGCTTTTTGCTCCTTGCCTCCACTGGGTCAGCGGATCTCGGTTTTGTAGCGCCGGTAGACGAGGCGGGCGGCGACGTTGAGCAGCATCACGATCGCGATCAGGGTCAGCGCCGCGGCCCACGCCTTGTCGTAGGCCGCCTGCTTGAAGACGCCCGGCGAGCGATACTCGTTGTAGGCGTACACGGCGAGGTTCTGCATCCGCCCGTGGAACGGGTCGGAGTTCATCGAATCGACGACCCCGGTCGTCACCAGCAGCGGCGCGGTCTCGCCGACGATGCGGGCGATCGCGATCATCACCCCGGTCACCAGGCCGGCGAAGGCGGTCGGGAGGACGACCTTGACGATCGTCTTCCACTTCGGAGTCCCCAGCGCGTAGGCGGCCTCGCGCAGGTGGTTGGGGACGATCTTCAGAACCTCCTCGGCGGAGCGGATGACGATCGGGATCATCAGCACCGAGAGCGCCACCGAGCCCATCACGCCGAGGCGGATGCCGGGGCCGAGGAAGAGCTCGAAGAGGGCGTAGGCGAAGAGGCCGGCGACGATCGAGGGGATCCCGGTCATCACGTCGACGAAGAAGGTGAGGGCGCGGCGCAGCCGTCCCTGCCCGTACTCGTTGAGGTAGATCGCGCCCATGATCCCGATCGGGACCGAGATCAGCGCCGCGACGCCGGTGATCACCAGGGTGCCGACGATCGCGTGGGAGGCGCCGCCCCCTTCGCCCACCACCCCGCGCGCGTCTTCGGTGAAGAAGTCGAGGTTGAGGCCGGGGATGCCGCGCTTGGTCACCTCGTAGACGAGCGAGATCAGCGGGATCATCGCCAGCGCGAACGCGCCGGCGATCAGCACCGTCATCAGCCGGTCCTTGGCGCGCCGGCGCCAGCCGGCCCCGCTGGCAAGCAGCGAGGAGGGGCGGGCGAGGCCGGGGCTGTCGGTGACGGTTGCGCTCTCCATCTCCCCTCCTATTCGTGGTTCTGGCGGGCGATGACCGCGCGCGCCGCCATGTTGGTGACCAGGGTGATCGCGAAGAGGACGAGCCCGGTGGCGATCAGGGCGTTGATCGCCAGGCCCGAGGACTCGGGGAAGTCGAGGGCGATGTTGGCGGCGATCGTCGAGGGGTTCGCCTGGCTGATCAAGTTGAAGCTGACCGCGCCGGAGACCGAGAGGATGATCGTCACCGCCATCGTCTCGCCGAGGGCGCGGCCGAGGCCGAGCATGGCGCCGCTGATCACCGAGGACTTGCCGAACGGCAGGACCGTCATCCGGATCATCTCCCAGCGGGTGGCGCCGAGCGCCTGGGCGCCTTCGGTCAGCTTGCGCGGCGTCTGCGCGAAGGCCTCGCGGGCGATCGCGGAGACGATCGGCAGGATCATCACCGCGAGGACGATCCCGGCGACCAGCATCGTCCGCCCGGTCGCCGAAGCGGGCCCTTCGAAGAGCGGGATCCAGCCCAGCTTCTCTTCCAGCCACTTCAGCACCGGCACCGCGGCGGGGCCGAGGACGAAGATCCCCCAGAGGCCGTAGACGATGCTCGGGATCGCCGCCAGCAGGTCGACCAGGTAGCCGAGCGTCCCGGCGATTCTGGGCGGCGCGATGTGGGTGATGAAGAGCGCTGCGGCGATCGCCAGCGGCACGGCGACGGCGGTGGCGATCGCCGAGGCCAGCACGGTGCCAAAGGCCAGCGGCGCCACGTAGTCGAGGAAGCTCTTGCCCTCCGGCAGTTCGGAGGCCGAGGCGGTGAAGGCCGGGAAGCCCTCGGAGACGAGGAAGATCGCGACCCCGGCCAGCAGGGCCAGGATCGTCACCGCGGCGACGACCGCGGTGCGGGAGAAGACGCGGTCACCGAGGCGGCGGCGCCCTCCGGACGCCGCCGCCAGCAGTTGACCTGCGTTGGTCGTGGTGTCGACCTGGGACACGCTCTCCCTAACCGGCTTCGATCGCTTCGATCGCCGGGGTCACCTTCGAGGTCAGGGACGGGGAGAGCGGAGCCGAGCCGGCCTGTCCGGCGGCCAGTTCCTGCCCCTCGGGGCTGACGACGTATTCGAGATACGCCTTGACCGCGCTCGCTTCGTCGGCCGAGTCGTACTTGGTGCAGGCGATCAGGTAGGAGGTGAGGACGATCGGGTAGGTCCCCTCCGATTCGGTCTTGCGGTCGAGCTTGTAGGCGATCGTGTACTTGCCCGGGCTCAGTTCCTTGTCGAGCGGGGACTCCTCGAGCACCTTGGCCGCGGCCTCCGGGGTCGGTTCCGCGTATTCCGATCCGACCTTCACCTTGGCGATGCCGAGTTCGCCGGCCTGGCTGGCGTCGGCGTAACCGATCGCGCCTTCGCCGGCGGCGACGGCTTCGACCACGCCGGAGGTCCCGGACGCGGCTTCGCCGCCCTTGACCGGCCAGTCACCGCTGACTTCGTAGCTCCAGGCGCTGGGCACGACCTCGGAGAGGTATTCGGCGAAGTTCTCCGTCGTCCCCGACTCGTCGGAGCGGTTGACCGGGGTGATGCGCGTGTCGGGCAGCTCGGCCCCGGGGTTGTCGGCGGCGATCGCCTGGTCGTTCCAGCTGGTGATTTCCTGGTTGAAGATCTTCGCCAGCGTTTCCGGGTCGAGCTGGAGGTCTTCGACGCCGGGGAGGTTGTAGATGACCGCGATCGGCGAGATGTAGTCCGGGACCTCGATCAGCTGGCCGGTCTTGCAGCGCGCCTCGGCCTTTTCGAGTTCGCCTTCTTCGGTCGAGAGCGCAGCATCGCTGCCTGCGTAGGCGGTGCCGCCGGCGATGAACTGTTCGCGGCCGCCGCCGGACCCGACCGGGTCGTAGGAGATGGTCACGCCCGAGTTTTCGTTCTCGAATTCGGCGATCCAGGCTTCCTGCGCGGCCTGCTGCGCGGTCGAGCCGGCGCCGGCGATTTCGCCGGAGACGCTGCCGCCGCTGCTGCTGCCGCTGGCCGTTTCGTCGTCGCTGCCACAGGCGGCAACGCCGATCGCGAGGATCGCCGCGGCGCTCAACACCACGAACCACTTAGAGCTGGTCACTCTTTCTCCTTCACACGTTCGTTCACAAGTTGGCCCGACCCTCGCAGCGGGTCGGGCGCAGCTTGTTACGGGTGTGTGTCGGAGGTGTGAAGAAGCTGTGAACGCGGCTCAGAGGCCGGCAGCGGTGCCGGCTCCGCAGGCCGCAACTCTTCTTCGACGATGCCGGCCGGTTCGGGGTCGAAGCGGTAGCCGATCCCGAAGTGGGTGTGGATGTATGCCCAGCGGGGTGAGAGGCTCTCCAGCTTCTTGCGCAGCTTGCGGACGAAGACGTCGACCGAGCGGTCGCCGTGGGCCATCGCGTAGCCCCAGACCCGCTGGTAGATCTGCTCGCGCTCGAGCACCTGGCCGCGCTCCTCGGCGAGCAGGTAGAGCAGCTCGAACTCGCGCCGGGTGAGATCGAGCGCCTCGTCGCCGACGAAGGCCTGGAAGCGGTCCGGGCGGATCTCCATCTCGCCGGCCGCGAGCGGCGCGGCCTCGTGCTCCTGGCGCCCGCGACGGCGCCGGCGCGAGACCGCTTCGAGCCGGGCGATCGCCTCCTCCGGATGGCACGGCTTGGTTATCCAGTCGTCGACCCCGAGCCGCAGCCCCTTCACCCGCTGGGCGACGGTGGAGCGGCCGGTGCAGACGACGAGGCCGAGGTCGGGCAGCATCTCGCCGACCCGCTCCAGGTAGGCCCAGGCTTCGTCGCCCAGGACGGCCGGGTCGACGAGGAGGGCGTTCAGCTTCATCGCCACCAGGTCGCGCGGCGGCACGGGGCCGGTCTTCTGGCTGAGGTGCCAGCCGGCCGCCTCGGCGCGGCGGGCGAGAACGGTGACGAAACCGCTGTCGGTGTCGAGGACGGCGATGCGGATGGACAGAGTGTATGCACCCCCAGGGCGTCAACCCCCTGCGTTCACAGGATTTTCACAGGTGCGCGCAAAGCGCCTCGAATTTGCGGGGAGCGGGCCTAGAAGGTCGCCGGTCGCAAGCCGGTGACGATGATCAGCAGGATCGCCGCGCCGGCGAAGTAGCGGTAGAGGACGAAGGGCCGGTAGCTGGTCGTCCGCAGCAGGCGCAGGAGGAAGGAGATCGCCAGGTAGCCGGAGACGGCGGCGGCGATCGTCCCCACCACCATCGGCTCTCCCACCCCCGGCGGCAGGCCTTCTTTGGCGGCCTCCAGGGCCTTGTAGGCGGTGGCGCCGGCGACGGCGGGGATCAGCAGCAGGAAGGAGAAGCGGGCGGCGGCGTCGCGGTCGAGGCCGAGCCAGCGGGCGGCGGTGATCGTGATCCCCGAGCGCGAGGTGCCCGGAGCCAGCGCGAGCACCTGGGCGAGCCCGACGATCCAGCCGTCGCGCAGCTTCGCGTCGCCGAGGTTGCGGCGCTCGGGCATGCGGTCGGCGTAGCCGAGCAGGAAGCCGAAGAGGATCAGCTGGATCGCGATCATCCAGGGCTCGCCGAGGTGCTCGTCGATGAAGCTCGAGCCGAGGCCGCCGGCGATCACCGCCGGCACGGTCCCGATCGCGATCGCGACGGCGAGGCGCTGCTCCTGGGTGCGGATCGCCCGCTGCCGCGCCGCCTGGACGAAGCCGCGGATGAGGACGACGACCTCGACCCGGAAGTAGGCGATCGCGGCGATCAGGGTCCCGGCGTGGAGGGCGACGTCGAAGGTCTTGTTGAAGGACTCGTTGTCCTGGAGGAAGGTGTAGTCCTGCAGCCAGGGGACGATGATCAGGTGGCCGGAGGAGGAGATCGGCAGGAACTCGGTCAGTCCCTGGACCACCCCCAACAGCAGGGCCTCGAGGTTCGACATCGCGGCGCATCCTATGCGGCGCGACCGGAAGTTGCGCTAGATTCCCGCCCCGTGAAGCGCACCGCCGCAGCCCTGCTCTCGATTTGGGCCCTGATGCTGGTCGCCGCTCCGGCCGCCCTGGCCGACGAGGGCAACGGCCTCGCCGGTCCGACCACCGACAAGACGGTGACCTTCTTCTGCTTCGGCGTGATCTTCTTCTTCGCCGCCTTGGTGATCGTCCTCTCGCTGATCCAGAACAAACTGGAGAAGCGCAAGGAACAGCGGCGCGCGGACCTGGCTCGCTTCAACTAGTCGTTGTCCCGCGCCTGAGGCGCCTTCAGGTGAGGCGGAAGCCCGAGAGCAGGCGTTTCTCCGTCTCACCCTCGACTTTGGCGATCACTTCGACGCGACCCTCGAGCGGGGTGCCGCGGATCTTCGTCGCCAGCAGGTCGTCGACCTGGAAGATCCCGGCCGAGTTGTTGAGCTGGACCTCGATCCGAACCGGCCGCTCCTCCCCGGCCCCGATCCGGACCTCGTCGACGGCGGCGGCGGAGATCGAGTGGATCCCCTCGTGGCCGGACTCGATCGGGGTGCGGGTGCGGCCCTGAGCCATGTCGAGCGCGTCGGCGACGCGGACGACACCGGCCTCGAGCGTGTAGGGCTCGCCGCGGCGGCGGTGGCCGATGATCGCGTGGAGGATCTCCGAGGCGACGACGGTCCGCTCCGGCTCCTTGTAGACGTCGGCAAGGAGGCGGCGGAGGGCGTCGTCGGCGAGGAAGAGCGAGTAGGCCTCGTGGTCGGCGCGGTGGATCGACATCCCGGTGTCGTGCAGCAGCGCCCCGCCGGCGACCACGACTTCGGCGTCGCGGTCGCGCATCCCGTGGTCGGCGACCATCGCCGGCTCGACCCCGGCGCGCAGCAGCAGCCGCAGCAGCCGCAGGGCGATGTTGAGGACGATCTGCATGTGGACCCAGGAGTGGTCCGACATCCCCAGGCGCTCGGCCTGGACCTGGGTCATGTACCACCAGGCCCGCACCTGCTCGTCGGAGTTGACGGCGTCGAGGAAGCTCTCGAGCTTGCGGTTGCCGCGCGTCGGCGCCCGCACCCGCGCCTCCGCGATCGCCTCTTTCGGCGGTTTCCGTTTCGGCCCCTCGGCGTCGGGCGCCGGAACCTGCTCCTCGCCCGCCTCTATCGGCTCCTCAGCCATCGCGCGCATCGTACGGCCGCCCCCGGATCGTCCAGGGCCGGACTTTTTCAGCGCGCGCTGAAAAAGAGCCCCCAGAGGGGCTCAAATTCAGCGAGCGCTGAGTTCGTCCTAGCCGCAGATGGGCCAGGGGCTGGAGCCGGACGTCGCGTAGAGGAGGGCGGCGCGGTAGTCCTGCTCGGCCTCGGGGGCCGCGGCGGGGTCGCCGCTGCCACCCATCGATTCCCAGGTGCCGTAGTCGAACTGGTATTTGCCGCGGTAGGTGCCGTCCGAGGAGACCGCCGCCGGGTCGCCGCCGGACTCGCAAGAGGCGATCGATTCCAGCGTCGCGATCGAGACGCCGCCGGGGAGCTCGGCGAAGGCTTCTTCGCGTTCGCGTTCACGGCGCCGCGCTTCGGCACGTTCCTCGGCGCGGATGTCGGCGGCGATCGTCTTGACGACGCGATGGAAGCGGTCGACCGGCCGCTGCAGCGCTGCGGCCGGCGCGACCTCAGCCTGGCCGATGCTTGGGCCTTTGACCTCCCCGTCCCCACCGGCGGCAAGCGCGGCAGCGGGAAAGGCGAGGAGGATGAACAAGACCGTGGTGAATTGTTTGCGTTTTGTGAGCAAGCGCTGAACCGTGAGGGTTCCCGCTGCTCCCATGTGTGGTTGCCGTCACAGTTCGCTTTTGCCTCGCGCGAATCGGCACTAGCTCAGGCATGAACCTCGCAAACGCCGGGGTGACTCTGGTCGCGAATTTGCGGGGTCAGACCGCTTTTGCGATCAGCAACCGCAGGTCCGGCAGCCGCCGGAACGACTTCACCTCGGCCTTGCCGTAGCCGCTCTCCCCCATCCAGCGGGAGACGTCCTCGACCGTGTAGGTGTCGGCGCCGGAGGTGAGGTGGAAGAAGAGGCCGAGGACGGAGGCGAGGTTGGCGCGCTGGCCGCCGGGGCGGTCGTAGAGGTCGAGGACGCAGAGCGGCGCCCCGGGTCGCAGGACCGCGCGGATGCGGGCGAAGAGGGCGCGGATCTGCTCCGGCGAGAGGTGGTGGATGATGTTGAAGCAGAGCGCCCCGTCGTAGTGGCCGTCGTAGTCGACCTCGTACATGTCGCCGATCAGGTAGCGGACGCGGTCGCTCATCCCCGCCTCGGCGACGATCTCCTTGCCGACGTTGGCGCTGCCCGGCAGGTCGACGATCGTCGCCCGCAGCCCCTCGTGGCGGCGGCAGAGCGCCATCGAGAACTCGCCGTGGGCGCCGGCTACGTCGAGGATCGAGTGGGCCCCCTTCGCCAGCGGGATCGCCTTCGCGACTTCGGCACTGGAGAGGCGCGCCAGCTGGTACTGGCCGCGGATGTAGGACTGCCAGTAGGGGTCGTCGGGCCCTTTGCCGTGCAGCTCGGCGTGCGTCCCGTCGCGGACCAGGTCTTCGAGCTTCGCGTACCAGTCCCAGTAGTAGGCGGTGTCGGCGAGGAAATCCCCGAGGTAGGCGTCCGAGCGCGGGTCGAGCCACTTGCGCCCGCTCCTGGTCAGCTCGTAGCGGCCGTCGGGCCGCTGCGCGACGTGCTTCATCGAGGCGATCACGTCGAGGACCCGGATCGTCCCGGTCGGCTGCAGGCCGAGGTGCTCGGCCAGCTCGGTCGCCTCCCGCGGCCCCTCGGCGAGCGCCCCGAGGATTCCGGTCCGCTGCGCCACCTGCAGCGAGCGCGCCACCGGCATCGCGTACATCGCCTCGCCGATCGGCGTCGGCAGCTGACCGAGCATCAGCCCGATCCGCTCGACCGCCCCGTCCGGAATCGCTCCGATTCGCATCGGCGGCAATCTATCCGCGATCATCGACGGATGGGAGACGCACCCACCTCGAGGCTGCTGCTGGCCTGCCCCGACCAGCCGGGGCTGATCGCCCGCGTCAGCGGCTTCCTCGCCGAGTCCGGGCTCAACATCGTCGACGTCGACCAGCACTCCAGTGCCGAGGGCCGCTTCTTCATGCGGATGGTCTTCGACCACGTCCCCGAGGGCGAGCGCGAGGCGCTGGAGATGCGCTTCGCGCGGGAGATCGGCGAGCCGTTCGCGATGGACTACGGGTTTCACGACGCGGCGGATACCAAGCGGGTGGCGATCATGGTCAGCCGCGAGGACCACTGCCTCTCCGACCTGCTCTGGCGCTGGCGCAACGGCGACCTCGGCGGCGAGCTCGTCGCTGTCCTCTCCAACCACCCCGACCACGCCGGCCAGGCCGAAGCGGTCGGCCTTCCCTTCCACCACGTCCCCGTCGACCCGATCGACCGCCCGGCGGCCGAGCGCCAGGCGCTGGAGCTGCTGGAGGGCGTCGACCTCCTCGTCCTCGCCCGCTACATGCAGATCCTCTCCCCCGAGTTCCTCCGCGACCTCGGCGCCCCGGCGATCAACATCCACCACAGCTTCCTCCCCGCCTTCGTCGGCGCCGACCCCTACCACCGCGCCTACGAGCGCGGGGTCAAGCTGATCGGCGCCACCGCCCATTACGTCACCGCCGAGCTCGACGCCGGCCCGATCATCGCCCAGGACGTGACCCGCGTCGACCACCGCGAGGAGGTCGCCGACATGATCCGCCTCGGCCGCGACACCGAGCGCCTCGTCCTCGCCCGCGCCGTGATGGCCCACCTCGACGACCGCGTCCTCCTCGACGGCGAGAGGACGATCGTCTTCTGATGAGCGCCCTGCCGCCCGGATCGCGCGCGCCCTCCCTCGTCCAGGCCGCCCGCTACCTGCGCGACCCGCTCGGCTTCCTCCCCCGCCACCAGGATCGCTACGGCGAGGTCTTCACCGTCCGCTTCCCTTTCTTCGGGCGCATCGTCTACGTCTCCAGCCCGGAGCTGGTGAAGGCGGTCTTCACCAGCTCGCCGAAAATCTTCCACGCCGGCGAGGCGAACGCGACGGTACTGGAGCCGGCGCTGGGGCCGAACAGCGTCCTCATGCTCGACGACGAGCCGCACCTGCGCCAGCGCAAGCTGCTGCTGCCGCCCTTCCACGGCGACCGGATCCAGCGCTACGGCGAGCTGATGCTCGAGGTGACCCGGCGGGAGATGGAGAGCTGGCCGGTGGGTGAGCCGTTCTCGCTGCGGCCCAGCACCCAGCGGATCACCCTCTCGGTGATCCTCCGCGCCGTCTTCGGGATCCACGACGAGGCGCGGGTCGAGCGGGCCGGCAAGCTGATCGACCGCTTCTCCGACCGGGTGACGACGATCACCCGGTATCCGTTCCTGCGCCGTGACCTCGGCCCGGGCAGCCCCTGGCGCCGCTTCCTCGCCGCCCGCCGGCGCCTCGACGAGTTCGTCTACGAGGAGATCGCGCTGCGGCGGGCGGAGGCCGAGAGCGGCGAGGGCGACGACGTCCTCTCGCTGCTGCTGCGGGCGCGCCACGACGACAATTCGCCGATGAGCGACGCCGAACTGCGCGACGAGCTGCTGACCGTGATCGGCGCCGGCCACGAGACGACCGCGACCGCCCTGGCATGGACGATGGAGCGGCTGCTGCGCAACCCGCCGGTGCTGGCGCGGCTGCGCGACTCGATCGCCGCCGGCGGGGACGACTACCTCGAGGCGACGGTGAAAGAGACGCTGCGCGTACGCCCGGTGATCCTCGACGTCGCCCGCAAGCTGACCGCGCCGGCGACGGTCGGCGCCTACGAGCTGCCGGCGGGCAGCTTCGTCGTCCCCGCGATCGCCGGCCTCCACTACCGCGACGACCTCTTCCCCCAGCCGCAGGAGTTCCGCCCCGAGCGCTTCCTCGACGGCAAGGTCGACAACTACGCCTGGATCCCCTTCGGCGGCGGCATCCGCCGCTGCGTCGGCGCCGCCTTCGCCGAGTTCGAGATGCGGACCATCCTCCGCGAGATCGTCAGCCGCGCCGACCTCCGCGCCCCCGACCCCGCCCCGGAGAAGGTGAAGATCCGCAACATCACGATGACCCCGCAGCACGGGACGCGGGTCGTCCTCGAGCGCCCGCTGGTGCCGGTCGCTTAGGTCGCCGCCCCCTCGGCTTCCCCCTGAGCCGCCTCCCACTCCGCGTAAAGCTCCTCCACCGCGGCCTTCGCCTCTCCGTGGCGCTTTGTCGCCCGCTCGACCCGGCCCGGGCTCGACCAGGCCGCCGGGTCGACGAGCTCGTCCTCGAGCTGGCGCAGCTTCGCCTCGGCGCGCTCGATCCGGTCCTCCAGCTTCGCCGCCTTGCGGGCGGCTTTCTGCGCCGGCTTCGTCGCGCTGTACTTCTTGGCGCCGCCGGGGGGCCTCGCCGCCGCCTCGGCCTCGGATTCCTTTTCGTCGCGCCGCCGCTGGTACTCGGCCCAGCCGCTCGGGTGGCTCTCCAGGCGGCCGCCCTCGCAGACGAGGGTGCGGCTGCCGACCGCCTCCAGCAGCGCCCGGTCGTGGGAGACGAGAAGGACCGTGCCCTCGAACCCGGTCAGCGCGTCCTCGAGCGCCTCCCGGCTCTCGATGTCGAGGTGGTTGGTCGGCTCGTCGAGGACGAGGACGTTGGCGCCGGAGGCGACGAGGATCGCCAGCGAGAGCCGCCGCTGCTCGCCGCCGGAGATGTCCGACAGCTGCTTCTCGACCTCCGCCCCGGAGAAGAGGAAGCCGCCGAGCAGGGCGCGGGCCTGGTTCTCGGTCAGCCCCGTCTCCCGCTTCGCCGCGTCGAGCACGGTGCCGCCGCCGGCCGCGGTCTCGGCGTGCTGGGAGAGGTAGCCGATCTTGACGTTGTGACCGGTGCGGACGCTGCCGGCGGCGGGCTCGCGGTCGCCGGCCAGGGTCTCGATCAGGGTCGTCTTGCCCGCCCCGTTGGGCCCGACCAGGACCACGTGTTCCTCCCGCTCGATTTCCAGGTTCGCCCCCTCGAGCAGCGTCCGCCCCGGCACCTCGAGCTTTCCGTTGACGAGTTTCAGCACCACCCGCCCCGGCCGCTCGGGCGGCTTGAAATGGAAGCGCAGCTGGCGTTTGTCGCGCTTTTCGCTCGCCGGCCCTTCGCGCTTTGCTTTCTCGATCATCTTCACCCGCGACTGGGCCTGGCGCGCCTTCGTCGCCTTGTAGCGGAAGCGCTCGACGAAGCGCTCCATCCGCTCGATCTCCGCCTGCTGGCGCTCGATCGCTTTGCCGAGGGCGATCTGCCGCACCGCCTGCTCCTGGCGCCAAACGTGCCAGGGACCGGCGAAGAAGCGTGCGCGCCCAGCCTCCAGCTCCAGCACCGAGGTCCCCACCGCCTCCAGGAACCAGCGGTCGTGGGCGACGAGGACGACCGCGGCGTCGAGGTCGACCAGGTAGCGCTCGAGCCACTCCAGCGAGGGGATGTCGAGATGGTTCGTCGGCTCGTCGAGCAGCAGCAGGTCGGGACGGGTGGCGAGGGCGCGGGCGAGCGAGGCGCGGGTCAGCTCGCCGCCGGAGAAGGTGTGGAGCGGGCGCCCGGCCTGCTCGGCCTCGAAGCCGAGCCCGCGGAGGACGGCGAGGACGTCGTCGCGCCAGCGGTAGCCGCCGCCGGCTTCGAGCCGCTGCTGGGCGGCGGCGTAGGCGCGCATCGTCTCCTCGCTGGCCTCGCCCCCCATCTCCCCCTCCAGCCGCTCCAGCTCGGCCTCGGTCTCGAGCATGTCGGTGCGGCCGGAGAAGACGTACTCGCCCAGTGTCATCCGCGATTCCCGCGGCGGCCGCTGGTCGTGCAGCGCCACCCGCGCCCCCCGCTGGATCGTCAGCGAGCCCGAGTCCGGCGCCAGCTCCCCGGCCAGGACCCGCAGCAGCGTCGACTTGCCGGCGCCGTTGCGGCCGGAGAGGGTCATCCGTTCGCGCGGCTCGAGCTTGAAGGAGACCTCCTCGAAGAGGTGCGTGCCGCCGACGTAGACGTCGAGCGAGGTTGCGGTCGCGATTGCCATCGGCGACCTAGGCTAGGCGAGCTTCGCGGCGATCTGCTCGATCGTGCCCATCGTGCGGCGGGTGTCGGCGCCGAGCAGCTTCTCGATCGCCTTCAAGTCGAGGCTCGACTCGAGCAGCCCACCGCTGGGCAGCCAGTAGAGCTCCCGCCCCTCGATCGCCAGCAGGTCCTCGTCGCTCGCCATCGCCAGAACCTTCTTCCTCGCCGCCGCGCTCGGCTTCTTCTTCAGGAAGGAGACCTGCAGCTTGCCCTTCGACTTCTCCACCGCTTTGGGATCGAACGGCTCCTGCGCCGCCACCGCCGCAACCTCCTCGTGGCTGCGGAGGAAGACCGGCACCTCGTAGCCGAGCCGCTCCCCCAGCTCCGCTTCCACCCGCGCGACGAGCTTCGACTCCGCCTCCCGCTTCGAGGTCGCGAAGATCACGTTGCCGCTGGCGCGGAAGGTCGTCACCTCCTCGAGCCCGATCTCCTCGAAGTGCCGCCGCAGCTCCTCGTTCTTGATCCGCCGCCCGCCGAGGTTCATCCCGCGCAGGAAGGCGACGTAGCGGCTCATCCGCGAGAGCGTATTGACGAGGAGCCGGGCCCACGCGGGACCCGGCTCCCCATCAGCTCTCTCTTATTTCTTGCCGCACCGGGTCTTGATCACCGGACGCAGCGTGCGCTGCTTGCCGTTCTGGCCCTGGAACTCCGCCAGCGCCCGTTGCTTCCGGCTCGCGCAGAGATCGATGCTGTTGGTGACGAGGCCCTTCCTGCCGCCCTGCATCTGCAGGACGAACTTGGAGACCGGCGCGTCAGGCACACGGGCGAACGTGGTGCGGATGCCCCCTCCCTTGCCGGTGTCGATGCGACCGGCCAGGTTGATGTCCACCTTCTTCGAGTGGAGGGCGGCGACCAGGTCGGGCAGGTCGTGGTTGGAGGACCGCAGGTAGACGGGGCCGACGAGCGGTTCGTCGAGCAGCGGCGAGATCGCCCGGGCGCGGCCGTAGACGGCACCCTTCGGGCACTCGGCGCCGTTGCCCGCACCGGCCTTGAACTGGACCCGCGTGCAAACGGTGCGGATGTGCGCCTGTTCGAGGAACACCGTGCCCGGCAGGGTGACCTGCGCCCCGGCGATGTTGGCGCCGCCCTTCTGCGGTCGGACGACGGCTTTCAGGCGCGGCGTGTCGCTGCGCTTCATCCCCCCCAGGAGGCTGATCGAGAGGCGCGGCTTGAAGGCCAGGCTCTCGCAGCTGGCCGCCTGGAAGGGGGCGCTTGCCGTCGCCACCTGGTCGTCGGCGCTCGACCCGAGGCTCTGGCCGGCCCCGACCACCGTGGCGGTCGTGGACATCCGCTTGCAGCTGGTCGGGTTGAGCACGAACCCGGGCCGGTCCACGTAGACGCGGATGTCCCGCGCATGGACCGGGATCCCCTGGATGATGTGGGGGATCGGGTCCGAGTTCGCCGCGTCGACCGAGACCTCGGCGGTGTCGGGGTCGACCTTCAGCGCCTCGCGGATCACCACGGTGCCGAGGTCGAAGGGGCCGACCTTGGCCGAGGTGATCGCGACGACCGAGAGCTTGGCCCCGTTATAAGGCCCGGCCAGGTAGAGGCTGCCCGGGACCGAGGTGAGGCTGTCGCCGACACCGGCGCCGACCAGGGTGCGGCCGATCTGGGAGGCGGCGGGGCAGCTCGGCTGCGCCAGCTCTTCGGCGCCGCCGTTGGCGCCGGTGCGAGCCCTGGCGGCGGCGATCGAGGCCTCAGGGCAGAACGGGATCCCGGCGAGCTTGCCGATCAGGCCGCGAGGCATCCTCACCGAGAGGTGGGTGAACTCCTGTTCGTCGTCCTTCCGCGTCAGGCGCAGGTTGAACTGCGAGTGCTTACCCGCGGCGTTGTTGAGGGTGCCGGCACTGAGGTCGGGGTGGAAGGGCAGTGGGCCGCCGCCGGGGCAGGCCCCGCCACCGATACCGCTGTCGACCGTGAACGAGCTGGTCCGGGTGACGACCTCCTCCGGAGCAGGGTTGTCGGGGTCCTGGGCCGACCACGGCACGAAGCGCGTGACGACGTCATAGGTCCCGCAGGTCGGCGGGGTGAGGAGCGGCGCCCGTCCCCCTTCGCGGAAGTGCAGGTCGAAGGAGCTGAACGGGATCTGCGGCAGGTCGTCGAAGGTGGTCGTCAGCCGGCCCGTGTTCGGGTCCGCCGTCACCTTCCCCGCCTGCTTGATCAGGATTCCCCGCTCCGGGATCTTCGCGACCATATATAGGGCGATCAGCGACCCGAACGGATTGTCGTGCGGCGTCGCCACGTACAGCGACCCACTCGCTTCCTCCTCGAGCAGCGGCGTCTTGATCTTCACCTCGCCGATCTTCGACGCGTCGGGGCATCCCGCCCCCTGAGGCGAGGACGCGGTCTCCCGCGCCAGGTCCGCCGGCGAGCAGCCGGCGAGCCCGTTCCCGGCTGACGGGTTGATCGTCATCCCCTCGGGCAGGTCCACTTCGACCTTCTTCGCCTGCCCTTCCGCGATCGCGTCTTTGTTCAGCAGCCCGGCGTTGGGCATGGTGAGGCTGAAGTCGAACCCGCTCGGGCTGCCGGCCGACCTGCTGGTCGGAGCGGTGGCGACGGTCGGGTTGAAGGGGACCTGGTTGCAGCCACTGAGAGGCTCACTGGTGAAGGACTTGGTGTCGACCACCGACCCGAGCGGCGTGTTCCAGGGTTCGGCTTCGGCTTGAAAGTCCGTCGCGGTCGCACAGGAAACCGGCATCCGCAGGAGGGGGGTTTCAGTGAGATTGCTGGGCCGTTCGCAGGGCCCATGACTTCCCAGCTTGTCGACGCAGGCCCAACCACGGGAGATGTCGTGCAGCGGGTCGCCAGGCGTGCCCCAGAAGGTGACGGTGCTGGAGAGAAGCTGCACCAGCTGCGTGGCGTTGCTGACGCTGGCGATGATTCGATATTCGTCGTCGGGATCGACGGCGGTCTCAATCAGGACCGGATTACCCGAGACCATGAAGCCGAACCGTGCGGGCTCACCCTCGGTGGGGGGCAGGTTGAAGATGGGAACGGGAACCCGAAGGAAACCGATCTGCCCGCTGATGGTCACCGACGCGACACCAACCGCCGCGTCGTCTGGACATCCGTTGGTGAGGGATTCGTTGATGTCGAAGAAAACGCTCAACTGGCACTGGGGCAAAGCTGCCGCGTTGCCCACAAGCCCCGCCGGCAACGGAAACCTCACGTTGCGCGGCTGCGCCGGCTGTTCGGCGCCATCCTCGCGGTTGACCATCGGCCCGGAGTTGAACTGGAGCGTGGTGGTCAGCTGAAACGGGTGGCTTCCAGCTTGGACGGCCGGGGTCCCGCCCTCTTCTTCGGGATCTGCAGAGAATCGTTCGATTCCAAAGGGAGTCGGGTCGGGACTCACCACGATCGGCTGGCTTTCGAAAGCCGTCGGAGTGTTGCCCCCCGAGACGGTGACGTTCCCAGGTGCCCCGGCCACGGGAGGTTCGCCGATCAGACTGGCGAAGATTTCGATTTCAAGGGCTTCATAGGGGGGAAGGATCCCTTCGAACACGCAGGAGACTTCGCTTGACGAATCGAGCGTGCAGTTGAGCGGCCCAGATGCGTTTTTCACTCCGGCAAACCCCTGAACCCTCGTCGCTTCCACGCCCTCTGGAAGTTCGTCGACGACCGTGACCGGCGTCGAGCTGCCGTCCACAGGAGCATCGCCGAGATTGGTGATCGTGAGGACGAGCCGGCCACTGCCGCCGAGCCTGACTACTCTGGTCTTGACATCTCCGAAGAAACCTTCGATCGGCGCCATATGCTTGCCCGCTGCATCGCCGATAAAGGTGACGATCAACGGCGCGGTGCCAGCCGGTCCACCGGTCACTTCGACATTCCCCGCGCCGTACACGCCTTCAAGGGCCGCCTGCACGTTGGCGGCAGTCCCTTCGGGGAAGGTCGGCGGCAGGTTGAAGCCGCCGGCGAAGCTTCCGCCGACCCCCAACGCAAAGGGTTCGCTGGGAGCGACGATTTCCTGCACCTCGTTCTGCGGTTCCCACAGATTCGTCGGGCGACTGCCGGTCAAGATCTGCCACCAAGGTGAAGCAGCAGAGGCCGAAGCGGCCGGCATCAGTCCGAGGAGCATTACAACGGTCCCGCAGATAAGAGCGAGGGATCGACGGTGGCGTCTAGGCATTCTCGAGGACTCCTTGATCATTGAATCGGCTGCGTTACGTCGGCGCCTGGACAGACCGCTCATCGGTGGGCCCCCCCGCCGTTGCCGGCTCTCTTGCCATGGCGCTTGGCGTGGTGGTGGTGCCTGTGCTTGCGCACGCAGCGCACGTTTCCATGGCGACGGACCCTTCGCTTCCCCCGTGGGCACTTGACCGTGCCTTCAGGCCCACGGAAGGCTTCGCTGGCTGGAATCGGGTCGTTAGGCGTTCCCGTCGCGGGCTGACACGCTTCCCCGCTGCAGTTGGAACCAGAAGGCTGTGCCGCCGGGGTCCCATTGACGCGCGCGTCATAGACATCGTTTGCGGTGTCTTTGTCGAGCACCGATAGCTGGTCGGTGGTGATGAAGAAGACGTCGTCGCCGCTCGCGCTGGCGTCGAGGAAGGCAGACGGCTCTTCCGCGGCGCCGGAGGACATCAGCGACACACAGGCGCCGGCGATGTTTGCGATCGCGGCCCCTCCAGAGGAACTGGAGCAACTACCCGTGCCCATTGACTCGAATTGGTAGACGTCCCAGTCTCGGTTCGAATCCGCCGGGACTAGGCCGTCAGCGGAATTGAAGAAGACACGGCCGTTGTCCAACACCGCGCGGGGCAGGTAGAGGGGGTAGCGGGCCAGCTGCCCGCCCCCGGAAATGGTTGCCTCCGGCAGGAGGGCGCCCACTGACCTACCCCCCCAGAGGCTGTGGATATCGACGGTGTCAGGCGGCGTCTGACTGGCGTCGGGACTGGCGCCCGAAGGAATACACGAGACACAGGCGAGGGCATCCGTATCAGCGTCGTAGCGGAAGACCTCCTCGTTCCTCGGTCCGCTGCCTTCGCTCCGGTTCTCATAGCCGGTCAGGCTCAATTCGGACATGAAGGCGAAGTAGCGTCCACTGGGGGAGGCCGCCGCACTCAGGTTCATCGTGTAGCCGGGGGTATTCCCATGCACCAGGCCCCAGTCGCGATCGTCTTCTGGAGACAAGGTCGCAATGAACCGCAGGCCTTCGCCCTCTTCCCAGAGGTAGAGGTTGGGCTCACCGGCTTCCGCCGCGTCCCCAGCCTCGTTCGACCCGGTACTGAGGACCCCATCGGCGACGAAGTAGGCTCGAGATCCTTCCGCGCTGACGGCCGAGACCAGACCCTGAACTTCCGCGCTTTCTCCGGATCCGGCGAGCGGGGCGCTGATGTCGGTCAAGCTGGAGCAGCCTGCCGCTGCGTCGCCCTGAGGAATCTCGCAGCGATAGAGGTCACGGCCCTCCGGGCTGGCATCCGGAGTCAACTGCTGGGAGTCAGTAAAGAAGACGACCGCTCCGTCCGCGCTCGCGCCCTGGAAGGCGGGCCGATTGGCGCCCGCGCCGGTGCCTCCCTGCGGAAGGTCAAGCCGGGACGAGACCCCTTCAACCGTGTCACGCAGATAGAGCGCGGTGAAGTTGATGCTGGCGGTGCCGATGTTTCCGGGACTCCAGAAAACGCGGGACCCATCATCGGAAACCGCGCGATGCACGGATCCTTGGTCCGAACCGAGGAAGCCCTGCGAAAGGCCGCCACCTTCGGCCTCAGGCAGCAGGCTCACCGGTTGAAGCTGACCCGCGCTCCACTCGTAGAGGGTCCGACCTTCCGGCGATGGACCGGAGACCAACGGAACTTTGGATGCGAGAACCACGTGCGTGAGTCCAGGGTTGCCTCCTGCGACGAACACGTCGCTGACCTGCCCGTGCAGCTCGTCGCCGCCGAAGACGGTTCCGGGCGGAACGTTGGCAAACCCTTCCTTCGAAGTGACCAGGGGCGTGTAGACAGGCGGTTCGGAGTTGTTCCGCAGGTAGGGCGTCCGTTCCGATGCCGCTGGAGAGAGCGGCGTGGAATCACGCGGCTCGAGCAGCACCTTGGAGAGATCCGGGGTGAACACGTCGTACTCGGATCCGGTGGCAAGGGTGGTGGATTTCGAATGAGGCGGAGTGATGTCTACGGAGCGCCAACCGTCGCTCCCTCTGCGGGCGAGAACCGTCGAAGGTTCGATGGCCCGATTTCCCTCCGGGTCGGCGTCGACCGAGCCGATACTCGAGTAGGCGAGGCCATCGCCGTTCTCATCGGCCTGGACAATGCCCGCCCCCAGGGCCAGAACAACCCCTCCGGCCTTCTGGGAAGGCGAGACCATCTCCCAGACGCGAGAGTCGCTCAACTGGAATCCCAGCCCACGGCCCTGGGTGATGAAGGTTTGGTCGGGGCCCTCGGTGACCCCCAGCTCGTTTTCGGCGATCACTCGGTAGTGATACGTCGTGTTTGCCTGCAGGCCGCTAATCGGCTGCGAAACAGCTACGGGTTCATGCCCCGATCCCGTTGAGCCATTGGGCAGAGCCGTGCACGTATCCGGCTCGAGCGAGCAATCCTGCTGACCGTACTCGAAGTGGTAGGTCGTGCTCTTCGTATTCGGATTGATGGAAGCACGCAAAGTTGCGCTATCGGCGGTTACAGCGGTGGCCGAGCTGCCGACTACGGTCGGAGGACCGACAAAAATCACTTCTGGAGCGAAGATCTCCACCTGGGAGCGCGTGCCGACTTCGTCATCGGTAGACACATAGACACGACCGCTCGAACCGTCAATCGCAATACCGGGACTCACCCCTGCTAGTTCGCCTTCTTCGCCCGGGCCGCCGAAGGTGGAGATCAAGGACCCGCCGGCGTCGTAGACGAGAATATGAGTAAATTCGAAGCTCCCCGCTAGCAGCTCGGAGACGTAGACATCGCCAGTGCTGGGGTCGACGGCGACGGTCTGAGACGTCGCTTCATCGAGAGGTTCGGCGGCAGCCGTATACAAGGTGCTCGTGGTGACCGGGAACTCAGACGGCGTGAACTTGAGTACCGAGCTCAGGTAGCGACTGACATACACGGATCCATCGGGCGCTACAGCTAGATTCGCTGGCGTCCCGGTTTCGAATTGAGTCAAAAATTCCCCCGTTGCCGAATAAATTCGGATCGAGGCATCCCTGAAATCGCTGGTGTAGATACTGCCGTTTGCATCGACCGCAACGCCGATCAATTCACCAAAGCCGGAGATCGCGTTGGTCCCAGCTGCCGACCCAGCAGTGAACTCCGCGGGTTCCCCATTTTCTTCAAACGCGACAAGCGAGTTGCCGCTGGTCACGTAGATGACGTGGGTTGCCGAGTTGACAGCCACTTGGCTTTCGTTTGGTCCACTGAAAAAGGACAGGCCCGTGATCCTGTTTTCAGCGATATACGGTTCATTACCGCCGAAGTTCAGAGCTTTGCCTTCGCTATCGAATTTGTAGAGAGTGCCCGCAGCTCTGTCGAGAACATAGACTGCCCCAGTTTGCTGGTCGACGGCCACAGAGCCGACTTTGTCGAAGTCAGTGCTTGCCGTTGCCGTTCCGCCCGGCCCGAAGCTCGACTGGTAAATCAGAGGCTCGCCAACGGCGGAGGGGGCGCTAGCACCCAATGCGAAGCAGATGCAGATGCATGCTCCCGCCGCTGCAAGAGCTTGACTCAATCGAGCTGATTCCATCCCCATGTCCTCTCCTAGGCCCTGGCTTCCATTCGCGCATCCCTGAACCCTCGGCGATGGCCGCGCGCATAGCCACCGTCGCCATTCCTAGTGAAAACGTAGGCGTACCGCAGAATCCCGTCAAGCCCTTCCGGGTGACAACTTCGATGCGTTGATCGTCAAAGTCCACTGACTCGCCGACGGGCTCCAAGTCGCCTGCGGTTCGGCGATCCATCCGAAAAGAGGCGCGAGGCTGAAGCCCCGCGCCTCTTCACATTCGCGGTCTAAACTGGATTTAGACGCATGTAACGGTAGCGGTCTCCGCGTAGGTGACCGTACCCTCGGCAATCTCTGCCGCGGTGCGCGGTTCGCCGCCGGATGTAGTGGCGGTGAGGCTGTAGATCGTTCCTGTACCTGTGACCTGACGGAAGTTCTGAGTGGTTTCCGTGGCCGAGAAATTCAGTGTGCCCGTGGTTGAGCTGGCACCGCATTTCGGTGATTCGAGGTGTCCGATGATGCCGTTGCCCGCAACCGTCGTGGTGAAGAAGGTCGCGCAGGTGATCGTCGCGAAGACACCACCGCTGGGCGGTGTAACCAGGACGCCCGGTGTGGTCTTTGCATCGGTCAGGTAGGTGTTGTGGAAAACAGAAGTGCCGGTTTTGATGACACCGCTGGACTGACCCACCGAGTGGCACTCAGCGTTGAAGAAGTTAGGGGTCTTACAACCCGTGAAGGTGAGGGTGATTTCCCCTGTTTTCTTCGTGTTGTATTTGCCGACGCCTTCGTTCGCGGTGCATGTGATCGTCGGCTCGTTCAGAGCCCGCAATTCAGCATGTTCGCCTTTGCTGGTGAACGAGAGGGTCTTTCCTTCGTTCAGCGATTTTGAGTCGATTTCCGGTTCTCCGGCCGAAGCAATGGCCGGCAGCGCCGCGAGAGCGAGAGCGAAGACGCTCAACGCAAGCAACATGAACTTGCTCTTCATGAATTAACCTTTCAGTTGGCGCGCGGGAAAGCTTGTCTTGGCCCCCGCGAGCTCTGGTTGTGGGGTTCGGCAGGTTTATGGATCTGCCGGACCCTCCCTGTACGCCAGCTATTACTAGCGCAAGTTTTCAGGTACTCAAGGGCTATTGCGCATTTGCGGGGTGTCAGCCTTTACGAGTCGGCTCGGACACCTTGGGTGCCGCGGAGAGGAGCCGCTTCATCGGACGCTCTGTCCTGTTTTGGGGTGTTTTCGCCGCAGGAGAGCACCGTGGCATACCGGACAGGAGGTCTACTCGCGGCGCTGGCTATCGTCCATTTGCGACCTGTGCGGCCTGCGAGAGCTTTTCCGCCTCTTCGCGTTCTTGAGGATTCTCGCGAGCGCTTCATCCTGTCTCCACTCTGTCGGCGTTCGCAGTCCCTTGGCCTTGTTGCAGGGCCGGCAGGCAGCGACGAGATTGGCCGCGATCGTCGGGCCGCCCCGCGCCCTCGGAGCGACGTGGTCGACCTCGGCGGTCTCCCTGCCGCAGTACGCACAGCTCCATCCGTCGCGCTCGAGAACCGCGCCGCGCAGGATCGGGTGGATGCGTCGCTGGCCCGGGTCGGAGGCTGCCGGATCCCAGTGGAGGAGCGGGTTGGAAGCTGAGGGGATTCGCATGGAGAGATCGGGCCGCCCCCGCGCGGCCCACTGAGATCAGAACCCTGTACCGCAGCAGAGGTTGCGGTCCATGAACGAAGAAGGGGCGCCGAAGCGCCCCTTCCAAGCCGGCTAGTGCCGAGGCGGGTCGCGGTCGTCGCGGTCCGCGTCGTACGGCTCGCGGGAGCCGGACTTGGCGAGGCCGCGGCTGATCATGTAGCCGACGGCGACGATGGCGACGTAGAGCCACGCCTGGCGGGCGATGAACTCGTCGGTGCCGGGCGCGGTGTCGCCGCCCTTGATCGCCGCTGCGGCGACGAGGATGCCGACGATGACGACCACCATCGCCCAGAACTCGGTCGTCTTGAACGCCTGTTTCGTCTCGGTCGCGAGGCGCCGAACCGTGCCGCGGTTGGCGGTGCGGTCCACGCCTGCGCCCGCGCCACCGGCATGGGAAGTTGCTGACTCCATGATTGATCCTCCTAGATGGATTTGGCTGATCCCAAGTTCGGCCAAGCCCGTCCGGACGAGACGGCGCAACCTCGGGTGAACAGGAGCAGCTCCGGAGGTGTATCCCCGTGTCTGGTGCAACGGGTGAATCCCTGGCGATCCACTTTCGGAGCACTCGCCGGGTACCCGAGCTTTTGCAAAGGGAAACCAATTCCGGGAGTACGACGAAGCCCCCGTGGGGGCTCGTCATGATGGAGGCGCCGAGATTCGAACTCGGATCCGCGGACGCGGTGCGAGGGTGTCTACAGGTTTAGCTGGCGCTTGATTCTCGTCTCCCGGGGTCCGCGCCAGCGGGCACTGCGGGAGATAAAGCCCCTTCGATGTTCCCTGGCGGTCAGGGCGGTCCGCCTGGGTGAGCCCACTTCTGAAGCCGGTGCCCCTCCCCGTGGGCGAGGGAGGACCGACTCTCACAGCGCTTAGCTTCTAACTAAGCGGCGAGGGCGAACTCATGGTCCGCACGTATTGGTTTGTGCTGGGGTTTAACGAGGCCTCCAGCAACCTCGACCTGCAACCGTTCGCACGAATCGACCACGTCGAAGCCTGTCGCCCCCGTGCTTGGGAATGCCCTCCAATTGTACGGCGTCGGCGCGCTCGGCCTGGGATGATGGTCCGCGTGAGCGAGCGCAGCTACGACGCGATCGTCCTCGGGGCCGGCCCCGCGGGCGAGGTCTGTGCCGGCCGCCTCGCCGACGCCGGCTGGAAGGTGGCGATCGTCGAGCGCGACCTGATCGGCGGCGAATGCTCCTACTACGCCTGTATGCCATCGAAGGCGCTGCTGCGCCCGGCCGACGTGCTGGCCGAGGCGAAGCGGGTCCCCGGCGTCCCCACCGGCCACGGGGAGCTGGAGACGGCGGCGGTGCTCGCCCGGCGCGACGAGGTGATCCACGACCAGGACGACTCCGGGCAGCTGCCCTGGCTGGAAGAGCGCGACATCGACCTGATCCGCGGCAGCGCCCGCTTCGACGGCGAGCGGCGGATCGCCGTCGACGAGCACACGCTGATCGCCGAGAAGGCGGTCATCGTCGCCACCGGCAGCAAGGCGGCGATGCCGCCGATCGAGGGGCTCGACGAGATCGATCCCTGGAACAACCGCAACGCCACCACCGCGAAGCTGCTGCCCGAGAGCATCGTCGTGCTGGGCGGCGGCCCGGTCGGCAGCGAGCTCGCCCAGGCGTGGGCGAGCCTCGGCACCGAGGTGACCCTGGTCGAGGGCGGCGAGCACCTGCTCTCGCGCGAGGAACCGTTCGCCGGCGAGGAAGTGGGCGAGGCGCTGCGGGAGAGGTTCGGGGTCGACGTCCGCACCGGGTCGAAAGTCGAGAGCGTCGCCGCTGGCGAAGGCGGCCACGGCATCGTCGCCCGCCTCGAGGGCGGCGAGATGATCGAGGCGGCCGAGATCCTGATCGCGGTCGGCCGCGTCCCCCACACGATCGACCTCGATCTCGAGGCCGCGGACGTCGAGCCGGACGAGCACGGCTTCCTCGAGACCGACAAGCGGATGCGGGTCGGCGGTCGCGAGTGGCTCTACGCGATCGGCGACGTCAACGGCCGTGCCCTCTTCACCCACATGGGCAAGTACCACGCCTGGGTCGCGGCCGAGAACCTGCTCGGACGCGAGACGGAGGCGGTCGCCGAAGCGATCGGCTCCCCCCGGGTCACCTTCACCGACCCCCAGGTCGCAGCCGCCGGCAAGACGCTGGAGCAGGCGCGGGAGGCCGGGATCGACGCCCGCGCCGTCGACGCGCCCACCGACGGCACCCCCGGCGCCAGCTTCCAGGGGAAGGACACGGGCGGCACCTCGCGGCTGATCGTCGACCGGGCGAAGGAAACGATCGTCGGCGCCACCTTCACCGGCTTCGAGACCGCCGACTTCCTTCAAGCTGCGACGGTGGCAATCATCGGCGAGATCCCCCTTCGCCGGCTGCGTCACGCGATCGCCCCATACCCCTCCCGCAGCGAGGTCTGGCTGAAGCTACTGGAGAAGGCCGAAGAAGACCGCGACTAAACCGTAGACCGTTGCTTCAGGTCGTCCAGCAGCTCCTGGGGGAACCCCGCAACCTGGTCGAGGTCGTCGACCGACTTGAAGCCGCCGAGGCGCTCGCGGTGTGCGAGCAGGCGGGTCGCCTGCGTCACCGAGAGGTTCTGCTCGCGCAGCTGCTCGAAGGTGATCGTGTTGATGTTGACCTGCTCGCCGCCGCCGGGGGCGCCGAAGCCCGGTGCCGCGATGGGCGCGGGGGGCTCGGCGGCTGGAGGCTGCGGCGGGGGCGGTGGAGTCGGGGGCTCCGCCGGGGTGGGCGGTGGGGTCGGCGGCGCGAAGGACTCTGCCGGCGGCGGAGGCGGGGTCGGCGGGGAAAAGGACTCGGCGGGGGGCGGCGGGGTCGCCGGAAAGGACTGGGTGTCGGCAGCGGTCGGAGGCGGCGTCGGCGGTGGGAACGACTGGGCCGGCGGAGGCGGCGGCGTCGGCGGCGCGAAGGACTGCTGCGGCTCGGGAGCGGCGGGCGGGGGTGGCACCGGCGCGGCGGGGCCTCCCTGCACCGAGCGCACCACGTTCTGCTCGGCCTCGGCGGCCCGGCGCTCTGCCTCGCGCGCCCGCTCTTCGGCCTCGGCGACGCTGCGGCGCATCTCCTCCAGGCGGCGGTCCTGCGCTTCCTCCTCCGCGCGGCGCTGCTCCAGCCGCTGCGCATCGGCAGCGCGCTCTTCGGCGGCCTTCGTCCGCTCCTCGATCTGCCGCAGCCGCTCTTCGGCCTCCTTCATCGCCCGCTCGCGCGCCTGCCGTTCGTCCTCGAGGCGCTGCTCGGCGGTGCGTAGATCCACGGGGGGCGCCGGCGCGCCCTGAGGCGTCCCTGCCTGCACATCCTGGATCGGCGGCGCCCCGAGCTGCTGGTCGGCTTGGGCGCCGATCCGCTGGGTCTCGGCGCGGACCTCCTCGACCCGGTCACGCACCCGCTGTTCGGCGGCGCGGGGGTCGTAGTCGCCCGGTGCGGGGGTGCCGCCGGGGACGTGCGGGGGCGGAAGCGAGGGCACGGCGGTGAGGCCGCCGGCCTGCGGCTGCGCGATCGTCGCCTCCTCCCAGGGCGGCAGCTGTCCCGAGGGCGGCACCTGGCCGCTCGCCTGGGCCTCGGCCACGGCGCGTTCGTTCGCTTCGCGTGCCGCCGCCAGCCGCTGCTCGGCCAGCGCCGCCTCGCGCTTCTGCTTGCCGGTACCGATCTTGATCCCGAAGAGCTTGCGCTGCTTCGGCGCTGCGGCGGGAGCGCCCGGCGCTTCGCCTGCCGCGGGCACGGGGGCCGCGCCGCCGCGCTTCTGCGCCTTGCGCTGCGCCCGCTCTTCCTTGCGGCGCTGCAGCTCGGCCTTGCGGGCTTCGCGCGTCTGCAGTCGTTTCTGCTGCTGTTCGGCGCGCTGGCGCCGCTTGCGGTCTCTTGCCGACTCGCCGGCCGGGGCCTGTCCCACGACAGGAGGCGGGGTCGAGACGCCAGGGGGCGGCGTCGACTGGGCGGGCGCGCCCACAGGTGCGGCCGTCGCAGCGACGGGCGTTGGCGGCATCGCGGTGGTCTGCGCGGTCGGGAGTGCGGCGGGCGCGGGAGGCGGCCCCGGCGGCGGGGTCTGGGCAGCGGCGGGCGCACCGGCGCCGGGTCCCCCCGACTGGGCCGCCTGCTTCTGTTCCTTCTCCTTCGCGCGACGCTGGCTGATGCGCACGATCAGCAGCAGCAGCAGGATCGCCGCCAGCAGCGCGCCGACGAAGTAGGCGGTGTTGTCGCTGACGTAGTCGCTCGCCTTTTCCGGAAAGGAGTCGGCACCGGCCTGCGCAGGAGCCACCATGAGCACCGCGATCATCCCAGTGACGGCGGCGGGGATTCGCTTCCGGGTCCGCATCGCCCTGCATCCTTGCATGTGATTCGGCAGTTTCAACTTCAACGCATCCTTCCCTTGAACTCGCGCTCGACCTCTCGGCGGACGTCCCGGTCGGCGATCTCCCGCCGCCGGTCGCGGCCCTCCTTGTTTCGCGCTAAAGCCAGCTCCACCTTTGCCCGCGGCCCTTTGAAATAGATCCTGGTCGGGATCAGCGTCAGGCCTTTCTGGGCGGTTTTACCGACCAGGCGCTCGATCTCCTCCTTGTGCAGCAGCAGCTTGCGCGGCCGCTCGGCCGCGTGGGCGTCGACGGCGGAGTACTCGTAAGGCGGGATATGCAGCTTGCGGAGCCAAACCTCGCCCCCGTCGACGACCGCATAGGCGTCGGTCATCTGCGCTTTGCCGCTCCGCAGCGCCTTCACCTCGGAACCCTGCAGGACGATCCCGGCCTCCATCTTCTCGACCCACTCGAATTTGTGCCGGGCGCGGCGATTCGTGACGACGTCCCCGGAGGCCGGCTCCCGTTTCTTCTTTTGCTTCTTCGCCATCGCTCAGGCCGCCTTCCCGACCGGCTCCAGCTCCGCCCGGCCGCGGGGTGCGTCGACCCCGGCGACGCGGACGGATATCGGATCCCCGAGCCGCACCCGCGCCCCCGACTCGCGCCCGACCAGCGCCACCTCGGCCTCGTCGAGCTTGTAGTACTCGCCGGGCAGCCGCCGCGCCGGCAGCATCCCCTCGTAGACGTCGCCGAGCTCGCCGCCGAAGGAGACGAAGGCGGCGGAGCGGATCACCCCGGAGACCTCGCCCTCGAAGACCGCGTCGAGCCCCCGCTCGCCCAGCTCCCGTTCGAGCAGGTAGGCGGCGCAGACGTCGTCGGCGTGGCGCTCGATCTGCAGCGACTCGCGCTCCCGCGCCGAGCAGTCGGCGGCAGCGTCGCGCGCCTGCGCCGGCGTCGGCGCCTCCTCCCCCTCCCCCAGCAGGGCCAGCAGGGCCCGGTGGCAGACGAGGTCGGGGTAGCGCCGGATCGGCGAGGTGAAATGGCAGTAGGCCTGGCTGCCGAGGCCGGCGTGGCCGATGTTCCGCTCGCTGTAGTAGGCCTGCTTGAGGGATCTGAGCACGAGCGAGGTATACGCCTCCTGCCCGTGCCCGCGTCGGGCGGCCTCGCGCCGCACCAGCCGGCTCGCCTCGGCGGCGAGGTGGCCCGCCTCCTGCGGCGAGAGTCCCCGCCCCAGCGGCGGCGTCGGCACCCCGAGCGCCGAGAGCTGCTCGAGCAGGCGCTCGACCCGGGCGGCGTCGGGCTGGGCGTGGACGCGGTAGACCGCCGGCGCCCGCTCCCGCTCCAGCACCTGAGCGACCTGCTCGTTGTTGAGGATCATCAGCCGCTCGATCAACCGGTGCGCCTCGGTCTGGGCGACCCCTTGGGCGGCGACGACGTTCCCCTCCGCGTCGAACTCGAACTCCGGCTCGCGCGATTCGACGTCGAGGCTGCTGCTGCCGCGGTGCTCTCCGAGACCGGCGGCGATCTCGCGGGCGGCGGCGAGCGGTTCGGCCACCTCGGCCGGCGGCTGCCCCCGGCCGGCGAAGATCCGGTCCAGCTGGTCGTAGTCGAGGCGGGCGTCGGAGCGGATCCGGCTGCGGTAGAAGCGCGCCTTCCGCGGCCTCATCCCCGGCCCCAGCTCGACCTCGGTCGTCACCGCCAGCCGCTCCACGCCGGGCGCAAGGCTGCAGGCTTCGCTGGAGAGCGCGTGCGGCAGCATCGGCTCGACCGTGCCGGGGACGTAGGTGCTGTTGCCTCGGCGCCGCGCCTCCTGGTCGAGCAGCGAGCCCGGCTTGACGTGGGCGGCGACGTCGGCGATGTGGATCCAGACCCGGGCCCCGTCCCCCTCGAGCTGGGCGGAGACGGCGTCGTCGAAGTCGCGCGCGGTGGCCGGGTCGACGGTGAAGGTGGCAAGCGCGGTGAGGTCGCGCCGGGGGCTGCTCTCCCGCTCCGCCCACTTCGCCGCTTCGCGCGCTTCCCCCTCGACCGTGGGGCGGAAGCCGCGGAACCCGAGCTCGTCCTTCAGCAGCCCCTCGACCGTGTCCCGCGCCGGCATCAGCCGCCGACCTGGCCGGCGAGCACCCCCAGGGCACGCTCCCTGGCCTCGTCGACTTTCGTCTTGCGATCGTCCGCGACCTTGACGTCGGGGTGGATGCCGTGGCTCTTCGCCAGGTTCACCCCTTCCGGCGTGAAGAACTCGCCGACCGAGAGCTTCAGGGCGCCGCCGTTGGCGAGTTCCTGCTCCTCCTGGAAGAGGCCCTTCCCGTAGGAGCGGGTGCCGACCACGGTCGAGCCGGCGTCGTCGGCCAGCGCCGCGGCGAGGATCTCCGCCGCCGAGGCGGAGCCGCCGTCGACCAGGACGACCACGGGAAGATTCGAGCTCGGGTCTCCCGGAGTCTCGTGGACGCTGTTCCCCTGGGTCCGCGAGCGGGTCCTCACCACGACTTCGCCCTGCGGCAGAAACACGTTGGCACTGAGGACCGCCTCGTCGAGCAGGCCGCCGGGGTTGTGGCGGAGGTCGAGGACGATCCCTTCGGCGCCTTCCCGTTCCACTTTCTCGACCCCACGCGCGAGCTGGGCGTGGGCGGCTTCGCTGAAGCTGAGCATGCGGACGTAGCCGAGCGTCTTCCCCTTCACCTCCTCGGTACTGCCGCTGACGTTGGGGAACGAGACCTGGGCCCGGGTGATCGTCAGCTCCTTCGTCTTGCCGTTCTTGCCGTCGCGGACGCCGAGCGTCACCTGGGTTCCTTCCGGCCCGACGACTTCGTCGCGGACTTCGGCTGAGTCGCGCTTGCCGATCGGCTTCCCTTCGACCGAGACCAGCGTGTCCCCCGCTTCGAGGCCGGCCTCTTCGGCCGGGGAGCCGCGGAAGACCTTGACGATTTCCGAGCCGGCCTTGACCCGTTTGATTTCAACCCCGATGCCCGAGAAGTGGCCTTCGATCTCTTCGTTGAAGCCTTCGAGCGCTTCCGGGGAGAAGTATTCGGAGTAGCGATCCTCCTTGTTGCCCTGGCGAAGCCGCCTCACCATCCCCTGCAGGGAGGCGTTGTTGAGCTCCTGGGCCCCCACTGAGCGGTAGTAGCTGCCCTCGATCGCTTCCGCCGCTTCGGCGGTGAGGCCGCCGGTTTCCTCGACGAAGACGTCACGCAGCGGTTCCGGCAGCGAGTTCGGGTGCCCGCCCAGCCAGAGCCCGGCGGCAGCCACGGCCACCAGCGCCACCGCGAAGGCCAGGGCCCCGCGCGCGCTCACGCCCGCCTCAGACCTTGAGGAAGCGCCGCAGCGTCACGCCCGAGCCGATCGTCGAGACGACGATCGAGGCGGCGAAGAGGATCGCGACCAGGGCCGGGAAGCCCAGGGTCGAGTTGTTCTGCGCCGAGAGGACGCTGATCGAGCTGCTCAGGGGGTCGACGACGGTGATCTTGCCCAGCCACAGGATCAGTATGGCCAGCAGGCCGCCGACGAAGCCGACGACCACCCCCTCGATCATGAACGGCCAGCGGATGAACCAGCGGGTGGCGCCGACCAGGCGCATCACCTCGACCTCGCGGCGGCGGGTGTAGATCGAGAGCCGGATCGTGTTGCCGACCAGCATCAGCGATGCCAGCACCAGCAGGGCGGTGATCACGGTGAGGACGATCTTCAGCGCGCTCGTCACCTGCTCGATCTTCGCCGAGGACTGCTGGCGGTCGAACGGTTTGACGATGATCGAGGAGATCGGTTCGCCCTGCGGCCCCTGCGGATAGACGGCGGCGCGGATCGAGGGGAGGTTGGCGGCGTCGTCGGCCTTGACTTCGAGGCTGTTGGGCAGCGGGTTGACGTGCAGCTCTTCGACGATCGAGTCGTCCTTCAGTTCGCCTTTGAGCGTCGCCAGCGCTTTGTCCTTGCTGATGAAGGTGACTTCGGCGACGTGCGGGATCGCTTCCAGCTTCACTTTCAGGGAGGCGATTTCGGCTTTGGTCGCGTCGTCGTAGAGCTCGTACTGGACGTTGAGCTGGTCGCGAACTTCCTCGCTCTTGCCCTGGGCGGTCTGGAAGATCGGGATCAGCATCCCGAGCAGGACGACGGTGACGACGGTGGTCACGATCGCCGCCAGGCTGGGGGCGCCGTTGCGCTTCAACGCGCGCAGGGCCTCCTGGAAGAAGAAGATCAGGCGTCCCATCTCAGCTCAGGTGATCGTGGTCGGAGTGGCCGTTGGTGCGCGGCTCGCCTTCGGCGCCGACGCCCATCTCGGCCCGCATCCGCAGGCCGAATTCGGTCGTCGACTCCTCGGTGTAGCCGCCGGAGACCTCGTCGCGGACGACGCGGCCCTCGAAGAGCTCGATCACGCGGCGCTGCATGTTGTCCACCATCTCGCGGTCATGGGTGACGACGACGACCGTGGTGCCGGCCTTGTTGATCCGGTAGAGCAGCTGCATGATCCCGATCGAGGTGACCGGGTCGAGGTTTCCGCTCGGCTCGTCGGCCAGCAGCAGGGGCGGGTGATTGACGAAGGCGCGGGCGACGGAGACACGCTGCTGCTCGCCGCCGGAGAGCTGGTCGGGGTAGCTGTGGAGCTTGGTCGAGAGGCCGACCAGGCGCAGCGTCGCCGGCACCTGCTCGCGGATTTCGGCGCGGCTGGCGCCGATCACCTGCAGCGCGTAGGCAACGTTGTCGTAGACGGTGCGGTCGGGCAGGAGCTTGAAGTCCTGGAAGACGGTGCCGATGTTGCGGCGCAGCAGCGGGATTTTCTTCTCCGGCAGCTTGCCGATGTCTTTGCCGGCGATCTTGACCGAGCCTTCGCTGGCGGTGAGCTCGCGGATCAGCATCTTGATCAGCGTCGACTTGCCGCAGCCGGTCGGGCCGACGAGGAAGACGAACTCGCCGCGACCGACGCTCAGGTTGACCCGGTCCAGCGCCATGTGGCCGCCCGGGTAGACCTTGGTGACGTCGTTCAGCTCGATGATCGGCGCGCGCCGCCCGCGGGGGCGTCGCGGCTCCTCGGAGCCCTGGTTCTTCTTTCTTCGGATCGCCATGCGTGGGGTGCCTTCTGCGAGGACAGAGTGACTCCTCCGCCCGCTCGACCCCGCAAGATCCCGCCCACGCAGGCGATCTTTCAAGGCATCGGGCGCGCTACCCGATCGCGACCATGCGCTCGATCGGGATCCGCGCCCGCTCGGCGATCTCCGCCGGGACGCTGACCTCGAACTTCATCTCGCGCAGGGAATCGCGCAGCTTCGGCAGCGTGATCATCTTCATGTATTTGCAGGTGGCCATCCGGTTGGCCTCGATCAGGTTCGCCCGCGGGGCGGCCTGCTGCAGCGGGTAGAGCATCCCGTTCTCGGTGGCGACGATGAACTCGCCGTCGGGGTGCGCTTCGACGTGCTTCTGCATCCCCGAGGTCGAGAGCATGTGGACGCCCTCGGGCTCGATGTCGCCGGCGGCGACGTACTCCATCGCCTGGGTCGAGCAGCCGCACTCGGGGTGGATCAGGAACTCAGCATTCGGGTGCTCGGAGCGGGTGCGGGCGATGTCGAGCGGCTTGATCCCGGCGTGGACGTGGCACTCGCCGTCCCAGATGTGGAAGCGGCCGCGCCGCGCGGGTTCTTCGACCAGCCCGGTCTCGCGCTCGACGAAGGCTCCGAGCCACATGTCCGGGCCGAAGAGGATCTCCTGCTCGGGCCCGTGCTCGGCCCAGATGTGGCGGACGACGTCGACGGCGTTGGAGGAGGTGACGCAGTAGTCGGTCTCCGCCTTGACCTCGGCCGAGGTGTTGACGTACATAACGACGAGGGCGTCGGGGTGTTCGGCCTTCCAGGCGCGCAGCTGGTCGGCGTCGATCGAGTCGGCGAGCGAGCAGCCGGCGTCGAGGTCGGGGATCAGCACGGTCTTCTGCGGCGAGAGGATCGAGGCGGTCTCGGCCATGAAGTGGACGCCGCAGAAGGCGATCACCTCGGCGTCGGTCTCCGCCGCCTGGCGAGAGAGTCCGAGCGAGTCGCCGCGGTAGTTGGCGACGTCCTGGATCTCGGGAAGCTCGTAGTTGTGGGCGAGGATGACGGCGTTCCGCTCCGCCGCGAGCAGCCGGATCTCGTCGCTGATCTCCGCGACCTGCTCCGGGCTCAACTCCGGTGCGAAAGTAGGTTGGATCGTCGGGAGCTCCTGCATGAGCCCTTCCTTTCCTGATGTTCGCCGGCGGGACTGGGTCCGGACCGGTCGAATGAACGTCTCAGAAGTCTAGCCGACGAAAGCCTCCATCTAGCCTGTCTGACCATGCCCGAGCTGCCCGAGGTCGAGATCGTCGCCCGCCGGCTGAACAGCGCCCTTGCCGGAAGCGAGGTGGAATCGGCGCTGGCGCCGGGGATGAACGTGATGAAGACCTTCGACCCGCCGCTGGATTCGCTGGCGGGACGGGGGCTGACGGGTGTGCGGCGGATCGGCAAGATGCCGGTCGTCGAGTTCGGCGACCTGTCGCTGCTGATCCACCTGATGTCGGCGGGTCGGCTGCGGATCTTCGACAAACGCGCTTCGCTGAAAGACAAAGCCTCGCGGGTCCTGATCCGGCTGACCGACGGGCGCGAGCTGCGGCTGCGCGAGTACGGGACCAAGCAGCGCGCCTGGGCGAAGCTGCTGCCGAGCGAGGCGGTGGCCGAAGACGAGATGGTCGCCAGTCTCGGGCCGGAGGCCTGGCCCCCTCCCCCGCTCGAGGAGCTCGCGGCGGCGATCGACAAGCCGCGCCACCTGCACCCGCTGCTGCGCCACCAGAAAGACATCGCCGGGATCGGCCGCTCCTGGGTCGACGAGGTCCTCTGGGAGGCGCGCCTCTCCCCCTTCAAGAAAGGCTCCGAACTGAGCGAAGAGGAGGTCAAGAGCCTGCACGCCGCCCTCCACGTCCTCGGCGACGCGATCGACCGCTACGAGGAGAGGATCGGGCCCGAGGTACCAGACAAGGTCCCGATGCCCCTCCAGGTCCACAAGCGCGAGGGCGAGCCCTGCCCGCGTTGCGGGACCACGATCGAGGCGGTCTTCTTCTCCGAGCACCAGACGAACTACTGCCCGCAGGAGCAGACCGGGGGGCGGATCCTCAAAGACCGCCGACTCTCGAAACTCCTCAAGTAGCCGCCGCGCAGCGGCGTTAGGAGAGCTCGAGGAGCATCGAGAAATCCAGGGTGGCGGCGGAGTGAGTGAGGGCGCCGATCGAGATGAACTCGACGCCGCTCTCGGCGATCTCGCGCACGTTCTCCAGGGTCACCCCGCCGGAGGCCTCGAGGGAGACGCCATCGGCCCCGCCGGCGTTCTCGTCGCGGAGCGCGACCGCTTCGCGCATCGAGTCCGGGCTCATGTTGTCGAGCAGGAGGCGGTCGACCCCCATCCCGAGCGCGTAGGCGGCCTCGTCGAGGTTGCGGACCTCGACCTCGATCGCCTTCTCCGGCTGGGCGGTGCGAGCGGCGTAGACCGCTTTCGCCAGGCCGCCGGCGGCGGCGATGTGGTTCTCCTTGATCAGGATCGCGTCGTAGAGGCCCATCCGGTGGTTGATGCCGCCGCCGGCCGCGACCGCGGCCTTCTCCAGGTGCCGCAGCCCCGGCGTCGTCTTGCGGGTGTCGAGGATCGTGGTGCCGGTGCCGACCACCGCCTCGGCGTAGCGGGCGGTGAGGGTGGCGACGCCGGAGAGGTGGCCGAGGAAGTTGATCGCGGTCCGCTCGGCGGCGAGCAGGGCGCGGGCGCTGCCGCCGGCGATCAGCACCTCGGCCGGGACGTCCTCGCGCCACTGCCCCTCGACGACGAGGTTGTCGACGTCCTCGACCCCGCACTGGCGCATCGCCTCGGCAACGACGGCGAGGCCGTAGACGACACCCGGCTCTTTCTGCACGATCCGGGCGCGGGCGCGAGCGTCCTCGGGCACCGTCGCCTCGGAGGTGATGTCGCCCTCGCCCAGGTCCTCGGCCAGGGCACGTCCGACCAGCTCCTCGATCTCCTCCGCCAGCTCGATCATCGCGCGAGCCTAACGAGCCGCCTCCTGGCGGCCCGGACTGATCTTTCTCACGTTTTCGGTCGCGGCCACGTTTAATCCCACAGAGTGACCGCGCTGCCCCCGTTTCAAACCGTGCTGGACGAGCATTCCGCCGCCGTGATGGCGATCTTGCAGGGGGCGGTCGGCCGCGACTCCGCCGACGACTGCTTCCAGGAGACCTTCCTGGCGGCGCTGCGCGCCTACCCGGAACTCGGCGACGCTGGCAACCTGCGTGGCTGGCTGCTGACGATCGCCCACCGCAAGGCGATCGACCACCACCGCGCCCGCGGCCGGGCGCCGGTCCCGGTGGCGGAGGTGCGGGAGGTCGCCGTCGAGGACGGGATCCCCGAGCACGATCCCGGCCTCTGGGCCGCGGTCGCGGCGCTGCCGCCGAAACAGCGGGCGGCGGTCGCCCTGCGCTACGGCAGCGACCTTCCGCACGGCGAGATCGCCGCCGCGCTGGGCTGCTCGCCGGAGGCGGCCCGCCGTTCCCTGCACGAGGGGCTGAAACGACTTAGGAAGGAGCTGGGATGACGACCGCAACTGAGAACTCCATCGATAAGTTGAAGAGGCGCGCGGCCGCGGAGGGCCTGCTCGACGTCGCCTACACGACCGCCGACTCCCCCTTCGGGCCGCTGCTGCTGGCGCGGACCGACCGCGGCCTGGTCCGGGTCGGGCTGCCGAACCAGGACGCCGAGGCGCTCCTCGCCGACCTCGCCGCCCGGGTCTCGCCGCGGGTGCTGGAGGCACCGAAGGAGCTGGACGAGGTGCGGCGTGAGCTCGACCTCTACTTCGAGGGCAAGCTCAACCGCTTCGACCTGCCGCTCGACTGGCGGCTCAGCGGCGGCTTCCGCCAGCGGGTCCTACAGGCGATCAATCGGATCCCCTACGGCGAGACCCGCAGCTACACCGAGATGGCGCGCAAGGCCGGCAATGAGCGCGCCGTCCGCGCCGCCGGCACCGCCTGCGGCAGCAACCCGATTCCCCTCGTCGTCCCCTGCCACCGTGTCCTCCGCACCGGCGGCGCCCTCGGCGGCTATGGCGGCGGTCTGCCGATGAAGGAGGCGCTGCTGGAGCTCGAGCGGATCCGCTAGCCGGACCCGATCGAGCCCCCCGAGAGTTCAGTCCGACGATAGTCCCTTGTATACGAAGGCCGGATTCGAAGCCGAGCCGCCGCAGTCGTAAACGGCGGTCATCGTCGAGGTCGGATCGCATATGACGTTTTCGCTTGCTTCATGGGAGCTCGGACCGGCGGCGATATCGGCGACGGGCCACATTTCCGCCCCGGCCGGAATTGGAGGGTTGACGTTGATGGTCGCGGATTGTCCGACGCCATAGTTGCCCCCAGAGTCAGGGGTGGTCTGGCCGCCGCCCTTGACGTAGAAGAACATGGCGAACGCACCGGTGTTGTGAACGCGAATCGCTCCTGCGCTGTCCATCGATACCTCCCGATAAAGAGCCCTGATCCAGGCCTGTTGCGGGGACTCTACAGATAATAGATTTCCTGTGAGTAATCAGAGTGCCGAACGGGTCGAGGGGTCCCAGGCCGAGCGCGCCCTCCTCCTAGGAGGCGCTATCCCCTCCTAGGGGAGCACCTCGTCGAGCCAAGCGCTCGCTTCGCGCAGGTGCGCCGGGTCGATCTGGTGACCGAGGTCGGACTCGCGGTAGGTCAGGTCGAGCCCGTCTGCACTGAGCAGGTCTCGCGCCCGTTCGGCGAACTCGATCCCGATCACCGGGTCGCGGCGGCCGTGGCTGACGAAGACGCGGGTGTCGGTGCGGTCGGCGAAGGAGGGCTCCCAGCCATCGACGGTGGGGACGAAGCCGCTGAAGGCGAGGAGGCCGGCGACGGCGGGCCGGTCGGCCCCGAGCCCCATCGCGTAGCTCATCACCGCCCCCATCGAGAAGCCGCCGAGCACGGTCCGCTCCGGGCCGATCCCGCTCTCCTCCCAGAGGCCGTCGTGCAACTCGGCCAGCGCCGCCCGCGCCGCCTCGAAGCTCTCCCGGTCCGGGTATCCGACCCGCGGCACCAGGTACCAGTGGTAGCCGGGCGAGCCCGGCAGCTGCAGCGGCGCCCGGGGCGTCACCACCCGCAGCCGCCGCTCGGGATCGAGAAGGTCGGCGAGCCCGAGCAGGTCGCGCTCGTCGGTGCCGCGGCCGTGGTGGAGGACCAGCAGCCCCTCCGGGTCGCCGCTCGCCGCCCGCTCCAGGTGCAAGAGCGGCGCCATCTAGCTGGCCGAGGCGGCGGCGGTCTTGTTCAGGTAGTCGCGGATGAACTCGTCGATGTCGCCGTCGAGGACCCGCTGGACGTCGCCGACCTCGTGCTCGGTGCGGTGGTCCTTGACCATCGTGTAAGGGTGCAGCACGTAGCTGCGGATCTGCGAGCCCCAGGCGACGTCTTTGACCTCGCCGCGCGCCTTGGCCAGCTCTTCGGAGCGTTTGCGCTCCTCCAGCTCGATCAGCTTCGAGCGCAGCAGCTGCATCGCCACCGCCTTGTTCTGGGTCTGCGAGCGCTCGTTCTGGCACTGGACGACGACCCCGGTGGGGATGTGGGTGATCCGCACCGCCGAGTCGGTCTTGTTGACGTGCTGGCCGCCGGCGCCGGAGGCGCGGTAGGTGTCGATCCGCAGGTCCCCCTCGTCGATCTCGACCTCGACGCCGTCCTCGACCACGGGGCCGACGTCGACCTGGGCGAAGCTGGTGTGGCGGCGGGCGGAGGAGTCGAAGGGGGAGATCCGGACCAGGCGGTGGACGCCGCGCTCGGCGGCGAAGAGGCCGTAGGCGTTCTCGCCGCGGGCGATGAAGGTGGCGGACTTGAGCCCGGCCTCCTCCCCCGGCGAGGCCTCGACCATCTCGGTCGGGAAGCCACGCCGTTCGGCCCAGCGCAGGTACATCCGCAGCAGGATCTCGGCCCAATCCTGGGAGTCGGTGCCGCCGGCGCCGGCGTGGACGGTGACGACGGCGTCGCCGGCGTCGTACTCGCCGGAGAAGAGGCGCGCCTCCTCGAGCTCGGCGAGCCGCCGCTCGACCGAGGAGAGCTGGGTGTCCAGCTCCGCCGCCATCTCCTCGTCCTCGGCCGCCATCTCGGCCAGGTCGCCGAGGTCGGCGACGTCGGACTCCAAGCCGCGGAACAGCTCCAGGCGCTTCTGGGCGCGGGCGTGGGCGGCCGAGGTCCTGGCGGCGGTCTCCTGGTCGTCCCAGAAGCCCGGCTGCCCCATCTCCTCCTCGAGCCGCGCGGCTTCTGCCTCTAGCCCAGCGGGGTCAAAGGTAGTCCGAGAGCAGGGACAGCTGCTCCCGGACGGAGGCCAGGCGAGGCGCGACGGGCTGCTGCGCGGTATCGGCCATGAAGCACAGGTTATTGACCCGAACTCCGGAGGGTGGAGGAGGTCGGGTGGCCGGAGCGTGTTGAAGGAGGGTGTCGGTGCCCCTCCGCAGGAATGTTCGGCGACATGCAATCTGACCTGGAGCGCGGCGAAGCCGCGCAGCATGTTCTCCCCGGAGCGCAGCGGAGGGGAGGTCAATTCCGGAGGAGGGGCACCGGCACCCTCCCCCACGGCGCTCCCCCTTAGGCGTCAGGCACCCGGGCGGTGATGATCCAGGTCGAGGCCGGGGCGAAGACGCCGTCGGGCCGCTCGAAGTCGGCGATCGCGGCGCGGACCTTGGCGGCGATCTCGGGGCGGATCTCGTCGACGCGGTCGCCCCAGAGGCGGAGGATCTCCCCAGCCGGGCCCAGCGCCAGGCCGAACTCGACCGCCTGGTCGAGGTCGGCGCCGACCTTCATCGGCAGGTCGCAGCGCCGCAGCCCGATCTCCTCGAAGCCGGCGATCTTCAGCTGTTCGGAGACGGTGTCGGCGTTGGCCATCGAGAAGGGGCCGGGCCCGCAGGTCGGTTCGTCGGTCTCCTCGGGATGGTCGAGGTACTCCTCGACGATCTCCTCGGCCCGCCGCACCCACTCGTTGTCGAGCTTGCGCCGCCAGACGACGGCGGTGAAGCGCCCGCCCGGCCTCAGCGCCGCGGCGACGTTGCGCAGGGCGGCGACCGGGTTGGCGAAGAACATGATCCCCATCCGCGAGAAGGCGTAGTCGAATTCCTGCGGCAGCTGCAGGGTCTGCACGTCGGCGAGCCTGAACTCGACGTTGCCGAGGCCGGCTTCCTCGGCCTCCTCGCGAGCGGTCTCGATGAACGGCGCCGAGACGTCGACCCCGAGAACCGAGCCCTCGGGCCCCACCAGCTCCGCCAGCCGCTGCGTCGTGTCGCCGAAACCGCAGCCGATGTCGATCGCCCGCTCGCCCGGCCGCGGCGGGCTCGACCGCATCGCCACCTCTCCGTGGGCGCCGAGCCCGCCGGTGGTCAGGTCCCGGTACTTGAGGAAGATCTCGAAGAGCGGCCCGCTCCAGGCCTCCGTGGCCTCGGCGTTGTCAGGCGCGACTGAGCTCATCGGTTCCATCGTAAGCCGCTTGCGCGCCGCTGGCTAGGGGTGGGAGAAGCGGTACTCGCGCAGCGCCTCGTCGCGGCTCTCGTAGGGGCGCCAGCTGCGGATCTTGTGATCGCGCAGCTCGAAGGCCCAGGCCATGGCGTCGATGCCGGCGACGCTCTCGTCCTCCTCCCAGTGCCAGCGCCGCAGGATCAGGGCGACGGCCCGGCCGCCGCCTCCCTCGGTCCCGTCCTCGTAGAGCTGCTCGAGCTCGATCGTCTGCTGGACCCCGCCCGGTGCTCGGGTCGCCCAGACCCGCGCCGCCTCGACCCCCTTCCGCAGCCCGCGGCTGGCGTGCAGCTCGACCTCGGGATCGAGCACCGCGACGAAGGCGTCGAGGTCGCGCTCGTTGAACGCCCTGATGAACTCGCGGACGGGGTCAGTCATGCGCCGCTAGGCGCCGTGGCACTTCTTGAACTTTTTCCCCGACCCGCACCAGCACGGGTCGTTGCGGCCGATGTTCTCTTTGTCGCCTTTGACGACGGTCTCGACGACCTCGCCGTTGCCCGGGGTGGCGGCGCCGGCGGCGGCGACGTCGGAAGCAGCCGCGCCGCTGGTGGCGACCACTTCCCGCAGGGCCGAGGGCTGGTTCTCGGCGGTGCCCCCGGAGTAGGCGAGGTTGGCTGCCTCCCCCTCGCCGTTGGTCGCGGCGGCGGCGCCCGCATCGGGCTGGACTTCGATTTCGGCCCGGAAGACCAGCTTCGAGAACTCGTCCCAGATCGCGTGCAGCAGCACTTCGAACATCGAGAAGCCCTCATTTTTGTAGGCGACGAGGGGGTCGATTTGGGCGAAGCCACGGAGGTGGATCCCTTCCCGCAGGTAGTCCATGTCGAAGAGGTGTTCGCGCCAGCGGTTGTCGATCACCTGCAGCAGGATCGAGCGCTCCAGGTACCGCATCAGCTCCTCGCCGAGCTGCTCTTCGCGCTCGTCGTAGGCGTTCATCACGTCGTCGTCGAGGGCGTCTTTGAGCTGCTCGCGGTCGACGGTCTCGGGCGCGAGGCTGGAGACCTCGACGCCGACCGGCCAGATCTGGCGCAGCTGCGTCTCCAGCTCCTCCAGGTCCCAGTCCTCGAGGATGTCGCCGGCGGTGTACTCCTCGACCAGGCGCTCGACGACCGCCTCGAGCTCGTCGCGGGCGTTCTCGGATATGTCGCGCCCTTCGAGGATCTCGCGGCGGTATTTGTAGATCACCCGCCGCTGCTCGTTCATCACGTCGTCGTACTCGAGCACGCGTTTGCGGATCAGGAAGTTCTGCTCCTCGACCTTCTTCTGGGCGTTCTCGACGGTTTTGGTGAGCATCTTCGCTTCCAGCGGCACTTCGCCGCCGTCGTCGTCGACCGGGCCGAGTTTGTCGAGGATTTTGTAGATGCGGTCGCCGGCGAAGAGGCGGATCACGTCGTCTTCGGCGGAGAGGAAGAAGCGGGACTCGCCGGGGTCGCCCTGGCGGCCGGAGCGGCCGCGCAGCTGGTTGTCGATGCGGCGGGACTCGTGCCGCTCGGTGCCGCAGATGAAGAGGCCGCCGAGCTCCCGCACCTCCTCGGCCTCCGCCTTGCACTGGGGTTCCAGCTCGGCCGTCTTGGCGGCCAGCGCCTCCTCGTAGCCCTCGCTCTCGTGGGTGATCCCCTGCTTTTTCAGCTCGCCGATAGCCAGGTGCTCGGGGTCGCCGCCGAGCTTGATGTCGACGCCGCGGCCGGCCATGTTGGTGGCGATCATCACCGCGCCCTTGCGGCCGGCCTGGGCGATCAGCTCGCCCTCTCGTTCGGCGTGCTCGGGCTTGGCGTTGAGCACCGCGTGTTTGATCCCCTGCCGTTTCAGCGCCCCGGAGATCATCTCCGAGACCTCGACCGAGACGGTTCCGACGAGGACCGGTTGGCCGGACTCGTGGCGGCTGACGATTTCGTCGAGCACGGCCTGCCACTTGCCGTCTTTGGTCTTGAAGATCTGGTCGTTCTGGTCGAGCCGGACCATCGGTTTGTTGGTCGGGATCTCGACCACCGGCATCTCGTAGATCTTCATGAACTCGGTCGCCTCGGTGAGGGCGGTGCCGGTCATCCCGGAGAGCTTGTCGTAGAGGCGGAAGTAATTCTGGAGGGTGATCGTCGCCAGGGTCTGGTTCTCCTCGCGGATCGCCACGCCCTCCTTCGCCTCGACCGCCTGGTGCAGGCCCTCCGACCAGCGCCGGCCCTCGAGGATGCGGCCGGTGAACTCGTCGATGATCTTGACCTCGCCGTCGATCACCGCGTAGTC
>Ga0307314_10000011_pt1 | contig 60712 bp, 65 predicted proteins | sample ER_DNA_204_FD_194493 | JGI IMG/M metagenome (GOLD analysis project Ga0307314, IMG submission 194493) | Bulk soil microbial communities from the East River watershed near Crested Butte, Colorado, United States - ER_DNA_204 | ecosystem: Environmental > Terrestrial > Soil > Floodplain | place...
CCGAATGCTTGGGGCTATAGCAGGAGGCTAACCACGCGGCGGTGGTGCTCCCAGCGACCCCCACCGGCACCCTCCCTTGAGCCCTTCCGACTTTCGCCCCACCCCCAGTGGGGACAAAGTCGGAAGCGGCTATCTAGACTCGGCGCGTGGACGCCGGGCAGCGGAAAAAGCTGGAGGAAACGACGCGGTACGACCCCTCCGAGGTCGAGGGGCGGATCTTCGCGGAGTGGATCGAGGGCGGGTACTTCCACCCTGAGGCGGAGGGGACGCCGGAGGAGAACTTCTCGGTCGCGATCCCGCCGCCTAACGTGACCGGGGCGCTGCACATGGGCCACGCGCTGAACGGGTCGATGCAGGACGCGCTGGTGCGGATGAACCGGATGCGGGGGAAGAACACCCTTTGGATCCTCGGGACGGACCACGCCGGGATCGCCACCCAGGCCGTGGTCGAGAAAGAGCTGAAGAAGGAGGGCGTGAGCCGCCACGACCTCGGCCGCGAGGCCTTCGTCGAGCGGGTCTGGGAGTGGAAAGCCGAGTACGGCTCGCGGATCGTCGAGCAGTACAAGCGGCTTGGCGCCTCCTGCGACTACGAGCGCGAGCGCTTCACCCTCGACGAGGGCTACGTGAAGGCCGTCTACCGGGTCTTCAAGCAGCTCTACGACAAGGGCTACATCTACCGCGACAACTACATGGTCAACTGGGACCCTGGCTCGCACTCGGCGATCTCCGACCTCGAGGTCGAGAACCGCGAGGTCGAGGACGCCCTCTACTCGATCGACTACCCGGTCGAGGACTCCGACCGGGTGCTGACCGTCGCCACCGTGCGGCCGGAGACGATGCTGGCCGACACCGCGGTTGCCGTAAACCCCGCCGACGAGCGCTACGCCGACCTCGTCGGCAAGTTCTGCGTGCTGCCGCTGGTCGGCCGCCGGATCCCGATCATCGCCGACGACCATGTCGACGTCGAGTTCGGCACCGGGGCGCTGAAGATCACCCCCGGCCACGACCCCAACGACTTCGAGATCGGTCGCAAGCACGGGCTCGAGGAGATCGGCGTGATCGGCCCCGACGGGCGGATGACCGAGGAGGCGGGGGAGTTCGCCGGCCTCACCGCAGCGGAAGCGCAGAAGGCCGTGGTCGAGGCGCTGCGGAACGAGGGCCGGCTCCGCGCCGAGAAGCCCTACACCCACTCGGTCCCCTTCTCGCACCGCTCCGGCGAGCGGATCGAGCCGCTGATCTCGCTGCAGTGGTTCTGCCGCATGGACGAGCTGGCGCAGCCGGCGATCGAGGTCGTCAAGCGCGACGAGGTCCAGATCACGCCCTCGCAGTGGAAGCGCGTCTACCTCGACTGGATGGGGGAGATCCGCCCCTGGTGCATCTCTCGCCAGCTCTGGTGGGGGCACCGGATCCCGGTCTGGTACTGCGACGCCTGCGGCGAGGTCTTCGTCGCCGAGGACCCGGCGGCGGCGCCCCAGCGCTGCGGCGCCTGCGGCGGCGAGCTGCGCCAGGAGGAGGACGTCCTCGACACCTGGTTCAGCTCGGCGATCTGGCCCTTCGCCACCCTCGGCTGGCCCGACGACACCCCGGAGCTGCGCGCCTTCTACCCGACCAGCTTCCTGACCACGGCGCGGGAGATCCTCTTCCTCTGGGTGGCGCGGATGATCATGACCGGGCTTGAGTTCCCCGGCCGGGTCCCGTTCCGCGACGTCTACGTGCACTCGGTGATCCAGGCCCGCGACGGGCGGCGGATGTCGAAGAGCCTCGGCACCGGGATCGATCCGCTGGAGGAAATCGACGTCCACGGCGCCGACGCCCTGCGCTTCGGCCTGCTGGCGATGTCCTCGACCCAGGACGTTCGCTTCTCCGACGCCAAGGTGCAGCAGGGTCGCGACCTCGCCAACAAGCTCTGGAACGCGAGCCGGCTGATCCTGCTGAACGCGGCCGATGCGACGCCGGCGCCGCGGCCGACCTGCGTCGAGGACCGCTGGCTGCTCTCGCGGCTGGAGCGCACGATCGCCTCGGTGACCGAGAAGCTCGAGACCTACGACTTCGCCCACGCGGTCCAGGAGGCCTACTCGTTCTTCTGGCGCGACCTCTGCGACTGGTACCTGGAGATCGTCAAGCCGCGCCTCTACGACGGCGAGGAGGAGGTCGCTGCGACCCTGCTCTACGCGCTGGAACGGGTGCTGGGGCTGCTGCACCCGACGATGCCGTTCGTCAGCGAGGAGATCTGGAACTTCCATCCGGCGCGCAAGGGGCACCTCGCCGTGCACGCCTTCCCGGTCGCCGACGAGTCGCTGGTCGACCCGGCCGCCGAGGAGGACGTCGAGGGCGGGATCCGGCTGACCCAGCGCCTGCGCGCCTGGCGCGACCTCGCCGGGGTCCCGGCCGGGGCGACCCTGCCGGCGGTGATCGACGGGGTAGAGCCGCCGGACTTCGTCTCCCGCCTCTCGCGCTTCTCCTTCGACGGGGCCGGCGCCGAGCCGGTCGCCTCGGTGGGGCCGGTGCGGGTCCTCGACTCCGGCCAGCTCGACGCCGCCGCCGTCGCCGAGCGGCTGGCGAAGCGCCGCGATGAACTGCAGGCCGAGGTCGAGCGCGGCGAGCGCAAGCTCGGCAACGAGGGCTTCGTCGCCAAGGCGCCGGCCGAGGTGGTCGAGGAGGAGCGGGGGAAGCTGGAGCGCTACCGCAACGAACTCGCCGAGTTGAGTTAGGCGGCGCGGACCCCGCCGCCGACTGATCTTGGACCCCGACGGATATCTGGACTCGCTGGAACCGGTCGGCTGGCGGCTCGGCCTCGAGCGGATGCGCAAGCTGACGACCGCGCTCGGCCTGCCGCAGCACCGCTTCGCCTCCGTCCACGTCGTCGGCACCAACGGCAAGTCCTCGGCGACGCGGATGACGGCGGCGCTGCTGGAAGCGCACGGCCTCCGCGCGGGGGCGCTGGTCTCGCCCCACACCGAGCGCTGGTCGCAGCGGACCCTGGTCGGCGGCGAGGAGATCGAGCCGGCCAGATGGGCGCAGGCGGTGGAGCAGGTCGCCCGCGCCGCCGAGGGGGTGAACCGCAGCCTCGAGGAGGGGGAGGCGGTGACCCAGTTCGAGGCGGCGACCGCGGCGAGCTTCGTCGCCCTCGCGGGGGCGAAGGTCGCGGTGGCGGTGATCGAGGCCGGCCTCGGCGGCCGCCTCGACGCAACCAACACGATCCCCTCCAAGGTCACCGTCCTCACCTCGATCGGCCTCGACCACACCGAGTGGCTGGGGGAGACCGAGGCCGAGATCGCGGCCGAGAAGCTGGCGGTCCTGCGCGACCAGACGACGCTGGTCCTGGGCGAGGTCTCGGCGGAGGTGGCGGCGCTGGCCGAGGCGACGGCGCGCGAGCGGGGCGCGCGCCTTGTCCGGGCACCGGCCGATCCCGGGCCCGAGGTCCGGCTGCGGGCTCCCGGCGGATTCCAGCGCCGCAACTTCGCGATCGCCTGCGCGGCGGCCGAGGCGTTCCTCGAGCAGCCGCTCGAGCCCGACCGGATCGCCGCGGCCGCCGCTGCGGTCACGGTCCCCGGCCGGCTGGAGCGGATCGCCGAGCGGCCGCCGGTATTCCTCGACGCCGCCCACAACCCGGCCGGGGCGGCGGCGCTGGCGAGCTCGCTGCCCGCGGTCGCCGGCGGCAAGCCGGTGGTCGCCGTCCTCGCCGTCCTCGCCGACAAGGACGCGGCGGCGATGGTGGCGGCGCTGGCGCCCGCCCTCGACCGCGCCGTCTGCACCGAGCTGCCTGCGAGCGCGCTGGAAGGCCACGGTCGCCCCGGCGCCCGGTCGCGCCCGGCGGCGGAGCTGGTCGCCGCCTGCGGGGCGGCCGGCCTGGAGGCCGAGGCCGAGCCCGACTTCGCGGCCGCTCTGGAGCGGGGGAGGGCTCTTGCGGCCGGTTCCCCCGAAGGCGCCCTCCTCGTCGCCGGTTCCCACTATGCAATCGCCCCCGCACGGGCGCTGATCGCGGCTTGACTGTGCGAGGATTCGGGCATGGATCGCCCTCGCAGCGCCGGTTCCGAACTGCTCTCGATGATGGGCCTGGTCGCCGCCGTCGTCGCGATCGTGATCCTCGTCTTCTTCGGCGTCGGCTACCTGTTCGGAAGGCTTTTCCTCTAGGGACAGGGTTAGCGTCGCCCACGGCGAAGTAGACTGCCGCCCCTTCGGCGTGCCCCCAGCCCAAACCCCCTGCTCATGCCCCTAGCGATCTTCGGCATCACCAACGACGGCCTCAATCTGGTCGCCACCCTCTTCCTGCTGATGCTGGTCGTGCTCTGGCTGGCGCTGATCGTCTACACCTACCTCGACGCTCGCCGCCGCATCTCCGACCCCTTCCTCGTCGCCTGCGCCACCGTCGCCTCCTTCTTCCCCTTCATCGGCACCGCCGTCTACGCGATCGTGCGGCCGCCGGAGTACCTGGAGGACGCGCACGAGCGCGAGCTGGAGATCAAAGCGGCCGAGCTGCGGGTGCGGCAGCTGCGCGACCAGAGCTGCCCCAACTGCGAGTACCCGGTCGAGAAGAACTACCTGCGCTGCCCCAACTGCCAGCAGCGGCTGAAGGACCCTTGCCCGACCTGCGGCAAGCCGGTCGATCCGCGCTGGGGGCTCTGCCCCTACTGCGAGACCAGCCTCGGCGGCGGCGAGCGGCAGCGCCGCAAACGCAGGAACCCCGAAGAGCGCCCGCCGCAGCAGCGCCAGGCGCCGCCGCGCCGCAGGAAAGCGCCGCCGGAGGCGGAGCAAGGGGACCCCGAAATCAAAGAGCAAAGGAGCCCCCGCCGTGAGCCGGACCCTGATCCTCGTCAAGCCTGACGCCTTCGAACGCGCCCTCACCGGCGAGGTGATCGCCCGCTTCGAGCGCAAGGGGCTGCGGATCGCCGCCCTGAAGACGATGCGCGCCGGCGAGGAGATCGCCAACCAGCACTACGCCGAGCACAGCGACAAGCCCTTCTTCGGCGAGCTCGTCTCCTTCATCACCGGCGGGACCCTGGTGGCGATGGTGCTCGAGGGCCCCGAAGCGGTGAAGGCGGCGCGCCAGCTGATCGGCGCCACCAACCCGGTCGAGGCCGCTCCCGGCTCGATCCGCGGCGACTTCGCGCTCGAGGTGACCTTCAACATGGTCCACGGCTCCGACTCCGACGAGTCGGCCGAGCGCGAGATCGGGATCTGGTTCCCCGAGCTGTCCTGAGGGTCACGCTTGCATCCGGGTCTCCGCAGCGGCGGGAGATCCTGCAGAAGCTGGGGTTGGAGTTCGACGTCGTCGTTCCTGGCGTTGAGGAGCTGACTAGCGGGGACGCTGAGGAGCTGGTTCGCTTGAACGCTCTTCGAAAGGCGAGGGCGCTGGGGGAGGGCGGGGTACCTGCGCGCGCCAAAAACGTGCTCGGCACCCCGCCCTCCCAACCGGAGCGTCTGGTTATTGCTTGCGACACGGACGTGGTCTTGGATGGCGAGGTGCTGGGGAAGCCCGCTGATGCTTCGGAGGCGCGGGGGTATCTCGATCGGATGAGTGGGCGGGCTCATACGGTGATGAGCGGGCTGGTCGTCGTTGTGGATGGGGAGGAGCGGGTGGGGGTGGAGAGGACGACCGTTGTGTTCAAGCGCCTCTCAGATGCTGAAAAGGAGCGGTACGTGAGGTTCGGGGAGTGGGAGGGGCGCTCGGGGGGGTATGCGATCCAGACGCTCGGGTCGAGCCTGGTCGAGCGGGTCGAGGGGAGCGTTTCCAACGTGGTGGGGTTGCCGGTCGGGCTGCTGGCCGAGCTGGCCCCGGAGTTGTTCGAGCGCGCCTAAACGAGGCTCACAGAACGCTAAGACGCGTTTGCCATCATCGGCCCTGGAAATGGGCATCTTCGGCAAGATCCGCCTCGGCGGCCGCGACATGGCCGTCGACCTCGGTACCGCCAACACGCTCGTCTACGTGCGGGGACGCGGAATCGTCCTCTCGGAGCCCTCGGTGGTCGCGATCGACTCGTTCAGCGGCCAGGTCCACGCGGTCGGGGTCGAAGCGAAGCGGATGCTGGGTCGCACGCCGGGGACGATCACCGCGATCCGTCCGCTCAAGGACGGGGTGATCGCCGACTTCGACGTCACCGAGCAGATGCTCCGCCACTTCATCATGTCGGTCCACTCCAGCCGCTTCGCCCACCCGCGGGTCGTCGTCTGCGTGCCCTCCGGCGTCACTGGCGTCGAGAAGCGGGCGGTCGAGGAGGCCTGCCTCTCGGCCGGGGCCCGCCAGGCCTACCTGATCGAGGAGCCGATGGCGGCGGCGATCGGCGCCGGCCTACCGGTCGCCGAGCCGACCGGATCGATGATCGTCGACGTCGGCGGCGGCACCACCGAGGTCGCGGTGATCAGCCTCGGCGGGATCGTCGTCTCGCAGTCGATCCGGGTCGGCGGCGACGAGCTCGACGAGGCGATCGTCGCCCACTGCAAGCAGAACTACAAGCTGGCGATCGGCACCCAGACCGCGGAGGAGGTGAAGCTCGAGGCCGGCTCGGCCTCGCCGCTGCCCGAGGAGGTGCGGACCGAGATCCGCGGCCGCGACCTCGTCTCCGGTCTGCCGAAGACGATCGAGCTGACCTCCGAGGAGGTGCGGGGGGCGCTGGAGGAGCCGGTCAGGACCATCGTCGCCGCGGTCAAGGAGACGCTCGACCGCACGCCGCCGGAGCTGGCGGGTGACATCATGGACCGCGGCATCACCCTGGCCGGCGGGGGCGCGCTCCTGCAAGGCTTGGAGCAGCGACTGCGCGACGAGTGCCAGATGCCCTGCCAACTGGCAGAGTCGCCGTTGACGTGCGTGGCGGTCGGCTCGGGCATCTCGCTCGAGGAGGTCGAGACGATCCACCGCGCCGGTCAGAACAACGGAGCGCGACCTCGGCGCTAGCCGGTCGCAGCCCGATGCGAACCACCGAGAACTCAGGTCCATAACGTGTATCGAAAGCAAGTACGCCGCCGCCGGGCGGTGCTCGCGCTGCTGATAGTGGGCTCCTTCGCCCTGCTGACCCTCACCTACGGGCAGGGCTCCAACGGCATGCAGCGCGGCGTCAGCACCGTCTTCACCCCGATCCAGTCGGTCGCCGACCGGGCGCTGAAGCCCGCCCGCGACCTCGTCAACTGGTTCGACGAGACCTTCGACGCCAAGGGCCGCAACTCCCGCCTGCACCGCGAACTGGAAGCGGCGCGCGAACAGTCGGTGGGCGCGAAGGCGGCGCTGGCCGAAAACGAACAGCTGCGCAAGCTGGTCAAGCTCGACGGCAGCGGCGCGATCCCAGGCGGCTACACGCCGGTGACCGGCCGCGTGATCGGCCGCTCGCCGACGGTCTGGTTCTCCGACGTGACGATCGACGTCGGCTCGGGCGACGGGGTCGAGGTCGACGACCCGGTCGTCAACGGCGACGGCCTCGTCGGGAAAATCTCGGCGGTTACCGGCGGCTCGGCCCGGGTGACCTTGATCGCCGACCACTCCAGCGCGGTCGGGGTGAAGATCGTCCCGAAGGGCGTCCAAGGGGTCCTGAAGCCTTCGGTCGGCGATCCCGGCGACCTCATTCTCGACTTCCTCAGCGCCGAAAAGCTGATCGGCAAAGGCCAGGACGTCGTCACCTCGGGCTGGCGCGGCCAGGGGATCGAATCGGACTACCCGCCCAACCTGCCGGTCGGCGAAGTGGTCGAAGCCCCGGTGCTCGAGCAGGAGGCCCAGCAGCAGGTCCACGTCCGCCCCTTCGCCGACCTGCGCGACTTAGACGTCGTTCAGGTCCTGACCGGAGGATCCCGCGGGTGATCCTCACCCCGAACATCCTCGCCCGCCTCGTCGCGATCGTCGTCGGCGGCGTGATCCTGCAGCTTTCCTTCTTCTCCCAGGTCGCCCTCTTCCATGTCAGTCCCGACCTGCTGCCGGCGCTGATCGTCGTCATCGGGCTTCTCGGCGGCTCCCTCACCGGCGCGGTCTGCGGCTTCTCCGCCGGCTTCCTGCTCGACTGCCTGCTGATCGTGCCGCTCGGCGGGGGGTCCCTGGTGCTGATCGCGGTCGGATACCTGGCCGGCCTCTTCCGCGAGCGCTTCGAGATCCACAGCCCGCTGGTGCCGCCACTGCTCTGCATGGGGCTGACCCTGTTCGCCGAGCTCGGCTTCGGCGCGGTCGAGATGATGCTCGGCTTCGATGCGCCGGTCAGCACCCTGATCGTCCGCGACATCCTGCTGAAGAGCATCTTCGCCTTCTTTGGCGGCTGGGTCATCTACATCGGGGTGCGGCGGGCGCTGCGGCCGGCGCTGGTCGAGGAGCCGATGCTGCGGCGCAACCGGCGACCATCCGTGTTGGGAGCCTAGAGAGCGATGTTCGCCCGAAACGACCACATGCCCCAGGGCAGCCGCCTCTCGCTGCGCGTCGCCGTCGTCGGCGGCGTCGGCGTGGTCCTCTTCGCGATCCTCTTCTTCCGGCTCTGGAACCTGCAGGTCCTCTCCGGCGACAAGTACCTGGCCGAAGCGAAGAACAACCGCACCCGCGAGTTCAAAGTGATCGCCCCCCGCGGCGACATCCTCGACCGCACCGGCGAAGTCCTGGTCGACAACCGCACCAGCCTGGCCCTGCAGCTGAACCCTGCGAAACTGCCCGAAGACCCGGCCGAGGAACGGGCCGAGCTGGCGCGGCTGGGGCAGCTGTCCCACATGTCCCTGCGCAAGGTCCGGCGGGCGATCGCCGAAGGCGAAGAAGTCGCCGCCGGGGCGCCGGTGACGCTGCGCCGCGACGTCGGCTTCGACCTCGTCGCCTACGTCGAAGAGAACCAGGACGAGTTTCCCGGGGTGACGGTGCAGCGGGTCTTCGTCCGCCACTACCCGGACGGATCCCGGGCCGCCCACGTCCTCGGCAGCGTCGGCGAGATCGAAGAAGAAGAGCTGAAAGAACCGCAGTACAAGGACCTGGAGCCGGGCGACGAGATCGGGCAGGCGGGGGCGGAGTATGCCTACGACAAGTTCCTGCGCGGGCAGCCGGGGCTGACCCGGATCCAGGTCAACGCGCTGGGGCAGCCGACGCCGGGCGGGCAGCTGGTCTCGACCCCGCCGACGCCGGGCGACAGCCTCAAGTTGACGATCGACGGTGACGTCCAGACCGCCGGCGAAGCGGGGCTGGCGGCGCGGGGGCTGCCGGGCGCGTTCATCTCGATGAACATCGACAACGGCCAGATCCTGGCGATGGGGTCGAACCCGACCTTCGACCCATCCGACCTGATCGAACCGACCCAGGCGCAGGTCGACGAACTGTATAGGGACCCGGTGCTGGCGCCGCTGGTCAACCGGGCGACCGAAGGCGCCTATCCGACGGGGTCGATCTTCAAGGTCATCACCGCCCTGGCCGCCCTGGAAAACGGGGTCATCACCCCGGATGAAGTCGTCCAGGACAACGGCGCAATCAAGGTCGGCGAACAGACCTTCGAAAACGCCGGCGGCGTCGCCCACGGGGCGGTGGAACTGCGGCGGGCGCTGCAGGTGTCCTCCGACGTCTACTTCTACCTTCTGGGCCTCGACATGTGGGAAACGAACGACCTGCAGGAGTGGGCGCACAAACTGGGCATCGGCCGGCCGGCCGGCCTCGACCTGCCGGAGGAAGGCGAAACCCTGCTGCCGAGCAAGGCCTGGCACGAACAGTTCGTCAAGGAAGGCCTGGCGCTGGAAGACCGGCCCTGGTCGGCCGGCGACAACGTCCAGCTCGCGACCGGGCAGGGGGACCTGCAGACCAACCCGCTGCAGATGGCGCTCGCCTACGCGGCGCTCGGCAACGGCGGCAAGGTCGTCACCCCGCACGTCGGGCTCGAAGTCGAGGACGCCGCTGGCCGCGTGGTCAAGGAATTCGACTTCAAGGCCCAGCGCAAGTTCCCCATCGACCCCGGCTACCGCACCGCGATCCTCGAAGGCCTGCACGCCGCCGCGCAGGAAGGCGAAGGCACCGCGGCCAGCGTCTTCGGGGGCTTCCCGATCGACATCGCCGGCAAGACCGGGACCGCGCAACGACCAGGTCACGCCGACCAATCCTGGTTCGCGGCGCTCTCTCCGTACCCGAACCCGCGTATCGTGACGATTGCCACCGTCGAGGAAGGCGGCTTCGGAGCCGAATCAGCGGCGCCGGTCGTGCTCGACATCCTCGAAGCCATCTACGACAAACAGGCGTCAGCCGTCTCCAGCGGCGGTGGAGCCGAATGAACACCTACGCCACCCGCACCAGAAACGCCCGGCCCGAGCCCTTCGCGATCCGCGTCGGCATCGCCGAGCGCCTCGGCCTCGCCCACATGGACTGGCCGCTGACGATCGCCGCCTTCGCGCTGATCGCCTTCAGCGTCTTCGTCCTCGGCGAGGCGACCCAGAACGACATCCCCGGCGACCCCCACTACTACCTCGAGCGGCAGGCGATCTACGCCGCCCTCGGGATCGTCGGGATGGTGCTGATGACGCGGATCGACTACTCGCGCTTCCGCGAGCTGCGGGTCGGGATCTACACCTTCCTCTGCGCCAGCGTCTCGCTCGTCTTCGTCTTCGGCTTCGCCGCCCGGGGCTCGCGGCGCTCCTTCGAACTTCCCTTCTTCAGCTTCCAGCCGTCGGAGCTCGGCAAGCTCCTGCTCGTGCTTGCGCTTGCCGGGTTCGTGATCGACGGCGCCAGGCGGGGGTCGGCGGTGCAGCGCACCGTCCGCTACCTCTGCCTCGGCCTGGCTCCGGCCGGGCTCGTCTTCCTACAACCCGACCTCGGCACCTCCCTGGTGTACGTGGTCGCCACCCTTGCCGTCATGTACTTCGGAGGCGTCGCATGGACGCACTTCGCGGTCATCGGCGGGGCCCTCGTCGCGTTCGTCGCGATCGTCCTGGTCGCCGCTCCGGCGGCCGGCGTCCCGTTGCTCAAGGGGTACCAGGAGGAACGTCTGACGTCCTTCCTCAATCCCCACGAGCACGAAGGCGGCGCGGGCTATCAACAGAATCAATCGAAAGTCGCCATCGGCTCCGGTCAGTTTGCCGGCCGCGGCGACAAAGCCACCCAGACGCGGCTCGACTTCGTTCCCGAGCGGCACACCGACTTCATCTTTGCGGTGATCGGTGAGCGCTACGGGTTCATGGGCGCCGCGTTCGTCCTATCCCTTTACGCCCTGCTCTTCTGGCGGGCGCTGCGGATCACGACACTCTCGAAGAACGCCTACGGAACCCTGGTGGCCGGCGGCATCGCCGTCGCGCTGCTGTTCCAGACCTTCGTCAACGTGGGGATGAACCTCGGGATCATGCCGATCACCGGGATCCCCCTGCCGTTGATGAGCTACGGAGGGTCCTCCGTGCTCGCTACTTTCCTGGCAATCGGAGTTCTTCAGAGCATCAACGTCCAAGCGCATCTCAGCCAGAGGGGAAGGTTCGCCTGGTGATCTCTGGAATGAGATCCGGCATTGCGTACCTAACGAACTGAGCTGAACAACAAATGAAAAAAACGATTTTGGTCTCCGCCGAGCGCGGCGAGACCCGTGTCGCCGTCCTCGAGTCAAAGCAGAAGGGCGGCAAAGCCAACGTCGCGGAGCTCTACATCGAGCGCCGCGGCCGGCGATCGATCGTCGGCAACATCTACAAGGGCAAGGTCGACAACGTCCTGCCCGGGATGGAGGCCGCCTTCGTCGACATCGGCCTCGAGCGCAACGGCTTCCTCCACGTCGACGAGATCGTCCTCCCCAACGGCGAACAGGCGCCGAAGCGGGGCCGCGGCAGCGGCCGCCGCATCAACGAGCTGATCAAGCCGGGGCAGGAGATCCTCGTCGCGGTGGTCAAGGACCCGCTGAAGTCGAAGGGCGCCCGGCTCTCGATGAACCTCTCGATCGCCGGCCGCTACCTCGTCTACTCGCCGCAGGGCAGCGGCGTCGGCGTCAGCCGCCGGCTCGCCGACAAAGAGCGCGACCGCCTGCGCAAGATGGTCGACCGCACCTACAAAGGCCCGGGCGGGCTGATCGTCCGCACCGCCGCCCACGGGGCGAAAAAAGCCGACTTCGTGCGCGAGATCGGTTACCTGCAGAAGCTGAACGAGGTGCTGCAGCGCCGCTCCGAGCAGACGAAGGCGCCCTCGTTGGTCTTCCAGGAGGCCGACCTCTCGGTCCGCGTCCTCCGCGACGTCTTCCTCAACGAGTTCGAAAAGGCGGTGATCGACTCGCCGAAGCAGTTCGAGCGGGTCACCAGCTTCTTCCAGCGCACCGCCCCCGAGCTGGTCGGCGGGGTCGAGCTCTACGAGGGCACGAAGCCGCTGTTCGACAAATGGAAGGTCAACGAGGCGATCGAGTCGACCCTGAACCGGCGCGTCGACCTGCCTTCCGGCGGCTACCTGATCATCGACTACACCGAGGCGCTGACGGTGATCGACGTCAACAGCGGCTCCTTCACCGGCCGCGGCAAAGGCGGCCTCGAGGAGACGATCACCAAGGTCAACACCGAGGCCGCCGAGGAGGCGGTGCGGCAGCTGCGCCTGCGCGACATCGGCGGCATCATCGTCGTCGACTTCATCGACATGGCCCGGGCGAGCAACCGCGACAAGGTCCTGAAGACGATGCGCAAAGCGCTCGACGCCGACAAGTCGAAGAGCTACGTGGTCGAGGTCTCGCCGCTGGGTCTGGTCGAGATGACCCGCCAGAACATCACCGACGGCGTCCGCGAGATCCTCACCGCGCCCTGCCCGACCTGCCACGGCGAGGGGGTCGTCCTCTCGGCCGAGACGGTGGCGCTGGAAGGAATCTCGAGATTGCGGGACATCGCCGCCGAGCACGGCGATGTCGAGGCCTTCCTGATCCGCGTCAACCCGAAGGTGGCGCACGAGCTGACCGACGAGGAGAGCGGCCTCGCCGAGCTCGAGGAGGGAACCGGCAAGCGCTTCCACTTCGAGGGCGGCGACGCGCTGCCGATCGGCACCTTCGAGCTGGTCGAGTCCGGCAGCCGCAGCGAGATCGAGGAGCGGGCGCTGCCGTTCAAGGTCGGCGAGGAGGTGCTGGTCAAGATCGACGAGCCGCACATGTACAACGCCGACGACGCCGTTGCCCGGATCGACTCCTACATCGTCAGCGTCACCGGCGGCGGACCCTTCGTCGGCGAGCGCAAGCTGGTCCGGATCGACGAGGTCGAGCGCTCGGCGGCGATCGCTTCGCTGCTGGGTGGAGGAGGAGGCGAGTCGTCCAACGGCTCCGGAGGAGACGAGAAGAACGGCTCCCAGCTAGAATCCTCGACTTCCTCGCGCAAACGCAGTCGTGGCCGCCGGGGCGGCCGTGGGCGTTCGCGCGCCAAACAGGGCAGCAAGGACGAATGAGCGATTACGCAGTCATAGAGAGTGGCGGCAAGCAGTACAAAGTCGAGGAGGGCACGTTCCTGCTCGTCGACCGGCTCGACGCCAAGGAGGGCGACAAAGTCGCCCTGCGCCCGGTCCTCTTCCGCGGCGACGACATCGTCGCCGGGGTCAAAGACCTGGCGAAAGTCAAGGTCGAGGCCAAAGTGACCGAGCACCTGCGCGGTCCCAAGATCAAAGTCTTCAAATACAAGGCGAAGAAGGGCTACCGCCGGCGCGCCGGCCACCGCTCCGAGCTGACCCGCCTCGAGGTGACGAAACTGAAAGGGAAAGGCTAGGCATGGCGCACAAGAAAGGTCTCGGCTCCAGCCGCAACGGCCGCGAATCGAATCCGAACATGCTCGGCGTCAAGGTCTTCGCCGGCCAGCGCGTCTCCGGCGGCGAGATCATCGTCCGCCAGCGCGGCACCCGCTTCTGGCCCGGCGACGGCGTCGGGCTCGGGCGCGACCATACGATCTTCGCCACCCGCGAAGGCGTGGTGGACTTCAAGCCGTCCCGCAAGGGACGCACGATCAGCGTCCTTCAGGACTAGTCGCACTTTCTACACAGCCTCTGCGCGCAACTTTTACGTTGCGCGTACAAAACGTTGCATTTGTTCCGCTAGCCTGGCACCATGGCGGTGATGGCAAGAGAAAGCTGGACCGACGAGCGCCTCGACGACCTCAACCAGAATGTCGATGCGGGGTTCAAGGAAACGCGCGAGGACTTCCGCGCGGTTCGTTCTGAGATCGCTGCTCTGCACAGAATGACGTTCCAGCTTTTTGCCGGGATGATCCTCACGCTGGTCTTGGGCTTTGGCGGAATGATCGTCGCGCTCATCACCCAGTCCTGAGACCTGAAAACCTCCTCGTCGTGTACGACAAGGCGAAAATCTGGGTCGAGGGCGGTGGCGGCGGCAACGGGTCGATCTCGTTCCGGCGCGAGGCCCACGTGCCGCGGGGTGGGCCCGATGGGGGGGATGGTGGGCATGGCGGGGACGTGGTGCTGGTCTGCGAGCCTTCGCGGCGCGACCTCGGGGCGCTGAAGGGCAGCAAGCACTTCCGCGCCCAGCGGGGGCGGCACGGGGAAGGGTCGAACCGGCACGGAGCCCGGGGTGAGGATCTCGAGATTCCGGTGCCGCCGGGAACGCAGGCGACGGCAGTCGACGGCAGCCTGATCGACCTGGTCACGGCTGGACAGCGGGCTGTGGTCGCGCGGGGCGGGCGCGGGGGGCACGGCAACCGGCGCTTCGCCAACTCGACCCGCCAGGCGCCGCGGTTCGCCGAGAAAGGCAGCGGCGGTGAAGCCGACTGGATCGAGCTGCGGCTGAAGCTGCTTGCCGACGTCGGCCTGGTCGGGCTTCCCAACGCCGGCAAGTCCTCCCTGTTGAGCCGGCTGACGCGGGCGACGCCGAAGGTCGCCGACTATCCCTTCACGACGATCTCACCGGTCCTCGGCACGATCGAGGGCGAGGACCGCCAGGCGGTGATCGCCGACATCCCGGGGCTGATCGAAGGCGCGGCCGAGGGGGCCGGGCTGGGCCACGAATTCCTCGCCCACGTCGAGCGCTGCTCGATGCTGGTCCACCTCGTCGACCTGGCGCCGCTCGAGGGCGACCCGGTCGCCAACTACGAGACGGTCAGAGGCGAGCTCGGGGCGCACGGGGCGGGCCTGGAGCGGCTGCCGGAGCTGGTCGCGTTGAGCAAGCGCGACCTCTTGCCGCCCGAGGAGGTCGATGCTGCGGTATCTGACTGGAGGGAGCGCCTGGGCGATCGGGTCTTGGGGGTGCTCGCGATCTCCTCGGCAACCGGCGAGAGTCTCGACGAGCTGCGGCGCGAGATCCTCGTCGAGCTGCCCGAGGTTGCCCCTGCACCTCAGGAGCCGGCTGCCGCCGGCGGTGACGAATTCGAGGCCGAGCACCGCGTCTACCGCCCCGCCGGCGAGGGCGGCTACTGGGTCGAGCGGGAGGAGGACGGCGCCTTCCGCATCCTCGGCCGCGGCGTCGAGATGCTGTTCGAACGCCACGACACCAAAAACGAGGAGGCGCTCGCCTACCTGGAGCAGCGGCTGAAGGAGATGGGCGTCCTCGCCGCCCTCGACCGCGCCGGCTTCGAAGCCGGCGACGACGTGAGGATCGGCGAGCACGAGTTCGAGCTGCATATCTAGGTCTAGATGACTCAGCTCAGGCTCGAAAGGCCGGCGGCGACGGCGAAGCCGAGGACGGTGACGAGGCCGGCGCCGCGGCCGGCATCCTCACGGGCGTCGGGGATCATCGAGTCGATCAGCATCACCAGCAGGGCGCCGGCGGCGAAGCCGTCGATCGCGGCGCGAGCGTCGGCGCTGACGGCATCGGCAGCCAGGTAGCCGACGACGGTCGCAACCGCGCAGATCGCCGCCACGAGCACCCACAGCCGCAGGATCGCCTCGCGCGAGCGGCCGGCGTCGCTCATGTCGGTCGCCGAACCCAGCGACTCGGGCAGGTTGGAGACGAAGATCGCGACCAGCAGCGAGATCCCCACCCCGGCGCCGCTGGCGATCCCGATTCCCAGCACCATCTGCTCGGGGATCCCGTCGAGGAAGGCGCCGAGCGCCAGGGCGGTGCCGCTGCCGCTCCCTTCGGTCCGTCCCTGGCGGCCGCGCCCGGTCGACATCCGCCGCGAGATCAGGCCGTCGAGGAAGTAATAGGTGAGGGCGCCGGCGGCAAGGCCGACGCCGGTGTACCCGGCGCCGCTGATCGCGATCCCCTCGGCGGCGAGCTCGAAGCTGACGGCGCTGATCAGGGCGCCGGCGCCGAAGGAGAGGACGTAGCCGACCTGCCGCTGCGGCCAGCGGCGCGCGAAGCTGAGCGCGGCGCCGATGACCAGCGAGCTTGCGGCCAGTGCGCCCCAGCCGATTGCGGACCCCATCTCGGCTACTTTCCCCGCCATGACCCTCGTCGTCAAGCTCGGATCCTCGATCGTCGCCGCCGACGACGGCGAGCTGCGCACCGACGTCCTCGATTCCGTCTGCGAGCAGGTGGCGCGGCTGGAGCGGGGGGGAGAGCGGGTGGTGATGGTCACCTCCGGCGCGATCGCCCGCGGGATGCGGATGCTGGAGCTGCCGGCGCGGCCGCGGGCGATGGACGAGCTGCAGGCCGCCTCCGCCGTGGGCCAGGGGGACCTCTTCCGCGCCTACGAGAGCCGGCTTTCCTCGCACGGCACCCGCGCCGCCCAGGTGCTGCTGACGGCGGCCGACATCGGCGCCCGCACCAACTACCTGAACGCGCGCCAGACGCTGGGGCGGCTGATCGAGTGGGGGGTGGTGCCGGTCGTCAACGAGAACGACACCACGGCCACCGACGAGATCACGTTCGGCGACAACGACTTCCTCGCCGCTCAGGTGGCGGTGCTGCTCGACGCACGCCTGCTCGTCCTCCTCACCAACGTCGACGGCCTCCTCTCGGGGGATCCCCGCACCGATCCGGAGGCGGAGCTGATCGCCGAGGTGACCGACTTCGCCCAGCTCGACCGGCTGGAGATCGGCGACCGCACCTCGGTCTTCGGCTCCGGCGGCATGCGCAGCAAGGTCGCGGCGGCGGAGATGGCGAGCGAGGCGGGGATCCCGGCGGTGATCTGCAACGGGACCGACGGCGGAACGCTGCTCTCGGCGGCCGGCGGCGAGGCCTGCGGCACCCGCTTCGCGCCCGGCCAGGGCCGGACCTCCAGCTTCAAGCTCTGGCTCAAGTACGCGAAGCCGGCACGCGGCCGCCTCGTCGTCGACGCCGGGGCCGCCCGCGTGCTGCGCGAGAGCGGCTCCAGTCTGCTGCCGGTCGGGATCGCCGCGGTGGAGGGCAGTTTCGAGGCCGGCGACGCGATCGACGTCGCCAGCGACGGGGAGACGATCGGCAAAGGGATCACCGACTACTCCTCGCGCGAGCTGCAGCGGGTGATCGGGATGCAGAGCGCCCAGGTTCGCGAGCTGCTGCCGCACGCGGCCGATGAGGTCATCCATCGCGACCGCTTTGTCCTGCTCTAGCGGCGAGTCCGCGCCAGTGTCCTCATAGCGGACTCTCTTGCGGACTCGGCGGGCTACCCTTAACCGATGGCCGCTACCGAGACCACCGTCGCCGAGAGCTGCGCCGCCGCCAAGCGGGCGGCGCGGGCGATTGCGACCGCTGGTACCGAAGCGAAGGACGCCGCCCTGGAGGCGACCGCGCGGCTGCTGGAAGAGCGCAGCGAGGAGATCCTCGAGGCCAACGCAGGCGATCTCGCCGACGAGCGCGCCGCCGGCCTCACCGACGCCCTCCGGGATCGCCTGCGGCTGACGCCGGAGCGCGTCGCCGCGATGGCCGAGGGGGTGCGGGTAGTCGCCGCGCTGGACGACCCGGTCGGCGAGGAGCTGGAGCGGAAAACGCTCGAGAGCGGGTTGGACCTGCGCAAGGTGCGGGTGCCGCTGGGGGTCGTCGCCGTCGTCTACGAGGCGCGCCCGAACGTGACGATCGATTGCGCGGCGCTGACGATCAAGAGCGGCAACGCGATCGTCCTCCGCGGTTCCAGCTACGCCGAGCGCTCCAACGCCGCGCTTGCCGCGATCGTCCGCGAGGCGCTGGCCGAGTCCGGCCTCCCCGAGGACGCGGTGCTTTCGCTCGGCGGCGGCGGCCACGAGGAGCTGGCGGAGCTGGCGACCCAGGAGGGCCTGGTCGACCTGCTGATCCCGCGCGGCGGAGAAGGCCTGAAGGCGGCGATCAAGAAGGTGGCGACGGTGCCGGTGATGTACGCCGCCGCCGGCAACTGCCACGTCTACGTTCACGCCGAAGCCGACCCGGAGATGGCGCGGCGGATCGCGGTCAACGCGAAGGTGCAGCGCCCGGGTGTCTGCAACGCCGCCGAGACGCTGCTGATCGACGCCGCGGTCGCCGACCGCGTCGCTCCCGCCGTCCTCGCCGACCTCAGCGCCGCCGGGGTCGAGCTGGTCGGTGACGAGCGCGCCCGCGCCGCCGCCGGCGAGGTGGAAGTCGGTTCCGCGAGCGACGAGGACTGGGACAGCGAGTACCTCGGCCTGAAGATGGCGGTCGCCGTAGTCGACGGCGTCGAGGATGCGATCGACCACGTCAACCGCCACGGCACCGGCCACTCGGAGGCGATCGTCACCGCCGACGAAGCGGCGGCCCAGGCCTTCGCCAGCGGCGTCGACGCCGCTGCGGTCTACGTCAACGCCTCGACCCGATTCACCGACGGCTTCGAGTACGGGATGGGGGCCGAGATCGGCAACTCGACCCAGAAGCTGCACGCCCGCGGCCCGATCGGGATGCGCGAGCTGACGACCTTCAAGTACGTGGCGCGCGGCGACGGCCAGATTCGTGAGTGACGACCCCGGCGCCGCGATCGGCGTGCTGGGGTCGGCCTTCAACCCCCCGCACCTCGGCCACCTGGCGCTCGCCCAGGAGGCGCTCTGGCAGCTCGGCCTCGGCGAGGTCGTCCTCGTCCCGACCGGCCACGCCCCGCACAAGCGGATCGCCGACGATCCGGGGCGGGGGGCGCGGATGGAGATGACGCGGCTGGCGGCGGCCGAAGACGATCGCTTCTCGGTCTCGGCCCTGGAGGTCGAGCGCGACGGGCCGTCCTACACGTATGAGACCTTGGAGGCGCTTGCAGAGGAACGGGCCGACAGGGAGCTGGTGTTCGTGATGGGGGCGGACGCTGCGGTCGGGCTCGGGAGCTGGCGGCGCCCGGAGCGTGTGGTCGAGCTGGCCCGGATCGCGGTGGCGCGGCGCGAAGGCGTCTCCGACGCCGAGGTCGATACGGTGATGCGCAGCCTCGGCTGCGAGGGCCGGGCGACGATGCTGGCAATGCCGCAGTTCGGGGTTTCTTCCTCGGCGGTCCGGGAACGGGCCAAGGGGGGACGGCCGCTGCGCTATCTCGTGCCGCAGCCCGTCGCCGACTACATCGAAGAGAAGGGGATCTACCGGTGAACCAGGCGCAGTCCGAGCAGCTGGCCCGGCATTTGGCCGCGGTCGCCGACTCGAAAAAAGCCGAGGACGTCGTCGTCCTCGACATGCGGGGCCTCGTCGCCTACACGGACTTCCTGGCGATCTGCACCGCCCGGGGGGAAAGGCAGGCGCGGGCGATCGTCGACGAGGTGCGGGTGCGGGTGAAGCGCGAGTCGGGCCTGCTGCCGGGCGGCGTCGACGGCGGCGGCGAAGCGGGCTGGACGATCCTCGACTACCTCGACTGCGTCCTCCACGTCTTCACCCCGGATGCCCGCGAGCGCTACGGGCTGGAGGAGCTGTGGCGCGACGCGCCCCGCCTGGAGCTCGACTTCGGAGCTCCAGAGGCTTCCTCCGCGGCTATGTGACGAAATAACGTCCGAGCGCCCCCATACGGTGCCGCGCAATGAGTGGGTTCAGGCGTTCGCTGTTCGGCTATCGGCGCACCGAAGTGGAGGATGCGATCTCCCTCCGCGATGCCCGCATCCTCGGCCTCGAGCTGACGTCGGATTCTCAGCGCGAGAAGCTCGACGAGCTGGAGAGCGAGACCCAGGTCCTCTCGGGGATGGTGCTCGAGCGCGAGCGCGAGATCCGGGTCCTCGGCCAGCGGCTGCGCGAGGCCAACGAGTGCCACGACCGCAGCATCGCCTCGCTCGACGCGATCACCTCGCGGCTCGAAGAGCTGGAGGCGCAGGCGCGGGGGCAGGCGACGCGGATCCGGATGAAAGCGCTGCGCGAGGCGGTCGAGGTGAGCAAGAAGGTGAAGGCGCTGACCGACGCCGAGCCGGCGCTCCAGCGCACCCCCGGCGAGGCGGAGCCGCCAAGCGAGCACGAGAGCCTCTACGCCGGCCGCGTCAAGCTCGAGATCGGTCCGCTCGACGACTTCTCCCAGCTGGTCGGCTTCGAGGACGCCGTCGGCCAGGTCGGCGCCTCCGAGATCTCGGTCGAGCGCTTCTCCGAGGGCCGCGCCACCTTCTCGATGAACCTCGACCAGCCGACCGATCTGGTGCGCGAACTGGAGGATCTTTCGAACCTCGACTTCAAGGTTCGCCACACCGCTCCGGACAACCTGATCCTCGACGTCGACGAGGAGCAGGGCCCAGAGCAACGCGCCGCCTAGGAGGGCTTGGCGTCGCTAAACTGACCCCTGTGAATGGGGCTGTAGCTCAGCTGGAAGAGCGCATCGCTGGCAGCGATGAGGTCAGGGGTTCGAGCCCCCTCAGCTCCACTGCGTCCTTCTGCCCACCAGCTGGGCGGCGCCGGCTGTACCTGACGCAGCTCTAGCCGCCTCTCATCGTCGAGTCGTCCGGGCCCTGCCTGGCTTCGCCGTGGGCGCAACCGGACGTACCCGAAGGCGCATGTCGCGGGATCTATCCCGTCATCTGAGTTCACCTCTATGGACGTTGGGCCGGGCGCCCAATTCCCTGCGCTAGATGCCGCGACGCGAGGATCCCCAGATCGGCCTCGGAAAGGCCATCCGCACCCTCCGCCAGGAGAAGGAGTTGAGTCAGGAGGCACTCGGGCACAAGGCCGAGATCCACCCGACCTGGATCTCCCACATCGAGTCGGGCCGGATCAACCCGACCTGGGGAAACGTGCGGCGGATCGCGGGCGGTCTCGACGTGCCGCTGGAGGAGCTAGCCGCGCTCTCCGAGGATTTCGAGCGCGAGCTCGGCGGCACCCCGCCGGCCAAGCACTGAGGATCTCAACCCGGCGGCGCTCGCTGCCGATGTTCTCGGAGATGAGCGCCAACGAGCATGTCTTCAGCCACGGCATGCGAGACACGCGTGCCACCTTGGAGTCCTGGAGCGAGCGTCCCTGGCAGGTGTTGCGCGCCTGGCTCGCACTCAGCCTCGCGATCGCCCTGGCGCTGCTGACGGCCACCTGGTTCGTCGCCGGGCTGATCACCCCCGACCTCACCCCGGTCCACATCGCCGGGCTCACCTATCCCAGCGAGCCCGACGACCTGCTGCCGATCCTCTGGCGCAACTCGCTCGTCCTCGCCCTCCACGGCACCGCCTGCGTCGCCGGCTTCATCGCCGGCGCCTCGATGCCGATCGCCGCCGCGCAGCGGACCGGCCTTTCCCGCTGGATCCACGTCAAGGCGGGCGAGTTCGCGATTCTCTTCGTCTGCGCGGTCACCCTCTTCTCGCTCTCGACGCAGGCGCTCTATCTCGGCTTCCAGGGCTCCTCGATCGCCTACCAGCTGCAGATCTCCCGCTTCGAGCTGATCCTCAGCGTGCTCCCGCACGCGATCCCGGAGCTGACCGCGCTCTTCCTCCCGCTCGCCGCCTGGCTGATCGCCAGCCGCCGCGGCGAGTGGAACCAGCTCCTCGCCGCGACCTTCATCACCGTCGCCCTGGCGATCCCGGTGCTGGTGATCGCGGCGACGATCGAGGTCTACGTCTGGCCCCACATCCTCCAGGACATCTCCTCGGTCACCTACTCCTATCCCCGCTAGGGCTTCTCGGAGGGTGAAGCGCCGCCGCGGGCGCCCCTCGTAAGATCGCAGCCGCATGGCGGGTTACGAGCCGAAAGAGATCGAGCGCAAGTGGCAGGCCGTCTGGGCCGAGGAGAAGATTTGGGAGGTCGCCAACCCCGGCCGGCCCGGCTTCGACGATTCGAAGCCGAAGTCCTACGTGCTGGAGATGCTGCCCTATCCCTCGGGCGAGCCCCACGTCGGCCATCTCAAGTGCTACGCGGTCGGCGATGCGATCGCCCACTTCCGCCGCCGCCACGGCTTCGAGGTGATCCACCCGATGGGCTACGACTCCTTCGGCCTGCCGGCGGAGAACAACGCGATCAAAACCGGCGAGCCGCCGCGGGTGGCGACCGAGCGCTCGATCGAGTCCTTCCGGCGCCAGTTCCGCGAGTGGGGGATCTCGATCGACTGGTCGCGCGAACTTGCGACCCACACCCCCGAGTACTACCGCTGGACCCAGTGGATCTTCCTGCAGCTGTTCGAGAAGGGGCTCGCCTACCGGACCGAGGCGCCCGTCCAGTGGTGCCCGAAGGACGCGACGGTGCTCGCCAACGAGCAGGTCGTCGACGGCCGCTGCGAGCGCTGCGGCACCGAGGTCGTCCAGCGCAACCTCGAGCAGTGGTTCTTCCGCATCACCGAGTACGCCGACCGCCTGCTGGAGGACTTCGAGGCGCTCGAGTCCTGGCCCGAGCACGTGATCACGATGCAGCGCAACTGGATCGGCCGCTCCGAGGGCGCCGAAGTCGTCTTCCGCTGCGAGGAGGTCGGCCTCGACTTCCCGGTCTTCACCACCCGTCCCGACACCCTCTTCGGCGCCACCTTCTTCGTCCTCGCCCCCGAGCACCCGGAGCTGGAGCGGCTCGTCGCGGGGACGCCGGCGGAGGCGGAGGTGCGCGAGTACGTCAACCGGGTCGGGCGCGAGTCGGCCGAGGAGCGGGGGGCGGAGGACCGCGAGAAGACCGGGGTGCCGCTCGGCCGCTCCGTCGTCAATCCGGTCAACGGCGAGGAGATCCCGATGTTCGTCGCCGATTACGTGCTGATGGAGTACGGGACCGGGGCGATCATGGCGGTGCCGGGTCACGACTCGCGCGACTACGAGTTCGCCCAGAAGTTCGGGCTGCCGGTGGTGAGGGTGATCGAGGGGAGCGACGGGGAGGAGGCGCGCGACGACGCCGGGCTGCCGTACTCCGGCGACGGGCCGATGACCGGCTCTGACCGCTTCGACGGGAAGAACAACCGCGAGGCATACGGGGAGATCGTCGAGTGGCTGCGGTCGGAGGGCCGCGGGGAGTCGGCCGTCAACTACCGCCTGCGCGACTGGCTGGTCTCGCGCCAGCGCTACTGGGGGGCGCCGATTCCGGTCGTCTACTGCGAGGAGTGCGGGATCGTCCCGGTGCCCGCGGAGCAGCTGCCGGTCGAGCTGCCGGAGATCGAGGACTACGCGCCGCAGGGCAAGAGCCCGCTGGCGGCGGCCGAGGACTGGGTCGCGACCGAGTGCCCGCGCTGCGGCGCCGCCGCCCGCCGCGAGACCGACACGATGGACACCTTCGTCGACTCCTCCTGGTACTTCCTGCGCTACCTCGACGCGCACAACGCCGAGGCGGCTTTCGACCGCGCCGCCGCCGACCACTGGATGCCGGTCGACCAGTACATCGGCGGGGTCGAGCACGCGATCCTGCACCTGATGTACGCGCGCTTCTTCACCAAGGCGCTGGCCGACCTCGGCCACGTCGGCGTCCAGGAGCCGTTCGCCAACCTCTTCACCCAGGGGATGATCACCCGCGACGGGGCGAAGATGTCGAAGTCGAAGGGCAACACGGTCAGCCCCGGCGACTACGTCGAGCGCTACGGCGCCGACACCGCCCGCACCTACGTCTGCTTCATGGGCCCGCCCGAGCGCGGCGGCGACTGGACCGACGAGGGGGTCGAGGGCGTCAACCGCTTCCTCTCGCGCCTCTGGCGGCTCTGCGAGGAGGCCGAGTCCCGGACCGAGCCAAGCGAGCCGGACCCGGCGGCCGGCGGCGAGGCGCGCGAGCTGCTGGCGAAGGCCCACTGGGCGATCGACAAGGCGACGCGGGACTTCCAGCGCGGCTTCCAGTTCAACACCGTGATCTCGGCGGTGATGGAGTTGGTCAACGAGGCCTACCGTCTCAAGGACGGGCTCTACGGGACGCCCGAGGGCGGTGCGGCGGTCCGCTTCGCGACCGCGACCGCGGCTTCCTTGATCTTCCCCTTCGCGCCGCACCTCGGCAGCGAGGTGTATTCCCGCCTCGCCGGCGGCCGAGTCTGGGAGCAGCCCTGGCCGGTTGCCGAGCCCCAGTTCCTGGTCAGCGACACGATGACCCTCGTGGTCCAGGTCAACGGCAAGCTGAGGGACCGGATCGAGGTCCCGGCAGAAGCTTCGAAGGAGGAGCTGCTGCGGCTGGCCCGCGCGAGCGACAAAGTCACCAGCCATCTCGACGGCGGAGAAATAGTCAAGGAAATTGTAGTTCCGGGCAAGCTGGTCAACCTGGTGGTCCGGTAGCGCCCTTCGCAGCCCGGTCGGGTTCTGCTAGAAAGCCGCGGAATGCTGGTCAGACGACTGAACGAAGCCGCCGTCGAGGAGTGGCACCGCTTGCGGGCGCACGTCCTCATGGACGCCGGGGAACTCGGCTCGCGCAACCTCTCCGTCACCTGGGTGACGGTGCCGGGCGGCGCCAAGCAGACGCTGCACTCCTCCGGCGAGGCCGAGCAGGCCTACGTGGTCGTCCGCGGCAGCGGCACGATGTCTGTCGCCGGCGACACCCAGGAGGTCGCCGTGGGAGACCTGATCCTCGTCCCGCCCGCGACCGAGCACTCGATCGGCAACGAGGCCGAGGGGGAGCTCGCCTGCGTCTCGATCCAGTCACCCCCGGTGGCGGCGGCCGAGCTCTACAGCGACCAGCTCGCCGAGGTGAGTGGGTATGACGACGATGACGACTACTAGTTCGTAGTCACTCTCTCGCGCGTCTTCTTCTCCTGAAAATTCCCTTTGTGCGCGCCACGTGCGCGTTGACGACCGGCAGCATCGGCGGCGATGCCGGAGATGAGTCGGAGCCAGGTTGTCGTCTATGCGGCGGTGGCGGTCGCCCTGCTGCTGGTCGGGGCGCGGGCGATCAGGGGGGAGGGAGCGACTCAGAGCTCGTTCGCGGCGGCGAGCGGCGGCGGCAGCGCGGGCGGGAGCAACTTCTCGATCAGCGGCTCGGGCGGCGAGGTGGTCGTCGACGTCACCGGGGCGGTGCGCGATCCCGGCGTCTACAGGATGCCGGCCGGGAGCCGGGTCAACGACGCCGTGACCAGGGCGGGAGGCGCGGCACCGGGAGCGGAGCTGGAAGCGATCAACCTGGCGGCGCGGCTGGCGGACGGGCAGCAGGTGGTGGTGCCGAAGCGGGTGCCCGGAGGGGCCGCGGTCGCCGGGGCCGCGGGTGCCGAAGAAGGCCCGATCAGCCTCGGTACCGCGACCGTCGAGCAGCTGGAAGAGATCGAGGGGATCGGGCCCGTCACGGCGGCGGACATCATCGAGTACCGCGACGAACACGGCGGCCTCTCCTCGGTCGACCAGCTCGACCAGGTGCCGGGGATCGGGCCGGCGACGATGGATTCGCTGCGGGCGCGCCTGCAGCCGTAGGCCGCCGTGCGCTCGCCGCGTCCAGCCTTCCCGGTCCTGCTGGGGATCGCGGTCCTGGTCCTTGTCGCCCTCGGGCAGAGCGGCGAGATCCGCCAGCGGGGATCAGCGGGGCTCGGTGAGGGAATGCCGGCCCGCGAGGCGGCGCTCACCCGCGGCTTCGTGCTCGGCGAAGACGACCAGATCGACGAGAAGACCGAGGAAGACTTCCGCCGCGCGGGGCTAAGTCACCTGCTCGCGGTCTCCGGGCAGAACGTCACCCTCCTGGCGCTGCTGGCGATGCCGCTGTTGGGGGCGCTGGGGATCCCCCTGCGGGAGCGGCTGGTCTGGGTCCTGGCCCTGATCGCCGTCTACGTCCCGGTCGCCGGCGCCGGCCCCTCGATCCAGCGGGCGGGGGTGATGGGAGCCCTGGGCCTGCTGGCGACGCTGGGCGGGCGCCGGGCCTCGCGGCTCTACGCGTTGACCGTGGCGGCGGTGGTGACGCTGGCGATCGACCCCGGGATCGCCGGCGACGTCGGCTGGCAGCTCAGCTTCGCCGCCGTCCTGGGGATCCTGCTGCTGGCCTCGCCGCTGCGGGAGCGCCTGCTCGGCGCCCTCGGCCGCGGGCGCTGGCGGCGGGCGCTGGCCGAGGGGGTGGCGGTGACGGTGGCCGCGACCCTGGCGACGGCGCCGCTGATCGCCTTCCACTTCGAAACCCTCTCGACCACGACGCTGGTCGCGAACGTGCTGGCGCTGCCGGCGGTGGCGCCGGCGATGTGGCTTGGCATGTGCGCTGCCGCCCTCGCGCAGTTGCCGGGCGTGCCGCTGGCGCCGCTGAACGGCCTCGATGCCCTGCTTCTCGCCTACGTCGCCCAGGTGGCGGAATGGTGCGCGGCGCCGGGATGGGCCGAGCTGGAGGTGCATCTGGACGGGCGTGGGCTGGCGGCCGCCTACCTGGGCCTGGGAGCAGGGGTCCTGGCCTGCTGGCGCTGGCCGCGGGCGGTGGGGGCGCTCGTCGCCGTCGGGCTCGCATGCTGGCTGCCGCTGCCCAGGCCGGGGGGAGCGGCCGCCGAGCCGCCGGTTCGGGGACTGCGGGTGGAGGTGCTCGACGTCGGCCAGGGCGACGCGATCCTCCTTCAGCCGGCCGGCGCCCCCGCCGTGCTGGTCGACGGCGGGCCGCCCGGGGACGGGCTGGCGCGCAAGCTCTCGGAGGCGGGGGTGGACCGGCTCGGCGCGGCGATCGTCACCCATGACCAGTCCGACCACGCCGGAGGGATCGAAGAGCTGCTGGGGGCGTTTCCGGTGGATCGGCTGCTCTTCGCCCGGCTGCGCCGCGGCCTGCTGGCGCGCGCTACGGCGGCTGGCGCCGATTCGCAGCAAATCGCTGCGGGAAGCGAGCTGCGCGTCGGCGCATTGCGCCTGCAGGTCCTCTGGCCGCCACGGGAGCTGCTGACCGCCGCGACCGCGGGCGAGGATCCCAACCAGCTGGCGCTGGTGCTCGAGGCCCGCTGGCGCGACTTCAGCATGCTGCTGACGGCCGACGCCGAGGCGGAGGCGGTCCCGCTCGAACTGGGCCCGGTCGACGTTCTCAAGGTCGCCCATCACGGCAGCGACGACGCCGGTCTCCCTTCCCTGCTGGAGCGGGCGAGGCCGCGGCTGGCGGTGATCTCCGTCGGGCGCGACAACCCCTACGGTCACCCGACCGCGGGCACGCTGGCCACGCTTCGCAGCCACGGGGTGCCGACGCTGCGCACCGACGAGTCGGGCGACATCACGATCGAGGTCGGGCCGCACTCCATGCACCTGGACAGATGACCGAATCGATAGTCGAGGAAGCCGATCCAATCGCTCTCGGCTCCTCGGTCGATGCCGATGGACGAACGGTGGCCTCCAACCTCCAAACCAAGCTCCTCGGTCGGCTGCGACGGTTCAGCTTCGCCGGCGAGGGCCTGCCGGAACGGATGCGCAGCACCGCCTTTGCCTTCCTCGGGCTGACGGCCGCCGCCGGTCTGGCCCTGGTCGCGATCTTCGCCCAGCTGGGCTTCCCGCTCCTCTCACCGGCGCCGCTGCCGAGCGAACCGAGGGAGACCGGCGCCATCTCGAAGGCGGTGGCGCTCGATCGCAGCCCAGGCGCGTTCGAGCGGGCAGAGCCGGGCGCGAGTGGCTCCGGTCACCGCGCCGCCGGCGGAGCAGGCGACGGCTTCGGCAGCCGGGGCGCCGGCGCGACCCCGGAACCCGATTCCGTCGCGCCCCCGGCGGCGCCTGCTCCCGGCCAGGGCGGGGGGACCTCGGGCGGCGAGGCTGTCGAAACGCCTGCCGCCAGCCCCGCTCCGGCGCCTGCGCCGTCATCGGATCCCGCCCAGGACGGAGGCGCCGCGACGGCTGCGCCCGACCCCGCGCCAGCCCCGAAGCCCACTCCGACTCCTGCGCGGCCGGCCACCGCGACGCCCCCGCCGGCTCCCGGCAACTCGCAGTCCTCCGCCGCGGCCGGCCACGCCAGCGAACGCGGGGTGGAAGCGTCCTCGAAGTCGACTCCCGAAGCGACTCCTTCCGGCGTTGCGACCAGCGACACGAGCAGCCCTGAAGCCTCGCCGGGCAACGGCAACGGCAAAGCGCTCGGCCACGGCAAGTAGGCGGGCCGCGCCCCTATCTAGACTCGGCGGCGATGGCCGAGGAGATGAAGCCGCTCTACCTGATTGCCGGCAGCGACGGGGCCAAGATCGACGCCACCCGCGCACGGCTGCGGGCGCGGGCCGAGCGCGAGGGCGGCGCGGCGGCGCTGGAGGTCTTCGAGGCCGCAGAGGGCAGGGGGATGCCCGACCACGAGGCGTTGCTGATGGCGATTCCGGCGATGTCGCTGATGGACTCCCGCCGCTACCTGCTCGCCGACGGGATCGAGCGCTGGCGCGACAAGCAGCTCGAGCCGGTGGTCGCGGCGCTGGCGGAGCTGCCGCCCGACCTGACCCTGGTCCTGATCTGCCGCGACAAGCCCGCAGCGAAGCTGCTGAAAGCGGCCAAGGCCGCGAACGGCGAGGTGCACGAATTCGAGGCGCCGAAGGCGCGAGAGATGCCGCGGGTCCTGGTCGGTGAAGCGCAGCGGCTCGGCTTTCGCCTCGACCCGGCGGCGGCGCGGATGCTGGTCGAGCGGATGGGCGCCAACCCGGTGCGGCTCCACAACGAGCTCGAGCGGCTCGCGCTCTGGGCGGGAGAGGGGGGAGAGGTGGATGCTGCCGACCTGATCGAGATGATCGCCGACACTTCCGAAGCCGCGGTCTGGTCGCTCTCCGACGCGCTGATCGAGGGCGATGCCGCGGCCGCCCTGCGGATCGGCGAGCGGCTGATCGGGCAGGGGGAGAACGTCACCGGTTTGATCTACGGCCTCGCCTCGCGCCTGCGCGGGGCCTGCACCGCCGCCGCCCAGCTCGAAGAGGGGATCTCCTCCCAGCAGGTCGAGTCCTCTCTGAAGATGCACCCCTACGCGGCGAAGCAGCTGGTCAAGCGCTTGCAGGGCACCGACCTCGCCAACCTGCGAACGGCGACGGAGACGCTGGCCGACCTCGAGCTCTGGTGCCGCGGTGGCGCCGACTACGGCGACGAGCTCGCGTTCACGCTGGCGCTGAGGAAAGCTGCGGCCGGAGCTGCTTAGGAAGCGGCGCCGGCGATGCGGGCGGCTTTGGCCTTCTTGCGCGCCCCGGTGTTCTTGTGGAGGGCGCCCTTCTGCACGGCCTTGTCGATCTTCGAGACGAGGTCGCGCTGCTCGGCGGCGACGGAGTCGGTATCGCCGGACTCCACCGCGCTCTCGAGGCGGCGAAAGTGGGTCTTCACGGTGCTCGTGAGCAGGCGGTTCTCGGTCCGCTCGCGCTCGCTGCGCAGTATCCGCTTCTTCTGTGAGGCTATGTTGGCCATGTCAAGTTCCCGAGCGGCGCCTTGCCGGCTCCGGGCGGCCGCCGACTATAGCGATTGAGACGAAGCTTGGAGACGCCCAGGGCACCTGACACCCCGAATCCCGACGAGCGGCCGATCAACGCCGAGGAGGCCGCGCTTGCCTCCGACGTCGGGGTCCGCGAGGCCGAGGGGTTCGAACCAGGTGAGGAATTCGGCGCCGAGCCGGCGCCGGGCAAGCAGGGCGGACGGCTCGCCCGCTCGACCGCCTTCTTCTCGATCGCAACGGCGGCTTCCCGCGTCGCCGGCCTCGGCCGCGAAGTGGTTGCCGCCGGCTACTACGGGGTCAGCGGCCCGGTATCGGCCTTTACGGTCGCCTTCCAGGTCCCGAACCTGATCCGCGCCCTTTTCGCCGATGCGGCACTGCAGCCGGCGTTCGTCCCGGTCTTCACCGAACTGCTCGGCAAGAAGGCCTACAAGGAGGCGTTCCGCCTCGCCTCGACGATGCTGCTGCTGGTGACGATGGTGTTGGGGGCGATCACCGCCCTCTTCGTTCTCCTCGCGCCGGTGGTCATGCCGGTCTTCGCGCCGGGCTTCAACCAGGAGATCACCGACCTCACCGTCTCCCTCTCCCGGGTCCTCTTCCCGATCCTGATCCTGCTCGGGATCAGCGGCATCGTCGTCGGCATCCTCAACAGCTACGACCGCTTCGGCGCCTTCGCGATCTCGCCGCTGTTCTGGAACCTGACGATCATCCTCGTGCTGGTCGTCCTCGAGCCCAGGTTCCACGGCCAGGACAAGATCTACGCCTACGCGATCGCGATCCTCGTCGGCACCCTGGTCCAGCTGCTGATCCCCGCCTGGGACCTGCGCCACACCCCCTTCCGCTTCAGCTGGAGCTTCGACTGGCGCCACCCGGGGGTGCGGCGGGTGCTGGTGCTGATGCTGCCGGTGACGATCAGCCTCGGTCTGATCAACTTCAACCTGCTGATCAACAGCTTTTTCGGCAGCCTCGTCTCCGAGCATGCGCCGGCGGCGATCGACAAAGCGTTCCGCATCTACCAGCTGCCGCAGGGGATCTTCTCGGTCGCGATCGCGACGGTGCTGTTCCCGACCCTGGCGCGCTTCGCCAACGCCGGGGAAATCGACAACTTGCGGGCGACGATGGCCAACGGGATGCGGCAGATCCTCTTCGTCCTGGTCCCGGCGGCGGCGGCGATCCTCGCCCTCTCGGACCCGATGATCCGGCTCGTTTATCAGCGCGGGGAATTCAGCCAGGCGGATACCGCCGTCGTCGCCACCGCCCTCTTCTGGTTCGCCTTCTCGCTGCCGACCAACGGGCTCTACCTGCTGCAGACGCGGACCTTCTTCAGCCTGCAGCGGCCCTGGCAGGCGACGTCGCTTGCGACCATCGACCTCGTCGTCTCGGCGCTGGCGGCGCTGGCGCTCTACGCGCCCTTCGGGGTCGGCGGCATCGTCGCCGGCACGGGGATCGGGACCACCGTCGCGGTGATCGCGCAGGCGGTGATCCTGCGCCGCGAGTTCGACGGCCTCGAGCTGCGCCGGCTGTTCTCGACCGCGACCAAGATCACGATCGCCGCCGCGGCGCTGGCCGGGGTGGCCTACATGGTTTGGGATGTCCTCGACGAGGTACTCGGGCGCGGGCTCGGCGGTCAGATCGCCTCACTCGGGGTCGGTCTGGCCGCCGGCCTCGCCGTCTACCTCGCGGTGGCGAAGCTCCTGCGCGTGGCCGAGCTGGAGCAGATGAGCCGCCTGCTGCTGCGGCGGGGTCGCTAGCGCCGGATGCTGGATCTGGGGCGGTACCTGCTGGGAGTGCTGGAGATCCTCCTGCTGGGCGGGTTCGCCTGGCTCGGCGGGTCGGCGCTCCGCTCCTGGCTGCTGCCGCGGTTCGAGGGGGCGCCGGCGCGCCTGGCGAGCGCCGTGCTCGCGCTGGCGCTGCTGATCTGGCCGGCGGAGCTGCTCGGGAGCTTCGGCGTTCTCGACCCGGTGCCGTATCTACTCGCCGTCGCTGCTTTTGGGCTCGGGCTCTGGAAATTGCTACCGCGGCCGTCCGAGGGGGAGGGGGGGCGCTCCCACCCTCCCCAGCAAGTAAGGGTGGGAGCGCCCCCCCTCCCGACGCTGGTGGCGCTGCTGGCGGCTGCGACTGCGGTCGTCAAGTTCGCCTTGGAAGCGAAGACGAAGCTCTCGACCGGGATGACCGGGTTCGACAGCACCTGGTACCACGGGCCGTTCGCGGCGGGGTTCTTCCAGAGCGGCGACACCTGGGACCTGCACTTCATCGCCCCGCAGTTCCTCGCCTGGTTCTATCCCGCGAACGGCGAAATCTTCCACGCGGCCGGGATGCTGGCGTTCGGCAGGGACGTGCTTTCGCCGCTGCTGAACCTCGGGTGGTCCGTGGGTTGCCTGCTGGCGTGCTGGTGCATCGGGCGCCCGTTCAAGGTGGCGCCCTGGTCTCTGATGCTGGGGGCGATCGCGTTGAGCGTGCCGGCGCTGGCCGATCAGGCCGGAGAGGCAAGGAACGACATCGTCGGGATCTTCTTCCTGCTGAGTTCGGTGGCGATCGCGCTCAACGCCTGGGGGGGTTCGGCAGCCAAACGCACTTCTCCCCGCATACCGGGGACAACTGCGTTCGGTCCCTACCTCGTAGTGGGGCTGGCGGCGGGTTTGGCGGCCGGGACGAAGCTGAACTTCCTGCTGCCGACCGCGGTCTTGGTGGTCGGTCTCGCCCTCGTCGCGCCGCGCGGCTTGAAAGGCCGCGCGTTTGGATTGACGGGGTTGGCCGCCCTCGCCGGCGGCGGCTACTGGTACCTGCGCAACCTCGCCCACAGCGGCAACCCGCTGCCCTGGATCCACCACGTCGGCCCAATCGACCTCCCCGCCCCCGAACAGGCCCTTGGCGGCCGCGAAGCCCACTCCGTCCTCGGCTACCTCACCAACGGCAGCGTCTGGTCGGACTGGTTCCTCCCGGGCCTCCACGGGGGCCTCTGGCTCCTCTGGCCCCTGCTTCTCCTCGCCGCCCTAGCCGGTCTCCTGCTCCCGCTCCTGGCTCTCCTCCGCCGACGGGACGAAAGTACCCCTATATGGAGGGAAATCGGCCCGTCGGCGGGGGTTTTGGCCGTGGCGGGAGCGGTCGGGCTGGCCACCGCGCTGGCGTGGCTCGTCGCGCCCACCTCCGCCTCCGGCCCCGACGGCATGCCGCGCGGCTTCGAATCCGGCCTGCGTTATCTCGCCCCCGCCATCGTGCTTGGGCTCGCGCTGCTGCCTACGGTCTTGCCACTGCGGTCTCGGCTTGAGGGCGCGGGGCATCCCTCGAACGGGCGGATACTCAAAATGCCGGCTTTGTTAGGCCGGCATTTGTCCGGGCGAGGGATGCCCCGCGCCCTCCTCGCGTCAGCGATCCTCCTCGCAGTCGCGCTCGGCTATCCCATCCAGCGCCACTACCTCCAGTCCCGCTACAAGAGCCCCACCTTCACCGCCCCCGGCCTCAACGCCGCCTTCGCCTGGTCCCGCGACGCCTCCGACGCCCGCATCGGCACCACCAGCACCCGCCAGTACCCCCTCTTCGGCACCGACCTCTCCAACCAGGTCCAGTACCTGGGCATCGAGCAACCCCACGGCGGCTTCAAGGCCCCCGCCAGCTGCAACCAATACCTCCAGCTCCTCGCCCAGGGCGACTACGACTACGTAATCGCCACCTACGACCGCGACGAACCCGGCAAGCCCCCATATCCCCCCGCGGCCAAGTGGACCGAAGCCGCCGGAGGAAAAGCTCTCTTACGCACGCCCCCGACGGTCGTGTTCGAGCTACCCGACCACCTCCGTCCTGCGGCGTGTAGCTAGCCGCTCCTTCAGCGGGTGGCGCGGGCGCCGGGGACCCCGAGCATCCAGCGCAGGGGTCCCCGAACAGCCCGCGACGGGCCCCGCTGGCCGAGCGCTTGGTCCCTACGCAGTGTCAGCCGAACGCCCCGTCCCTCATACTCACCCCCCGCCCATGGACCACATCCGCAACTTCAGCATCATCGCCCACATCGACCACGGCAAGTCCACCCTGGCCGACCGCATCCTCGAGCTGACCGGCGCCGTCGACCCGAAGAAAATGCAGGCGCAGCTGCTCGACTCGATGGACCTCGAGCGCGAGCGCGGGATCACGATCAAGGCCCAGGCGGTGCGGGTCGAGTACACCGCGAGGAACGGCGAGACCTATCACCTGCACCTGATCGACACCCCCGGCCACGTCGACTTCTCCTACGAGGTCTCACGCAGCCTCGCCGCCTGCGAGGGGGCGCTGCTGGTCGTCGACGCCGCCCAGGGCGTCGAGGCGCAGACGGTCGCCAACACCTACCTGGCGATCGAGAACGGGCTGGAGCTGATCCCGGTGATCAACAAGGTCGACCTGCCCGGCGCCGAGCCGGAGCGGGTCGCGCAGGAGATCGCCGACCTGCTCGGCGGCGACCCCGAGGAAGCGCTGCCGATCTCGGCCAAGACCGGGGAGGGGGTGCTGGAGGTGCTGGAGGCGATCGTCGAGCGGATCCCGCCGCCAGGCGGCGTCGCGGACGCGCCCACCCGAGCCCTCATCTTCGACTCCGAGTTCGACCCCTACCGCGGCGTCATCGCCTATGTGCGGATGGTCGACGGCTCCTTCGGCAAGGGCGACCGGATCCTGGCGATGCAGAACGGGACCCAGGCCGACATCGACGACATCGGCTTCTTCCGGCCGACGATGATCGGTGTCGAGGGGATGGACGCCGGCGACGTCGGCTACCTGATCACCGGGATCAAGGACGTGACCAAGCTGCGCGTCGGCGACACCCTGACTGCCCAGGCCAAGCCCGCCGGGGAGCCGCTGGAGGGATACCGCGAGGTGCGGCCGATGGTCTTCTGCGGCCTCTTCCCGATCGACACCGACCGCTACGAAGACCTCCGCGACGCGCTCGAGAAGCTCTCGCTGAACGACGCCGCCCTCTCCTGGGAGCCCGAGACCTCCGAGGCACTCGGGTTCGGCTTCCGCTGCGGCTTCCTCGGCCTCCTCCACATGGAGATCGTGCGCGAGCGGCTGGAGCGCGAGTACGACCTCGACCTGCTGGCGACCACGCCGAACGTGCGGTATCTGGTGAACCTCACGAACGGGGAGACGAAGGAGGTGCACAGCCCCACCGACCTGCCCGACCCGGGGACGATCGAAACGATCGAAGAGCCCTACATCCGGGCGACGATCATCTGCCCGAAGGAACAGGTGGGGGCGGTGATGGAGCTCTGCCAGCAGCGCCGCGGCACCCACGTCGACATGCACTTCCTCAGCCCCCAGCGGGTGCAGATCCGCTACGACCTGCCGCTGGCCGAAATCGTCCTCGACTTCTTCGACCTCCTCAAGAGCTCCACCCGCGGCTACGCCTCGCTCGACTACGAGCCGATCGGCAACCGCGTCTCCGACCTGGTCAAAGTCGACATCCTCCTCGCTGGCGACCGCGTCGACGCGCTCTCGATCATCGTCTTCCGCGAGTTCGCCTACGACCAGGGCAAGCGCCTGGTCGGCCGCCTGCGGAAGACGATCCCGCGCCAGCTCTTCGACGTTCCGGTCCAGGCCGCGGTCGGCTCCAACATCCTCGCTCGCGAGACGGTCAAGGCTCTGCGCAAGGACGTCACCGCGAAGCTCTACGGCGGCGACGTCACCCGCAAGAACAAGCTGCTGAAGAAGCAGAAAGCGGGAAAGAAGCGGATGAAGTCGGTGGGCCGGGTCGAAGTCCCGCAGGAGGCGTTCCTGGCGGTGCTGGAGATCGACGAGTAGCGGATGCGCATACGCGTCCGCGCTTTTGGCCAAACGGCCAGTTAGAGTGCCCCGCCATGGCTCTCAAGACTGACGCAGTAGGCAAGGAATGGCCCGGCACCACCTACCAGGTGGGGCGGGAGAAGATCAAGGAGTACGCGAACGCGCTGGGGATCGACAACCCGGTCCACTTCGACGTCGAGGCGGCCCGCGCCGCCGGCTTCCGCGACGTCGTCGCGCCGCCGATGTTCGCCGTCGTCTACAGCAGCCCGGCCGTGGCGCCGGCGATCCTCGACCCCGAGGTGGAGCTCAACTTCGCGGCGATGGTCCACGGCGGGCAGGCCTTCGAGTGGGACGAGCCCGCCTGCTCGGGCGACGAGATCACGACCGCCACCAAGTGCCTCTCGATCGAGGAGAAGGACGGCAAGGGCTTCTACGTGTTCGAGACCAACAGCGTCAACCAGGACGGGGCCCAGGTCGCCCGCGGCACCTGGACGCTGATCGTCAGGGGGGTATGAGATGACTTTGAACGCCGGAGACCAGGTCCCGGAGCTGCGCGTGACCCCGGACAAGTACCTGCCGCACCGCTACGCCGGCGCATCGGGGGACTTCAACCCGATCCACATCGACGACGAGTTCGCCAAGGCCGTCGGGCTGCCGCGCAACATCCTCCACGGCCTCTACTCGATGGGGCTGGTCGCCAAAGCCAACGCCGCCCTCGCCGACGGCAACCCGCGGGCGCTGAAGCGGCTTTCGGTGCAGATGCGCGGGATGGGCGTGCCCGAGCAGGAGATCGTCGTCACCGGGACGGTCAAATCTGTCGACGGGAGCCGGGTGGTCGTCGACACGGTTGCCGCTCAGGGGGAGACGACTTTGATCAAGAACGCCGAGGCGGAACTGGAGCTCTAGTCGGTGGGGAGGAGGGGTCGGGTACCCCTCCTCACTCGGATCCTTTGAGATGCGTGGGGTGTCGGTCCGTGCAGTCGTGGCGGCAAAGTTCCGCAAAACGTTCGGAGGGGCACCCGGCCCCTCCTGTGGGCGCTTTTGGGGGTTTCTAGAATGGGGCGCATGCTTTCGGAGCGACAGGAGCTGATTTTGCGGTTGGTGGTTGAGGCCCATCAGGGTTCGGCTCGGCCTGTGCCTTCCAAGGAGGTGGCGGAGCGGCCGGAGGTGGAGTGGGGGCCTTCGACGGTGCGGTCGGAGTTGGCGGCGCTGGAGGCTGGGGGGTACCTGACCCATCCGCATACGTCTGCGGGGCGGGTGCCCACCGACGCCGGCTACCGGCGGTACGTGGATTTGATGATGGAAACCGGATCGACGGCGCCGGCGGCGAACGCCGAGCTGAAGCTGACGCGCCTGCGCCGTGAGGTCGACGAGGCGATGCGGGAGACGACGACGGCGCTGGCCCGGGTCACCGACCTGGTGGCGATGGCGACGGCGCCGCAGGCGAGCCTGACGGCGACGATCCACCGGGTCGAGGTCCTGCGCCTGCAGCCGAACAAGGTGGTCGTGATCGCGATCGCCTCGACCGGCGACGTCACCCGCCGCGTCTACACCTTCGAGAGGCCGGTCGACCGCGGTCTCGTCGAGTGGGCCTCCAGCTACCTCAACGAGCGTCTCTCCGGCCTCGGCGTCGGAGCGCGGATGATCGCCTCCCGGCTCGCCGACCCGGAGTTGAGCGGGGTCGAGGCCGACTTCGTCGCCACCCTCGGCCGCACCTTCACCAACCTCGTCGCCGAGGAAGGCGGCGAGCTCTACCTGGAGGGGACCTCGCGGCTGCTCTCCGACGCCCACCTGCCCGACCTGCCGCGGGCCGACGAGCTGATGACGGCGCTGGAGCGGCGCGCCGACGTGCTGCGGATGCTGCGGTTGACGCTCGAGGAGCGCTCGGTCTTCTTCTGGATCGGCGGCGAGAACCCACAGCCGGAGCTGCGCTCGGTCAGCGTGATCGGCGCCAACTACGGCCTCGGCCACCGCAACCTCGGCGCCGTCGGCGTCGTCGGGCCGCTGCGGATGGACTACGCGACCGCGATCGCCTCGGTCCGCCTCGCCGCCCGCGAGCTCTCCCGCTACTTCGAGACCGTCTACAGCGACTAGCCGATGCCCCGCGACTACTACGAGGTCCTCGGCGTCAGCCGGGAGGCGAGCGAGACGGAGATCAAGAAGTCGTTCCGGCGGCTGGCGCGGGAGCTGCACCCCGACGTCAACCAGGAGCCCGACGCGGAGGAGCGGTTCAAGGAGGCGGCCGAGGCCTACGAGGTCCTCTCCGACGCCGAGCGGCGCCGCACCTACGACGCCTACGGCCACGAGGGCCTGCGCTCCGGCGGCTTCGACCCCGGCGCCGGCTTCGGCTCGATCGACGACATCCTCCAGGCCTTCTTCGGCGGTGGCGGCGGGTTCGGCTTCGGCGGCCGCCGCGGTCCGGCCGGCGGCGGCGACGTCGCGGTCTCGGTCGAGGTCGAGCTGGCCGAGGTGGCGACCGGCGTGCGGCGCGAGATCACCTACGACGCCGTCGCCCCCTGCGAGCACTGCCACGGCAACGGCGCCGAGCCGGGGACGCCGATCACCACCTGCGAGCGCTGCGGCGGCGCCGGCGAGCTGCGACAGGTGGCGCGGACGCCGTTCGGGCAGATGGTCCGCGCCACCGCCTGCGACGCCTGCGGCGGCGCCGGCAAGATCCCGCAGCAGCCGTGCGATACCTGCGGCGGCAGCGGCCGCACCCGGCAGAGCCGGACCAGCGCGATCGAGGTCCCGGCCGGGATCGAAGACGGCCAGCGGATGCGGATCACCGGCGCCGGCCACGCCGGCGAGGCCGGCGCGCCCCCCGGCGACCTCTACGTCGAGGTCCGCGTCGCCAATGACGAGCGCTTCGAGCGCGACGGCCACGACCTGATCAGCACGGTCTCGATCCCGGCGACCGAGGCGATGCTGGGGACGACGGTGACGGTGGCGACGCTGGAAGGCGAGGAGGAGATCGAGGTCGAGGCCGGCACCCAGCCCGGAACCGAAAAGGTCCTCCGCGGCCTCGGGCTGCCGCGCCTGGGCGGTCGCCGACGCGGCAGCCAGCGGGTGATCCTGGACGTCTTCGTCCCGACCAACCTCAACGGCGAGCAGCGCGAGATCGCCGAGCGCCTCGACGAGAGCCTCGAGGACGGCAACCTCGCCCCGCGGCACGGCGACGGGATCTTCTCCCGCGTCCGCCGCGCCTTCGGTTGAGGCGTTGATCCGGCTCGCGGTCCGCTGCGCGCCGGAGCAGGCGGAGCTCGTCCTCGCCGAGCTGACGGTGCTGGCGCCGAACGGGGTCGAGGAGGAGCGCGGCCCCGGTTATGTCGAGTACGCGATCTACGGCGGCGAGGGGGAGCTGCCGGAGCTGGGCGACCTCGACGCCGGGGTCGCCGGCGGTCGGGTCGAGGTCACCTCGACGGAGATCCCCGACGACTGGGCCGACCGCTGGCGCGATTTCCACAAGCCCCTGCTGGTCGCCGAGCAGCTCTGGCTGCGGCCATCCTGGGAGCCGCCGCGGGAGGGGGCGATTGACGTCGTCGTCGACCCCGGCCAGGCCTTCGGCACCGGCGCCCATCCGACCACCCGGCTCTGCCTCGGGTTCCTCTGCGAGCTGGAGGCCGGGGGAGAGCTGGTCGACCTCGGCTCCGGCTCCGGCGTCCTCGCGATCGCCGCGGCGAAGCTGGGCTGGGGGCCGATCCGGGCCTACGACCACGAGCCGGCGGCGATCGAGGCCGCCACGGGAAACGCCGAGGCCAACGGAGTCGAGCTGCGCCTGGAGCGGATGAACCTGCGCGAGCGGCTGCCCGAGCTGGCGCCGACCGTGGTCGCCAACATGACCGCGCCGATCCTGAAGGCGGTGGCGGGTCAGCTCGAGGTGGCGCCGGAGACCCTCGTCTGCTCCGGGATCCTGCCGCACGAGCTCGACGAGGTGGCCGCGGCCTTCGCCGCCTCCGGCCTGCGGGAGGCCGAGCGCCGGGTGGACGGCGACTGGGCGGCGCTGCTGCTCCGTCGCAGCTGACAGATAGGGTTCCGGCCGATGGTCCTGGCGAACATCACCGACTACAGCGTGGGATTGTTCATCCACATCCTGGCCGTGGTCCTGACCTTCGGGCCGACCTTCGGATACGGCTTCCTCTTCTCGGTGCTGCCCAAGTACCCACGGGCTGCGCCGGGGCTGATCAGGGGGATCCAGAAGATCGACCACTACCTGATCACCCCCGGGCTGGTAGTGATTCTGCTGGCCGGCATCTACCTGCTGGTGGAAGGTCCTTGGGAGAGCAGCGAACCCTTCATCACCGTCGGCTTCGTCGCGATCATCGCCCTCTTCGGGCTCCAGCACGGGTTCTTCCGTCCCCAGGAGGCGAAGGCCAGAGAGCTCGCCGAACGAGACCTGAAGAGCGGAGACACCCTGAGTGCCGAGTTCGAAGAAGTCTCACGACGCCTCGGCATCGTCGGGCCGATCGCCGGGCTGATCGTCGTCGTGACGATCTTCTTCATGACCGTCAAGCCCTGACGCCCTGTCCGGCGCGGCTCCACAGCTGAACCCGGCCCAGCCGGTGGGCATGTTCGACTCCGGGGTCGGGGGGCTGACCGTGCTGCACGAGTGCCTCGTCTCGCTGCCCCAGGAGGACTTCCTCTACCTCGGGGACACGGCGCTGTTCCCATACGGCGACAAGGACACGGAGGAGCTGCGGCAGCGGATCGCGCGGATCGCCGGGATGCTGCTCGACCGCGGCGCCAAGCTCCTGGTGATCGCCTGCAACACGGCCACCTCGGTCGGCCAGGACGTCGCCCGCGAGGTCGCCGCCGCGCGCGGGGTGGGGGTGGTGCCGGTGGTCGAGCCGCAGGCCGAGATCGCGGCGGCGATCACCGCCAACGCGCGGGTGGGGGTGCTGGCGACGCCGAACACCGTTGCGAGCGGTGCCTACCGGCGGGCGCTCGAGTCGATCGGACGCGGCCTCGACGTGATCGAGGTCGCGGCCCCGGACCTGGCCTCGTTCATCCAGGACGGGGCTCTGTTCGACGAGGACACGATGGCGATGGCCCGCACCTACTGCCGCCCTCTGATCGAGGCCGAGGTCGACACCCTGATCCTCGGCTGCACCCACTACCCCCTGGTGGCGCCGATGCTGCAGCGGATCCTCGGCCGCGACGTGCGCCTGGTGAGCGGCGGCCACGCGGTAGCCGCGGCGGTGCAGCGGACGCTGGAGGGCTCCGGCCTGGCCCGCGAGCCACGCGGCGAGGGCAGCTACGAGTTCCTCTGCACCGGCGACTGCGACGCCTTCCACGCGATCGGCACCCGCTTCCTGCAGATGCCCCTGGGAGAGGTCGGGCAGGTCGAAATCTGAGTTCTGCGCCGAAGATGGCGCAGAATTGGCGCCTTTGCGCGCCACACGTGTGTCGAGACCCGGCAGGCTCCCCGCATGCCCGTTCTGGCGTCGAGCAATACCGTATATACTCATCCCGTGGCCAAGGTGATGATCTCCATTCCCGACAAGCTCCTGGAGCGCCTCGATTTCCGTGCCAAGGAGGCAGGGGAGAGTCGTAGCGGCTTCCTCCAGCACCTGGTCGAGCGCGAGGTGGAGGCTGGCGAGCGGCGTCGGCGGGATGAGATCAACCGGCTCCTGGACGAGGTCCGGATCGAGGTGCCGGCCGACCGGCCCGACCTGCTGGACGTGGCCCAGCTGATCCGGGAAGACCGGGAATCTCACTGACTTGTTTCTTGTCGACGCCAGCGTCTGGGTGGCAGCCGTAACGCCACAGCATCCGCAGCACGCGCAGGCGGAGCGATTTCTACGGGTGGGGCCGCCGCTGATGGTGCTCGACCTCACCCTCTACGAGGTGGCAAACGTGGTCGCCGGGAAGTACGGAGAGCTCGACGCGGCTCGGAAGCTGGTGCAGGGCCTCTTCCGCGGCTCTGCCAGTCCGCCGCTGCAGGCGGATGTGACCCTGTTCGAAGATGGACTGAATCTGATGGCCGAGCATGGCCTCACGGCTTATGACGCCGCCTATGTGGCCGCCGCCCGCAGGAATGGCTGGCAGCTGGTCAGCCTCGACCTCCGCGACCTCGTCTCCAAGGGTCTCGCCGTCACTCCCGACGCCGCCGTTTACCCTTAGGCCGATGGCGGTTCTCGAACAGGTCCAGGACGACGTCAGGACGGCGATGAAAGCGCGCGACCGCGAGCGCGCGGGCGCCCTGCGGCTGATCGTCGACGTGCTCCAGCAGGACGCGAAGCTGGGCAAGGGCGACGAGGTCGCGGTCCTGCAGCGCGAGCGCAAGAAGCGGGTCGAGGCCGCGGAGGCCTACGAGAAGGCGGGGCGCGCCGAGCAGGCGAGCGCCGAGCGCTTCGAGGCGGAACTGATCGAGGCCTACCTGCCGCAGCAGCTCTCAGACGAGGAGCTGGGCGAGCTGGTCGAAGCGGCGATCGCCGAGACCGGCGCCAGCGAGCAGCGGCAGATGGGCCAGGTGATGTCGGCGCTGATGCCGAAGCTCGGCGGCCGCGCCGACGGCAAGCGGGTCAGCGCTGCGGTGCGAGAGAAGCTGGACAGCTGACTTGGCTCGCCGGCAGCTGACCCTGGACAACAACGTCGCGGCCGAGCTGGCCGGCTCGGAGGACAGCGTGCTCCGCGCCCTGCGGGGCAAACTGGAGGCCGACCTGCACCTGCGCGGCAACGTGCTGACGCTGGAGGGCGAGCCCGACGACGTCGCTGCCGCTGCGGTGGTCGTCGACGAGATGGTCGAGCTGATCGAGCAGGGCCACGACGTCGCCCCGGGGACGATCGAAGCGGTGACCGGCGCCCTGGATGCGGACGAGAGTCCGGCGGAGATCCTCGACGACGTCGTCTGGCGCCACCGCAACACCAAGGTCGCGCCGAAGACGCTGAACCAGAAGCGCTACGTCGACTCGATCCGCCGCCACACGATCACCTTCGGGATCGGCCCCGCCGGCACCGGCAAGACCTTCCTCGCGGTGGCGATGGCGGCCGCGGCGCTGACCGAACGCAAGGTGCAGCGGATCATCCTCACCCGGCCTGCGGTCGAGGCCGGCGAGCGGCTCGGCTTCCTCCCCGGCGACATCCAGGCCAAGGTCGATCCCTACCTGCGGCCGCTCTTCGACGCCCTCTTCGACATGCTCGATCCCGACCGCGTCAACGGCTACTTCGAGCGCAACGTGATCGAGGTGGCGCCGCTGGCCTTCATGCGGGGGCGCACCCTCAACGACTCCTTCGTGATCCTCGACGAGGCCCAGAACACGAGCCCGGAGCAGATGAAGATGTTCCTCACCCGGCTCGGCTTCAACTCGCGGATGGTGGTGACCGGCGACATCACCCAGATCGACCTGCCGACCGACCAGCGCTCCGGCCTGATCGCCGTCAGCGACATCCTCAGCGACGTCCAGGACATCTCCTTCATTCGTTTCGGCGGCGAGGACGTCGTCCGCCACAAGCTGGTGCAGCGGATCGTCGCCGCCTACGACGAGCATGGTTCCCGCGAGCGCGGCGCCCGCGCCGAACACGGGCCGACCCCGCGTTCGTGAGCGCCGACCTCGCCGACGTCCCCCCAGAGCTGCGCGACGCCGTCGCCGCGGCCTTGCAGGCAGCCGGCGTCGAGGAGGGTCACCTCGCGGTCGAGATCGTCGACGCCGAGCGGATCCGCGCCTTGAACCGCGAGCACCGCGGGAAGGACGCGCCGACCGACGTCCTCGCCTTCCCGATCGACGAACTCGCTCCGGTCGCCGGCCCGCGGGAGCTCGGCGACGTCGCGATCTGCCCGGAGCACTGCTCCGACGTGACCGAGGCCGCGGTCCACGGCGTCCTCCACCTCTGCGGCCACGACCACGAGTCAGACGACGGCGAGATGCTGGCCCTGCAGGCCAGGGTGCTCGCGGGCCTGCGATGACCCGCTCCGGCTTCGTCGGCCTCGCGGGGCGCCCCAACGTCGGCAAGTCGACCCTGGTCAACGCGATCGTCGGTTCCCACGTCGCGATCGTCTCCAGTCGCCCGCAGACGACCCGCCGCGCGATCCGCGGCGTCGCCACCGACCCCGAGGCCGAACGGCAGCTGGTGCTGGTCGACCTGCCGGGGGTGCAGCGCCCTCGCGACGTCCTCACCGAACGGATGCAGGGGCGGGTCGAGCGCGAACTTGCCGAATCCGACGTCGTCCTCTTCGTCGTCAACGGCGAGGAGGGGGTGGGGCCGGGGGATCGCTTCATCGTCCGGGCGCTGCTCGGCGCCGGCGCCGAGCTGCCGGTGATCTGCGCCGTCAACAAGGCCGACCGGCTCGGCCCCAACGAGCTGGTTCCGGTGCTGGCGCAGATCGGCGAGATGGAGGGTGTCGACGAGGTCTTCCCGATCAGCGCCAAGACGGGGGAGGGCATCGAACCGCTGCTCGAGCGCCTCGGCGAGCTGATCCCCGAGGGGCCGTACATGTACCCGCCGGAGGACAGCAGCGACCAGTCGAGCGAGCTGCTGCTGGCCGAGCTGATCCGCGAGCAGGTGCTGAACCGGACCCGGCAGGAGGTTCCCCACTCGGTCGAGGTCAAAGTGCTGGAGGTGGAGCCGCGAGACGACGAGATCGTCACCGTCGTCGCGGAGATCTGGGTGGAGACCGAGTCCCAGAAGGGCATCCTGATCGGTCGCGGCGGCAAGAAGATCGGCGAGATCGGCCCCGCCGCACGCCGCTCCCTGGAGCGCGAGCTCGGCTCCCAGGTCCACCTTGACCTCACCGTCCGCGTCCGCCGCAACTGGCGCCGCGACGAAGACCTGCTGGACCGGCTCGGCATCGAGTAGGGACGCGGCGTTTACGATTCCCCGGATGTTTCCCGAAATCGAGTTCGACCAGCAGGGGCTGGTCCCGTGCGTCGTCCAGGACTTCGCCTCCGGCGAGGTGCTGATGCTCGCCTACATGAGCTCGCGCTCGCTGGAACTGACGCTCGAGACCGGGGACCTGCATTTCCACAGCCGCTCCCGCGACGAACTCTGGAAGAAGGGGGAAACCTCGGGCAACCTGATGCACCTGCGCCAGCTTCGCTACGACTGCGACGGCGACTCGCTGGTGGCGCTGGTCGACCCGGCGGGCCCTGCCTGCCATACCGGCGAGCGCAGCTGCTTCTACCGCGAGGTGCTGGGCTCGGCCTCGCCGCGCAAGGACGCGCCGGCGGCCGACGGCGAGCCGTTTCCGGTCACCTTCGAAGCGCTGCCGGCGCTGGAGCGGACGATCCGCCACCGCGCCCTGCAGCGTCCCGACGGCAGCTACACCGTGAAGCTGCTCGACGACCGCGCCCTGATCGGCGAGAAGGTCGAGGAGGAGGCGGAGGAGGTGGTCCGCGCCGGCCGCGAGGAGAGCGAGGAGCGGGTCGCCGAAGAGGCCGCCGACCTGCTCTACCACCTGAGCGTGCTCCTGGCCTCGCGCGGTGTCTCGCAGGCGAAGGTGATGGAAGTGCTGAATGCACGTAGCGGCTGACTCCGAGATCCGCCTCGAGCCGAGCCTCGAGGAGGCGCGGGATCTGGCGCGGGAGGGGAACGTGGTGCCGGTGCGCGCCCGCCTCGTCGACGACTGCGAGACGCCGGTATCCGCCTTCCTCAAGCTGCGCGCGGGGGAGCCGGAGGGAGCGCCCTGCTTCCTGCTGGAGTCGGCCGAGCAGGGGCAGGTGGGTCGCTACTCGTTCGTCGGACTGCGCCCGCGGGCGCTGCTGCGCTGGAGCGACGGTGTCCTCTCGGAGTGGAGCGGGGAGGAGACCAACCCCGGCGCCGCGCCGGCGAAGTCAGACCCGGCTCCGGATCCCTACGCGGCGGTGGCAGAGCGGTTGAGCGAGTACCGCCCGGCGCCGGTGCCCGGGCTGCCGCCCTTCGCCGGCGGCGCCGTCGGTTTCTTCGCCTACGACCTGGTGCGGACCGTGGAGCCGCTGGGCGAGCCCAACCCGGACCCGCTCGGGCTGCCGGACATGGCGCTGATGGTGACCGACGCGATGCTGGTCTTCGACCACCTGCGGCACGAGCTGACGATCCTCGCCTGCGCCTTCGTCGAGGAGGACGGCGGCGTCGAGGCGGCCTACGAGCGGGCGGCGGCGACAATCGCCGAGATGCGCGAGCGCCTGCGCGGCGCCGTCCCGGTCCCCGAGCACCCGTCTGTTGCTCCACCGCCGAAGTTCGAGTCCAACGTCAGCCGCGAGGAGTTCGAAGCCGCGGTGGCGCGGATCGTCGAGTACGTGCACGCCGGCGACGCCTTCCAGGTCGTCCCCTCGCAGCGCTTCTCGGCGCCGGCGCCGGTCGAGGCCTTCTCCGTGTACCGCGGCCTGCGCGCGGTCAACCCCTCCCCGTACATGTACTTCCTCGAGTTCGGCGACTTCCAGATCGCCGGCGCCTCGCCCGAGCCGTTGGTCAAGGTGACCGGGCGCGAAGTGACGACGCGGCCGATCGCCGGCACCTACCCGCGCGGCAAGAGCGAGGAGGAGGATCGCCAGCTCGCCGAGCGGCTGAAACGGGACCCGAAGGAGCGGGCCGAGCACGTGATGCTGGTCGACCTCGGTCGCAACGACCTCGGCCGCGTCTGCGAGTACGGCAGCGTCAAGGTCGACGAGGAACTGGAGATCGAGACCTACTCGCACGTCCTCCACATCGTCAGCCAGGTCTCCGGCAAGCTGAAAGAGGGGGTGAGCGCGATGGACGTTCTGCGCTCGGCCCTGCCCGCCGGCACCCTTTCCGGCGCCCCGAAGGTGCGGGCGATGCAGATCATCGACGAGCTCGAGCAGGTCAAGCGCGGGGGGTACGGCGGCGCCGTCGGCTATCTCTCCTGGAACGGCGACCTCGACACCGCGATCCACATCCGCACCGTCGTCTGCAAGGACGGCCAGCTGCACGTGCAGGCCGGGGGCGGCACGGTTGCCGACGCCCAGCCCGCCTACGAGTACACCGAGTCCGTGAACAAGGCGCGGGCGGTCTTCCGCGCGGTCGAGGTCGCCTGCGAACAGCCGGACTGGAGCTAGCGATGCGGGTGCTGGTAATCGACAACTACGACTCCTTCACCTACAACCTCGTCCAGTACCTGGGCGAGCTCGGGGCCGAGGTCGAGGTCGTCCGCAACGACAAGGCGACCGTCGCCGAGCTGCTGGAGCACGGGCCCGACCGCCTCGTCGTCTCGCCCGGGCCCTGCACGCCGGCCCAGGCGGGAATCTCCGGCGAGGCGATCAAGGCCTTCGGCGAAGCCGGGACGCCGGTGCTCGGAGTCTGCCTCGGCCACCAGGCGATGGTCGAGGCCTTCGGCGGCAAGGTCGTCCAGGGGGAGCCGATCCACGGCAAGGACGGCGAAGTCGTCCACGACGGGAAGGGCATCTACGCCGGGCTGCCGAGCCCGATGGTCGCCGGCCGCTATCACTCGCTCGTCGCCGACCCCGACCTGCCGGAGGAGCTGGAGCTGACCGCCAGCCTCGGCGAGGTCGTGATGGGCGCGCGACACAAGACGCTGCCGGTGGAGGGGGTCCAGTTCCACCCCGAGTCGGTCCTCACCCCGCAGGGCAAGCACCTGCTCGCCAATTTCCTCGGCAAGGGAGAAGCCGATGCCTAACGACGTCGTCAGCCGCGCGATCGACGCGGTCTGCGCCGGCGACCACCTCACCGCCGATCACGCCTCGGCGGTGTTGAGCGAGATCATGGAGGGGCGGGCGGACCCGGTCCAGACCGGCGCTTTCCTGATCGCCCTGCGGGCAAAGGGGGAGACCGTTCCCGAGCTGGTCGGGCTGGCGCGGACGATGCGGGGCCTCGCGACGCCGGTGCAGACCAGCCGCGACGACCTCGTCGACACCTGCGGCACCGGCGGCGGCCCCTCGACCTTCAACGTCTCGACCACCGCGGCCCTGGTCGCCGCCGGCGCCGGCGCCGCGATCGCCAAGCACGGCAACCGCTCGAACACCAGCAAGTCCGGCTCGGCCGACCTGCTGGAGGCGCTGGGGGTCAACGTCGAGATCGAGCCGGAGCAGGTCGGCCGCTGCATCGACGAGGTCGGCTTCGGGTTCATGTTCGCCCCCAAGCACCATGCGGCGATGGCGCACGTCATTCCCGCCCGCAAAGCGCTCGGGGTGCGGACGATCTTCAACTTCCTCGGGCCGCTGACCAACCCCGCCGGAGCCGACCGCCAGCTCCTCGGCGTCGCCGACCGCCACTACCAGGAGACGATCGCCGAGGCCCTGATCGGGCTCGGCAGCGAGCGGGCCCTGGTCGTCGCCGCCGAGGACGGCCTCGACGAGCTTTCTCTCGCCTCGCGCACCCGGGTGATCGAGGTCGCCGGCGGGCGCACTTCGGAGTGGTTCGTCGAGCCGGGTCAGCTCGGCCTGGCGCCGGCCGAACTGGAGCGGGTCGCCGGCGGCACCCCGGAGGAGAACGCAGCCGTCACCCGCGCGGTTCTGGCCGGCGAGGCTGGGCCGCACCGCGACCTCGTCCTCCTCAACGCGGCCGCGGCCCTCTACGTGGGCGGACTCGCCGCCGACCTTGCCGAGGGTGCGGCGAAAGCCGCCGAGGCGATCGACTCCGGAGCGGCAGCGGACGTGCTGGAGCGCCTGATCGCGGCAACGGCCGCTCCCGCCGTACGACGGCCAGGGCTGAACCAGGGCACGCCCGGATGACGCCAGCGGCGCTGCGCATCTCTGCGTCCTCGGGCTTGCCTTTGGCACCACCAAAGGCTGCGCCCTGCGTCCTTGATCTGCTTGGCCGCAGACGCCCCCGGTCGCACCCTGGCCCACCCCTGACCGTCTAGGCTCTGGAGCCTCAAGTGGGAATGATGGAGCAGCTCATCGCCGGGGCCCGCGAGGGGGTGGACGCGCGTCGTCGCGACCTCCCCCAGGCCGACCTCGAAGCACGCCTCTCGGTCCGGGGGGAGGATCGCCCCTTCAACGAGGCCCTGGCCCGGCCCGGGATCTCGGTGATCGCCGAGTTCAAGCGCCGCTCTCCCAGCGCCGGCCTGCTCGCCGGCGAGCAGGTCGACGTCGCCTCCCAGGTGGCTGCCTACGAGCGCGGCGGCGCCGCGGCGGTCTCGGTCCTGACCGACGAGCCGCACTTCGGCGGCTCGCTCGCCGACCTGCGGGCCGCCCGCGCCGCCTGCGGGCTGCCGATCATCCGCAAGGACTTCGTCGTCGACCCCTACCAGCTCTACGAGGCGGCGGTGAACGGCGCCGACGCGGTGCTGCTGATCGTCGCCGCCCTCCCCGACCGGGAGCTGGGGACGCTCTACCGGGAGGCGCGCTCGATCGACCTCGACTGCCTGGTCGAGGTCCACGACGGCGAGGAGCTGGAGCGGGCGCTCGAGGCCGGAGCCGAGGTGATCGGGATCAACAACCGCAACCTCGACGACATGAGCGTCGACGTCGCCACCACCTACGAGCTGATGCCGAACGTCCCCGCCGGCAAGACGGTGGTCGCCGAGAGCGGCATCTCCGGGCGGGCGGAGTTGGAGGAGCTCGAGCGTGTCGGGGTCGACGCGGTCCTGATCGGCGGCGCCCTGATGGCGGCGCCGGACCCCGAGGCGAAGGTGCGGGACCTGACCGGGACCGACGAGAGCACCCGGGAACACCTCGTTTAGGAAAAATTAGAAGAGCATTTAGGGACCGAACAGCTCCCGCTGTCATCCTGCTGCTCATGTCCAAGCTCAACCGAAAACTTCGCAGTCCCTTCGGCTCCGCTCTCCTCGGGGGCCTGGTCGTCGCCGTCCTCGGCTGGATCGCGATCGCTGCCGGCGCGATCCAGTCCGACGGCGGCACCACGACGACCGTCGCCGCGCCGATCACGGCCCCGGTCGACAGCAAGTCGGGAGACGAATCCGCCAACGTCGTCAACCAGATCTACAAGACCGACGGCCAGGGGGTCGCCTTCATCGAATCGCAGATCGAACCGACCGAAACCGAAAGCCTCAACCCCTTCGGCGAACCCGAATCCGAATCCGGCGGCGTCGCCACCGGCTCGGGCTTCGTGATCGACGGCGAAGGCCACATCCTCACCAACAACCACGTCGTCGAAGACGCCAGCAAGGTGACGGTCAAACTCGGCGATTCCGAAAAGACCTACGACGCCGAAGTGGTGGGCGCCGACCCCGGCACCGACATCGCCCTGCTCCAGGTCGAAGCGCCCGCCGAACAGCTGCACCCGCTGACGCTCGGCAAGTCGGCCGCGATGGAAGTCGGCGACCCGGTGGTCGCGATCGGCAACCCCTTCGGCCTCGACCGCACCGTCACCAGCGGCATCGTCTCCGCCCTGCAGCGGCAGATCGAAGCCCCGAACGGGTTCGCGATCTCCCACGTGATCCAGACCGACGCCGCGATCAATCCCGGCAACTCCGGCGGGCCGCTGATCAACGCCTCCGGGGAAGTGATCGGGATCAACGCCCAGATCGCCACCGGCGGCGGTGGCAACGGCAACGTCGGCATCGGCTTCGCGATTCCGATCGACACCGTCCGGGCCGAGATCGAGCAGCTGAAGACGAAGGGCGAAGTCGAACACGCCTTCATCGGGATCAGCGGCGGCACGATCACCAGCGAACTGGCGAAGGCGATCAACCTGCCGGTCGACGAAGGGGTGATCGTCCAGTCCGTCGTCAAGGACGGGCCGGCCGACAAGGCGGGGATCGAAGCCGGGGGGACCTCGGCGACGATCAACGGCGAAGAAGTCCGGCTCGGCGGCGACATCATCACCGAGGTCGACGGCAAGGAGCTGAAGAGCATGGAACAGCTCGTCGAAATCATCCAGGGGCATAAGCCTGGGGACGAGCTGGAGCTGACGATCGTTCGCGATGGGGATGAAAAGACGGCGAACGTGACGCTTGGGAGCCAGCCGGAGCAGAGCGGCGGATGAGGGTTTCGGGTTAGGACGACCCCAACCCCCTCCTCACTCAACTTGCTCGGGTGGGGCGGGGGTTGTCGTCCGTTGGCGTTTGTGCCCGAGAAGTACAAGCCGTTCGGAGGGGGTTGGGGTCGTCCTTCGCGTACGCTGGGGGGGTGCGGGTTAAGTTCTGTGGCATTACGAATTTGGACGACGCGGCTGAGGCTGTGCGGCTCGGGGCTTGGGCTGTAGGGCTCATTCACTTCCATGGCAGTCCTCGGGACGTCGATCGGGCCGTGGCGGCGCAGATCGCCGCTGCTTTCAAGCGCAAGTGCGAGGTGGTGGGGGTGTTCGTCAATCCCACGCTGGACGAGGTGGCGCGGGCGGTGGAGGACGAGGGGTTGACGATGGTGCAGCTGAACGGGGCCGAGGGGGCTTCGTTCTGTGCCGAGGTGAAACGGCGGACGGGGTTGAAGGTGGCCAAGGCCGTTCACGTCGCCAGCGCCGCCGACATCCACGGCGCCGAGGCCTTCCGCACCGACTTCCACCTCTTCGACCGGCGCGGCAAGGGGATGTGGGGCGGGACCGGTGAGAGCTTCGATTGGGAGCTGTTGCGAGGGCATCGCTCAGAAGTGCCGGCGATCCTCGCCGGCGGGCTGCGGCCGGAGAACGTCGCCCACGCGATCGACGTCACCCACCCCTACGCGGTCGACGTCGCCAGCGGCGTCGAGCTGGAGCCGGGACGGAAGGACCACGCCGCGATGGAGGCCTTCTTCGAGGCCGCGAACCCGGTCGGCGCCAGCGCATGAGCGTGATCGAGGAGAGGTTCGGCCCCTACGGGGGCCGCTACGTGCCCGAGACCCTGATCCCGGCGCTCGACGAGTTGAGCGCCGCCTGGGGGGAGGCGCGCGAGGACGAGGAGTTCATGGGGAAGCTGCGGCGGCTGCGGCGCGACTTCATCGGCCGCCCGACGCCGCTCTACCTGGCGCAGCGGCTCTCCGAGCGGGTCGGCTCGCGGGTCTACCTGAAGCGCGAGGACCTCGCCCACACCGGCGCCCACAAGATCAACAACGCCGTCGGCCAGGCGCTGCTCGCCGCCCGGATGGGCAAGCCGCGGGTGATCGCCGAGACCGGAGCCGGCCAGCACGGGGTCGCGACCGCGACCGCCTGCGCCCTGCTGGGGCTCGAATGCGTCGTCTACATGGGCACCGAGGACATCCGGCGCCAGGCGCCCAACGTCGAGCGGATGAAGCTGCTCGGTGCCGAGGTGGCGCCGGTCGAGGCGGGAGCGCGGACCCTGAAGGAGGCGGTCAGCGCCGCGATCCGCGACTGGGTCGCCAACGTCGCCACCACCCATTACGTGATCGGCTCCGCGGTCGGGCCGGCTCCCTATCCGGCGCTGGTGCGAGACCTGCAACGGGTGATCGGCGAGGAGGCGCGCGAGCAGGCGCTGGCCGCCGAGGGCTCGCTGCCCGCCCGGGTGATCGCCTGCGTCGGCGGTGGCTCCAACGCGATCGGCATCTTCACCCCCTTCGTCGGTGACGCCGAGGTGGCGCTGGTCGGCGTCGAGGCGGCGGGGGAGGGGCTCGACACCCAGCGGCACGGCGCCTCGCTGCAGGGCGGCGTCAGGGGGGTCCTGCATGGCTCGCTCTCCTCGGTGATCGCCGACGAGGAGGGGCAGATCCTCGAGGCGCACTCGATCTCGGCCGGGCTCGACTATCCGGGCGTCGGCCCCGAGCACGCGCAGCTGCGCGACAGCGGCCGCGCCAGCTACGCCGCGGTGACCGACGACCAGGCGCTCGCCGCTTTCCAGGAGCTGGCGCGCCTGGAGGGGATCATCCCCGCGCTGGAGTCCTCCCACGCGATCGCCTGGCTGGCGGAGAACCCGCTCGAGGGCGAGGGCTTCGACGTCCTCTGCCTCTCCGGCCGCGGCGACAAGGACATGGCCGAGGCCACGGCTCGTTTGAAACCGCCTAGTGAGGTCTTGCCGTGAGCGTCGAGCGAGAGAGCCGGGGGGGTCTCGCCGGACAACAGCGGGGAGGGTCCGGCGAGACCCCCCCGGCTCTATCGGATCGCGACGGCGAGGAGCGGATTGCGGCGGCTTTTGCTCTCGCGCGAGAGGATGGACGCGCGGCGCTGATGCCCTACATGATGGCCGGGTATCCCGACCGGGGGACGGGGCTGGCCGTTGCCGAGGCCTACGTCGACGCGGGGGCCGACCTGATCGAGCTCGGGGTGCCGTTCTCGGACCCGCTTGCCGACGGGCCGACGATCCATGCGGCGGCGACCGAGGCGCTGAAAGCGGGGGCGACCCTGTCGACCGCGCTCGAGGTCTGCCGGGCGATTGGCGAGCGCGTCCCGGTCGTCTTCATGGCCTACGCCAACATGGTCCTCGCCCAGGGCGGCTCGGGCCAGTTCGCCGAGATGGCCCGGGCGGCCGGCGCCGCCGGGGTGATCGTTCCCGACCTGCCGCTCGACGAGGCCGGCGAGGTGCGGGAGAGCTTCGCCGCTGAGGGGCTGGCGCTGGTGCCCCTGCTGGCGCCGACGACGCCGGCCGAGCGCCGCCGGCGGATCTGCGAGTCGGCCAACGGCTTCGTCTACGTCGTCTCCACCGTCGGCACCACCGGCGAGCGGACCGAGATTCCGGCGGCGCTGACCGAGCTGGTGGAGGCGACGAAAGCCGACGCCGAGGTTCCGGTAGCCGTCGGCTTCGGGATCGGCACGCCCGAACAGGCGGCGCAGGTCGGCGGCATCGCCGACGGGGTGATCATCGGCAGCCGCCTCGTCCGCGCGGCCGGCGAGGGCGGATCACCCGAGGGCGCCGCCGACGCAGTCGCCTCATTTCTCAGCCAGACCCGCGACGCGCTTGCTGCCGGATCGATCCAATAGGATGCCGCGCGATATGGGAATGGTCGTAACCCTCTTCCTGGCGATCGCCGCAATGGTGGTCGGCTACGCCGCCGTCGGACAGGGCGGCGGCGTCGCCGGCATGATCTTCTTCCTTGTGCTGCTGATCGGCGCGGCGATCCGCACGCTGCAGCCGCAGAAGACCGACGCTTAACCGCTAGGCGCGGGTTGCCAGGACCTGTAGGTATTCCGGCTCGAGCACGAGTGCGTCCTGCTCGCCGACGTTGAGCTTCGCCAGGAGGGCTTCGAGGTCGTTTCGGAGGGCCTGCTCGCCCTCCGGCCCAACTGCCTCGAAGGCCGCCTGGATCGGCCCGAAGTAGTCGCGGAAGAAGTCGATGTAATGCTCGGGGGAGCGGAAGGCCTGGCGGGACTTCAGGCGTTCGCTCCGCAGGTCGGAGACGGAGTCGCCGAAAAGCTCGCGCACGTGGTCCTCGGCCCCCCAGAGCACCGGCGGGGTGCCGGGCGGCGGGCCGCCGGTGTGCTTGACGATCGTGGCGAAGAGGTCCTGCAGGCCGCCGTCGGGGCACCAGCTGGCGACACCGATCCGGCCGCCCGGCTTGGTCACCCGCAGCAGCTCGCCGGCCGCTCGCTGGTGGTCGGGAGCGAACATCACGCCGAAGACCGACACGGTCACGTCGAACTCAGCGTCCCCGAACGGCAGGTTCTGCGCGTCGGCCTCGACGAACTCGACCCCCAGCCGCTCCGCCGCCGCCCGCTCGCGGCCGCGCTCCAGCAGCGCCGGCACGAAGTCGGCGCCGGTCACGTTGCCCCAGGTCTGGCGGGCGGCCGCCAGCGCGCAGTTGCCGCTGCCGCAGGCAACGTCGAGCACCCGTTCGTCGGGGAGCAGTTGCAGGGCGTCGGCAAGCCTCTCGGAGGCCGGGACGACGAGGGGGGCGACCTCGGCGAAGTCGCCCTTCGCCCACATCGCCTGCTGCGCCGCGGTCGCCTGCTCGAGGTTGGGTTGGTCTGCCATCGGGGTTGAACCTACCGCGTGCTTGCTCGCAAGGCGAGCTTCTAAGCTCAGGACATGCGGATCGGAGTCCTCACCGGCGGCGGCGACTGTCCCGGCCTCAACGCGGTGATCCGCGCGGTGGTGCGCAAGGGGGTCGGCGTCTACGGGCACGAGTTCGTCGGCTACCGCGACGGCTGGCGCGGTCCCCTGGAGGCGGACAGCCGCCCGCTCGGGGTGCCCGAGGTGCGGGGGATCCTGCCGCGCGGGGGAACGATCCTCGGTTCCTCGCGCACCAATCCCTTCGCGGACGCGGACGGGCCGCGGCGGGTCGCCGAGAACCTCGAGGCCGCCGGTCTCGACGGGCTGATCGCGATCGGCGGCGAGGACACGCTCGGCGCCGCCTCGAGGCTGCACGCCGAGCACGGGATCCCGATCGTCGGAGTCCCGAAGACGATCGACAACGACCTCGGCGCCACCGACTACACCTTCGGCTTCGACACCGCCGTCAACGTCGCGATGGAGGCGATCGACCGCCTCCACACCACTGCCGACAGCCATCACCGGGTCCTCATCGTCGAGGTGATGGGCCGCCATGCAGGCTGGATCGCCTTTCACGCCGGTCTGGCCGGCGGCGCCAACGTGATCCTGATCCCGGAGCGGAAGTTCGACGTCGAGAAGGTCTGCGAGCTCGTCGGCCGCCGCTTCGCCAGTCAGTTCGCCCCGATCATCGTCGTCGCCGAGGGAGCCGAGCCGGCTGGGGGGATTCCCGAACGGAACGAGGGCTCCACCGATGCCTTCGGCCACGTCCGCCTCGGCGGGATCGGTCACTGGCTCGAGGGTGAGATCGAGCGGCGGACGGGAAAAGAGGCACGGGCAACCGTGCTCGGCCACGTCCAGCGCGGCGGCACCCCGACGGCTTTCGACCGGGTGCTGGCGACCCGCTTCGGCCTGCACGCGATCGATGCGGTCGACGCCGGCCGCTGGGGGACGATGGCGGCGCTCCGCGGCACCGAGATCGACCTCGTCGAGCTGTCCGAGGCGACCGCGGAGCTGAAGACGCTGCCGCCGTCGATGTACGAGGAGGCAGAGGTCTTCTTTGGCTAGGCGGGCCCACGGGGGCCTGGTGCTTCTCCTGGTCGTGGGGCTCCTTGCGACGGCGAACGGCTGCGGCGAAGAGGGTGCGGCGGCGGGGGCGGTTGTGCGGGTCTACGTCAGCGCGCCGCTGCGGGGGCCGGAAGCGGGCGCGGGGCGGCGGCTGTGCGCCGAAGCGCGTGAGCAGGCAAGGCAGGGGAAGGGCGGCGAGGGACACGAGCTGCGGGTCGTCTGCCTCGACGCCTCGGGCGACGGAGGCGCCTGGACGCTGGCGCAGGTGGGCGCGAACGCGCGGCGGGCGACGGAGGACTCGGCGGCGATCGCCTACGTAGGCGAGCCGGAGGCGGCGGCGCGCGAGCAGTCGCGCCCGATCGTCGAAGCGGCTGGCATCGCCGAGCTCGGCGGTCTCTCCGGGCGCGAGGCGGTGGCGAGGGTCGTGAGGGCGATGGAAGAAGGCGACGCCAGCCAGCCGCGGGACGCCGTCTTCGACGCCTTCGGCCGCTGATGGGGGAGGGGCGGCCGCGGGTCTCGGTCGTGGTCCCGACCCGCGACCGGCCGCCGCTGCTGAGGAAGTGCGTGGCGGCGCTGGAAGCGCAGACCCTGCCGGTGGAGATCGTCGTGGTCGATGACGTGGAGGGACGGGGGCCGGCCTGGGCCCGGAACGAGGGAGTGCGACGCGCGCGCGGGGAGGTGGTCTGCTTCACCGACGACGACTGCGTGCCGTCGCCGGGGTGGGCGGAGGCGCTGGCGGCACCCGTATTCAGCGGGGTAGGAGAGGTGGGCGCCGGGCCCGTACTGGTGGGACGAGGAGCGACGGCCGCCGACCGCGCCTGGGAGGCGATCGTCGCCTACCTGCAACAGCAGGCGGGGACGCCCGGAACCGCCTCACCCGGCTTCGCGGTCACCGCCAACCTTGCCGCCCGCCGCGAGCTCCTGGAGCGCCTGCCCTTCGACGAGTCCTTTCCCGCGGCGGCGGGGGAGGATCGCGACTGGGGCGAGCGCGCCGCGAGAGCCGGCGCAGGGGCCCAGTTCAACCCGAGCGCGATCGTCCTCCACCGCAGCGGCATGGGCGCCGGGGACTTCCTGCGCCAGCAGTACCGCTACGGAAGGGGAGGCGCCTTGTATCGCCGACGCTCGTCCGGTCGAGGGCTCGGCTCGCCGTCCTTCTACGGTGGGCTGATCCGCCGTGGCTTCGGCGCCGGGCTTCTGCCTGGGCTCTTGGTCGCCGGCGCCCAGGGGGCCGCGCTTGCCGGCGCCCTCGCGGCGGCCGTCTTCCCGGATTCATAGGGTCGGCAGGGTGACGGGCGCCCTCGACCTCTCGGTGATCATCAGCCTCGCCAGCGCCGCTACGGCGGTGACCGCCCTCGGCCTGACGGTCTATCAGCAGATCTGGCGCAATCCCAGGCTGACGCTGGCGCTTGCCCTCGACCCCGGGCACGGCGATCTGGCCACGCTCGAACCAGTGGCGGGGCCGGAGGAGGTCGCCGAGGTGCAGGAGCGAGACACGACGGAGCACTGGGCGCGGCTTCGGGTCCGCAACGCCAAGCGCAAGCACTCCGCCAGAAGGGTCGAGGTCCTCTACATAGGCCGGCGCAGCAACGGCGACCTCTGCATCGATCCCCGGCCCCTTCGGTTCACCGCGACCAGCGAGAACCCCAATCACTCCGACATCCTCGCGATGGGAGCCGACAAGCCGGCCCTGAAAGCGACCGTTCCTCCCGGGGTCTTTCGCCACGTCGACTTCCTCGCCGCCTCGATCTCGCCGTCGGTGATGACCAGGGTGCGGGGCAAGCCCCGGCTGGCCGTCTGGCCCGGCCCGGGGATAGACCTCGAGGAGGGTACGCACGAGATCTACCTCGCGGTCGCCGCGGTCGACACCGATGCCGTCTTCTATCGGATCGGTGTGACCATCTCGCACGGCTGGACCGACGATCCGAACGAGTGGTGGAGCTCGAATGTGGTGTTCTCGCCTCTCGAACGGCTCACGGCCCGCCAGCGGGAGAGCCTTCTCGGCTAGCGCTCGAGGAGGGGCTCTCCGCTGAGGCCTTCGAACGGCACGTCGCAGAGGGCGGCGACGGTGGCGGCGATGTCGGTGACGCGGGCGGGGCGGTTCAGCTGCCGCGCTCGTCCCATGCGCGGCGCGAGGATCGCCCAGGCGTCGCCGTCGGTGTGGTTGCCGGTGCGGCCGCTGCCGTAGCCCTGGCGGTGGACAGTGCCGAAGCGGGGGGAATGGACGGCGGGGAGGGCGACCGAGGAGGTCGGGCGCCAGCGGACGACGAGGTCCGGCAGGCGGCCGGCGGCGTTGCCGTGCCAGCGCTCGGCGATCTCGTCGACGGCGACGACGGCCGGCTCGCCGTCGGGGTCGCGGAAGTCGAGCAGGCCCTCGCGGATCCGTTCCGTCAGCTCCGCCGCCTCGTTCTCCTCGACGACGCCGTCGCGCTCGCGGCCCTTGCGGTTGAGGCTGACGTAGCCCTGGTTGTCGGCGGGGTGGGCGAAGGCCCGGGTGGTTGACCAGTCGACGCCGCGCAGCTCCAGCCGCGCCGTCAGCTCCAGCGCCAGCTTGTCGGGCATCGCCGCGGCGACCCGCGAGCGCAGGCGCCCGGAGAGGGCGGCGCGCAGGCGCCAGATCGCTCCCGAGTCGGAGTCGCTGCCGCCATCTTCGGTTCCCTCGCCGAGGACGGCGCTCAACATCCCCGGCAGGAGGTCGGCGCGGCTGGTGTTCTCGTCCATGCCGAGGACCGAGCAGGCGATCACCTCGCAATCGTCGGGGAGCGCTTCGAGGATGCGACCGAGCTGGGTGTCGACCTCCTCGTAGACCTCGGCGAGGGCGGAGTCGAGCCGTGCACGCTCCTGCGCCGGGACCGCATCCTCGTCGAGGTAGGGAGGGACGGCCCAGAGGCGGTGCCCGGCCAGGTGAGGCGCTGCGAAGACGATCCAGGCGAGGTCGAACGGGCGCGCCCGCAGGCGTTCGATCGCCAGGTCGGCGACCCGGCGCGGGGCCAGCAGGAAGCGCTCGCGCAGGCGGCGCAGCTCGCGCCGGGTCTGGGCGCCGAAGACCTCGGTCACGTCCGGCGGCCGGCCGTGGTGGCGCCGGGCCTCGCGGTCGCCGCCGTCGGGGACCGACCAGCGCTCGAGCACGACCCGCTCCCGCATCCCCCAACCGCAGACCAGCTCGCCCCGCGCGTCGTGCGGGCGGTGGCACTCGTAGGGGTCGATCGCGAGGGTGCTGCGGCCAGCGCGGCCGAGCCGGTCCCAGATCGGCGGCGGCGCATCGAAGCTCGCCGCCAGCCGTACGCGCTGATCCGCAGCCGCCCACTGGAAGGGGTAGTAGAGCCCGTGCTCGCCGACCTCGACCCCGCGGTAGAGGTCCTGGTAGGCGCTGGCCGGGAAGTGCGCGGCGGGGGTCTCCAGCTCCAGATGCGTCCCCTGCCGGCGCAGCGCCGTCAGGTTCGGCAGCCGGCCCTCGCCCTCCAGGCGCCCGAGCAGCGAGGCGCTGGCGGCGTCGAACTGGATTACGGCGATCATCTCGATGCTCCGGCGAGCGGCGCCACCGTCACCTCGGCGCCGCCCAGCGCGGCCGAGCGGCGGGCGGCTTCGACCACCGCCATCGCCACCGCTCCGTCGTCGGCCGCGGCGACTCTGCGCAGCTGTTCCCGGTATGCGGGAACACTTGCGTTCAGCGCTTCGAGCTGACGCCTCAGGGAGAGGACGAGTGGGTCGGGACGACCGAGCAGGCCGCCGACGCGGGTCCGCAGACCGCCCCAGGAGGACCTCGCGAGCAGCTTCCCCGAGCGGTCGCGGACCGAGACGAGCTCGCGGTGGCCGCGGTCGGTGGCGCAGGCGATGCGGGCGCGCCCGCGGGCCAGCTCAAGCTCCAGGCTCGCCCGCTCGGGCTCGACCTGGGCGCGGCGCACCGCGATCGGCGCGGCGCCGCTGAGGTGGCAGGCGAGGTCGATCAAGTGCAGGCCGGCGTCGAGGAGCGCCTCGTCGTCGGCCTCGTGCGCGCCCCAGTCGCCGCGGCGGAAGCGCAGCTCGAGGTCGAGCTCGAGCCAGCCGTCGGCCGGGACCGCGTCGCGCAGCTCGGCCCCCTGCAGGAAGCGGCGGTTGAAGGCGAGGTGCGGCTGCGGATCCAGCGCCGCCAGCCGCCGCGCCGCGTCGAGGTCCGGGCCCGGGGGCTTCTCGACCAGCGAGCGGACCCCGGCCGCCGCCGCCATTTCGGCAAGCGCCACGTGGTGGGCGGCGGGGGCGGCGACGACGAGCAGGTCGATCGGCACCGCGGCCAGCAGCTCGGCGGCGCTGGCGAAGGCAGCCGCCTCGCCGCCACCGCGCGCCCAGAGCGCGGCGCACCCGCTACGGCGCTCGGCGTCGGGATCGGCGAAGCCGGCGATCGCGATTTCCTCGGCCCCCAGAACGGCCGGGATGTAGCCGCGCTCGGCGATGCGCCCGCAGCCGGCGACGCCCAGCCTCATCGGCTCTCCTCGGCGACGTGGAGGAAGAGGGCGGCGGGAACGGAGGCGGCGGCGCAGAGCTGGTGCAGCTGGTGCAGGCCGATCCCGGCGGCGAGCAGCCGCGGACCGCCGCGGCGGGCGAGCAGCGCGTAGAGGTCGCGGTCGAGAGCGATGTTGGCAAGCAGCGCTGCCGCCGCAGCGCGCGGGCGGCGGGCGAGGAGGGAACCGAGCGCCGCGACGCTGGTCGCTGCGCTGAACCGCCGTCGCCAGCCGAGGTTGAGGGCGGTGCTGCCGGAGCCCTCGCGCAGGAGCAGCCGCATCCAGGGAACGCCGCGGCGGCCGAGATCGGTGCGGACCATGCTCGCCACCGTCCAGCGCTTGAGGTGGCGGCCGCGGATCCGCGGGTCGAGGAGGATGCGCGCTTCCTGCCGCCGCAGCCGCATCCCCAGCTCTATGTCCTCGACGCTTGCCCGCGGGTAGCGCTCGGCGTCGAAGCCCCCGGCGGCCTCGAAGGCGTCCCGGCGCACCGCGCCCAGGCCGGCCCAGAAGGTCTCGGCCTCACCGGCTGCCCCGGAGTGAACGTGGTGGTGGAGGAGGTTCCGGTAGCGGGAAACGAGCCCCGGGTCGGCGGGATCGTCGTCGTAGGCGCCGAAGACGGCGGCGAGGCCGGGGTCCTCGCGGAAATGCCGCTCGATCCGGGCCAGCGCTTCGGCCTCGACCTCGACGTCGGAGTCGACGAAGACGAGCACCTCGGCGGTCGTTTCCGCGCTCCCGGCATTACGCGCCGCCGCTGGCCCCGTGCCCTGGGGCTCCCGCTGCACCGCCAGCTCGTCGGGAAGGCGGTCGCCCGTCTTCATGGCCGCCAGGCACCGCTCCAGGGTGGGCGGATCGTCGGTCGCGGGGACGACGACGGCGAGGGTGGGGGTCCGCATTAGGGATACCTAATAGCATCTCCCAACCCGATGACGGTGCCCGCCTCCAGCCCGGATTCCGCGCCTGTCGCCGTGCTCGGCGCCGGTCCGGCCGGACTCACCGCCGCCTACCGGCTGGTCCAGCGCCGCGTCCCGGTCGTCGTCTTCGAGGCCGGCGAGGAGGTCGGCGGCCTCGCCCGCACCGTCGTCCGCGACGGCTATCGCTTCGACCTCGGCGGTCACCGCTTCTTCACGAAGGTGAAGGAGGTCGACGACCTCTGGCACGAGATCATGCGCGAGGACTTCCTGGAGCGCCCGCGCATGTCGCGCATCTACTGGCGCTCGCCCAGCGGGGAGGGGAAGTTCCTCGACTACCCGCTGCGCGGCCCCGACGTGATGAAGAAGCTGGGGCCGGTCGACCTGACCAAGGCGCTCGTCTCCTACCTGTGGGCCGCCGTCAAGCCGAAGGGCAAAGAGGACAACTTCGAGCAGTGGGTCTCCAACCGCTTCGGCCGCTGGCTCTTCAACCAGTTC